>Ga0126310_10000494_pt1 | contig 13670 bp, 13 predicted proteins | sample Plot60_FD_92540 | JGI IMG/M metagenome (GOLD analysis project Ga0126310, IMG submission 92540) | Serpentine soil microbial communities from UC McLaughlin Reserve, CA, USA - Plot60 | ecosystem: Environmental > Terrestrial > Soil > Grasslands | place: USA: UC McLaughlin Reserve, Lake County... | reverse complement strand
GTTCTCCCGGCTTTCCTGACCGGCGGGCTCGCGGTGCAGGTGCGGGGCGAGCTGGCCTTCGGCGCAGCCGCGCTCGGCCTCGCGGTCGCGGCGTTCTTCGTCACGTCATCGCTGGCCTCCGCGGTCATGGGGCGTGTGGTGGAGCGGATCGGGTCGCACCGCGGGATGCGGCTCGCCGCGACCGGGAGTGCGGCCTCGCTCCTGAGCGTCGCCCTCTTCGCCGGGTCCTGGCCGGGGCTGGTCGGCTGCCTCGTCCTCGGAGGGCTGGCGAACGCAGTCTCCCACCCTGCGGCGAACCTCTCGCTGGCACGGGAGGTCCCGGCAACGCGGCAGGGACTGTCGTTCGGTATAAAGCAGGCCGCCATACCGGTGGCGACCCTGCTCGCGGGCCTGGCCGTGCCGACCATCGCCGTCACTTTAGGCTGGCGTTGGGCCTTCGCCGGTGGCGCCGCGCTGGCGCTCGCCGTCGCGCTCCTGGTGCCCGCCGGAGCTCCGACGAGCGTAGTTCGCCGTCCCAGGGAGACGGGCGAGAAGGACGCGCGTACCGGGCCCCTTTTCCTGCTGGCCCTGGGCATAGGGCTCGGCTCGACGGCGGCGACGCCTCTGGGGGCTTTCCTGGTTGAGTCATCAGTGGCGGCAGGCCTGCGGGTCGAGACGGCGGGCCTCCTGCTGGCCGCAGGGAGCGCAGTCAGCATCGTCGTGCGCATTCTGTTCGGCCGCCTCGCCGACGGGATGAGTGGGGGGAGGCTCCTGCTGGTTGCGGCGATGCTGGCGACCGGGGTCGCGGGGTTCGTCATGCTCGCCACCGGGAAGGTAGCCCTGATCCTACCCGGCGCCCTGCTCGCCTTCGCCGCGGGGTGGGGGTGGCCCGGCCTCTTCAACTTCGCCGTCGTCAAGACCAGCCCGAGCGCGCCCGCGGCTGCTACCGGTATCCCCCAGACCGGCGCCTCGGGAGGAGCCGCCGTAGGCCCGCTCGTCTTCGGTCTCGTGGCCGAGGCCGCCTCCTTCGACGTGGCCTGGCTCGTCTGCGGCGCCTTCGCTCTCGGCGCTCTTGCTGCGATCGTCGCCGGCCGGCGCATGATCCTGCGCGACCGCCGCGCGTTCGCGGCGGCAGGATCGTTCGATGAAAAAGCGGCGAGCGGGCCGGTGCGTGGTGGCTCCCGTTCGTAAGTTGCCGGCGGCTCTTTACAAACCTTTGCGATACCTAGTAACGTGCTCGTTATGAAATCCCTTGTGAGTCGCGACACGTCGTGGGCCTACCGCTCGGTTCTGGTGCTCTCCGTCGCCACGATCCTGGTGGGGCTGTGGGCCCGGGTCTGGAAGCTGGGCTTCCCGGGGCAGCGGATCTGGGACGAGATCTATTTCCCCGTGATGGCCCGCAAGTTCCTGGAGGGGACCTATCAGTTCGACCTCCATCCCCCTCTCGGCAAGTTCATCATCGCGGTCGGAATCGCCCTCTTCGGGGACACGCCTATCGGGTGGCGGGTGATGCCGCTCCTGTTCGGGTGCGCCATGATCCCGCTCGGCGCGGCTCTCGGCTGGTACCTTTTCAGGGAGAGGGTGGCCGCCCTGCTGCTCGCCGCCTTTATCGCCGGGGAGACCTTCCTCATAGCCTACTCGCGCATCGGGATCATGGACGGCATCCTGGTGTTCTTCACCCTCGCGAGCCTGCTCGCGGCCCTGCGTGTCGAGCGGCGGGGTCAGGTCCTCTGGGTGGCCGTGCTGCTCGGCCTGGCCATCAGCGTCAAGTGGGCGGTCTTCATGGTGGCCGTGCCCGTGGGTTACATCCTGTGGCGCAAAGGATTCCTCAGGCCCTTCGTGGCCAGCCTGTGGGTCTCGGCGATCGTATACATCGTGATCGTCTACGTCGGGGCGCTCGTCGCCGTGACGACGAATCCCTGGGAGGCCTGGCAGTGGACGTGGGGCTGGCACCTGAAGGCCGCCGAGAAGATCACCGCCGCCATCCCCAACACCTGGGGATCGCCCTGGTGGAGCTGGCCGCTGATGCTGCGCCCGATACGCCTCTCGCCCCTGTTCGCCACCGCGACCGGAGACTTGCAGGTGATCTCCACCATCGGCAATCCCGTCCTGTGGTACGGCAGCACGCTCGCCGTGGTGGCCGGCATCGTCGAGGCGGCGCGCCGCCTCGTGGCGCGCAAGCCCATAGCCGACGACCCGCTCGTCCCGATACTCCTGGGCTACGTGTTCCTGCTGCTGCCGTGGATACCGGGGACCCGCATCCCCTACATCTACAACTACCTGCCCTCCTATGCCTTCGCCCTCATAGCGCTCGTCTACTGGCTCGTGCGGCTCTGGGGACGTCCGCCGTGGGGACCATGGGTCGTCGTCGCCTTCACTGCTCTGGCGCTGGCGGCCACCCTGTTCTTCCTCCCCCTTGCGATGGGACTCCCGATCAGCTCCGAGTCCATGCAGCAGCGCATCTGGATGGACTCGTGGTTCTACCCTAGCGCCGAGGTGCCCTAGCTACAGCGGCCCTCGCGTCCGAAGCACGGAGCCGGATGCTTTAACATTGTCCCCGTGGTAGGGAAAAAAGGACGCGGCGCGGGCCGCTACGCGCGTTACTCGGCTGGGGCTATCCTGGTCGTTGGGCTCGCCCTGTGCGTCTGCGCGAGCGACCCGGCGCCCGACGCGAAGACGTATCGCGCGCCGGTACCGCTGGTGGCAGCAGGTCTGATCGGGGACCACTCCTTCCCCGGCCCCGTGCTCCCCGTCTCCCCCGAGGAGGCGCGCGGGGCCTTCTACCTCCCCTCGAGCAACGTGCTGCGCCTGCCCGACGGCAGGCTGCGCTACCTGCCGCCCGGCGCCGCCGAAGTGGTGACGGTCCCCCCGGACGACCCCGGCGCTGTAGCCGCGGCCGCCGCGAGCAGGGCGTGGCTCGACGAAGGGACCGTCCCCGGCGACGATGCCGTGGAGCGCGGGATCTCCGAGCGCGCGCTCCTCGACCTGCGACTGCTGACGCGCCCGAACGGCGCGGCTCTCGCGGGCCTGCACCCCCGCTGGCGCAGCATCTGGCCGCGGGACGCGAGCTTCGTGGCCGTAGCCTTCGCCGCGACCGGCCACCACGAGCTCTCCTACGAGGTTCTCTCCTTCCTCGCCGCCGCACAAGAGCCCGACGGAGCGTGGGAGGCCCGTTATGACGCCGCTGCGACCCCGGTGCTCGACGGGCGGCCCCGGCAGCTCGACGCCGTAGGCTGGTTTACCTGGGCTACCTGGTACTGGTTTGTCACCGCGGAGCGCGGCGACAGCGCGCAGGAGCGCGCCGAGACGCTGTGGCCCGCCACGCGCGCCGCAGCCGATGCCGCGGCGACCTCGCTCGGGGCCGACGGTCTGCCGCCCGGCGGCGCGGATTACTGGGAGGTCGAGACCTGGAGGCCGAACCTCGGGACCGCCGCTCCCCTGAGGACTGGCTTGCGCGCCGCAGCGGACCTTGCGCGCAGGCTCGGCCACGAGTCGGATGCCCGGCGTTACGCGGCGGCGGCCAAGCGTCTCGACGCTGGGATAGCACGCGAGTTCGCCCCGGCGGGCTACCAGCGCACGACCAACCCCCGCAGCGGCGCCGACGCGGCCGTCAACTTCCTCGCCCCGCCGTTCGCGCCGCCCGACGCGCGGGTCGAGGCGGCGATAGCCGACGCGGCAGAGCGGCTGCGCGCGCCGAACGGCGGCGTCCTGCCGGGTGAGAGGTGGCCGCAGGACCCGAGCGTCGCCTGGACCCCCGAGACGGCTCTCTTCGCCCTCTCCGCATCAGCCGCCGGCGACGGGGAAGAGGCCGATCACTGGTTGGGCTGGCTCGCGACCCACCGCACGAGCCTGGGGGCGTTCCCCGAGAAGGTGAGCGGCGACGGCGAGCCCAAAGCCGCAGCTCCCCTGGGCTGGACCGAGGCCATCGTGCTGCTCGCGCTGGCCGCGAAGGACGAGCCATTGCCCACGCCGCCCGTCCCGCAGCGGGTACCCGTGGAGACGGACGAGCGCCCGCTGCTGCCGGTCGTCGGGACTCTGCTCTGCGCGGGTGTTCTGGCAGCGTTGGTTGCCGGCAGGAAGGTTGCTACTCGACCTCGATGTCGTCCCGGGCCCGGATCCGGCCGGCTTTGATCACCCGCGCGCAGATGCCGCCGCGCCCTCTCAAAGCACGCGTCATCCCCGGCTCACTCAGGTCCTGGACGTGCCTGCACGGCGGGCGCGGCCTGTCGTACTCGAGTACTGCCTCCCCGACGCGGAACCTCTTGCGGCGCAGATCTCCTAACCTAATCCCGCGCGTGATGATGTTGCGCCGGTGCTCGCCGTTCTTGACGCGGATGCCTAGCTCGCCCTCTATGTAGTCGAGGTCTTCGGACTCGATCAGGGTGACCTGGCATACGTCGCCGTAGCGCGTCCAGAACCCCGTCCCCTCACAGTAACGGTCGCCCTCGATCCCGCAGCCCTCGATGGTTCGCACCTCCTCGACTCGCTCCATCGCCGCGCTGCCCTCGCCGGTCACGTAGATCTCCTCGACCACACCCTTCATCTCGCGCTCCTTCCCGTTCCGGCAGCCGGCCTCAGGAAGCCAGGGTATCGACGCCGTAGCGGCTCATCCGCGGGTCTCCGGTCAGGAGGACCAGGCCCTCTTTCATCGCCTGCGCTACCAGCATCCGGTCGAAAGGATCGTCGTGGTGACGCGGCAAGGCGCCGGCCGTGTAAGCGTGGGATACCGTCATCGACAGCGGCTCGAAGCGGTTGAGATCGATCTGGCGCAAGAGGTCGGAGGGCACCTCCAGCTTGCCAAGCTGCTGCTTGATGGAGATCTCCCAGACGGTGGCGGCGCTCACAAACACCGAAGAGCCCGGATCTGAGATGCCGGCCCTGGCCTCCTCGCCAAGGGAGGGATCGTCCGCCAACCACCACAGCAGAACGTGCGTGTCGAGCAAGAGCCTCACGGACGCTCGCCGCGAAAGGCAGCGGCCACTTCGTCCGGTAGCTCGTCGAAGTCATCGGCGATCCGGATTCGCCCTTTCCATCCGCCAGGAACCCGGGGCGTATCATCCTCGCGGTAGGGGACGAGCCTGGCAACCGGCTTCCCCGCTTTGCCGATCACCACCTCCTCACCGCGCATGACCCGCTCCACGAGACGTGAAAAGTGCGTCTTGGCCTCGTGTATGTTTACGACCATCCTATCTCTCCAACACTGACTAGATGGACTAAGCCCGCTTAGTCTAACGTACGTTCGGCGCGGGTGCCACGTTCCTGGAGAACGAGCAACGCGCGGTGTTCAACCTCCCGGGCGCCCGTACCCTCCGCCGCCCGGGGTGCGGACGGTAACCACGTCCCCCTCTTCCAGTTCCCGGCCCACCTTGGGTGGTAGCTCCTCGCCGTTGAGGAGGTTCTCGCCTACCTTCCCCGTCTTTCCACCCTGAGCGCCGCGCGGAGGGTGACGCCTGCGGTCGGTGAGGAGGGAGAGGCTGGCCGGTTCCAGGACCTTCACGGAGCGCTCGATGCCGTCGCCGCCGCGGTGCTTGCCCTCGCCGCCGGAGCCGTAGATGAGCTCGTAGTGCTCGATGCGCATCGGATACTCGAGTTCGAAGGCCTCGATGGGGGTGTTGAGGGTGTTGGACATGCCGATGTGGACGCCTGAGGGGCCGGGGCCCTTCGAGGAGGCGCCCTGGCCGCCGCCGACGGTCTCGTAGTACGTCCAGCCTCCGGTACTTGACCCGCCGATGATTGTGTTGTTCATCGTGCCCTGGCCCTGCGCAGGGACGTCTTCCGGGGCGAAGCTGGAGAGGGCCGCAAGGACGGTGTCGGCGATGCGGTTGCTCGTCTCGACGTTCCCCGCGACGACCGCCGCAGGGTACCTGGCGTTAACCAGGCTGCCCTCAGGGGCCTTAATCTCGAGGGGCGCGTAGGTTCCGGCGTTAGCGAGGATGTCTTTGGGGAGGAGGACGCGTAGAGCGAAGTAGCACGCCGAGCGCGTCACAGGGAGAGGGCAGTTGATGTTGCCGCGTACTTGGTCCGCGGTACCGGCGAAGTCGATGGTCATGGAGTCGTCGTGTATCGTGACGGTTGCTCTTATGGGGAAATCGTCGTCTGTTATGCCGTCGCCCTCCATGAAGTCTTCGGCCTCGTGCTCGCCGTCTGGCAGCTCGCGGATAGCCTCGCGGGTGCGCCTTTCAGCGTAGGAGACAACCTCATCGAAGGCCGCAAGGACAACCTCTTTGCTGCGGCGCTCGATCAGCTCGCCTACACGCTCTTCGGCGATGTTGTTCGCGGCGATCTGGGCTCGGAGGTCGCCGCGCCTCAGGTCGGGGGTGCGAACGTTGGCGAGCAGGAGATCGAGGACGTCGTCTACGTACTCGCCTCCCCGTACCAGACGCACTGGGGGGATGATGATCCCCTCCTGGAAGATCTCGCGCGAGTCGGAGGGCATGGAGCCGGGCCGCATCCCGCCGACGTCTGAGTGGTGCGCCCGCGTGACGGCGTAGCCGAGTATCTCTCCTTCGTAGGCGACGGGGGAGACGAGCGTTATGTCTGGGAGGTGCGTGCCGCCCGAGTAGGGGTCGTTTATGGCGAAGACGTCCCCCGGCTCGGGGTCGCTGCGCATGATGGCGGCGACCGCTTCCGGCATCGCCCCGAGGTGGACGGGGATATGCTCTGCCTGGGCGACCATGTTGCCTTCTGCGTCGAAGAGGGCGGTGGAGCAGTCGCGCCGCTCCTTGATGTTCGATGAGTAGGAGCCCCGGATCAGGACCGCACCCATCTCCTCGGCTATGCCCGCCAAAGCGCTCGCCAGCACCGAGAGCGTTACGGGATCCAACCTCACCTCGCTCATGCGCTCTCCAACACTAATGTTCCCACGCCGTCCACGGCCCCCCTCCAGCCGGGCCGCACGACGCAGGTGGACTCCCTGAACTCGACTATCGCAGGGCCCTCTACCTCCGAACCCTCGCCCATCCTCTCCCGGTCGTACACCGGCACCTCCCGCCACTCGCCGTCGAAGTTCGCCTCCCGGCGCTCCGATACGGCCTCACCCTCCGCCGCTGGCTCGTCCAGCCCCGGCTTCTCGACCGGGACGGTGGCTATAAGGCGCAGGTTCACCAGCTCCACAGGCTCGTCGTCCATCCGGTAACCGTATCGCTGCTCGTGCGCGTCGTGGAAGCGCTCCTCGAGCTTCTCCAGAGGATCGGCCTCGACCGTCAGCTCGAATGACTGTCCCCTGTAGCGCAGGTCCGCCCTGCGGGTGAACTCGGGACCTTCGAGGTCCTCGGAGGCTATGTTCTCCATGTCCTCGAGCTTCTCCTCGAACTCGCCGGCGTCCACCTCTTCGAGGGGCGCGAGGTAAGGGCGCACGTAGTCGCGCCTGACGTCTGAGATGGCGAGGCCGAGGGCGGAGAGCACGCCGCCCGCGCGCGGGACGAGGACGGTCTCCATGCCGAGCTCCTCGGCCAGGGAGCAGGCGTGCATCCCGCCTGCGCCGCCGAAGGCCAGCAGGGCGAATTCGCGGGGGTCGAGGCCGCGCTCGACGCTAATCACACGCAGCGCACGCACCATCTCTGCGTTCGCCACACGCACGATGCCGAGAGCCGTTTCCTGCGTGTCCAGGCCGAGTCTCTCTCCCAAACGCTTCAGGGCCTTCTCCGAGAACTCGCGCTGCAGGACGACCTCGCCGCCGAGCTCGGCCCCGTCGCGGAGGTACCCTAGAAAGAGGTTGGCGTCTGTCACGGCGGCCTCCTCTCCGCCCATGCCGTAGGCGGCCGGCCCTGGCTCTGCTCCCGCCGAGTGGGGGCCGACGCGCAAAGCTCCGCCCGCGTCGGCCCAGGCTATGGAGCCCCCGCCGGCGCTCACGGTGTGCACGTCCACCATCGGGAGCTTTATGGGGACGCCGGCGACGACGGTCTCCGTTGTCGTCTGCGCCTCACCGCCGATGATGGGGGCGACATCGGTGCTCGTCCCGCCCATGTCGAAGGTCAGGAGGTCCTCGTAGCCGCCAAGGGAGCCCACGTAGGCGGCGCCGACGACCCCGCCCGCAGGTCCCGAGAGGACGCAGCCCGCGGCGTCCTCTATCGCGTCGTCTATCCGCGCCACCCCGCCGGAGGACTGCATGATGAGGGGCGGGGGGGCGCCGGACTCTTCGGCCTTGCCCGCCAGGTTCTTGAGGTAGGCGGCGAGCCTGGGCGCCAGGTAGGCGTCGGCCGCGGTCGTGGAGAAGCGCTCGTACTCCCTGAACTCCGGGAGCACCTCGCTGCTCAAAGAGACGTGGACGTCGGGGAGTGCCTCCCTGAGCGCCTCGCCGACCCGCTCCTCGTGCTCCGGGTGTAGGAACGCGAAGAGGAGGCACACGGCGACGGCTTCGACCTCGGCCTCCTCTATGGCGGAGACGGCTTCCTGCAGACTTTGATCGTCCAGCGGTAAGATCTCGCCATCAGGACCCATCCTTTCTGTGACGGTGAAGCGCAGCTCGCGCGGGACGAGGGGGGGAGGGCGGTCGGCGGCGAGGTCGTAGAGAGAGGCGCGGTTCTGGCGCGCGATCTCCAGCACGTCCCTGAAACCTTCCGTCGTTACGAGCGCTATCCTGGCGCCGCGACGCTCGAGGAGGGCGTTCGTTGCCACCGTCATCCCGTGGGCGAGGGCCGAGACTGCTCCAGGCTCCACCTCCGAGGTCCTCACGGCGTTCATCACACCCTCCGACTGGTCTCGCGGCGTCGAGGGGACCTTCGCCGTGACGAGCGTCCCGTTCGAGAGAGCTACCAGGTCGGTGAACGTGCCGCCGACGTCTACCCCGAGCCGTGTCTCGCTCAAAGTTGTCTACCCCTGCTCGGCGACGAGTCGGCGTTCCTGCGGTTCTTCTGCGTAGATGTCTTTGCGGTAGGTCTCCGCCGCGAGGGCGTAGCACACGACGCTCAGGGCGCAGAGCACGGCGACGTACGTGGCGATCAGGGTCGTTCCGCCCTTCGGGTAGAGCCAGGTGGCGACGAGCGGCGCTAGGGCGCCCCCGAAGATGCCCGAGACCTGGTAGCTGAAAGAGGCTCCGGAGTACCGCACGCGCGTGCCGAAGAGCTCGGCGTAGAAGCTACCCTGAGCGCCGTAGACTGCGGCGTGGGCGATCGAGAGCCCGACGATGGTGGCGAGGATGATCAGGACCGTAGACTTCGTGTTGAGCAGCCCGAAGAACGGAAACATCCAGATCCCCAGGAGCGTCGCTCCTCCTATCAGGAGGGGTTTCCTGCCCACCCTGTCGGAGAGCGAGGCGAAGGAGGGTATGGTGAAGATTTCTATCAGAGCGGCGATGGAGACCGCGAGCAGGCCAACGTTTGGAGAGAGGCCGAGGTTCTCGGAGATGTGGGCTAGCGAGTACACGGCGAGTATGTAGAAGGCCGCGTCTATGCCGATGCGCGAGCCCACGCCCAGAGCCACGTTCTTCGGATAGATCCTGAGCACGTCAACTATAGGCATCCTGGCCTCGGTCCCCGACTCTCGCACCTGGCTGAACGCCGGGCTCTCGTAGATCCTCAGGCGGATAAAGAGCCCGACTCCTATCAGGACGATGCTCAACAAGAAAGGCACCCTCCATCCCCAGACCTCGAACGCGTCGCCTGTGATGGCAGAGACGGCGGCGAAGACGCCTGTCGCGAGCACGAGACCAGCCGGAGCCCCCATCTGCGGCCAGCTACCGTTGAGCCCCCGTTGTTCTGGAGGGGAGTACTCGACGGCCATCAGGACCGCCCCGCCCACTCGCCGCCGAGCCCCAGGCCCTGGGTGATGCGCAGCACGACGAGCAGTATCGGCGCCCAGATGCCTATCTGATCGAAGGTCGGCAGCAACCCGACCAGGAAGGTCGCAACGCCCATGATCAGGAGCGTGGTGACCAGCATAGCCTTGCGCCCGATCCTGTCTCCGTAGTGGCCGAAGATGACGCCGCCCAAGGGCCTGGCGGCGAAGCCGACGGCGAAGGTGGAGAAGGACAACAGGGTCCCCGCCAGCTGGCTGAAATCCGGGAAGAACAGAGCCGGGAAGACCAGGGCGGCCGCAGTGCCGTAGATGAAGTAGTCGTACCACTCGATCGTGGTGCCGATAAAGCTTGCTACGACTACCTTCCGGATCGAGGTCGGCACCCCCGTGTCCTCGCCGCCTACCCTCTCCATGCTTCCCCTCCCTGGAATCCTATCGCCTTTACTATTCTGTCAAACCTCGTACCCCGCGTCCACGAATGGCGGAGCCGACTCTACCTCTCTAACCGGCCGCCGACTCCCTGGCCTCCGCGACGAGGCGGCGTTCCTCGGCCCGGATCTCCGAGAGGTCCCTCAGGCATGTCTCCGAGAGCAGCGATATACAGACGAAGCTCACGACGGCCATCGCCAGGACGTAGAGGGATATAGACCAGGAACTGCCCGTAGAGGCCAGCAGCTGGCCCACGATCAGGAGCGCGAAGATGCCGCCCAGGTTGTAGCTGACGGCGGCTTCGATGTGGCGCAACCTCGTTCCGTAGAGCTCGGGTAGAAACGGCCCCACGGGCCCGTAGAGCATGGCGAAGATGATCATAGCCACGGAGAAGGAGAGGGCGATGAGAGCGAGGTTCCCCGTGTCCACGAGCCAGAACAGGGGGAACGCCCAGAGACCCGCCAGTGCCGCAGCCAGCAGGCACAGGCTCCGCCGGCCCACGCGGTCGGAGAGCGCGGCGAAGATCGGTATCCCGAGTCCCATGATGGCGACGGCGATCATGGTGCAGTAGAGCAGGAACCCGACCGCCGGCCCCATCTGGGGTAAGCTGGAGTAGAAACGTCGCCTGGCCACGGTTGCGTGCTCGGTCGCCATCCCTGCAAGAAGCGCAAAGCCACCAGCAATACCGGCGCCCAGATGCCTATGGCGGCGTAGCCGGGAAGCACCCCGATCAGGAACGTCGCCACACCCGTCAAGAGCAGCGAAAATATGAGCATTACCTTGCGCCCGACACGGTCCCCAAAGTGCCCGAAGACGACGCCGCCGACCGGACGGGCGAAGAAGACTACCGCGAACGTGGTGAAGGCCGCTAGAGTGCCGGCGGTCTCGGAGAACTCAGGGAAGAACGCTCCGCGAGGACAAGCGCCGCGGCCGTCCGTAGATGTAGAACTCGATGGCGGTGCCGATAAAGCTCGCGAAGGCGACCTTCCCCATCGACGCCGTCTCCCACCTCACGTCCTCCCCGACAACCCTCTCCAATCCATTCCCCCTTCTCTCGCTATCGCTCCCATCCGGCGTCTTCTACTTCCTCCGTGTGCTCTCCAAGGGTCGGCGGGGGGCGGCGTATCGGTGGCCGTTTCCCGTCCACGAGCACGGGCGAGGCGAGCATCTGGAGCATGCCGGCCAGGGGATGCTCCACCTCCCGGAGCATGTCCGTGCTCGTGAGATGCTCGTCCGAGAGTGCCTCGGCGAGCGTGTTGACCGGTCCGCAGGGGATCCCGACACCCTGGATCGTCTCGACCCATTCGTCGGCTGTCCGTCTCGAAAACTCCCCCTGTAGCGCCTCGACCAGTTCCTCCCGGTTCGCCACCCGGCCGGGGTTCGTGGCATAGCGTTCGTCGCTGGCGAGGTGCTCGCGGCCGATAGCCTCGCACAGCCTCTCGAACTGGGCGTCGTTGCCGACGGCGACGGCGATCTGCTTGTCCGATGCGTCGAAGGTCTGGTAGGGGACTATCGTCGGGTGGATGTTGCCCATGCGGCCCTTGTCTTCGCCCGAGACCAGGTATTCCTGGCCCCGGTTGGCGAGCCATGAAAGAGTAGCCTCGAAGAGCGGCACCTCGATGCGCGCGCCCTCGCCGGTCTGCTCACGCTTGCGCAATGCCGCCAGGATCGCGGTCGCGGCGTACAGGCCGCAGACGATGTCCGCGATCGCGACGCCCACCTTCGTCGGTTCGCCGTCTGGTTCCGGGAAGCCGGTTATCCCCATGATGCCCGCTCGGGCCTGCACCAGGAAGTCGTAACCGGGACGCTCCTCGTCCTTCCCCGGCCCGAATCCGGTGATGGAACAAAAGATGAGGCCGGGGTTTGCCTCCCTCAATGCCTCGTAGCCGAGACCGAACTTTTCTAGGGCGCCACGCTTCATGTTCTCGATAACGACGTCCGCCCCGACGGCGAGCCTGTTGACCTTCTCCAGGCCCTCCGGCTCTTTGAGGTCCACCCCGATCGAACGCTTGTTCCGGTTGACGGACAGAAAGTAGGCCGACTCGCCGCCGGCGAACGGCGGGCCCCACTGGCGGGTATCGTCGCCGCGCTCGGGGTGCTCGACCTTGACCACGTCCGCCCCGAGGTCAGCAAGCACCATCGTCGCGTACGGCCCGGCCAGGACCCGTGAGAGGTCGAGGATCTTGACGCCTTCGAGGGGCAGGTTCACGCTCGCGTATCCGGATGGTCGTCTATGAGGAAGAGCCGCGTCGGGCCGGGGGCGAGGTTGCGGCCCCTGTGCGCCCCGCTGCCCAGAGTGGCAGGCGGGAGCACGAACGCTTCGCCCTCGGAGGCCCGCAGCGGTTCGCGGCCGTCATCGAACTCGTACTCGATCTCACCCTCGACGACGTAACCGCGGTGGCCTTCTTCGCACCACTCCTCGCGCCTTACCCCCTCGCCGTACCGGACTATCGCCCAGCGGGCCCCCTCCACCTCGGCCTCCCTGGCCCGGATGCCGGGCGCGTCGTCGGTCCACTCCATCTCGCCAAACGGTACGTTCGTCGCTTCTCCCATGCCCGCAGTTTAGCGACCCAGCCTCGTATTTGTGTGAGAATTCAGTCGCGCAGCGGATATAAGGAGAGACGGAGCCATGACCACAGCGCAGACGAACCGCGGGACGCGACACCCCGGCCCGCACGACTTCCTGAACGTAGACGCCCACCTCTCCGACGAGGAGCGGAGGGTCCGGGCCGAGGTCCGCGTCTTCGTCGAGGAGAGGATACGGCCCAAAATAAAGGACTGGTGGGAGAGGGCCCACTTCCCGCGCGAGCTCATACCCGAGATGGGCGCCTTGGGCGTGCTCGGGATGCACTTGAAGGGCTACGGCTGCGCGGGCAACAGCGCAGTGGCCTACGGCCTGGCGTGCATGGAGCTGGAGGCCGGCGACTCGGGGTTGAGGACTTTCGTCTCGGTGCAGGGGTCGCTGGCGATGAGCGCGATCCACAAGTTCGGCTCCGAAGAGCAGAAGACGCGGTGGCTCCCGCCCATGGCCAGCGGCGAGAAGATCGGCTGCTTCGGCCTCACCGAGCCCACCGCAGGCTCCGACCCCGCCGGCATGAAGACCTTCGCCAGGCGGAGCCCGGATGGATCAGAGTGGGTCCTGAACGGCGAGAAACGCTGGATCGGGATGGGTACCATCGCTGACATCGCTGTCGTGTGGGCAAGGACCGACGAGGAGGGCAACCCCGTCCGCGGCTTCCTCGTCCCAACCGACGCCCCCGGCTTCTCTGCCAAAGACATTACCGGCAAGCTGTCCATGCGCGCCTCGGTGCAGTGCGACCTCTCCTTCGAGGACGTCCGTCTCCCTGAAGGGGCGATGCTGCCTGGCGCCGAGGGCCTCAAGGGTCCCTTCGCGTGCCTCAACGAGGCGCGCTATGGCATCGTATGGGGCTCGATGGGCGCGGCCAGGGACTCCTTCGAGTGCGCTTTAGAGTACGCCAGGGAGCGCGAGCAGTTCGGCAAGCCCGTGGCTGCCTTCCAGCTCACCC
>Ga0126310_10000493_pt1 | contig 13678 bp, 9 predicted proteins | sample Plot60_FD_92540 | JGI IMG/M metagenome (GOLD analysis project Ga0126310, IMG submission 92540) | Serpentine soil microbial communities from UC McLaughlin Reserve, CA, USA - Plot60 | ecosystem: Environmental > Terrestrial > Soil > Grasslands | place: USA: UC McLaughlin Reserve, Lake County... | reverse complement strand
TTGACCCGACGACCGACAACGATGCCGCCGATTCCGACCAGTCCTCCGATGATGCAGCTGAATCCCAAGACAGTGCCGAGGATGCCGAGGATGAGAGCCAGCGCCGCCTGCGGATGGGGTGTGGCGGCTGGGGCCGGGGTCGGCGGCGCGCCGTATGGGCTCACGCCCCCGAAGCTGGTCTGGTACGGGTTGGCCTCGTACGGATTGCCGTAGGGCGACTCGCCGTAGGGCGACTCGCCATAGGGCTGGCCAGGATCGCCGTAGGACGGCATCGGCTGGGAATCCAAGCCAGGTCCTGTGTACGTCGAGTCGGCGCTGGAGCTGCTGTATGCGCCGGCTGGTCGGCCGTACGGGTCGACCGCGGGTGCTCCATATGGGTCCGCGGCTGGATATGACGGCCAGTTACCGGAGTAGCTATCGTTCGATCCCTCAGCCGGCGGTTGGTAGGGCGGCGTAGCGTCACCAGGGCTTGAATCAGAGTCGAGCCCGTCGGAGGGACTCGATCCCTCGCGGCTGAATGGGTTCGGTTGCTGGCTTTCAGTCATGACAACCAGTGTTACGCAGGATGGCTCACATAGGTCTCGTTAGTCGATAAGACCAAGTGCTCGGACCGCGTCACGCTCCTCTTCCAGCTCCGCGACGCTGATGTCGATCTTGCCGCGGGAGAAGTCATTGATCTCCAGATCATCGACAATTCGGTACGCGCCGCCAGAGACAGTGCACGGGAACGAGCACACAAGACCGTCGGGAATCTTGTAGGAGCCATCGGATGGTACCGACATTGATACCCAATCGCCGTCCGCCGTCCCGAGCACCCAGTCCCGCATATGCTCTACGGTCGCATTGGCAGCGCTGGCGGCCGAACTCGCTCCACGAGCCTCGATGACAGCGGCTCCCCGCTTTTGCACGGTGGGCAGGAAAGTGGACTCTAGCCATTCCTGATCGTTGATCAACTCGGCGGCCTTTCGGCCGCGTACCAAGGCGTTGAACAGATCCGGGTACTGGGTTGTGGAGTGATTGCCCCAGATCGTCAGGTGGGCGATCTCAGTGACGCTGGCACCGGTCTTGGCTGCCAACTGGGCCTTTGCTCGGTTGTGGTCCAGGCGGGTGAGCGCGTTGAACCGCTCGGCCGGGATGTCGGGCGCGTTGCGCATGGCGATCAAGGCATTGGTATTGGCCGGGTTTCCGGTCACCAACACCTTGATGTCGTCGGCCGCGTGGGAGTTGAGGGACTGGCCCTGCGGCTTGAAGATCACGCCGTTTGCCTCCAACAGATCCCTGCGCTCCATGCCCTTAGTGCGGGGCCGCGCACCGACGAGGCAGGCGAGGTTGGCTCCTTCGAAGATCGTGTCCGAGTCGTCTCCGATCTCGACGTTGCTCAGCAACGGGAAAGCGCAATCCTCGAGCTCCATCACGACACCTTCCAGCACCTTGAGGGCTGGCGTGATCTCGAGAAGACGCAGCTCCAACGGCTGGTCCGGGCCAAGCATTGAACCACTGGCAATCCGAAACAACAGGCTGTAGCCGATTTGGCCGGCGGCGCCAGTGACGGCGACCTTTACGGGTGTGCTCACGAACTCTCCTGGAGCTGGACAGGCGGGCAGTTGGTGATCGCTCGCGTACCGACGCTCGCGATCACAAGGAATACGAGGGTGACGCTAGCAAGACTGGGCGTCACTGGCACGGTGAGGTCTGTGATGGATCCCAGCTCCGAGCCGGACCCAGTCGCAGCCGCCGTCGCCGCCCTGCAAGGACGGCAGGGCACTCGCTGGATCGGGGTGGACGGCAAGGGTGCGACCGGCAAGACGATGCTGGCAGCTCGGATTGCGGCGGCGCTGCCTGGATCGGTGATCGTGCACATCGATGACTTTGCTCGTCCCGATCTCCGCGGATGGGAACGGGATCGATTCGTCAGACAGGTATTGCAGCCGCTGCTTGCGGGACAGCCAGGGCGATACCAGCGTTGGGACTTCTTCCAGAATGCGGGCGCGGAATGGCACACCGTTCCGATCGGGGTCCCGGTCATTCTTGAGGGAGTGTCGGCTACTGACGTACGGCTGGGAGTTCCGTGGGACTTCACGATCTGGATTGAGGTGCCGTACGAGATCAGATTGGTGAGGGCCCTCGAGCGAGACGGGCCGGAAATGATGGAACGTTGGCTTACCGACTGGATGCCGAGCGAGGACGCGTACGAGCGGGCGCAGCGACCCCAGGATCGAGTTGACCTGGTCTATCGGCCGCCGTGGGCGGCGTGAGCCTGTCTAACCGCAGCGTGGTCATTCGATAGGTTGGCGCCATGGCGAAGATCAAGGTCGAGGGCACTGTCGTCGAACTCGACGGCGACGAGATGACACGCATCATTTGGCAGTTCATCAAGGACCGGCTGATCCATCCCTATCTCGATGTAAATCTGGAGTACTACGACCTCGGCATCACTCATCGCGATGACACCGATGATCAGGTGACTATCGACGCCGCCAACGCGATCAAGAAGCACGGCGTCGGTGTGAAGTGCGCGACCATCACCCCCGATGAGGTGCGGGTCAAGGAGTTCAACCTCAAGAGAATGTGGACCTCGCCGAACGGCACGATTCGCAACATCTTGGGCGGTGTGGTGTTTCGGGAGCCGATCATCATCTCCAACATCCCGCGGTTGGTTCCCAACTGGACCAAGCCGATCGTGATCGGCCGTCATGCGCATGGCGACCAATACAAGGCGACCAACTTCAAGGTGCCCGGCGCAGGTCAGTTGACGATCACCTTCACCCCCGAGGATGGTGGCGAGCCGATCCAGCATGTGGTTGCGGACTACCCAGCCGATGGTGGTGTGGCGTTGGGGATGTACAACTTCACCGCCTCGATCGCCGACTTCGCGCATGCATGCTTCGCGTACGGGTTGGAGCGCGGTTACCCCGTTTACCTATCGACCAAAAACACGATCTTGAAGGCGTACGACGGGGCGTTCAAGGACATCTTTGCCGAGATCTATGCCAATGAGTACGAGGCCGACTTCAAGGCCGCCGGACTGACGTATGAACACCGCTTGATCGATGACATGGTCGCGGCATCACTGAAGTGGGGCGGCGGGTACCTCTGGGCCTGCAAGAACTACGACGGTGATGTGCAGTCCGACACCGTCGCGCAGGGCTTCGGCTCGCTCGGCCTCATGACGAGTGTGCTGATGACGCCGGACGGCAAGACGGTCGAGGCCGAGGCCGCGCACGGCACGGTCACACGCCACTTCCGTCAGCACCAGCAAGGCCAGCCGACCTCCACCAACCCGATCGCCTCGATATACGCGTGGACTGGCGGACTCAAGCACCGCGGCAAGCTCGACAACACTCCTGAGGTGATCGAGTTCGGCGAGACACTGGAGGACGTGGTCGTGAAGTCGGTCGAAAGCGGCGCCATGACCAAAGACCTCGCCAGCCTCGTCGGCCCCGATCAGTCCTGGCTCACCACCGAGGAATTCCTCGACACCCTCGACAAAAACCTGGCCGACCGCCTCACCTAACGGCCGACTTGTCAGCGTCTCAGTGGTGCTAGAGGGTGGCGGCGCGGCCGATCTGGACGAGTTTCCAGCCGGCGTTACGCCAGGTGGGGGCGTGCAGCTTGAGACGGCCGTCGATGATCACCTTCGAGGCGACCAGCCTTCCGAGACGTTCCGGATCGAGTTGCCGGAACTCTGGCCACTCGGTGAGGTGCAGTACCACCTCGGCGCCTAGCAGTGCCTGTTCGACGCTGGCCACCTGGGTGAAGCCTTCGCGCGGTGGGAGCCGGGCCTGCGGGTCATAGATGCGTACGTCCGCCCCAGAGGCGTGCAACTGATCGGCGACAGTCAACGCAGGGGAGTTGCGAGTGTCATCGGTGCCGGGTTTGAACGCGGCCCCAAGTACGGCAATCCGCTTCCCGGCCACAGTGCCACCAGCATGATCGATTGCCAGTTCGGCAAGCTCGGTCCGCTGACCAGCGTTGATCGCCTCCACTGATCGAATGAAGTCACTCAGCACATCTACCCCAAGCTCCTCGGCGCGTACGGCGAGCGCGGCGATGTCCTTGGGCAAGCAACCGCCTCCGAATCCCAACCCGGCATTGAGAAACTCTCGCCCGATCCGCTTGTCGTAACCAAGTGCATCAGCCAGCAAGACCACGTCGCCGCCCGCCGCCTGGCACATCTGCGCCATCGCATTAATGAAGCTGATCTTGGTCGCCAGAAACGCATTGGCGGCGACCTTAATCAACTCGCTAGTGGCGATGTCGCATCGAATGACAGGGACACGGTCGCTGATCGGAATCGCATAGATCTCCTCCAGCAGTTCCAAGGCGTGACGAGAGTGCGTGCCAAAGACCAGCCGGTCCGGTCTCAGGGTGTCCTCTACGGCGTACGCCTCGCGGAGGAACTCCGGATTCCACGCCACCTCAACACCGTCTCCAACTGGCGCGGAGCTGCGCAGTCGAGCCTCCAGCGTCCTCGCCGTGCCGACCGGCACTGTGGACTTCCCAACCACCAACGTCGGCTTGGTCAGCAGCGGCGCCAGCGTGTCGACAGCAGCATGCAACTGGCTCAAGTCCGCAGCACCATCGGGATCGGACGGGGTGCCGAGCGCCAGAAAGTGCACATCTGCCCAGTCGGCAATCTCCGCGTAATCGGTGGTGAATCGCAGCCGCCCTGAGGCGGTGTGCCGCTCCAACAGCGGCTCGAGCCCGACCTCGAAGATATGCGACTGTCCAGCGTTCAGTGTCTTGATGCGATCGACGTCAATGTCGATCCCGATAACCTCATGACCGAACTCAGCCATGCCAGCGGCATGGGTGGCACCCATATAGTTCGTGCCAATGACGCTCACCTGCAATGTCACCCGCTGATCTTCCCATATTCACCAACTCTGAAGAGCTCTGCGGCCGAACCCGACGATGCAGCGCTGACGAGGATTTGCGGATTACGGGTTGGAATACAGCACGAGATCGGCCACCTGGCCATCACGCAGTGGTTCCGAGGCGGGCTGTATGCCGATCTCCCGATAGCCAGCACGTTCGGCAACACGGCGGGAAGGTGCGTTACCTGTGGCACAACGAATCAGCAGTGAGGTCGCAAGCCGAGATTCCCACGCGTGCCGAGTGACCAGCCGAACAGCCTCGGCAACGACGCCGCGGCCCCGGCCATCAGGGTGCGTCCAATAGCCGATCTCGCCGCGCTTCGCATAGCCCCCGAGACCATCAAGGCTGATCGAGCCCAAGCAGCGGTCGTCGTCTGGATCGGCGATGCACCAGGCCACACCTACTCCGCGTGCGGCCAGCTCAGTGATGCCGAGCAGGTACGCGTGTGCGCTATCAGGCCCGTAGGGCTGAGGCGTTGAGGCAAGCCAATAGGAGGTATCCGGGTCGGAGCACGCTTCCACAATGCGGTCGACATCCCTGGCCCGGAAGGCTCGCAGTCGCACGCCGTCCCCGCACAGGTCGACCGGATGAAGCCACCGCTGCGGGACACGCGGATCATCGCGGGTCAGCGTGGCGACCCAACCATCAAGCAGCTCGCCGCGATGCAGGAGGGAACGCCGAACAGCCCCGTCGAAGACGAAGCCCACATTGGACGCAACCCGCCGCGACGCCCAGTTGCCGACTACCGCCCGCCAGCGAATGACCTGCAGCTTCGCGACCTCGAACCCGTACTCGCACACCAAGTGCAGCGCCGCGGTCATGATCGAGCGGCCGCGCGCATCAGGATGCAACCCGAAACCGACCTCGGCAATCCCGTCGCCTTGCAGGCGAAGGTCGATGCTGCCGCAAAAACCGCGCATGAAACCTCGCTGCCCCTCGATGGTCCAGCCGAGCCGTTCACCACTGTTCCAGCCGGCGGCGACCAGGGCCAGAAAATCCTCGGCGTCTCGCAGCTGGTAGCCGCCCGGGGGAGTGGGCACCGTGGTCCAGCGGATCATGTCCGGATCGCGGCACTGCTCCACCATGGCAGCAAGATCGCCGCTGCTCGTCGCCCGGAGCGCTATGCCGGCTTCTGCGTCGATCAGAATCGGCACGGCGGCAGGGAAGCTTCGTGCCGTGGACAGCATAGATTGCCGAGTATCGGCGTTCGCATCGGCCATGAGCTTCATCCAACCCATGACGGTAGGCCGTCACAAGATTTAATTTGCTCCGCTCCCTGCGCTCGCTCTGCCTAATGGCTCGCTTCGCTCGCTCTGCCTAATGGCTCGCTTCGCTCGCTGCGGTGTTCGCCGGGGAGCCGCCGTCTTCGTCGGATCCGACGAAACGACCGTGTTGGAGAATCAGTTCTGTTCCCGACCCGCTTCGTCGGGCTCCTCCTGCAGATCGGCGGCGCGAACATCGCGGGCGCGGATTCTCCGCACCGGCCCAGACGGCGTCGTGCGGGTTCACTACTCTTGCTGAGGTGAGTGGCGACGCCGACTGTGACAGACCTTTGACCTCATGCAGCAATGAGTAGCGTCGTCTTCAACGTTCTGCTGATCTTGGTGCTCGTAGTGATACAGGGCATCTTCGTGGCCGCCGAACTCGCCTTGGTGTCACTGCGCGAAAGCCAGGTCAGGCAGCTGGCCCATCGGGGCAAGCGCGGCCAGTTGATCGCGGAACTGACGTCGAACCCCAACCTGTTCCTCTCGGCCGTACAGGTCGGAGTGACCCTCTCAGGCTTCCTGGCGGCTGCTTTTGGTGCCGACAAGCTATCCGGTGATCTGGCGCCGTTCTTTGAACGACTGGGCCTGAGCACCGGAGCCGCAGACATCATCTCGCTGATCTTGATCACCATCGTGATCTCGTACGTCTCGATCGTGATCGGCGAGCTCACCGCGAAGCGATTGGCGTTGCAACGCGCCGAGGGAACAGCCCTTGCCTTAGCGCCACTGGTGGATTTCATCGCACGAATCACCCGGCCGGTGATCTGGTTGCTCGGTGTATCCACCAACGTTTTGGTCCGGGTTCTCGGTGGCGATCCGAAGCTCTCCCGGGAAGAGGTGACCAACGAGGAGATCCGTGCCATGGTGAGCGGCTCCACCACTCTTGGCGATGAGGAGCGCCGGATCGTTGACGACGTTTTCGCTGCCGGTGAGCGCAACCTCCGCGAAGTCATGGTGCCGCGCACCGAGGTCGACTTCCTCCCAGGTGATATGCCCGCACATCGGGCGGTACGCGAACTGAGCAAGTCGCCACACTCCCGCTACCCCGTGATCGGAGATTCCGCCGACGACGTCATCGGCTTCGTGCATGTACGCGACCTGCTCGATCCCGATATCAGCTCCCGTACTACGCCGGTCGCTGAGGTGGCACGCTCGGTGCTCTCGATGCCCGACACAGTTCGAGTACTTCGCGCGCTCAGCGACATGCGCCGCAGCGCGTCGCACCTGGCCATCGTGTTGGACGAGTACGGGGGCACGGCCGGCATCGTCACGATGGAGGACTTGGTTGAGGAACTCGTCGGTGATATCACCGACGAATACGACGTGGTCGCCGAGGAGCAGCTCGGCGTACTCGGGGACCTGGTGATCGATGGCCTGACGACGCTCGACGACTTTGCCGAGAAGACCGGTCTGGTGTTGCCGGAGGGTCCGTACGACACGCTCGCCGGCTTCTTCATGGCCCGGCTGGGGCAGCTGCCGGGCGTCGGCGATGCCATCTCTCTTGAGCTGCCTTCGATCGATCCAGAGGACGAGGAGCTTGCGCAGGTGGAACTACGCGTCAGCGAGTTAGATGGTCGCCGCGCCGCTTCGTTCGTCGTACACCGACAGGACGGAAAGGACTTCACCCCGGCCATCTCGTGATAGAGCCGGGGTGTTGGCTACACGTTGTCCCCGGCCGTCGCAATCACACCCGGCTCCGTGGCAGTCAGCGAGCGCTCCTCCTCGGCCGAGGCGTGCCACATCCATCCGGCGATCTCTGGCATGTCTTCGCCGTAGCGGCGGATGTACTGATGGTGCTCGATGATCTTGTCCACCAGTTCTTGCCGTACGTGGGCGGCGTTCGATCCCAGCTGTGGCACGCGGTCGATCGCGTCGATCGCCAAGGAGAAGCGGTCGACCTCGTTCAGCACGCACATGTCAAAGGGCGTCGTCGTCGTGCCCTCCTCCTTGTAACCGCGCACATGGATGTTCTCGTGGTTGCTTCGCCGATAAGTGAGGCGGTGAATCAACCATGGGTAGCCGTGGTATGCGAACACAATGGGCGCGGTCGGGGTGAATAGGGCGGCGAACTCCCTATCGCTTAACCCATGTGGGTGCTCCCGGTCGTCCTGCAACCGCATCATGTCCACGACATTGATGAAGCGAATTCGCAGGTCCGGGAAGCGTTGCTGCAGAATCTCGGTCGCTGCGAGCGCTTCCATGGTGGGTACATCACCGGCGGCTGCCATGACCAGGTCGGTCCGGCCGTCTTGATCGCTGCTGGCCCAGTCCCAGATGCCGATGCCCTTGGTGCAATGCTTGATCGCTTCATCCATGGTCAGGTACTGCGGAGCTGGCTGCTTTCCGGCGACCACGACGTTCACATACTGGCTGGACCGCAGGCAATGATCAGTGGTTGAGAGCAGCGTGTTGGCATCCGGCGGGAGATAAACCCGTACGATCTCGGCCTTCTTATTCATCACATGATCAATGAAACCGGGATCTTGATGTGAGAATCCGTTGTGATCTTGACGCCAGACATGACTGGACAGCAGATAGTTGAGGGAAGAGATCGGACGACGCCACTCGATGTCGTCGGTCACTTTAAGCCACTTGGCGTGTTGGTTGAACATCGAGTCAACGAGGTGAATGAAGGCCTCATACGTTGAGAGGAATCCGTGCCGACCTGTCAGCAGGTATCCCTCCAGCCAGCCCTGAATCGTGTGTTCAGAAAGGATTTCCATCACCCGACCATCCGAAGCGAGATGATCGTCATAGTCGTAGATCTCGGCTTGCCAGGCACGATTGGTGACCTCCAAAACGTCCTGCCATCGATTCGAGTTGTTCTCATCCGGCGAGAAAAGCCGGAAGTTGCGCTGATCGTCGTTGAGCTTCATGACGTCACGCAGGAATGCGCCCATTACGCGGGTTGCCTCGGCGATCGTGTGACCCGGCCTGTCGATCTTGACTTCATAGTCGCGGAAGTCCGGCATCCGCAGGGGACGTCGTAATTCACCGCCATTCGCATGGGGGTTGGCGCTCATGCGACGCTCACCGACCGGATGCAGGTCGGCGATCTCAGGCACTGGACGGCCCTCAGAATCAAACAACTCCTCCGGCTCGTACGACATCATCCATTTCTGCAGTTCCTTCAGATGCAACGGGTTCTGCCGGGTGTCGGAGAACGGCACCTGATGGCTGCGCCAATAGCCCTCGACACGTTTGCCGTCGATCTCCTTGGGGCCAGTCCATCCCTTGGGAGAGCGGAAAATGATCATTGGCCAGGCTGGCCGGCCCGAAGCACCGCCCTTGCGATAATCGCGCTGTATCTCGGCAATGCGGTCCAGGCACGTGTCGAGCGTGGTGGCGAACTGTTGATGCATAGTGGTCGGGTCATCACCCTCAACGACATACGGCTCGTGGCCGTATCCCCGCATCAGATCCAGCAACTCATCGGTGGGTATGCGGGCCAGAATGGTGGGATTGGCGATCTTGTACCCGTTGAGATGCAGGATCGGCAGCACCGCTCCATCAGCGACTGGGTTCAGGAACTTGTTGGAGTGCCAAGAGGTCGCAAGCGGGCCAGTCTCGGCTTCGCCGTCGCCGACGATGCAAGCAACGACCAAGTCTGGGTTGTCAAAGGCTGCCCCGTACGCGTGAGAGATCGCGTAGCCGAGTTCGCCGCCCTCATGGATGGACCCAGGAGTCTCCGGAGCCACGTGGCTCGGGATTCCACCGGGAAACGAGAACTGCGTAAAGAGCCGCTTCATGCCCCGAGCATCGCGGGTGATGTTGGGATAGACCTCCGAGTAAGTGCCCTCCAACCAGGCCGCGGACACGAGTGAAGGGCCGCCGTGGCCCGGACCGATGATGTAGATCATGTTGAGATCGCGCTGGCTAATGGCGCGATTGAGGTGCGCGTATAGGAAGTTGAGGCCGGGCGTCGTGCCCCAGTGTCCGAGCAGCCGCGGTTTGACATGCGCTGCCTCGAGCTGCTCGCGCAGCAGCGGATTGTCCATCAAGTAGATCTGGCCAACCGACAGGTAATTAGCGGCACGCCACCACATGTCCATCCGCCGTAGCTCGTCTTCAGACAATGGACCAGCTTGGCTCGCCTGATTCTCCGCCGACTCTTCAGCCTTGTCCTCTGTCGTATGAGGGGTGGTCCTCAGTATCATGCTCTGCTCCGTTCTTTAGCGGCCAGCATTGCGGTTTCGTCGCGACCAAACGAGGGCCTTTCGACCTGCATACCACGACGTCCGGCCATTGCACATCAGAAATAGCTCTGGGCCACGGCGGTGCGCATGGAACAATGACGCGCATGCCGACCCTCGCAACCAAGGCGCGATCTGGAAAGGAATATCGCTAGCTCATGCCCCCAAACAGCAGTGCCGGCAGACCGCGCGTGCTCTCCCTTGCCCAGCCCACCGCGGACTCTCTTCACCTCGGCAACTTCCTAGGCGCGCTGCGGCAGTGGGTGCCGCTGCAAGAAGATCGCGAAGCTTTCTACGGAATCGCTGATCTGCACGCGCTGACCATTGCCACCCCTCCGAACGTGCTGCAGGAGCGGATCTTGCGCAGTGCGGCGCAGCTCCTCGCCGCCGGCATCGACCCAGCCAAGGCGACGGTGTTTCGGCAATCCCAGGTGCCCGAACACACCCAGCTCGGCTGGGTGCTGGGCTGCTTAACCGGCTTCGGCCAGGCCCAGCGGATGACCCAGTTCAAGGACAAGTCCGCCAAGATGGGGCAGGAGGCCACGAATGTCGGCCTGTTCACCTACCCCGTGCTCATGGCCGCCGACATCTTGCTGTATCAGACCGATCAGGTTCCTGTTGGCGAGGACCAGCGGCAGCATCTGGAGCTCACTCGGGACCTGGCTGTGCGCTTCAACTCCCGCTACGGTCAGACGTTCGTCGTTCCGGAGCCGTACATCCTGCCCTCCGTCGGCAGAATTGCTGATCTTGCTGAGCCGGTGACGAAGATGAGCAAGTCACTCTCCTCACCAACCGGCATTATCGAGCTGCTGGACGATCCCGCAATCAACATTCGCAAGATCAAATCGGCGGTGACCGACTCTGGCCGGGAGATCGTCTTCGACGAAGTGAACAAACCAGGTGTCTCCAATCTGCTGACGATCTTGTCAGCGTTGACCGGTACGGCGGTCGACAGCCTGGTTCAACAGTTCGAGGGACGCGGTTACGGCGACCTGAAGAACGCCGTTGCTGATGCCATCACCGAATTCGCGGTGCCGTATCGGAAGCGGACGTTCGAACTGATGGATGAACGCGGTGAGCTGGAGTCGATTCTTGCCAAGGGAGCGGATCGAGCCCGAGAGGTCGCCAGTGCCACGCTGGCCGATGTGTACGCCAAGGTGGGCGTAAGTTAGCGCAGTACTTCTAGAGCTCGATTGTTGGACTCAGAACTGTAGAGAACTCCGTGTCATGCCGCACATACAAGGCGAACTTGGCTAACCCGCTAGGCACAGCCTCGAACACGAATCGGCCATCATCGTCGGCGTAGGTGTTGCGTGGCCCATCGGCCAGCAACACCTCGACGCGGATGCCGGCGCCTGGGGCTGCCCAGCCGTCCACGCGTACGGTGCCATCGCCTAACGGTGTCAAGGTCACCATCGTGGTTAGCGACTCGCTGGTGAAGGTGATGGTGCGGACGGCCTCAGTAGTTGCGCTCCGGGCCCCGGCGGTCGCCAAGTCCAGCTGAGTCAAGGTGGCCACTTCGGTGTTCAGAGCATCCAGCGTGATCTGGAACTGGAGCCGCTCCACCAGTCCGTCTGGGACCGGGTCGTGTTCGTCGTAGTGAGCGCGGAGCGAATTAAGGAGTGTGAAATCGCCTGCATCGAGCTCCTCGGCAGCCAGCTGCTCTTCGACCGCGAGCTGGCGATCATTGTCGGATTCGTTCATCGGTGCTCCCAGGTGGGGTCTTGCGCAAGAGCCATCCGCAGCTTGGCCAAACAGCGCCCCCGAGTGGGCCCTATGCTGCCCTGCGGCATCCCCAGCGCTCTAGCTAACTCTGCATAGTCGGGTCGGTCCGCGAAGGCGATCACTCGGAGCAGCATCCGGCAACGCTCGGGCAATCGCTCGATGTGCCTCCAGAGGCTGTTGTCGCTTTCATCGCGGAGCACAGTGTCCTCGATCGAATCGCCGTAATCGGCGTCCGATGTCGTGGATTCCAAATGCTCGGGGCGGAACCGTGTTTGGTTCTTCGCCACTTTCCACGCTTCACGTTTTGTGCTGATCACCAACCATTGCAATACAGCACGCGGTTCGGTAATCGTGTCGGACTTGCGTATCAGCGTCAGCCACACCGTCTGCAGCACGTCTTCGGCTGTTGCCGAGTCCAGGCGCGCAGCTCGAGCGGTATGCCACAAGATCGGTGTGAGAACGCGCACCAGATCGCCCATCTTCGCGTGGTCGCCGTCGCGATACTCCGCGAAGAGCCGGCCTGCCCGACTGGCGAGGCTGTCTTCGACGGTGCCGCCGGTCATGCAGCACCGGCGGAATACCACGTCATCGGGCAAGAAACTATCCCTCGAACTTGCGCCGTGCAGGACCTGATCGCCTGGCGCGTCAGTCCTGTCATACCCACAAGAGCGCAGCGCATGCTTCCTGATACGTGATAGACGCGGGCCGGACTGCCTAGGTATCAGCCAATCCGCTCGTCGACGTAGCACCAGCGCCAAGACTCGCCTGGCTCGAAGCTGCGCATCACCGGATGTCGGCTCAGCGTGAAATGACGCTCGGCATGCCGGCCAACAGAGGAGTTGCAGCATCCGACGTTGCCGCAGCTGAGGCAGATTCGCAGGTGCACCGTACGCGTTCCCTCGCGGATGCAATCCTCACAGATGCCCGGCCCGTTCGGAGCGATCGATGGGGGGGCATGGTCCAGATGACCGCATGGCCCAGCGGACACTGTCGGCGTGGCCACCGTCTCGGCTTCGAGCCGATCCGACCGCTCGGTGGCGATGGTGAGCATGGATTCCTCGATGTCGAATGACCCGAGTACCTCCTCGATGATGTCGTGGTCGACCGTGCCGCTAGAGCGGATTTTCAAGACCTCGTTTCGCTCGATATCGATCGTCTTAAGCCGGAGGCGCCGGTATTCCTCGGCCGGTGTCTCCTCATCGCCCGGCCGGCCGAGCTTCTCCCACATGGCGTTCGGTCTGGCTGCGATGCGATCGCGCAGCAACTGCACTGTCTCAGTCGCATCATTTGGCCCAACAACGTCGCCGAGATGGGCGATGGCGGCGTTGCTGGATGTCTGTAGCACGGTGGCTGCCTGCAAAGCGTCCGAGCGAGCATCTGGGCCTCGTAGTCCGAGCGCTCGGACCAGGAGCGGCAGCGTCAACCCTTGCAGCAGCAGAGTCCCGGCTGTCACAACCATTGCCGCGAAGATCAACGTTTCGCGGAAGGGCACACCTTCGGGAATCAGAAATGCGACAGCGAGGGTCACCACGCCGCGTAGACCCGCCCAGCCGATCACTAACGCATAAGACCAGGGAGCTGTGGAATCGCCGGTGTCTCGATCGCGACGGAACAGGA
>Ga0126310_10000491_pt1 | contig 13697 bp, 10 predicted proteins | sample Plot60_FD_92540 | JGI IMG/M metagenome (GOLD analysis project Ga0126310, IMG submission 92540) | Serpentine soil microbial communities from UC McLaughlin Reserve, CA, USA - Plot60 | ecosystem: Environmental > Terrestrial > Soil > Grasslands | place: USA: UC McLaughlin Reserve, Lake County... | reverse complement strand
GTCGCGCCCGAACGCCTGCTGCAGCGTGCCGGCGAGGTCGACCCAATCGAGGCTGAGGACCGCGTCGGCGCGCGCCAGCAGCTCGATCCCCTCCTCGGTCAGGAAGATCCCCGGCGCGGCCGGGTGCAGCGGGTGGCGCGTGGGGAAGCCGGCGCCGACCTTGAGGTCGGTCAGCACGCAGGCGCCGAGCGCCTCGGCGAGCCGCACGCGCTGGTCCCACGCCTCCCGCGAGCGGCTCACGCGCCCCACCAGCAGCAGCGGCCGCGCGGCGCCCAGCAGCAGCTCGGCGGCGCGCTCGAGCTCGCGCGGGTCGGGGTGCGGCGGCGCCGGCGGGCGGTGGCGGGCCGGGTCGGGCAGCGCCGGCGGCTCGGTCAGCGGCTGCTCCTGCAGCGCCGCGTCGAGGCAGACGTACGTCGGTGCGCACGGGTAGGTGCGGGTGAGCTGACCGGCGCGCACGATCGACTCGACCGCCGCCGGCACCGACGCGGGCGTGTCGTCCCACTTGCAGTAGTCGCGGATCAGCGCGCCTTGGTCGGCGGTCGTGTGGATCCAGTCGATCCATGGCCGCCGCTCGGCGGCGTCGACCGGCCCCGCCGCGCCCAGGACGAGCATCGGGACGCGGTCGCAGAAGGCGTTGAAGAGCGCCATCGTGCCGTGCATCAGGCCGACGTTGCTGTGCAGCGCGACGGCCATCGGGCGCTCGGCGACCTTCGCGTAGCCGTGCGCGATCGCGACCGCCGACTCCTCATGCAGGCACAGCAGCATCGTCGGGCGCTCGTTGCCGAGCACGTTGACGAGGCTGTCGTGCAGCCCGCGGTAGCTGGCGCCGGGGTTGAGCGCGATCAGCTCGACGCCGGTGCCCTCCAGCGCCGCCGCCATCGCGTCGCTGCCCCACTCCAGCGGGGGCCGCTCCCCGATCGTCACCGACAGCTCGTCGCCACGCATCGCGCTCGCCTCCCAGCCGTCAGTCGTCGTCGCCATGCGCGTGGCGCACGGAGGCCGGGAACAGCTCGTCGACGTCGACGAGGCGCGGCGAGAGGCCCTGCTCGTGCGAGTAGCGCGCGGCCGCCTCGAGCGTCGCGCGGTTGCGCTCGATGCCGTAGGGCCAGAAGTCCTCGCCCAGCTCGCGCTTGGTGCGCTGCAGCTCGGACTGGAAGAACGGCAGCATCGACAGCGACGTGCCGTTGTCGGAGAGATCCTTGTAGGCGATGTCGCGCGCCGCGACGAACGCCTTCTCCAGCTCGCGCGCGATCCACTGGTTGCGCTCGTAGATCTTCCGCCGGATCGTGACGAGGTGCATGATCGGGAAGATGCCCGTGCGGTGGAAGGCCTCGATGTCGAGCGCGACCGGGTCCTCGAACAGGCGCCGCACGCGCGGGTCGCCCTCGCGGAACGGTCTCGGCTCGTAGGCGGTCGTGACGGCGTCGATGTCGCCGGCCAGCAGCATCTCGTCGATCGTGCGGTCGTAGACGCGCTCGAGCTTGATCTCCGGCGGCAGGTCGAGCTCGACGCGCTCCTTGCGACCCGCCGTGTGCTGGCCGCCCTGCACCCACTGCACGTCCTGGGCGCGCACGCCGTAGTCGTCGGACAGGAAGCCGCGGATGAACAGCGCTGCCGTCATGTGGTACTCGGGCACACCGACGCGCCGGCCCTTGAGGTCGCTCGGCTGCTCGATGCCGGAGTCGGCGCGCACGAACACGTAGGCGCGCCGGAACACGCGCGAGGGGAAGACCGGGATCCCGACGAAGCGCGACTCGCCGCGCGCGACCTCCTGGATGTAGGCCGACAGCGACATCTCGGAGACGTCGAACTCCTCGTGCTGGAGCTGGCGCCAGAAGATCTCGGCCGGCGGCAGCTTGACGTACGTCAGGCCGATGCCATCCGCCTTGGCGCGGCCATCGGCGAGCGGAAGCGTCCGATCGTAGGCGCCGCAGGCGAACGAGAGGTTGATGTCAGGCACCGATGCTCCTTCGGGTCGAGTCAGCGTGGTGGTCGGCGTCACCGGCCGGGCTCGCGCGGCGTGCGAGCCCGGCCGGACCAGCGCCGGAGGCGGCTAGAACTCCGCGCGCGCCTTCTGCGGCAGGAACGACTGGTCCATCAGCTCGCCCCAGTCGACTGGCTCCTCGATCGCGCCGGCGGACTCCATCAAGCCGGAGAGCGTCTCCAGCCCGGCGACGTCGACGTCGACCGTGTAGCCGTCGTGGTACTCCTTGAGCGCCTCGAGGATGTATCTCGGGTCGACCGGGATCTCCTCGCCGATCGCGTCGGCGGCCTGCTCGGGCTGGTCCTGCGCGAATCTCATCGCTCTGTCGGCGACGCGCCAGAACGCTCTCAGCGCCTCGGGGTGCTCCTCGGCGTAGGCGGGGACGACGCTGACGAGGTTGGCCGGCACGTCGCCGACCTCGTTGCGACCGATGATGAGCGTGTTCGCGCCCTCTTCGGCGGTGATCTGCTCGGTGTAGGGCGGCAGCGAGAGCGCGCCCGTCAGGCGGCCGGCCTTCGCGGCGGCCCACTGCTCGCCGAGGCTGCCGGCGACGATGCCGTCGATCTTGACGTCGGAGAACTTCTTCTTCAGCGACTCGACGACCATCTCGGCGCTGCCGCCGGCCGACGGGAACCCGAGGCTGGCGGATCTGAGGTCGTCCATCGAGACGTCCTCGGGCGTGACCCACTTGAAGTCGTTGATCTGGTACCAGGCGCCGATCAGCTTCAGCTGGCCGTCCTGGCTGACGGGCACGATCGTCGTGCCGCTGGAGATCGCGATGTCGGCGCTGCCGGTGGTCGCGACGCGGACGGTGTCGCCGCCGCCCTCGGCGGCGAGGATCTTGACGTCGAGGCCCTCGTCCTCGAACCAGCCCTTCTTGTTGGCGACCGTCAGCAGCGCCATGTAGGGGTACGTGTCGGCGCCGGAGGCGACGATCGTCAGCTGCTCACTGCTCGCGCCCTGACCGCCGGAGGCGGAGTCGTTCGAGTCATCGTCGGAGCCGCCGCATGCGGCGAACAGCCCGGCGAGCGCGATCGCGAAGCACGTCGCGAGGGCGCGGGTAAGACGAGCACGGCTCTTCATCAGCGATCCACCTCAGATCTGGCGACACAGTCGTCGCGGTTGCCATCTCTCCTCGACACGGTCTCGGCGGCTTTCAGCTGCCGTCCGTGTCCGCGGTCCGCGCAATATTGCACACAATCCATATCCAAAGCAAGAACATGTTTGGAAGCGGTGACCTGCCGCCCCCGCGGCGGGCCGCTGCCGCTCAGGCGCCGGCGAGCCGCCGCAGCGCGGCAGCGGGCTGGCCGAGCACCGTGTGCACGACCTTCGTCTGCAGGTGGCTCAGGTACTCCTCGAGGCCCTCCTCGCGCCCGAGCCCGCTGTTCTTCATGCCGCCGAAGGGGGTGCCCCAGTAGTGCGGGCCGGCCTCGTTGATCCACACGTAGCCCGCCTCGAGCCGCGCCGCGGTGCTGTGGGCGAGCGTGAGGTCGTTGGTCCAGACGCTGGCGGTGAGGCCGAACTCGGTGTCGTTGGCCTGCGCCACGACGGTGTCCCAGTCGTCCCACGGGGCGACGGACATCAGCGGACCGAACACCTCCTCGCGCGCGATCGTCATCTCCTGGCGCACGTCGGCGAAGACCGTCGGCGCGACGAAGTAGCCCGCTGGATCGGCGTGGCCGCCGGTCACCGGCTCGCCGCCGGTCACGAGCCGGGCGCCCTGCGCGCGCCCGCTCTCGACGTAGCCGAGCACGCGGTCGCGGTGCTCGGCCGTCACGAGCGGCCCCATCTCGACGCCGTCGCGATAGGCACAGCCGACGACCATCGCCTCCAGCCGCGCCTTGACCGCGTCGAGGAAGTCCGCGTAGAGGCGGCGGTGCACGAACACACGCGAGGTCGAGCCGCACGACTGCCCTTGGCAGACGCCGAAGTTCATGCCGGCGATCGCGCCCGCGACCGTCGCCTCGACGTCGGCGTCGGGGAAGACGACCATCGGGTTCTTGCCGCCCAGCTCGAGCGTGACGGCCTTGACGGCGACCTCGGCTGCGCGCTGCTGGATCCGCATGCCGACGGGCACGCTGCCGATGAAGCCGAGGCGCCGCACGTCCGGGTGCACGACGAGCGCGTCGCCCGGCTCGGTGCCGCCGGTGAGGATGCTCAGCACGCCGGGCGGCAGCAGCCCGGCCGCCAGCTCGGCGATCCGCAAGGCGCTGAGCGGCGTCTGCCAGGCCGGCTTGACGACCACCGCGTTGCCCGCCAGCAGCGGCGGGACCACGCGCGTCAGCACGAACAGCGCCGGGTGGTTGTACGGCAGGATCTTGCCGACGACGCCGTATGGGACCGACGACGTGTGGTGGAGATCGCTCGGCGTCGCGGGGATCGTGCGCCCGCCCTGCCAGCGCACGAGCGCCGGCCAGGCGCGCAGCTGCCGGATCGCGGCGGCGACGTCGCGCCGCATCGCCGGCAGCGGGTTGCCGCCGTCGATCGCGTCGAGCGTCGCGAGCTCCTCCTCGGCGCCCTCGACCGCGTCGGCGAGCGCGAGCACGTGCGCGGAGCGCTCGTCGAGCGACAGCGCCGCCCACGCCGGCTGCGCCCGCTTGGCGGCGGCCACCGCGCGGTCGACGTCGCCGCGCGAGCAGGACGGCGCTTGCGCCAGTTCCCGCCCCGTCGAGGGGTCGAGGACGGTCGTCGTAGCGCCGCCTTCCGCCTCGACCAGCTCCCCGCCGACGAGCACGCGCAGCTGGCGGCCGGTTACATATCGCTGCACCAGATCGGCTGGCGCGAGATCGACTGGCGCGTTCATCACGGCTACCTCCAAGGGCTCGGAGTCGGCAAGAGAGAACGCTGGATTGTATGCAATCTCGTCCGCTCTGTCCCTTCCCGACCCTCAGTGCAGCTCGAGGTACTCCGCGCGCTCCCAGTCGGTCACGTGGTCGGCGAAGCGCTGCAACTCGTAGCGGCGCATCGCCGCGAAGGCCGTGACGAACTCGTCGCCGAGCAGCTCGACGATCGCCGGCTCGCCCTCCAGCAGCGCCAGCGACTCCTCGACCGTGGACGGCAGCTGCGGCAGGGCCGGGTCCTCCTCGGCAGGTGGCGTCGCCGCCGGACCGAGCTCCAGCCGCTGTTCGATCCCGAGCAGGCCGGCGCCGAGCAGCGCCGCGCTGACGAGGTACGGGTTCGACATGCCGGTGGGCGCGCGGTTCTCGATGTGGCGGTTCTGCTCCGAGCCGCCCTTGATGCGCACGAGCGCACTGCGGTCCTCCATCCCCCACGAGACGTTCGTCGGGCTGAACGTGTGCGTGCGGCGGCGCTTCATGCAGTTGAGCGTCGGCGCGACGACGGCGTAGACCGCTCGCGCATACGCCAGCTGTCCGGCCATGAACTGCCGGCCCAGCTCGGACAGGCCCGCGGCGTCGTCGCCGGCCATCGCGTTGGCGCCCGTCTCGCGGTCGAGCAGGCCGATGTGGTGGTGCGCGCCGCTGCCGGCGCCGCCGCTGAACGGCTTCGACATGAAGGTCGCGACGTAGCCCTCCAGGTGCGCAAGCTCCTTGACGGCGTTGCGGAAGCTGAAGACCTGGTCGGGGCCGCGCATGCCGGCGCCCGGGGCGAAGTTGATCTCCCATTGCGACCCGGCGTACTCGCAGTTGGCGGTGATGACGTCGATGCCGAACGCGCGCGCGTCCGTGAGGATGCGGTCGATCAGAGGGACCCAGCTGTTGCGCACCGTGTTGAAGATGTGGTGGCCGTCGAACAGCGGCTCGAGCGTCTCGCCGGAGAGCAGGTAGAACTCCGGCTCGACGCCGATGAGCGGCTCCAGCCCATGGCTGCGGCAGCGCTCGAGCACGCGCTCGAACACCTGGCGCGGCGAGGCCCCGAGCGGGCGCCCGTCGGCCCAGAAGGCGTTGCAGATGAAGCGCCCGGTCGCAGGCGCCCACGGGATCAGCGCCGCTGTCGCGGGATCCGGCTTGATGAGCTGGTCGCCGTAGGCGACCTCCTCGTTGTAGAGCGTGCCGGGGACGACATCGGAGCGCGTGTCGAGCACCGCCGTGCCGCCGTACATGTTGAGGCCGTCGGCCGCGTACGACTCGGCGTGGTCGATCGGGATCAGCTTCGAGCGGCTGCCCCCGTGCATGTCCGGCAGCTCGAAGCGCACGGTGCGCACATCGCGCTCGCGCCATTCGGCGACGATCTCGGCGATCGTGCGCGGCTCGTCCTGTTCGATCGGCATCCGACCTCTTCTCCTAGGTGCGCGACGCCGCGAGCGCGACGTCGTGAGTCGTGGGACGGGGACGCGCCGCCGCTTCGCGGCACGCCTCGACGAAGCGCTCGAGCACCGGTCCGTCCGAGACGGCCTCCGGATGCCACTGCACGCCGAGCAGCCAGCTGCCGTCGCGCGCCTCGAGCGCCTCGGGCATCTGGTCGCGCTCGTCTCGGCCGGTGACCGCGAGGCCGGCGCCCAGTGCGTCGACGGCCTGGTGGTGGTGGCAGTGGACGCGATGCTCGAGCTCTCCGGCCGCGCGCGCCGCGAGCGAGCCGGGCGCCAGCGCGACCACGTGCTCGGTCCCCTCGAAGCCGCCGAGCCGCAGGCGATGCGGCGTCGTGCCGTCCGCGTCGCGGACGTCCTGGCGCAGCGTGCCGCCGAGGGCGACGTTGACGATCTGCATGCCGCGGCAGATGCCGAGCACTGGGAGGCCGGCGCGCCGCGCGCCGCGCACGAGCGCGATCTCGAACGAGTCCCGCTCCGGCGCCGTCGCCTCGGTCGCGGGATCGGGCTCGGCGCCGTACGCCGACGGATCGACGTCTGCTCCGCCGATCAGCAGCAGGCCGTCGAGGAGCGCCAGCATGGGCTCGGGGTCCGGCTGGACCGGCAGCAGCAGCGGCATCCCGCCGGCGCGCAGCACACCGCCGACGTACGAGTCGGCGACGAGGTGCGCCGGCTGCTTCCAGAAGCTCCATGCGGCGACCTCGGCGGCGGCGCAGACGCCGACGATAGGACGCTCGGATGACCGGTTCTGCGCGGACGCCACCGTCACACCGCCCGTTCGTAGCGCGTGCGCTCCCACTCGGTGACCGTGTGCTGCCACGCGCGCAGCTCCCACGCGCGCGAGGTCGCGTAGTAGTCGGCGAAGTCGGGACCGAGCGCGTCGCGCAGCGAGGCGTCCGCGCGCCATGCGGTGAGCGCGGCGTCGAGCGAGTCGGGCAGCGGCGGCGCAGCGGCGTGCCCGGTGGCGTCGCCATCGATCGGCGGGGGCGGCGTCGCGCCTCGGCGGATGCCGTCCGCCGCCGCGGCCACGAGCACGGCGAGCGCGAGGTACGGGTTCGCGTCGGCACCGGGCCGCCGGCACTCGATGCGGCAGCGGCCGGGGTGCTCGCTCGAGCGGATCACGCGCAGCGCGGCCGAGCGGTTCTCGACGCCCCAGCTGGCGTTGACCGGCGCGAACCAGCCTGGCACGACGCGCTTGTACGAGTTGACCGTCGGGTTGAGCGCGAGCGAGGCGGCCGGCAGGTGCTCGAGCATGCCCGCGAGCGCCGCCGCGGCGACCGGGCCGAGCGCCTCGCCCCTGCCGGGGTCCGCGAACGCGTTCGCGCCGTCGGCCCAGCAGGAGATGTGGACATGGCCGCTCGACCCCTCCTCGCCGGCGACCGGCTTCGCCATGAAGCTCGCGCGCAGGTCGAGCGCCGCCGCGACCTCCTTGACGGCGAGCTTCAGGTAGGCGGCGTCGTCGGCGGCGCGCAGGCCGCTGGCGGGCGCGATGTTCAGCTCGATCAGGCCGGGACCGGCCTCCGTGTGGACCGCCGTCAGCTCGACGCCGAGGCCGGCCAGCGCGGGACGCAGCGCGGCGATGAAGCGATCGAGCCGGGAGATCTCGCCGACGCTGTAGCTGATGCCGCTCGACAGCGGACGGTCCTGCGCGTCGCGCAGGCGCAGCTCGTACTCGAAGGCGGCCCGCACCTCGTACCCCAGCGCCGCCATCGCGTCGAGCGCTCGCCGCAGCACCTCGCGCGATGCCAGCTGGCACGGGCTGCCGTCGCGCCAGCTGGGCGTCGCGAGGCAGATCTGCCAGCCCGGAAGCCACGCCAGCTCGCGCAGCGTGTCGCGGTCGGGCTGCACGAGCAGGTCGCCGGCGCCGGAGCGGATGCCGATCGTCGTGTACGCCTCGATCGGCTCGTCGGCGGGGTCGAGCGCGAGCATCAGGTCGGTCATCGTGGCGCCCTCGCGCAGCGCCGTCTCGAACGCGTCGGGACGCAGCGCCTTGCCGCGAATCGAGCCCTGCAGGTCGGGCATGCCCATCAGCACGTAGCGCTCCGCCGCAGTCGGCGCGGCGCCGGCCGTCGTGGCCGCGGGCAGCTCGGTCGTGGCGCTCATGCGGGCGCCCCGGCGAGCGCGCGCTCGATCGCGCGTTCGGCGTCGCCGAGCGCGGCCGCCGTGCACGCGACGAGCGCGTCGAGCTCGTCGTCGCTCATCGTGTAGGCGGGCGCGAGCAGCACCTGGTCGCCGACGTAGCCGTCGGCCGCGGTCGACGTCGCGGCCAGCAGCAGGTCTCGCCCGAGCGCCGCCTCGGTCACGATCCGCTCGACGTCGAGCGCGTCGGGCAGCGGCGAGGCGCCGTCGCGGGGGTCGACCAGCTCGACGCCGAGCAGGTACCCGCGACCGCGCACCTCGCGCACGCTCGCGAGGTCGCGCAGCGCGTCCTGCAGCTGGTCGCGCAGGCGCGGTCCGCGCGCGTCGACGCGCGTCACGAGCGCGCGGCTCGCGATCTGCTCGAGGACGGCGCTGCCGACGGCGCACGGCAGCGGCGCGCCGTCCCACGTGTGCCCGTGGTCGAACTCGCCCGAGCCGCGCTCGAGCGCGTCGTAGACCGCCTGCGTGCACAGGACGGCCGCGATCGGGGCGTATCCGGCTCCGAGCCCCTTGCCGGCGGTGACGATGTCGGGCGCGAACGGCAGGCGGTCGGATGCGAACCAGCTGCCGGTGCGTCCCATCCCGCTGACGATCTCGTCACAGCAGATGAGGAAGCCGTGCTCGCGCCGGCGCTCGTCGAGCCCACGCCAGAACGCCTCCGGCGGCGCGAAGCCGGGCAGCGCGGCGGCCGTGACCGGCTCGCAGAAGTAGGCGGCGACCGTCTCGGGGCCCGCCTCCTCCAGCAGGCGGTCGAGCGCGGCGAGCGCCTGCTCGCCGGTCGGGTCCTCGCGCCACGGCATCGGCGGCAGGTGCAGGTGCCGCGAGAGGTACGGGTCCCACCGTTCGCGCAGCGAGCGACGGCCGCTGAGCGCGAGCGCGCCCGTGAGCGAGCCGTGGTAGGCCTGCGCGGGAGCGACGATCCGCCACCGCTCGGAGTCGCCGCGCTCCACGTGGTAGCCGCGGATCAGTCGCAGGGCGGTCTCGTTCGCCTCCGAGCCGCCCGAGGTGAAGCGCACGCGTGCCATCGCCGGCGCCGCCTCGGCGACCAGCCGCTCGGCGAGCCGCTCCTGCGGCTCGTTCGTGAAGTGATGGTTGTAGGTGTAGGACAGCTCGCGCGCCTGCGCGGCGGCCGCTTCGATCACCGCCGCGTCGCTGTGACCGAGGCAGGCGGTCATCGCGCCGCCGGAGCATCCGTCGAGGATCCTGCGGCCGCTGCCGGCCAGCGTCAACCAGACGCCCTCGGCCGACGCGACGTTGGGGTAGTCCAGGTGCACCAGGCGCGGGAAGACGTGCGTCTCACGCGCCGGGACGGTCTCGCTCGCAACGCTCATCGCTGCCTCCATCAGGTGACTCTCCGCCGCTTGATCGCCGTCAGGAGGGCGCGGACGCCCTGTCGCGAGTGGGCGGTGTGCGCATGCATGACCTCGGCCGCCGCGACGTCGTCTCTGACGGCGATCGCGGCGAGCAGCGCGTGGTGCTCCTCCGCGACGCGGCCATGCCAGATCGCGGACTCGGGCAGCAGGCTGATCGCGTCGTTGAGCCCCCGGCGGACGTCCTCCGCCGCGGCGGCGAGGAAGCGGTTCTGCGTCGCCGCGCCGAGCGCGAGATGCAGCTCCGTGTCGTAGCGCATGTAGCCGGCCTCGTCGTTCGCCGCGTCGAGCGCGTCGACGGCGGAGCGCAGGCGATCCAGGTCGGGCCTGCGCCGCGCTCGCGCCGCCGCCGCCGCGATCTGCGGCTCGACCGCGTCGCGGAAGTCGAGCAGCTCCTCGATCTCCTCGCGCCGGCGCAGGATGCGTCCGACCAGCTCGAAGTGCGCATCGTCGTCCTCGATCGGAGCGAGCACGAACGTGCCGCCGGAGCGTCCGCGCCGCGCCTCGATCAGGTGCTCGGCCTCGAGCAGCCGCAGCGCCATCTGGATCGTCGGACGGCCGACGCCGAACTGCTGCACGAGGTCGCGCTCGGACGGCAGCGCCTCCCCCGGTCCGACGAGGCGCAGCTTGATGTGGCGGCGGATCTGCTCGGCCACGTACTCGTGCGCGCGAATCGGCGTCACCGGCGCGAACAGCGGCGCGGAGAGCGAGAGCTCGCGCTGCACGGCACGGGCGTTGGCGGGGCTGGATCTCATCGCGGCTTCCTTCCGTCGAGCTGGGCGACGCGATCGTAGAAGCCCTCCAGGAGGGTGAGGCTGACCTTGCACGCCTGCTCGGCGACCTCGCGCGTGCGGTCCATCAGGCGGTCGGCGTCCACCCCGTACTCGTCGAGCTCATGGCGGTAGACGACCGCCCACGTCTCCATGATCTCGACGTTGACCTCGGGGTGGAACTGCACGCCGAGGCTGCGGCCGTGCTGGAAGGCCTGCGGCCCGACGTGGTTACGGGCGAGCAGCCGGGCGCCGGGCGGCGGCGTGAACGTGTCGAAGTGCCACTGGAACCACGGCGTCGGCGCGACGAGGTCGGGCTGCTCGCTGTCGACCGTCAGCCAGCCGATCTCGGCCTCCGGCGCGCGGAAGACGTCCGAGCCGAGCGAGCGCGCGAGCAGCTGGCCGCCGAAGCAGATGCCGAGCACCGGCACGTCGGCGGCGGTCGCGGCGCGCATCAGCTCCAGCTCGCGCCCGAGCCACGGCAGGTGGTCGTCGTAGGCCGAGAACTCCGAGCCGAGCGAGACGATCAGGTCGTACTGCTCGACCGGGTCCGGCTCGGCGCCCTCGTCGATCGGCACGAGGTGCACGTCGGCGTCATGGCGCTCGAGCCATTCGAGCACGAGCCCGGCGGGCGTCGCCCGCTCGTGCTCGATGAGCATCGCGCGAGGACGGCTCATGCGGGCGCTCCGGCGCCCTCGAGCTCGCGCCCGATCTCGGCGTCCACGACGCGGACGGCGTCGGCGAAGCGCTCGACCATCTCGCTCAGCTCCTCCTCGGTGCTCGTGAAGGCCGGCGCGAACAGGCTCTGGTCGCCGGCGTAGCCGTCGCGCGTGGGCTGCACCGAGAGCGTCACGAGGCGCCGCTCCGTCGCGGCGCGGTCGATGCGCGCGGCGGCGCGCAGCTGCGGCGGGAGGAACGCGGTCATGTCGCGCGGGTCGGCGTACTCGACGCCGAGCAGGTAGCCGCGGCCGCGCACGTCGCGCACGATCGAGACGTCGCGCAACGCCTCGGCGAGGCGATCGCGCAAGCGCGGGCCGTTGGCGGCGACGTGCTCGACGAGCCGCTCGCCGACGAGCACGTCGAGGACCGCGTTGGCGACGGCGCAGGAGACGGGCGCGCCGTTCCAGGTGTGGCCGAGCGTCAGACGGCCGGAGCCGGCGGCGACGGCGTCGTAGACGGCCTGCGTGCAGAGCACCGCGCCGATCGCGGCATAGCCGCCGCCGAGTCCCTTCGCAGTCGCGACGATGTCCGGGACGATCGGCAGCTGCTGCTCGGCGAACCAGCTGCCGGTGCGGCCGAGTCCGGTGACGATCTCGTCGAAGCAGACGAGGAAGCCGTGGCGCTCGGCGCGCTCGGCGATGCCCTTCCAGAAGCGGTCGGGCGGCGTGTAGGCAGGCAGCGAGGCGGCGCTGACGCCCTCGCAGTAGTAGGCGCTGATCGTCTCGCCGCCGACCTCGTCGAGGATCGCGTCGAGCGCGGCGAGCGCTTGCTCGCCGGTCGGGTCGAGCTGGCTCGTGCACGGCGGGATGTGCAGCATCTCCGGCAGGTACGGCGCGAGCGGGCCGTGCAGGCCGGGACGTCCCGTGAGCGCGAGCGTGGCGAACGTCGGGCCGTGGTAGGCCTGCGCCGGCGAGACGACGCGCCAGCGGCCGGGCTCGCCGCGCTCGACGTGGTAGCTGCGCGCGAGCCGCAGCGCGGCCTCGTTCGCCTCCGCCCCACCCGTCACGAAGCTGACGCGCGCGTAGTCGTCGGGCACGAGCTCGATCAGCCGCTGCGCGAGGCGCTCCTGCTCGGGGTTCGTGAGCCACTCGTTGTGGACGAAGCTGACGCGTCGCGCCTGCGCGCGCGCCGCCTCGGCGATCTCCTCGCGGCCGAGGCCGATCGTCGCGGCCATCGACCCGCCGCTCATCGCGTCCAGGTAGGTGGTGCCGTCGGCCTGCTCCACCCATACGCCGCGCCCGCGCACGACCAGCGGATAGGGGTGGTGCAGCTCGGGCGGCAGGACGTGCGAGGCGGCACCGTCGACCACGGTCCTCACACGCGAACGGGCTCCCGGGCTAATAGGTTTCATGTTGGGTCCTTTTTACCATATGCGGAGGAGGAGTGGTATAAGGACCTCGTTCAAGTCCTTGAAGGAGACCGACCGATGACGCGTCCGACCGCAGCGATCCTCGATGTGCTGGAGCCGGCGACCGAGCAGGTGCTCGAGCGCGTGCCGCAGGCGGGTCTCGAGGAGGCCGACGCCGCCGTCGCCCGGGCGCGCGGCGCGCTCGGCGCCTGGCGGGCGGTGAGCCCGCGCGACCGCGCGCTCGTGCTCGCGCGGATCGGCGCGGCGGTCGAAGCGCAGCTCGAGCCGCTCGCCCGCCTGGAGGCGCGCAACGCCGGCAAGCCGATCGCCGACGCGCGCGGCGAGATCGGGATGGTCGCCGACACGTTCCGCTACTACGCGGGCGCGCCCGAGCGGCTGCTCGGGCAGACGATCCCCGTCGCCGGCGGCGTCGACATGACGTTCCGCGAGCCGCTCGGCGTCGTGGGCCTCATCACGCCGTGGAACTTCCCGCTCGCGATCGCCTCGTGGAAGATCGCCCCCGCGCTCGCGGCCGGCAACACGGTCGTGCTCAAGCCGGCCGAGCTGACCCCGCTGACCGCGATCGAGCTGGAGCGGATCGCGCTCGAGGCCGGCCTCCCGCAGGGCGTGCTGAACGTCGTCGTCGGGCCGGGCCGCATCGTCGGCGAGCGGCTCGTCCGCCATCCGGACGTCGCCAAGATCGCCTTCACCGGCTCGACCGCGGTCGGCCGGCGCATCGGAGCGGCAGCAGCCGAGTCGATCACGCGCGTCACGCTCGAGCTCGGCGGCAAGTCCGCGAACGTGATCTTCGCCGACGCAGACCTGGAGCTCGCGGCAGCCGCGGCACCGGCCGCCGTCTTCGGCAACGCCGGCCAGGACTGCTGCGCGCGCGGGCGGATCCTGGTCCAGCGCGAGGCGGTCGACCGCTTCCTCGAGCTGCTCGGCGCCGCCGTGCGCGAGCTGCGGGTCGGCGACCCGCTCGACGAGAGCACCGAGATGGGGCCGCTGATCTCCGCCGGCCAGCGCGAGTCCGTCGCGAGCTACCTCGACGACGGCCCGCCCGTCGCGTTCCGGGGCGACGCGCCGGAGGGCCCCGGCTTCT
>Ga0126310_10000490_pt1 | contig 13701 bp, 12 predicted proteins | sample Plot60_FD_92540 | JGI IMG/M metagenome (GOLD analysis project Ga0126310, IMG submission 92540) | Serpentine soil microbial communities from UC McLaughlin Reserve, CA, USA - Plot60 | ecosystem: Environmental > Terrestrial > Soil > Grasslands | place: USA: UC McLaughlin Reserve, Lake County... | reverse complement strand
CCTTGCGGTGGATGATGATCGTCATCAACTCGTCGGGCGCCTCGGCGATCCAATCGCGGTAGAAGCGCAGGAGCTTCGGCGAGTCCTCCATCCGCCAGAAGACGGGGCCGGCCATCACGTGAGGGCCGAGCGGGTGCAGGTTGAACTCGAACTCGGTGACGACGCCGAAGTTGCCGCCCCCGCCGCGGAGCCCCCAGAAGAGGTCGGCATTCTCGTTGTCGGACGCGTGCACGACCTCGCCTTCCGCCGTGACCATCTCGACCGACTTGAGCTGGTCGATCGTCAAGCCGAACTTCCGCATCAGCCAGCCGATCCCGCCGCCGAGTGTCAGCCCGGCGAGCCCGGTGTGCGTGACGATTCCCGCCGGCGCCGCAAGGCCGTGCGCCTGGGTCGCGACGTCAAGCTGGCCGAGCAGCGCCCCCGCCTGTGCCTTCGCCGTCCGTGCCGCGGGGTCGACCTCGACGGCCGTGAGGGCGCCCATATCCAGCACCACGCCCCCGTCGCAGACGGAATGACCTGGGAAGCTGTGGCCGCCGCCGCGCACGGCGAGCGGCAAGCCGCTCTGGCGGGCGAAGCGAATGGCGCCGATCACGTCGTCCGTGCCCGTGCAGCGGGCGATCAGCGCCGGATGCCGGTCGATCGAGCCGTTCCAGACCTTCCGGTGCTCGTCGTAGCCGGCGTCCTCCGGCTGGATCAGGTCGCCGCTGAACGCGCCCGTGAGCTCACGGAGCGCGGCCGAGTCCACTTGGGCCGTCGCCACGCTGCGAGTGTCTCACGTACCTTGTCCGAATGCCACGGGTGCGGGTCGTCATTGCGTGCCTCGTCTTGGCCGCACTCGCGGGGCCAGTGCAAGCGCGCGAGCCGCTCGATATCCAGGTCTACACGAAGGTGGGCGCGCCCGGCCAGCCGGAGCCGGTCGCGATCGGCCCGGACAACCGCGTCTACGTCGGAACGAACCAGCTCGGGCACGGCGATGCCGACGCGCCGTCAAAGGTCTTCGCCTACTCGCTGCGCGGGAACCTCGTGCGCGAGTACGAGCTGGAAGGGCAGCCGCTCGAGGAGGACCACGGCATCCAGGGCCTCGCGCTCGACCGCGACGGTCTGCTGTACGCGCTCGACCGCTCGGCCGACCCGCGCGTCGTCGTGCTCGACCCAGCCACCGGGGTGCAGCGGGTCTACGCGCGCTTCCGCGACGTGCCGCCCTGCACCGACGCCCCGGACGAGGATTGCTCGGATACGCAGCTCGACGGCCCGCGGGCCCTGACTACGCGACGTTCTCCGCGTGGGGCGACCTGTACGTGACCGACATCGACCAGGCGCTCATCTGGCGGGTGCCGAAGGGCGGCGGCCGGCCGGAGATCTGGCTGACGGACGCGCGGCTCGAGAGCGTCTACGGGCCGAACGGGATCCAGTTCATGGCCGACGGCCGCACGCTGTTGTTCGTCAATACGGCTTCGAACCCATCCGCAGGCAACTCCACGACCGGCCGGCTCTACACGGTCCCGGTCCAGCCCGACGGCACTGCCGGCGAGCTGACGCAAGTCTGGGAGAGCCTCCCGCTCGACGCGCCGGACGGGCTGGCAATCGCGCGCTCGGGAAACGTGTACATCGCGCTCGCGGGGGCGAGCCAGGTCGTGCTCCTCTCGCCCGGCTACGAGGAGCTCGCGCGCACGCCGTCCGACCCAGCCGCGAACCAGCAGGAGGAGATCCCCATGGACAGCCCCGGGAGTCTCGCCTTCCTCGGCCAGCGGCTGCTTGTCTCCAACCACTCGGCGATTCGAGGCGACCCCGACAGCTGGGCGATTCTCGACGTCTTCGCCGGCGAGGAGGGGCTGCCGCTCTACTACCCGCGCATCTCGAAGCCGGGGCTGCTCGTCGACGCGCGGCTCGGGCAGGCGCGGCGGCGCCTCCACGTCCGCGTCACGCGGCACCTGGCGTCGAAGACCGTGCCGGTGCGGCGGGTCCGGGTGCGCGCGGCCGGGATGCGCGCGCGAACGGGCCGCCGCGGCCGCGTCACGATCTCGCTACCCGTGCCCGACGGCGTCGCCCCGCCGATCGTCGTGCGCGCTCGCAAGCACGGATTCCGGCGCGCGCGCCTGGTGCTCGGGTGATTTCGTTCATGGCGGTGAACGCTTTGGCGCCACACCGGGTAGACATAGGGACGACCGCGGACCACTGGGGAGGTTTGAGATGACAGCGCTGCTGCGACTCGTGAAGGGCTCGCCCGGGAAGCCACTCCACCCACCTCTCACCGATGCGAGCATCGGCTCTTACACGGTCGGTGTCGCCGCGCTGATCGCCGGCAAGGCAGGCCTGCAGACTCCGGAGATGGCCCACACGGCGCTGATCGCTATCTCGTTCGGGCTGCTCGTCGCGGCGCCGACGGCAGTCACCGGATTACTCGACTGGTGGGACTTGCCCAAGGGAACGCCGATGCGACAGGCGGCGACGATTCACCTCTTCGTCATGGTCAGCGCGACGGTGCTGTTCGCACTGACGTGGCTCGCGCAGCGCGAGGGCTACAACGACGACGAAGTCCGCACGCTGGCGCTCGTGCTCGGATGTGCCGCCGCGGCGTTGCTGGTGGCCGGCGGCAACATCGGCGGAGCGAACGTCTTCGTCTACGGCATCCGCGTGCTCAAGCGTCCGGAGACTCCGGTCACGAAGGCGCTCAACCCGCTTGGCGTTTCTGAAGCGGAGGGAACCGGAACGTCGTCTGGCCGTGCGGATCCTCTGTAGCCGGGCGACCTAACGCAAGCGCCTACTTGCGAGGCGTGCTCGCCTGACAGATCATGGTGGGAGGTCATGCACTACTCCGGCGTCGGGCTGGAAGGCGATCGAACCGACCGACTGCTCGAGCGCTCTGACGCTCTCGAGAAGCTCAGCGCGGAACTCGCGGCTCTTTCCCCCACGGCGGGAGGCCGCGTCGTGGTGCTGGCCGGCGAGGCGGGAATCGGAAAGACCTCGCTGCTGCGGGCGTTCCGCGAAGTTCATCAAAGCCGGCCGCGGTTTCTCTGGGGAGCGTGCGATCCGCTGTTCACGCCGCAACCCCTTGGCCCGTTCAGCGACGTGGCGGAGCAGGTCGGCGGAGAGCTCCAGGCACTGGTTCGAGAGGGCGCGAAGCCGTTCGAGATCGCGACCGCCCTCCTACGGGAGCTCGCCGCCAAGCCAACCGTCCTGATCATCGAGGACGTTCACTGGGCCGACGAAGCCTCGCTTGACGTACTGCGCGTCGTCTCGAACCGCGTCGGCACTGTGCCGGCACTTGTGATCGCCAGCTACCGCGATGACGAGCTCGCGCGCGACCATCCGGCCCGCCTGGTCCTCGGCGAGCTCGTGCGAGATCGCGCCGTTACTCGCCTGCGTCTAGATCGACTCTCCCCCACGGCGGTCGCGCAATTGGCCGAACCACACGGCATCGACGCCGAAGAGCTCTACCGGACGACCAGCGGCAACCCGTTCTTCGTAACGGAGGCGCTGGCCGCTGGTGGAGAGGCGATTCCGCCGACGGTTCGCGACGCCGTGCTGGCACGCGTCGGACGTCTGCCGAGTACCGCGCGTGCGCTGCTCGAGGCCGTCGCGATAAGCACACAGCCGACCGAATTTTGGCTGCTCGAGCAGCTCGCCGCGGCCCAGATCGACACCCTCGATGCGTGCCTAGCTGCCGGTGTGGTCAGCTCGCACGACGAGGGCGTCGCATTCCGGCATGAACTCGCCCGGCTCGCCTTTGAGGACGCAATCCCGGCGCGGCGCAGGAAGAAGCTCCACGGCGCCGCGCTCGCGGCCCTGGCCGCTCATGGAGACGCCACGGGAGACCTTGCGCGGCTTGCACACCACGCCGATGCGGCCGGGGATCCGAGCGCTGTTCAGCAATACGCCCCTCCCGCGGGCGAGCGCGCGTCGGCTCTGGGCTCCCACAGAGAGGCGGCCGCGCAGTATGAGCGCGCTTTGCGGTACGCGGACGATCTGTCCGATGAGGAGCTGGCCGGACTACTCGCCAGCGCCGCACAGGAGTACGACTTCGTTGGGCGAGCGCGCGAGGCAGTCGACCTTCGCCGCCGTTCCATCGCGATCTATCACGCGATCGGTGCCCATATGCGCGAGGGCGACCTGCTTCGCGCCCTCGTCTGGCCTCTTTGGCTCATCGGCCGCCACGACGACGCAGAGTCCGCGTGTACGGAATCCGTGGCGGTGCTCGAGCAATGCGAACCCGGCGAGGAGCTCGCCCATGCATACGCAGCAATGGCGTTGTTGCACAGCATCGCGAGCGACGGGCGCACCACCGAGTGGGCACAGCGCGCCCGCGCGCTCGCCGACGACGTGGGCGCGACTCGCGCCGCGGTCGCGGCCCTTATCGCCGCGGGCACGTACGACTGCCAGCACGACGACCTGCAAGGCGAGGCCGAGCTAGAACGCGCGGTTCAGCTTGCGCGCGGAGCCGGATTCTGGGGCGAGGCCGCAACGGCCCTGTCGGTACTCGCGCGACTCTGCACGCGCCGGCGCGCCTTCGAAGACGCGGCGAGCTATATCGATACCGGGATCGATTACTGCACGCGCTCGGATCTGGACGGCTGGCGCCCGTACTTTTTTGCGCTGCGAGCCGAGTTCGAACTCAAGCGGGGCGACTGGCAGCGCGCTGCCGACTCAGCGGAGCTTGTCCTTCGTGATCAGGGAATCGGCCCCGCGACAGTGATAGCCCTCGGCGTGCTTGGACGCCTTCGCGCTCGGCGTGGCGACCCCGGTGAATGGGCACTGCTCGATCGCGCCCGCGAGCTAGCCGTCGGCTCAGGAGAGTTCGTTCGTATAGCTCCGGTAGCGATCGCGAGAGCAGAGGCTGCCTGGTTGGAGGGCCGTGACGACGCCGCGCGCACCGAGGCGGAGGCCGCGTGGGACCTGGCGCTCGAGCGTGGCGACGAATGGCTCACGGGTGAACTCGCGGAGTGGCGGCACCGCGGTGGCGCGCACGACTCCAGCCCATCGGCGCGGGTTGCAGAGCCATATGCTGCCGCGCTCGCCGGAGACTGGCGGCGCGCGCACGACGTCTGGTCGGAGCTCGGCTGCCCGTACGAAGCAGCGCTGGCCGCTGCCGACGGCGACGACATGGACGCCCTACGAGGCGCTCTCGATTCGCTCCACCACCTGGGCGCGCGCGCCACGGCCGCGAGGGTCACGCGCGGCCTGCGCCAACGGGGAATCCGAGGCCTCCCTCGCGGACCACGGCCTCGGACCAGCAGCACTCCGGGTCAGCTCACACCGCGCGAAGTCGAGGTGCTCCAACTGGTCACCGAGGGACTGCGCAACGCGGAGATCGCCGAGCGGCTCGTCGTGTCGGTCAGGACGGTCGACCACCACGTCTCGTCGATCTTGGGCAAGCTTGATCTCTCCTCGCGGGGCCAGGTAGCGGCAACCGCGGCCAGGCTCGGACTCACGCGCCCAAGCTAGGCAATGCGCGCTTACAAGCTGGGCAATTACGCCGATGCGCTCGCCGGCGTGCGCTCGTACGGTCGCGATGCATCCCACACCGAGAGGAGAGCGAATGCCCCGTTACCTGATCGAACGCACCTTTCCCGATCGACTCGCCATCCCGGCGGGCTCTGACGGAGCAGACGCGTGCCGCGCGGTGATTGCGCGGAACGAGGCCGACGGTGTGACGTGGATCCACTCCTACGTGAGCGAAGACCGCACAAAGACGTTCTGCGTCTACGACGGGCCGAGCCCCGAAGCGATTCGCAAGACGGCAACCACCAACCAGCTCCCGGTGGACCAGCTCACTGAGGTGCGGGTCCTCGACCCCTACCTGTACTTCTGAGAGAGGAGACCAGATGTTGAACTCGCACAAATCCCACGGCGTGATCGCGGTCGTAGCCATGCTCGCCACCCTTGCGATGGCGGCCACCGCCGACGCAAAGACGCATCGGTACAGCACGAAGATCGTTTCGTCGACACTCTCCACCGCCGGCGGCTACCCCGGCCATGGCAGTATCGCCTACAGCTCAGGCACGGTCGAGAGCAGCCGCTTCGGCACGGGCGCACTGGTGGATTACGTCACGATGACGGGCCGGCCGTTCGGCCAGAACGTGTCCACCTTCGTCGGGACGGAAGTCGCCATGTTCGGGAACGCGCAGACGTCCGCCGAGTACGAGGGATACAGCGTCCTCCGTGACGACGGCACTCAGGAAGTTGCCATCGAGGGTCACTTCGTGGGCGGCACGAGGCGCTTCCGCGACGCGACCGGGCGCTTCAAGTTCACCGGCACGATTCCGGCCGGTTCAGACGTGCTGACCGGCCAGTCGAAGGGCCGGATCGCCTTCTGACGAGCCTGCGGCGGCCGTTCCGGATGGCGGAACGGCCGCCGCTACGTCTCGTGACGGCGTCAGAAGCGATACGTCGTCTGTCCGTGCGGATCCTTCGCAAACGCCATGACCTTGGCCGGCTTGATCCGGAACACGGCCGCCCCGCCGCCGTCGGCGTGGCGGAACATGCCGTCGTAGACGTCGAAATGCCACACGGCGCCGTACTTCGCCTCCCACGCTTCGGCGAGGTGCTTTAGCTCCTGGTCGTCGTCGATCCGAACCGCGCGCCCCTCGACGACGACGTCGAGGCCCTTCTCCCAGCTGTTGTTGCCCGTGGTAAGCGCGACCTGATCATTGTGCTGAAGGTTGCGCCCCTTCTGCTCCTCCAGCCCGGTGCAGAAATAGACCGCGTCGTCAGCCGCAACGCCGATCAGCGGCGTCACGTGCGGCCGCCCATCCGGGCGAACAGTGGTGATCCAGTACAGCTCCGCACGCTCGAGCGCTCCGAAGGCATCCGCCCAGGGCGTGGGCTCCGCATCTGGGTCGCTGAACCGCTTGTCGAGCTCGCCTGCCTTAGCCAACGACGCTCCCTAGACGGCCGAGCGCTTCCTCGATCTCCTCGCGCGAGACCGTAAGCGGCGGCAGCAGGCGGATCGTCGTCGGGCCCGTCGCGTTCACGACGAGACGCTGCTCGAGCAGCAGCTTGCGTGCGACGTCGGGCGCGTCCCCGATCTCGAAGGCGAGCATCAGGCCGCGGCCGCGCACGCCGTCGAGGCCGAGGGCGCTCAGGCCTTCCGCGAGCGACTCGCCCTTGTCGGTCACGTCGACGAGGAGCTGCGCGTCGTCCACCATGTCCAGCACGGCGTTCGCCCCCGCTGCGATCACCGGGCCACCGGCGAAGGTCGAGCCATGGTCGCCCGCCTCGAGCACGTCGGCGTAGTCCGGCGAGGTGACGCACGCGCCGATCGGCAGGCCGCCGCCGAGCCCCTTCGCCACTGTCATCACGTCTGGCTCCACCTGCACGTGCTGCCACGCCCACATCTGACCGGTGCGGCCCATGCCGCACTGGATCTCGTCGAACACGAGCAGCGCGCCATGCCGGTCGCACGCCTCGCGCGCCGCCCGCAGCACCTCCTCGGAGATCGGGTGGATCCCCGACTCGCCCTGGATAGGCTCGATGATCACCGCGGCCGTGTCGCCGTCGACCGCGCCTACAACAGCTTCCGGGTCGTTCCGCGGGACCGCCGTGAAGCCGGGTACGAGCGGCGCGAAGGGCGCCTGCTTCGCCTCCTGCGGCGTCGCCGACAGCGCGCCGTAGGTACGGCCATGGAAGCCACCCTCCAGCACCACGACCCCTCCCCCGCGCCTGTGCTTGCGCGCGAGCTTGATCGCGCACTCGATCGCTTCGGCGCCGGAATTCGTGAAGAACACCTTGCCCCCGAGCGACAGCTTCGACAGCCGCTCCGCCAGCTTCATCGCGGGCTCCGTGTAGTAGAGGTAGCCCACGTGCGCGAGCCGCGCTGCCTGCTGCGACACCGCCTCAACCCAGCGCGGATGCGCGTGGCCGATCTGCACGACCGAGATCCCGCCGAGGAAATCGAGGTACTCGTTGCCGTCGGCGTCCCAGAGGCGCGTGCCCTCGCCGCGCACGAACTCCACCGGGTTGCGCGCATACGTCCCGATGACGTTCTCGCGCTCTAACGCCCGGAGCTCTTCTAGGGCCAAAGCTTGGTCCCGATCCCTTCGTCCGTGAAGAGCTCGAGCAGCAACGAGTGCGGCCTCCGCCCGTCGACGATGTGCGCGTTCTCGACGCCACCGCCGAGTGCATGGACACACGCCTCGAGCTTCGGGCGCATGCCTCCGCTCACCTGCGCGATGCGCTCGCGCACCTCGGCAGCCGTCGCCTGCGAGATCCGTCCGCCGTCCTCGTCGAGCCACGCCTCGACGTCGGTCAGGAAGATCACCTTGAACGCGTCCATCGCCTCGGCGATCGCGCCCGCGGCGGTGTCGGCATTGACGTTGTACGAATTGCCCTCGGGGTCGGCCCCGACCGACGCGATCACGGGGATGTAGTCCTGCGCAATGTGGTTGAGCACGTCGACGTCGACGTGCTCGATCTCGCCGACCATCCCGATGTCCACGTCCATCGCGGCCTTGCGCACGCGGAATAGGCAGCCGTCGTCGCCGCAGATCCCGACCGCAGACTGGCCGTGCCGGTTGAGGCGCAGGACGATGTCCTTGTTCTGCTTGCCGACGAGCACCATCTTCGCGACCTCGACCGTCGCCTCGTCCGAGACGCGCAGCCCCTCGTGGAACCTGACCTCCATCCCGAGCCGCTCCATGTACTTGGTGATGTCGGGCCCGCCGCCGTGCACGACGATCGGGTTCATTCCGACGTACTTGAGGAGCACAACGTCGCGCGCGAAGTCCTCCTTCAGCTTGTCGTCGGTCATCGCTGCGCCGCCGTACTTGATGACGACGGTCTGGCCGTCGAAGGCGCGGATGTAGGGCAGCGCCTCGAGGAGGGTCTCGACGTCTCTCATGACGTGTAGCTCGAGTTGTAGGTCACGTACTCCTCCGACAGGTCGCTGAAGAACACCTCGGTCTCGCCTCCCTCGCCCGGCAGCGTGAGGACGAACTCCACCTCGTCGCCCAGCATCGCCTTCTCGAGGTCGGCCAGCTCCTCCGGGCCGATGTCGATCGCGTCGCCGGCCGAGACGAGCTGCCGTCCCTCGATGACGAGGTCCACCACGAACGGCGTGCCGGGAGGAAACGCCTGGCCGGCGGCTTGCAGGATGCGGCCGAAGTTCGGATCGCCGCCGTGGAGCGCGGTCTTGACGAGCGGCGAGTCCGCCACCGAGCGGGCAACAGGCTCGACAGCACCGTCGGCGCCCTGCACGACGATGCGGCCGACGCGTCCACAGCCCTCGCCGTCCCGGACGATCTCAAGTGCCAGCTGGCGCAGCAGCGCATCCATCGCCTCGCCGAAAGCGAGTTCGTCCGGGGTCTGCGGCTCGATCCGAACGCCGGACGCCCCGTTCGCAATCGAGAACACGGTGTCGCTGGTGGAGAGCTGCCCATCGACCGAGATGCGGTCGAACGAGCGCTTCACGCACACGCCGGTGAGCAGGTTGATCGTCTCGGCGTCGAAGCCGGCGTCGGTCTGCACGAAGCAGAACATCGTCGCGTAGCGGGGCGAGATCATCCCGGCGCCCTTCGCCTGCGCGGCGAGCTGGACCGACTGCCCTGACGGCAGCGCGACCTGAAGGCACGCCCGCTTCGGCCCGGCGTCGCTCGTGAGAATCGCCTCCGAGAAATCGCCGCAGCCTTTGCCGAGCGCACCGCATGCCGCGCGTGCGCCGCTCACGACCTTGTCGCGGGGCAGCTCGAGGCCGATCACGCCGGTGGACGCGACGCCGACCTGATCCGGCTCGAGGTCGAGTTCCTCGGCCACGGCGCGCTGCATCTCCCGCGCCGTCTCGAGGCCCCGGTCGCCGTCCCCGACGTTCGAGCACCCTGAGTTCGCCACCACTGCGCGCAACCCGTCGAGCCGCGCCTCCTTCGACGCGATCACCGGCGCGCCGACGCGCGCGTTCGTCGTGAAGCGTGCGGCCGACGTGCTCTCATCCGTCGACGTGAGCACGCCGACGTCGAGCCCCTTGGGCTTGAGCCCGGCGGCGACGCCGGCGGAGCAGAAGCCGTGCGGCAGCGCATCGGGCTCGAGCTCCGTGACGTGCTCCGGCTTCTCGACCCAGCGCGAGCGGAAGAAGGTCATTGCAGCCCCTCGGTCTCGTCGTAGCCGAGCATCAGGTTCAGGTCCTGGACGGCCTGCCCGGCCGCGCCCTTCCAGAGATTGTCGATCGCCGCGAATGCGATCACGGTTCCGTTGACGGCGGTCGCATGGATCCGGCACAGGTTCGTGTCGCGCACGTCGCGCACGCCCGGGGGCGAGTCGACGAGCTCGACGAACGGCTCGTCGCGATAGGCGTCCTCGAACAGCCCGCGCACCTCGTCCGCCGTGACCTCGCGATTCGGCTTGACGTAGCAGCTCGCCATCAGGCCCTGGTCGATCGGCAGCAGGTGCGGCACGAACGTCGCGGGCCCGAAGTACGCATCGAGCTCGGCCTGGTGGCGGTGCCCCTCGACCTTGTACGCAGTGAGGTTCTCGGCGACGGACACGAAGTGCGTCGTCTCCGTCGCCTCGCGCCCCGCGCCGGACACGCCCGACTTCGCGTCCACGAAGGTCTCGCTTGCGATCTCCTTCAGCGGCAGCAGCGCGAGCAGCGCCGCTGTCGGGTAACAGCCCGGCGCGGCGACCAGGTCCGCGTCGCGGATCTGCTCACGGTTCATCTCGGTCAAGCCGTACACGGCCTCGTTGATCAGCTTCGGCGCCGGGTGCGGCCCGTACCAGCGCTCGTACAGCTCGCGCGGCACGCGAAAGTCCGCGGACAGGTCGACCACCTTCAGCCCGCGCGCACGGAGGTCCTCGACGGTCGGCGCGGAGGCGCCGTGCGGGTACGCGACGAGCGCGGCGTCGCACGCCTCGGCGACCCGATCGGCGTCGAACGTCTCGAGCTTGCGGTCGACGCGGTAGCGCGGATAGAGATCGGAGAGCACGCGGCCCGCATCGCTGCGGGCGGTGACCACGTCGAGCTGCAGCTTCGGATGGCGCTCGACGAGCTCCGCACACAGCGCGCCGGCGAAGCCGGACGCTCCCACGACAGCGACGCTAGCCACGGAGCTTCCCTCCCAGCTCGCCGAGCTCCTGCTCGATCCGCGCGCGAACGTCGGCCACCTCTTCGTCCGTGAGCGTCCTATCGGGCGCGCGGAACTCGAGCCGCAGCGCGAGTGACCTGCTGCCCTCGCCCACCTGCTCGCCGCGGTAGACGTCGAACAGCCGCACGCGCTCGAGGAGATCGCCGCCGGCGACGCGAACGGCGGCCTCCACGTCGGCCGCGGGCACGTCGTCGGTCACGACCACGGCAATGTCCTGGATTACCGCTGGGAACGTCGATACCGGCCGATACCCGGGCGCCGTTGTAACGAGCTCGGCGAGCGCATCCACGTCGAGCTCGAAGGCGGCTCCGCCCTCGAGATCCCAATCGCGCGCGACCAGCGGGTGCAGCTCGCCGATCCAGCCGATCTTCTGGTCATCGCCTGCAAGGACGCTCGCGGAGCGGCCCGGATGCAGGAACGGGCGCTCGCCCGGCTCGACCGCGAATTCGACACGAAGCGTTTCGAGCAAGCCCTCGAGGATTCCCTTGGCCGCGAAGAAGTCGCCTGCCACGAGCGCGCCTGCGTGGTGGCGCTCCGCGGCCGGCATCGCGCCGCGCGGCGATCCCTCGGGCGCGTCGAGCTGCCCCGCCATCCGGTACACGTGGGCAGACTCGAAGTACGACGCGCCCGCGCGGTCGTACGCGGCATTGCGCCGGGCCACGTCGAGCAGCCCGGGCAGGAGCAGCGGCCGCATGACGGACTGGTCCTCGCTGAGCGGGTTCGACAGGCGCAGCAGCGGCACAGCGCCCAGCCGCAGGCGCTCGATCGCCTCCGCCGAGGTGAAGCTCCACGACACGATCTCGTACAGGCCGCGGTCGCGCAGGGCGTCCTCGACCCGGCGGCGCAGGCGCTGGGACTCCGTGAGCAGGCCGACCGCCTTCTCGCGCGCGGGAAGCGTGATCGGAAGCTTGTCGAGGCCGTAGATGCGGGCAACCTCCTCCACGAGGTCTGCCTCGCGCTGCACGTCGAAGTGGCGGAACGGAGGAATGCCGACCTCCATCTCCTCGGCCGCATCCGGCACGTCGAAGCTGAGCCGCGTGAGGATCTCCGCCGACTCGCCCACGGGGATCTGCTCGCCGAGCAGCTTCTCGACGCGCGCCGACCGCAGGCGCACGGCGCTCGGCGGCACCGGCTCCGGATACACGTCGATCGTCCCGGGGACCATCCGCGCGCCGCAGAGCTCCACCATCAGCCGCGCGGCGAGCCGCTGTGCCGCGATCGCCTGGTCCGGGTGCAGCTGCTTCTCGAACCGCGCGCTCGCCTCGGAGCGCAGGCCGAGCCGCTTGGACGTCTCGAGGATGTTCGGGCCCACCCACGTCGCCATCTCCATGAGGACGCGGGCGGTCTTGTCGGAGACCTCGGAGATCTCGCCGCCCATGATTCCCGCGATCCCGCTCGGCCCCTCGGCGTCGCACACCATCGCCATCTCGGGATCGAGCTGCCGCTCGACGCCGTCCAGCGTTGTCATCGTCTCGCCCGGCCTCGCCCGCCGCACGATGACCTGGTTGCCGCGCACCTCATCGAGGTCGAACGCGTGCACCGGCTGGCCCGTCAGCAGCATCACGTAGTTCGTGATGTCGACGACGTTCGAGATCGGCCGCTGCCCCGCGGCGGTCAGGCGCTGCTTTAGCCAAAGCGGCGACGGGCCGACCCTGACATCCTCGAACACGCGGCCCGTGAAGCGGAGGCATATCTCCGGGTCCGCTATTTCGATTGAGACTTCGCTGGTCGCTGGTCGCTCGTCGCTCGTCGGTTCTATGTCCTCGTCCGTCGGGTCCGGTGCCAACGGTGCGCCCGTCGCCGCGTGCAGCTCGCGTGCGATGCCGTACACGGACAGGCAATCCGGGCGGTTCGGCGTGATCTCGAACTCGATCACCTCGTCCGCGATCGGCAGGTGTGGTGCGAGCGGATCGCCCGGCTTCAGGTCGCCGTCGAGCACCATCGTTTCCGAGTGCTCTTCGGAGATGCCGACCTCGTCCTCGGCCAGGATCATCCCGCTCGACTCGACGCCGCGGAGCTTCGCCTTGCCGAGCTTCGTCCCGTCCGGCATCAGCGCACCCGGCCGTGCGACGGCCACGATCTGACCGGCCGCGACGTTCGGCGCGCCGCACACGATCTGCTCGGCCTCGCCCGCGCCGACATCGACCTTGCACACCGTCAGCCGGTCGGCGTCGGGATGCTGCTCGGCCTCGAGCACGCGGCCGACGACGAATGCCTCGGTGTCCCCCACGCCGACGCGCTCGATCCGCGCAATCTCCGTGCCGGTGAGGTCGAACCGCTCGGCGATCTCGGTCGTCGAGAGATCGGGCGAGCAGTACTCGCGCAGCCATGCGACCGGGACCCTCATCCGAACTGCTCCAGGAACGGGAGATCGTTGTCGAAGAAGAGGCGCAGGTCTGGGGCGCCGTGCTTGAGCATCGCGATGCGCTCGATTCCCATTCCGAACGCGAAGCCCTGGTAGCGCTCCGGGTCGTAGTCGACGAACCCGAAGACGTTCGGGTCCACCATTCCCGACCCGAGGATCTCGATCCAGCCCGAGCCCTTGCAGAGGTTGTCGCGCCCGCCGTCCGGGAGCACGCCGCTGCCGCCGCAGGCGAAGCACGAGATGTCGACCTCGACGCTCGGCTCGGTG
>Ga0126310_10000489_pt1 | contig 13720 bp, 13 predicted proteins | sample Plot60_FD_92540 | JGI IMG/M metagenome (GOLD analysis project Ga0126310, IMG submission 92540) | Serpentine soil microbial communities from UC McLaughlin Reserve, CA, USA - Plot60 | ecosystem: Environmental > Terrestrial > Soil > Grasslands | place: USA: UC McLaughlin Reserve, Lake County... | reverse complement strand
GGCCGGCGGCTACGGCCCCGTTGACCGTGCTTGGCTTGACGTGCAGCAGGCGCGCTTCAGCTGGGAGATCGGCCACCTCGATCAGGCGCTTAGCCTCGCCAGTGATGCCCGCTCCCGCTTGGTGGCGGTCGAAGGTGATCCGACGGCGGACGCGATCGACGCTTCGGCCGCCGCTCTGATTCTTGCGCTGCGATTTCCCGATTCCCCCGAGTTCTTTTCGCAAGCTCTGGTCGCAGGTGACAGCGTCGCTACTTGGTGGCGAGTCCAGGCAATCTCCAGTTCAACGGGAGCAACGGTTAAGCGTGAGTTCGAGGCCTGGGCTCACGACACTCGGATCACCATCGGGGGCGAGGATGTTCCCTACAACAGAATGCTCTCGGCTTCGCTGATGACCAGCCACAGCGGCGATCAGATTGGCTGGGCAAACCAGATCAGTGCGATCGCCAAGGACGAATTGCTGCGCCTCGATCGCCGCGCCGGCTCGGATCACGTCAAAGAGGGCCTTACTGGTCTGCGCCGCGGCGGAGACGAAAAGGCCCTCAAGGTTGCCCTCGTCCATCTCGCGCAGGACGGACCTGCCGAGGCAGTTCGGGCAGCGGCCTCCGAGGTCGAGCTATCACGATCCACCCGCACGACCGCTGCGGCGGACCTCACCGCATTTGAACTTTCCGGAGACCTTCTCGACTCCGGGACCGCCGATCGCGCCGTCTCCGAACTACTCTCGATCCTCGCCGAACCGAAGCAGTTCAGCGAGCGAACGACCCCCACTTTCCTGCTCGAAGTGAAGCTTGTCGAAACCCTGGCCGGGGTCCTCCCCGCAGCAGGTGACCCTCGACGTCGGGCGGTGATTGAACGCCTGGGCGAGATGGAGCCGGTCGCCGAGGACAACCAACTGCTCGCCCAAGCATGGGCCAACCTCCTCTGGTCGATGCCTACCGCAGCATGGAGCCAAGAGTTGGCCCAGGACTTGGGCCTCGGGGCCGATCGCCATCACACGGTGCTTGAGCAGGCCCTCCTGGGGGTCGCAGCCAGGCACGGAGGAGACGATGAGGCCCGCAAGCGCCTCCTACGGGAAGCCCGAGAGGGATCACCTGCCGCGCTGGGCGAGCTTGGAAGCGTGGTCGAGCTTCCGCAAGAGGCCGCAGCGGAGATCATCGCGCGTCTCAGCGAGCAGGTGCGAGATCGAATCGCCGAGGCAAAGGGGCGGATCAGCTACGGCGGCAGGGACCCCGCGGAAGCGCTGGCGGTGATGAATCTATGGCACGACGCTGTGGCGGAGTGGGACCCGCTGTTGGAGCTTTTTGGCACCGAAGGGATGGCCGACAGCTACATGTTGAGGACCTTGGTCGCCCTGGCCTCCAGCGCCGAGCGGATACCCCCATCGGTTGCAAGGAGCCTGCGTCCGATCATCGCCGACCTAGTCTCCAGAACTCCGCTCGAGCGCTCCCCCTTCGACTCACAGGCAGACGTCCGAGGGCCGGCCCTCGACCTCGCGGTTGCCATCGGGGCAATCGAGGACGATCGAGCGGCCGCGATCGTCCTCGATTGGCTCGCGGGCGACGGAGCCAAACGGCGCTGGGCGGCCCATGTCGCCTATCGCCTTCAGCGCTGTGAGGACATCGGCATGCTGAGCGCGCTCACCCAGGATTCCGACCCTGCCGTCCGGGCCGCCGCAGCTGCCGCTCTCGCCGCCCTGCTGCCCCCCGGTGCCGGTGAAGACGATCCTGTCGCCCGGGCGCTACAAAAAGCAGCGCTCGATCCAGGAGTCGAAGTCTCCCGAGGCATTGCCGGTTCCCTCGCGGGCGCCGGTCGAGTGGGGCCAATTGCAGATCGACTCCGTCGCCAGCTCAGCCGCAGCATCTCGGCCTCGGTTCGCCTGCTGGCCATTGAGGAGCCCAACCCGAAGATTGCCAAGGAGAGCGACCTCAGCCCTGGAGGGAATCCGCTGATGAACCCCTATCGGCGCGAGGAAGAGAAACCCGAAACCAACAGGCCCCAGGACGAGAACCCCTTCAGTCGCTAGGCCTCCGCGATGCGAACGTCCTCTGCCATCGCATCGGCGAGATCGGCACGCGCGGCGTTCAGCTTCCCTCGAAGCGGCACGAATCCTTGCCTGAAGCTGGCGACCTTCTCGTCGGCCTTCAGCTCAGCGCCCGCGTCTTCGAGTACTGCCCAGACCTCCGCCATTGCTGCCTTCACTTCGTCGCCACCGATGATCTGGATCGCACCTGAGGCCGAGTAGAAGGCGCCGAGCGCCTCCTCCAGCTGCTCATTGCCAGGGGCGAAGCCGGTGGCAAGTGCATCGAGGCGGTCAAGGGCGACGAGCATCTTCAGATAGGTGTCTTGGCGATTTCGCCGCTCTCCCTCTAGGTGCTCGGATCGTAGGCGCTCATTTTCAGCCTCCAGACCAGCAATGGCGACTTCGCTCTGCTTCGCAGCCGTCTCGATCGCAGTTGCGGAGCTCTTGCGCTGCACCAGGTACGTGGTGGCAAACCCTGCAATGGAGACTGCAGCGGTGATCGCGGTGGGGTCAGCCATGAACGGGAGATTTCCTCCTGGATCGGACGCTTAGCCGCCAGTTTTTTTAAGGTCCAGGTCATCCTGCGCATCCACGCCGGACGGCAGGCGCCCCCTAGCTGAGGATGACGATCTCGCAGTTGATGCCACTCGCCCGCTCGATCCGACCATCGGCCGTCACCAGCACCGTGTCCAGCGCCTCGGCGAGGGCGACGTAGGAAGCGTCGTAGGCGCTGAGGTTGTCGCGCAACTCCCATACGCGCCCGAGGAGCGGTAGGTGCGGCACCCGCCGTAGCGGAAGCGCGGCAAGGTCGGTGAGCGCTTGGAGGGACCGGTCCTCGTCGAGCCTCTTTGCCCTCGCTGCCCGCCGCAGCGTTGACAGGACCTCCAAGTCGATCAGCTCCGGGGCTGCGAGCTCTTCCCCACGCAAGCGCTCGCGGGCGCGGTCGCCGTCCTCCCCGTCGTCAGCGAGCGCGGGAGCGAGCACGGATGCGTCGACGACGATCACGCTGCGCGCTGGCGATCTTCGCGGAGGTGTTCAGCGGCGAAGGCGAAGCCGAGTGAGCCACCGTTGCGGCCACCTGCTCGGTCTAGAACCTCCTCAAGTGTCGGCGTCCCGGCCTGTCGGGTCAGCTGGTCGAGCAGGTACTCCTGCAGCGACTGCCCGGCGGCGGCGGCCCGCTCGCGCAGGACGCGGTGCACGTCAGGCGGAACGTTCTTGATCTGGACGCTTGGCATGGTTGAAACCTCCTGTGGACACTTTAGCGCCATTTTGGCGCCACTTACAGAATCTCGAGGGGACGAGGTGCTCACCGTCGAGCGAGCGCCAGGGCGGGGACCGGATCGTCGGCGGCTCGCTCGACCAAGAACTTGTCGAACAAGACCCGAGCCCGCTCCAGCTCGCCAGGGAGCATGTGGGTGTAGACCTGCAGGGTGATCCGGGCGGCGCCGAGCTGATACTCGGGCGTCTTGTGACCGACGATTTCTGAGATCACCTTCGGCGAGACGCCGGCATGATCGAGCCAGGTTGCCGTCGTGTGACGGGACTCGTGCAGGCCGATCGGCGTCAACCCCTGTTCTTCCCAGCGCTTATGGACTCTGGCCTGGAGCGTGTTGAGGGCGAGCAGCCCGGTCTTGCGCTGTGCCTTCGGCGGGCAGACTTTGCCGCTCGTCGGTCGGCCCTGGGCCTCCCACTCCTCGCGCAGCATTTCCCACAGCGGTTTCACGAAGAAGATCACCCGCCAGGAGCCGCCGGGCTTTCGACCGGCCTCGTCACCGGCGAGCTCTCCTCCACCGACGTCGAGGTTGAGATGTTCCCAATCGAGGATCTGGATCTCCTGGTGTCGGGCGCTGCCGTAGCCGGCAAGTGCGAAGGGGAGAGCGTCTTTGCGCGCAGCGTCGCGATCGCGGGTCTTGCCTTCGTGCTTTTCGGTTGGGGTCGTCTCGAAGATGGCGGCGATCAACTTCCCGAACTCGGCAGGGGTTGCAACGCGGTCGCGGGGCTTGGCGTCGCTCGCAGGCAGCCTGATCTCCTTGGCCGGATCGAAGTCCGCAAGTTCGCGCTCTTTCCCCCAGCGATAGAGAGAGCGAATCGCGTTGACGATCGAGGAGATTCGCGAGCTGGAGAGCTTGTTGGGCCCGCTGCTGCGAGCGTCGACCATCGCCTGGATTTCCGCTCGCGTGACCCGCACGAATCGGCGGCGGGCGATCTCGTCTGAGACCTGGTTGAGCGCTGATTCGAGGTCGTCGGCGGCGTTCGGCTTGTAGGGGCGGCGGTGTTTGTTGAGGGCCCTTCCGTCCCTCACGTCCTTGATGAATCGGGTCCTGGCATCGCCGAAGGAGATCGTCGAGGACACCGGGGCCTCGCCCTTCCGCAGGGACGCCTGGAGGTCTGCGCGCGCCGGCCTGGCTTCGTTGATAAGCCGGAAATGGCGGGTCTTGCGCGTGCGGTGAGCGATCCGGTCCCAGGCGGTCCCGAAATAGCTCGGGTTGCAGTTGCAGGGACGATCCTGCTCGACTCGACAACCCTCCTGGTGCCGCGCGTAGACCCCTTGATAGCGGGTCTTGGTGTCGACGCCGGCCATCAGAGACTCACCGCCTCCTCGGCTCGCACGCCTCGGCCTCCGACCATTGCTCCAGGTCGCGGGGTCGGTAGAGGCGCAGCTGACCCGAGTAGACGCAGCGCAGGTGGGGCTGGACATGCCGTTGGAAGTGGCTCAGGCTCATGCCGAGCGCTTCGGCGGCCTCTTTTCGCGTCAGCAACAAGCGCCCTTGCATCGCTTGCTCCCTGCTGCGTTTCGATCTTGTCGTGTCTGCTCATGGCTCGCTTGCCCGTCGCGGGCGCCCGGTTTCTCTCCGCGTCCCCTCCGTGCCGAGGCTGGCCCCGGCTCGACGGACGACAACGGCATAAGTCGTCGGGATCCGAAGCTGTCCCCCCCTTGGCTGGCGCGGAAAATGAGCGGAGAGAAACCGGGCTCGCTGAGAGCTCGTCGACCTCGCCGGCTTTGGCGCGGCGCCCTCACAGGCCCGCTGGGTGTCGAGGTTGGAAGCCGGACAGATAGCCGGCATCGAAGGTGCTTTCGGGAATCCATCCCGGCCCACCGTTCGGGTTGGTCGAGGACGTGCCCCAATAGCGCTTGCTGGCAGGGGTGACGCTGGCGTCGAACTCGAGGAAGGTGTGGGCGTCGGCCCCGTAGGGCTTGACGTGGATCGTCACCCAGCGACCCGGCCCCGCTTTGCCCCAACTGATGAGGAGCGTCGTGTCCATCGTCGGGTTCTTGAAGCCGGCGACCTGGAGGAGGTGTGACACCGCCGAGGAGCAGTCGAAGGGGCCGTTTGCCGGCGTCGGGGTCGAGCCGTGGGAGCCGCCGTACTCATAGGTGAGTTCGAGGCCATTGATGCGGTCGGCCTCGGCGACCATCTTTTCCACCGCCGGCCCGGCGGCGCCGGCGCTGGACGCGCAGGCTTCTGAGCCGGCGGCCGCCAGGGTTGCGCTGCCCTCGCCTGCATATTTCTCAGCGCCGGTGAGGACGTCCTCGACGTACCAGTCGGCGTGGTTGTAGGCGAAGATCGCTTCGTGCCAGTCCTCGGGCGCACCGCTGGCTCGGAGGTAGCGGCCGGCTGCATAGATCGCGTCGGCCGCGTTGAAGGGGTCCTTAACTCCATCGCCGTTGGCGTCGACGCCATAGGCCGCCCAGGTTTCGGGCATGAACTGCATCCAGCCTTCGGCCCCGGCCGAGGAGACCGTGTTGTTCTCGCCGAAGCCGGTCTCGATCTCGTTGATCGAAGCGAGGACCGATGGGCCTTTCTCGCCGAGGCCGTAGCGCGAAGCCGCCCCCACGTAGAGCGGGACCAAGCGGGGCGGGACCTTGGAGTTGACGTCGCCGACAGCTTCCGAGGGGCCGCAGCTGGTCGGCGCCGCCGCGCCGAAGACGACAGTGATCGAGAGCAGGAGGACGACGAGGGCGGTCAGCACCGCGAGCGGTAGACCGAGAAGAAGCGCCGGGGAGCGGGAGCTGGACGCCATGACTCACCCAGGCGGCGAGGCGGAGACAACGCGCCATCCAGCGGGACCCTTCCTCAGCGTGAAGCCGACGGTGAAGACCGGGGAGCGGCCGTCTGCGATCTCGACGTTGCCGCGCAGCCCTGCGGGTCCGAGCGGCACGAGGTCGATCGCGACGGCGCGAGGATGAAGGCGCCGACGCGAGCGCGGAACCCTCGTCGCGGCCTGGGCGAGCCGGGCCGTGAGGGCGGCAGTTGCGCCAGGCAGACGAGGCGGTCGCCGGAGATAGACGCCGTGTGCATAGGCATTGGCGAACCGCTCAGCGAGTCGAGCGGCGGGTGCGAGGTTGTCGGCGGCGAAGCTGCTTTTGCCGCCGCGCAGCAACGGGGAAGGCCCTTCGGACGATGGACTCGATCCGCAGCCGACGAGCAGGGCGGCGACGACGAGCAAGAGGGCATTGGGAGGAGGCAGTTGCATCCTCCCTGGCTGTCCAGCGCGGAACTTTTTTGCATCGAATTGGGTCGCGGCCGATGCAAAACGCCGTCGCGCTGGACAGTTGGTTCAGCCGCCCTACGCGCGGGTACGACTTTGCATTAGAAGCGATTGGAGTAGAGCATGTACTTCAAGCAGTTTGAAAGGGCCGAGTTGAGCAAGCGCGAGCTTGAGGCGGCCCGCCTTGGCTTCAAACAGCTCCTCCGGCGCAAGCGCTTCTCCCCCAGGTTCATCGAGCAGCACGGGGACGACCTCTTGGGGACCGCGACGCTCGAATACAGCCGCAAGGTCGACGAGGGCGCGGGAATCGAGAATCCGACGGGGTGGCTCATTGCGTGCGCCTGGAGGCGGACGCAAAGCCAACTCGAAGCCGAAGGACGACGCACGGAGATCGTCTCGACTGAGGTGACGGGACCGGTCGCCGACGAGCTCGGCAAGGATCCCGAGGGCGCCTTGCTATCCGAGGACAGGGTTCGGAAGGTCCGCGAGGCGGTCGAGGAGCTGCCGGTCGAGCAGCGTCGGGTGGTCGCGCTCTCGTATTTCGAGGGAATGACCGTCAGGGAAGCCGCGCGGGCTCTCGACTGGCATCCGTCGAAGGCGCAGCGTGCCCATGAGGCCGCGAAGCGTCGTCTTCAAGAGCTGCTTGGCGTCGACGACGCCGACGCCCTCGAGATCGAGATCGGCCTCGCGGCCTACGGATCGGTGGCGGCGAACGACTCCACGAGGAACCTGCTCGAACGAACGGTCCAGAGATCGGTCGACGGAATGGCCTCCTTGAAGCAGCACGTTGTCGAGGGAGGAGCGCAGCTAAAGCAGCACGCGACGTCTACCTATTACCGCGTTGTCGATCCAACCCCTCTTGCGGCTGCGCGTCCAGGGACGGTGGCCAGCGTGGCCGTGGGCTGCGTCCTGGCTGTCGGCGGCGGCGCGACCTACTGCGTCGAGCAGGGGATGAACCCGATCGGTGCGGCGCGGGGCCTGATCGCCTCCAGCTCCGAGCCGGAGCAGCAGGAGCCGACTGAGACGAAGCCAGACCCCGTCCCCGCCCCCGTCTATACGCCGGAACCGGCGCCGGTGGAGGAAGAAGCTCCCGCGCCAGAAGCAGCGGCAGAACCTGAACCGGCTCCCGAACCGAAGCCCGATCCGAAGCCGAAGCCGAAGCCCTCACCCGAAGAAAGCTTTGAACCCGACGCTGCCTACGCATCGAGCGAAGGCGGGACGGAAGAAACCTATGAAGCGCCAGAAGCAGCACCAGTCGAAAGCTCAGAACCCGCACCTACTCCGGCTCGACCCGGCCCGCAATTTGGAGGTCCATGATGAAGGCAGCATCACTTCTTGATTCCCGGCCGATCCGTTCCGCGTTGATCGCGAGCGTGGCAGCGCTCATCGTCTTCCTGGCGCTGCTTTCGCCTCGTCCTGCGAACGCCGGCGAATACACGATCTCCGCCTGCCAGGCAGACGAGGCCGGCTACGTCAGCTCTGCCTTCTCGAACTTCGCCACGCGCGGGATGAAGTGGCGGCGAGCGTGCGACCCACGGGGAAAGGGGCTCCGAGGGCTGGTTACGGCAAATGTCCCGCGTGCTGGTCACGTCGAGAAGGGGGCGCAGTCCGGGTTCATCCTCGAAGCCCCTCCGGGGACGACGTTCTCCCGCTTCCGCTGGTCCGGCCAGGCGCATCGCCGCGACTGCCGCTACGCCCTTCAACTCTTCGCCCAGCGGCCCGACGGCTCGCCGATCGCGATGAAGAACGTTCGCGCCAACCGGGGCTGTCCCCGTCCCGGCATGGCGCAAGCATCGGGGGCGCCGTTTCCGCGCGCCTTTGACCTCGGCAGCGCCACGCGCATCGTCCAGCGCGTCGTCTGTCTCGGCAGCCCGAAACATGAGTTCTGCTCGGCGCGAGGTCAGAACTACATCCGAACCTTCTCGGCTGAAGCAACCGTGGTGGATGGAACGGCGCCCTCGGTCGGAGTCGTTCAGGACTCAGCGTTCACCCAGGGTCAATGGGTGAACGGGAAGCAACGCTTTGGCTACGACGCCTCTGACAACGTCGGCGTCAAGAGCGCGTCTGCGCTCATCAGCGGTGGAGTGCGAGGGACCGAAACCCGATCCTGCGACTACTCGCAGAGGATCCCCTGTCCTGATGGGGTGGGCCGCTTGTCGTCGACACCGCGGAGGCACCGGAAGGTTCCCAGCCCTTGACGGTGGTCGCCGAAGACGCGGCAGGCAACCGCGCCGAGTCCGGGGCCGTCACGGTGCGGATCGACAATGCCGCGCCGGGCACGGTGCCGGTTGGGGTCGGCGGCGGGGAGACCTGGCGCAACGCCAACGACTTCGATGTCGCCTGGGTCAACCCCAGCGAAGGCGATCGGGCTCCGATCACCGAAGCCCATTTCCGGCTGTGCCGCGCGGGCGGTGGCGACTGCGTGAACGGCGACCGGACTGGGGCCGGGATCGCAACGATCGACAACCTCGCAGTTCCAGCGCCGGGCGAGTGGGAGCTGCGGCTCTGGCGCGAGGACGCTGCCGGCAACCAGCAAGCCGATAACGCATCCTCGCCCGTTCGGCTTCGCTTCGACCCGGAGCCGCCTCAGCTCGGTTTCGAGAATCCCAGCGCAGAGGATCCGACCCGCCTGTCCGTTCTCGTCACCGACCGCATCTCTGGCCTTGCCGGAGGCGGGATCGAAATCAGCCGCGCGGGGTCGGGGAGCTGGCAGGTTCTGTCGACCTCCCAAGAGGGCGAACGCCTCGTTACCCGCGTCGACGACGCCTCCCTGCCACCTGGCGACTATGAACTGCGGGCCAGCGCCCACGATCAGGCGAACAACCTGGGGAGCACCGATCGTCGCCTCGACGGTCAACCGATGCGGCTGAAGCTGCCGCTGCGAGTCGCGACCGCGATGAAAGCCGGCGTTGTCGAGAAGCGCACCGTCGCCCGCAAAGGGAAGAAGAAAGGCAAGGTGCGGCGGGTCGTACTCGAGCCCCGCGCCAAGGTCTCCTTCGGGCGCAAAGTCCATCTCGGCGGCCGCCTCGTCAACCAGGCCGGGCACGCCCTGAGCAATGCCAACGTCTCGGTCTACTCCCGCCCCAAAGGAGGCGAGGAGCAGCTGGTCGGAACGGTGGCGACCGACTCCGGCGGCCACTTCTCCTACGCGGTCGAGGCCCGCGCCTCGCAGACCTTACGCTTCGTCTATCCCGGCACGGCGACGATCCTGCCGGTCGAGGGCACCGCGACTCTGCTGGTCAAAGGGACCTCGACGTTCACCGTCAAGCCGAAGCACGTCCTCAACGGCAAGTCGGTCACTTTCAGCGGCCGGGTGAAGGGACGCCCGCTGCCCGAGGCGGGGAAGCTGTTGGAGCTGCAGGTCCGGTTCGCCTCGGGATGGCAGACGTTCCGCACGATTCACACCGAGGCGGACGGCAGCTGGCGAATCCCCTACCTGTTCGACCGCACCTGCGGGGAACCGGAGTTCGATTTCCGCGCCCACCTTGCCGCTGAGGCGGGCTGGCCGTTGGAGACCGGAAACAGCCGCAGGCTGACGGTGCGAGTGAAAGGGCGGCCATGCTAGACCCGACTAGCTCGATCCATCCCAATCTCGGAGGAGACTCATATGAGAGCGGTGCTTGACCGACTCACCTACGCCAACGTCGTCGCGACCCTGGCGCTGTTCATCGCCGTAGGAACCGGGGGCGCCTTCGCGGCGTCGAAGATCGTCGGCTCCGACGTCAGGGACCACAGCCTGACGGGAAGGGAGTTCAAGGCGAACTCGATCGGAGGGAAGGCGATCAAGGAGTCCAGCCTACGCCCGGTCCCTCGGGCTCAGAACTCGGCCCGCCTCGGGGGTCAGCCGGCCTCCCGCTTCCTCGATAGCTGCCCGCAGGCATTCGCTCCGACTATCCCGGTCGGGGACGTCTGCGTAGAGACCCAGGCTCGGCCACCTCGGTCATATGGAAGCGCCGTCTCAGACTGCGCCTTGACCGACAACCGGGAACGTGCCGGGCGGCGCTTGCCCACGCATCAAGAGCTGATGGTGGCGTTGGCGCAGCCGCAAATCCAGCTCGCACCAGGAGGGGAGCTGACTAGCGAAGTTTTCCCGTCCACCAGCAAGCCCGGCGCGGTCGACGTTCTCTACGTCACCCAGGAAAACGGCAGCGTCGGCATCACCGAAGACCTCGGCGGCGACAAGAGCTACCGCTGCGTCGCTGATCCCATGAACTGAAAACAACAGCCTCGACAACGAGGAGGAGCCCGATGGCAAACATCACCCAGCATCTGACGTCCGTCTCCCTCGACCTGCGCTCCGGTGCTCCTCCAGGCCGGCGACTCCTCGCGCTGACGCTGGTGGTGATGCTCGTTCTCGGCAGCACCTTCCCCGGCATCGCCCTAGCGGGCGAGACCGACAGCGAAGGCGAAGGAACCGCGCCACCGGTTGAAGTGCCGGTCGATCCTGACCTCGATCCCGGTGGCGAGGAAGAAGTCCTCGAAGAAGCTCCGGCATCAGGGGGAGACGAAGAAGCTGGCGCGGTCGAAGTCGAACCCGAAGTAGACCTGGAAGCCCCTCCGGTCGATGAAGCCAGCGGTGCCGCCAATCAAGCACCGGAAGCAGGCGCGCCCTCAGCGCCGGCTGCCTCCTCCGAGCCCGACGGCGCCCCTGTCCCCCCTTCTGCCGCTGCCCTTGAACCCGAACCCGTCCAGCAGAAGGCACCGGAAGCGAAGACCTCCGGGCCGGTCGCCAACCAGTCGATCACCGCGCCGAAGCAGAGACCCGCAGCACAACAGTCGGCACCGGCACCCTCGGGCGCGACCTCCGACGAAGCCGCCCCGGCGAGCGAACCATCCGAAGAAGAAGCACCGTCGCCGGCCCCGGCCCCCCAACCCGCCGCAACGCCTCCGGCCGATCACAGTCGCCACCTGGCGGGGAAGGATTCCTACGTCGTGCAATCAGGCGATTGCCTCTGGCACATCGCCGCTGCCTTGCTCCCTGGTGACGCGAGCGACGCGCGAATCGCAGCCGAGGTGGCGCGGCTGTGGAGCCTCAACGAAGCCGCCATCGGCACCGGCGACCCGAGCCTGATCTACGCCGGGACGACGCTGCGGCTGGGCTGAGCACAATCCACCTTGCGTGATCGTGGGGTCGGCCCGAAAGGGTCGGCCTCGCGGCGCGCGCAGCTAGGTGGCGATGGGCGCAGCGCTGGGGGACAGCGCCCAGACTTCCCATTGGAAAGGCCGACTCCGGCTCCCAACTATTGCCCTCACGGACTTGCCAAAGGAGACCGTCTGCCTCAGCTAACCCACAGCCGAGCGATAAAAGCAGGCGCGGACGAAATTTCTGCTCGACCCGATGCAACCGGGTCGCCCGCTGGACAGCCGAGGTGAAGAACACCTCGAGCAAAGGAGCCCGCCGTGGCACTCGCAGTCCTCGTCAAGTTGCAGCTCGCCCTCGACAGCGCGGCGGTCGCGATCAAACCGAACCCCAACGGGGGACCGGGGACGCCCGCTCTCGAAAAACTCGTCAACTGGCTCGCCGCGATCGTCCTTCTCGGTTGCGCCGCCGGTCTGCTCATCGGCGCCGCTCAGTGGGCCCTCGGCAGCAAATCCAACAACTTCAGCCACGCCTCTGACGGCAAGCAGAAGGTCCTCTACTCCCTGTGCGGCGCCTTCGTCGTCGGGGCCGGCGCGGCCCTCATCAACTTCTTCTACACCTCCGGCTCGGCGGTCAAATGATGGGCTCGTCAGCTACGAGAACGTCGTCGCGGCGGCCCCTCATCATCGGCTGTCTTGCCGCACTCATCCTGGGCTTGCTGCTCGGCCGGTCCCTCTCCCCCACCAGCGAGCGCGCGGCGCTACCAGCCAAAGCAGGCGCAGCGCGGTCGCTTGCCGGCGTTCCAGTCGCCTTCCCGAACAACGCAGCTGGGGCGGCCGAGGCTGTAGCCGCCTACCAGCGGGCCTTTGCCGACCCGGCGGTTCTCCGGCCGGGAGTCATGCGGGCGCGGATCGAGGCGCTGGCGACGCCGGACTACGCACAGACGATGGTCGCGGCGAACTCGCCCGGCGCCGAACGACTGGCGGCGGGACCGATCGGGATCGGGATCCGCAAAGGCGTGCAGACGATCTACACGGCGGTTCCGATCGGCTACCGGGTGGAGTCGTTCCAGCCCGATCGCGCTCGCGTCCTCACCTGGGGTTTCACGCTGCTGGGAAACGGGGCCGCGGTCGAGCCCTCCGCCTACTTCGGCGTCACGCACACGGAGCTCGTCTGGATGGACGGCCGCTGGCGGATTGCCGAAACCAGGGGTGGTTTCGGCCCGACCCCGGAGCTGGCGACGAGTCCCGGCCCGCTCGGCGGCTACCGGGTGCTCGACCTCGCACAAGGGCTCGAAAGCTATGAGCTGGCTCCGTAGAGGATTGCCGAGACTCGGCCTCGCCGCCCTGCTGGCGGCCTTGGTCGTGCTGGCTCAGCCGGCCCCGCCGCCCGCAGAAGCCAACCCGGCCTGCGACGTCGGCAGCGCTCCAGTCGGCGCCGCCAGCGGCATCGCCGACGCGGTGACGGGCGGCATCGTCGGCGGCGGCAACCCGGTCGGCGATGCCTGTAACGCGGTGAGCGACGAGATCACCGGCGTCGTCACCGACCCGATCACGGACGCGATCGAAGGGGTCGGCAACAGCATCTTTGAGCAGATCACCACCTGGGTCAGCGGTGGCGCCGGGTGGCTGATCGGGAAGGTCGTCGAGGGGATCAACGAGACGACGACGCCGGAGCTGACGACCAAAGGCTTCCTCCAGCAGTACGGGCGCATGGCGCAGATCGCGGCGCTGATGGGCCTCGCGATGCTGCTGCTGGCGGTGTTGGAGGGACTGGCCCAGGGCAACGCGGGTCTCCTCGCCCGCGTCGTCCTAGTCAACCTGCCGCTCGCCTTCATCGCCACCAGCGTCGCCTACGCGGTGGTGCAGACGCTGCTGATCGTCACCGATGGCCTCTGCCATGCCGTCGCGACGGCGAGCCACGACAACAGCCAGGAGTTTTTCAAGGGGGCGATCAACGGCCTGAGCCAGGCGGGCGGTGACGCCGGCCGGGAAGTCGGCGGCAAAGCCGCGGGGACCGTCGGAGCGGTGCAGGGACAGGCGGCAGGGGCGACGGCGGCGCCGCTGTTCGTCACCTTCCTCGCCGCGATCATCGGCGCCTTCGCCGCCTTCCTCGTCTGGATCGAGCTG
>Ga0126310_10000488_pt1 | contig 13746 bp, 11 predicted proteins | sample Plot60_FD_92540 | JGI IMG/M metagenome (GOLD analysis project Ga0126310, IMG submission 92540) | Serpentine soil microbial communities from UC McLaughlin Reserve, CA, USA - Plot60 | ecosystem: Environmental > Terrestrial > Soil > Grasslands | place: USA: UC McLaughlin Reserve, Lake County... | reverse complement strand
GCGAGCCGGATGATCGAGTCCTCGACCTCGGCCGGCGCGATCATCATCAGGTCGGCGAGCTCGTCGATCACGCAGAGGATGTACGGCAGCGGCTTGTCGCCGTGCTTCTCGCGGACCTTGTTCAGCTCGACCAGGCTGCGTGTCTTGGCAGCGCTCATCACCGTGTAGCGCTGCTCCATCTCCCTGATCAGGTTCTGGAGGACGTTCGCCGCGATCCGCGGGCTCGTCACGACCGGTGTGATCAGGTGCGGGATCCCCTCGTAGTGGTTCAGCTCCACCTGCTTCGGGTCCACTAGCACGAGCTTCACGTCGTTCGGGGTCGCGCGCAGGAGGATCGACGTCAACATCGCGTTGACGCAGCCCGACTTGCCCGACCCGGTCGTGCCCGCGACGAGCACGTGCGGCTGCTTCGCGAGGTCGGTCCCGATCGCCTTGCCGGCGATGTCCTTGCCCAGCCAGACCGTGAGCGGCGACCAGCCGGCGGGCGCATCCTGGAAGACGTCGCCGAGGTGGACGATCCGGCGTACGGAGTTCGGCACCTCGACCCCGACGGCGGTCTTGCCGGGTATCGGTGCGAGGATCCGGATCTCAGAGGCCGCGAGCGCGTAGGCGATGTCGTCCTTCAGGTTCGCGACCTTCGACATCTTGATCCCGGGCGCGAGCTTGAGCTCATAGCGCGTCACGTGTGGGCCTGTGACCGTGCCGACGATCCGCGCGTCGACGCCGAAGTGGCCGAGCGCCTCGATCAGCAGCTGGCCAACCTTCTCGTCGCCCTTCGCGGGCACCTTGGCGACGCCGTTGCTGCGCTTCAGGTGGCGCGCGGGTGGTACGTCGTAGACGTTGTCGTCGGCCTCCGTGACGTTCGAGCGCACGTTGCCCTGGGGCGTGAGCTCCCTGGGCTCCTTCGGCTCCGGGGGCGGCGCGTGGACGATGAACTCGTCGTCCTCTTCGCCGTCCTCAGTGTCGATCGCCTGGCCCTCGACGACCTCGGGCGTCTCGTCGTCCCACTGCTCCTCGATCGGCGAGGGCGCCTCGACGTGCGTGGCTCGAACCACCGGCTCCACATCGACCGGCTCGGGCGGCTCGGCGCGCTCCGGCTGCGTGCTGAGCCGGGCGAAGTCGACCGTCGAGCGCTTCACACGGCGAGTCGTGCTGACCACGCCTTCGTGCGTCGCTCGGATGATTCCGGCGACCGACGCGCCGGTCAGCAGCATGAACCCGGCGATGAACAGGAATACGAAGATGATGTGCGCGCCGATCTCCTGGAACAGCGTGCGCGCGATCCAGAAGAGCCCCTCGCCCCCGGCGCCGCCGTGGTGGCGGAACCAGGTCGGCGTCTCGAACGCCGCATCGCGCGGCGGGTCGTCGGGGCCCAGCCCGAAAGTGCCGGCGGCGAGGCCGAGCATGAGCGCGGCCAGCAGCATCAAGCCGCCCGCCTTGAACGGCCTCAAGCTCGGAACCAACGGGCCGAGCACGAGCATCGCGCCCGCCGCGAACAGAGCGATCGGGACCAGGTAGCCGACGCCGCCGAAGAGCCAGACGAAGCCGTCGGCCAACGCCTCCCCCACCTTGCCGCCGTCCCAGCCGGCGTAGAAGACGAATGCGAAGAAGACGGCCATCGCGACCAGCCCGAGGCCGAGGACGTCCTTCTCGTTCTGGTCGAGCACCGGCAGCCGCGGGCGCGACAGGCCGAAGTAGCCCCCGCGCGCGCGTGAGCGACCCCTTGTGGGCTTGCGGCGCGCGGGCTGCTTCCGGCGGCGGCTGGCCATCGAAATGGGCATTCGACGCCGCGCGGCAAGCCCCTTTGCGGTCCGTCCGGCCCGAGGCGGACCATCGCGCGCCCGTGAGAGCACTCGCCGAGATGGAGTTCATTGCCGTCGACACCGAGACGAACGGGCGCATGGGCGACCTCTGCGAGGTCACCGAGGTCGGCTGCGTCCTAGTCGGAGGCGGCGAGCTCCACGAGGAGTGGTCGTCGCTAGTGCGGGTCGAGCGCCCGCTCTCGCGCGGGATTCAGCGCTTCACGGGGATCACGCAGCCGATGGTGGACGACGCGCCTCCGCCGGACGAGGTCCTCCCCGCGCTGGCCGCACGGCTGCGGCGGCGCGTGCTCGTGGCGCACAACGCATCGTTCGACCGGCGCGTGCTCAAGCACGCCTTCGAGCGCGCGGGGATCGACTGGCCCGATCCGCCCGTCCTGTGCACGGTCGCTATGGGCCGCCGCTTCGCCCCGCTCGCGCGCCAGCGCAAGCTTGCGCTGCTGGCCGAGTCGCTCGGCATCGAGGTCGACGAGACGCACCGGGCCCTGCCAGACGCCCTCACGTGCGCGCGCATCTTCTGCGCGCTCTTCCCGAAGCTGTGTGCGAACGCCGCGTCGCTGTCGGACGCGCTGCGCCTGCTCGGCCCGCGCCGGCGTCCGACTGCCAAGGCGCCGCCCAAGATCCCGCGCGAGAAGCGCCCCGACCTCTCGAAGCTGCCCGACGATCCCGGCGTGTACGTCTTCCGCAACGAGGCCGGCCAGCCCTTGTACGTCGGAAAGTCGGTCGCGGTCAAGTCGCGGGCGCGCGCGCACTTCTGCCAGCCGGGCGAGTGGACCGGCCAGGCGGAGGTCGTCGACTACATCCCGACCAACTCGGAGCTCGGCGCGCTCGTGCTCGAGAACCGGCTGATCAAGACATGGAAGCCGACGGGCAACCGCGCGCTCAAGCGGACCGACCGGTGGGCCTACCTCGTCTGCCGACTCGACATCCCTTACCCCGTGCTCGAGGTCGCTCCCGAGCCGGCCGCGGGACGCGCCGTCAACATCGGGCCGGTCAAGGGTCGCGCTGCATGCCAGGACCTCGCCGACCAGGTGACATCGCTCTTCCAGCTCCGCCACTGCGGCCGCAAGCTCGCGATCCGCGAGCACCCGTCGCTGTACGGGCAGATGGGCCGCTGCGTCTCCCCCTGCCTCGGCGACCTCGACCCCAACGCCTACCGGCGCCGGCTCGACGAGGCGCTCGGCCTGTTCGACGGCCCTGACGGTCCGGAGCGGCTGCTCGCGAAGCTGGACGAGGAGATGGAGCGCGCGTCTGCCGAGCAACACTACGAACGCGCCGCGGTCCTGCGCGACCGCCGTGAGCGGATCGGCGAGCTGCTCTCCCGCCTGGGCGGGCTCGTGCGCGCGGTGCACTCGGGCACCCGCGCGGTGCTCGCGAAGCATCCGGTCAAGCCGGAATGGGACCTCTTCTGGATCGCGGGCGGCCGCGTAGCCGAGTGGGGCGCGCTGGCCGACCAGCTCCCCAGCCTCGCCTCCGAGGCCGAGCGCCTGGCCACGGGTCCTGCGAATCCGCCCGTCGTCGCCCCCGACGAGGTGCACGAGGTCCGGATCGTTTCCTCGTGGCTGGCCGGCGACGAGGCGTGGGAGTGCGAGCTCGAGCCCGGCGCGGACGTGGCCGGCTGGGTCGAGCAGATCGTGGCCGCCTGACCGCTGCCTGCCCGCTGCCTACCATTTCCCCCATGGCGCGGGTGCTCATCGTCGAGGACGACGCCGCTATCGGGCAGGTGCTCCAACGCTCGCTGCAGCTCGAGGGCTACGAGGTCGCTCTCGCTCCCGACGGCGTAGCCGCGCTCGAGCAGACATACGACTTCGAGCCGGACGCCGTAATCCTCGACCTCGGCCTGCCGCGCCTCGACGGGATCGACGTCGCCAAGCGGATCCGGAAGGACTCGGAGATCCCGATCCTGATGCTGACGGCGCGCGAGGGGATCGAGTCGCGCGTCGAAGGGCTCGACGCCGGCGCGGACGACTACCTCGTGAAGCCCTTCGAGCGCCAGGAACTGCTCGCGCGCGTGCGCGCGATGCTGCGGCGCACTCCCCCGCGCGGCGCCGAGTGGCTGTCGGTCGCGGACCTGCGCCTCAACCCGGCGCAGCACCAGGTCTACCGAGGCGACCGCGCGATCGACCTGACGCACCGCGAGTTCGAGCTGCTCGAGTACCTGATGCGCAACGAGCGGCTCGTCGTCACGCGGGACACGCTGCTCGAGGACGTATGGGGTTACGTCACGCCCGGCGAGACCAATACGGTCGATGTGTTCGTGTCGAACCTCCGCCGCAAGCTCGAGGCATCCGATGAGCCACGCCTCCTGCACACGGTGCGCGGCGCCGGCTACGTCCTGAGGGCCCCTTGAAGCCACGCTTCGTCTCCCGCTTCGACATGCTGCCGATCCGCTGGCGGCTGGCGGTCACCTCGGCGATCCTGACCTTCGTCATCCTGCTCACGTTCGGGCTGGTGATCGCGTTCTTCACCGAGCGCCAGATGGAGAACGACTTCAACGACGAGGTGCGCGACAACGCCACCCGCATCCAACAGCGCCTGCAGGAGCAGGTCGAGACCACCGTCGGCGGCTACCGCATCGACGCGCGGAGCTCGGTGCTCGAGTTCGCGTCCGCGGATGACGTCGTCATCCGGGTCCTGGACGCGAATGGCGACGTTCGTGTCGAGACCGCCGACGCGCCCGACCTCGGGCCCCCCAAGCCGGGACTGCAGGACTTCGACGACTACCGGGTGGCATCCCGCGAGCTCACACGACCGTTCGACGACGTGCCGGTCGCCTACGTCCAGTACGCGAAGTCCCGCAGCTCGCTCGCGACCACGATCAACCGCCTGCGCGTCTTCCTGGCGCTCGGCGTGCTCGGCGGCGGCGCACTCGCACTGCTCGCCGGCCTTGCGGTAGCCCGGCGCGCGATGGCGCCGATCTCAGGCCTCACGCGCGCGGCCAGGCGGGTCGCGAAGACGCGCGACCCCGAGGTCGATCTGCCGCGCCTCCGCGCGGACGACGAGATCGCGGACCTGTCGCGCACGCTGGACGACATGCTCGGGGAGCTGGCCGAGGCTCACACGGAGACGGAAGGTGCCCTCGCACGCCAGCGCCAGTTCGTGGCGGACGCGTCGCACGAGCTGCGCACGCCACTCACGAGCATCCTCGCCAACCTCGAGCTGCTCGAGGCCGACCTGGAGGGCGAAGACCGCGAGATCGCCGGATCGGCCCTGCGTTCGTCGCAGCGCATGCGACGGCTCGTCGCCGACCTCCTGCTGCTGGCGCGCGCCGATGCGGGGCGCCAGGCGCCACGCGAGCCGGTGGACCTGGCCGCGATCGTCCGGGAGGCGGCGGGCGAGGCGGCGCCGCTCGCCGAGCGCCACGAGCTGGAGGTCGATGCGAGCGACCCCGTGACGGTCGACGGCTCGGCCGACGACCTACACCGGCTCGCCCTCAACCTGATCCAGAACGCGCTGGTTCATACGCCCGCGGGCACGCGCGTATGCGTGCGGCTGCGATCGGAGGACGGCGCGCTGCTCGACGTCGAGGACGACGGTCCCGGCGTCCCGGCCGAGCTGCGCCACCGTCTCTTCGAGCGTTTCGTCCGCGGCCAGGGCGACACGGGTGGCGGCAGCGGCCTCGGGCTCGCGATCGTGCGCGCCGTCGCGGAGACCCACGGCGGCTCGGTGGAGCTCACCGAGCGCGAGAGCGGCGGCGCCCGCTTCGTCGTGAAGCTGCCGTTGTCACGCGCGCGGGATCACGCGAGCCGGACGCGAGCTGGGCAATCAGACGCGGGGCTGGACGCCCCGCGGAGCTGACCAGCAACGTGTGACGGGCACGTTCATCAATGTCGCCGCGGTGCTGGCGGGCACGGCGGTCGGCCTGCTCGTGGGCGGACGCCTGCCGGAGAGCGCGCGTCAGCGCGTGCTGGCCGGCCTGGGGCTGATCACGCTCGTCGTCGGGGTCGACCTGGCCCTCGCATGGCGGGACACCGATCCGCTCTACGTGCTGGGCGGCGTGCTGCTCGGCGGCCTCGTGGGCGAGGCGATCGGTATCGAGGCGTGGCTCGGCCGGCTCGGCGACCGGATCCAGGCGACCGTCTCGCGTGGTGAGCACTCCCGCGTGAGCGAGGCGTTCGTCACAGCGAGCCTGCTCTTCTGCGTCGGCCCGCTCACGATCGTCGGCTCGATTCAGGACGGACTGACCGGCGACTACGAGGCGCTTGCTACCAAGTCGATGCTCGACGGGTTCGCGTCGATCGCCCTGGCGGCCACGCTCGGCTGGGGCGTTGCCCTGGCTGCCGGCACGGTGCTGATCGTGCAGGGGGCGCTCTCGCTCGGCGCGGACGCCTTCGAGAACGTGCTCGAGGGCGAGGCGCTCGACGCGCTCACGAGCGCGGGCGGCGTCCTGATCGTGGGGATTTCGCTGAAGCTGCTGGATCTGAAGGACGTGAAGGTCGGCAACTTCCTACCGGCCCTCGTTATCGCCCCCGGGCTGGTCGGGATCGCGAGTCTCTTCTAGGTGCACGAGCCGGCCACCGCAGCTCGGGCAGCGCCCGCTCTCGATGATTTCCGGCTTTGCATACCTACGCCCGCACTGCGCGCATACCCTCGCTTCGGGGTTTGTGCCCATGTGGGGTCTAACGTACCGAGCGCGCCAAGGTTGCTGAGAACGCAAAAGAGGCGGCCTAATGGCCGCCTCTTCGCTCAAGGTCCTGTCCGCCTGCTGCTGCTGCTCGAAGTTCGTATTGGAGTTATCGGCGCCGCGCCGGCGGGCCGCATGGGGTCTTCACCCCATATTTGAGGTAGAAGCCCATCCATGACGACGCTCTATGTGGCCGTGGGAGGCACGCTCGGGGTCCTGACCCGCTACGGGATCGGCCGCGCGACCCTCCACCACGAGGCGCTCCTCTGGTCGACGGTCGCCATCAACATCGTCGGATCCTTCCTTCTGGGCCTGCTCGTGGCCGAGCACTGGTTCGACCGCGATTTCCGCGAGGGGCTCGGCGTCGGGTTCCTGGGCGGCTTCACGACGTTCTCGACCTTCTCCGTCCAGGCCGTGCTCGAGGTCGATGCGGGCGAGCCGGGCCGCGCGATCGCCTACGTGCTCGCGTCGGTTCTCGGCGGGCTCGCCGCCGCCACGGCGGGCTACGCGCTCGGGCGCTGGATCGCCTGAGGCCTCAGACCTCGACGACCACCGGGAGGATCATCGGGCGGCGCTTCAGGCGCTTGTAGACGAAACTTGCCACGTCGTCGTGCAGGTGCGACTGGAGGAGCGAGATCTCGCGCACCTCCTCCTCCGCCGACTTGGCGAGCGAGTCCTCGACCGCCTCGCGGATCTCGTCGACGAGCGCATCGCCCTCTTCGACGAACGGAACGCCGCGGAAGATGATCTCGGGCTCGGCGACCGACCGGCCGTCCTGCTCCGACACCGTCGCGACGACGATGAAGATCCCGTCCGCGGAGAGCATGCGGCGGTCGCGCAGCGCGACGTCCTCCGGGTCGCCGATGTCGACGCCGTCGACGAACATCATCCCGGCCTGCTCCTCCTCGCCCCAACGCGCGCCGCGCTCGTCGATCTCGAGGGTGAGCCCGTTCCGGCCGCGGAAGATCGCGTCCGGCTCGATGCCGACCTGGTCCGCGAGCTGGCCGTGTAGGCGCAGCCGCTTGTAGTCGCCGTGCACGGGCAGCATGTACCGCGGCTTCGTCAGGTTCATCATCAGCTTGAGCTCCTCGGCGTTGCCGTGCCCGGAGGCATGGATCGGCGCGTCTCGGGTGGTGATCACGTCGGCGCCGAGCCGATAGATGCGGTCGATCGTCTCGTTCACCGAGCGCTCGTTCCCCGGGATCGGGGTCGCCGAGAAGATGACGGTGTCGTGCTCGTGCAGCTCGACACGCGGATGGTCGCCGTGGGCCATACGGCGCAGCGCCGACAGCGGCTCGCCCTGGCTGCCGGTCGAGATGATCACCAGCCGCTCGTCCGGGAAGTCGTCGATCTCGCCGAGCTGGACGAGCATCCCCTGCGGGACGTCGATGTGGCCGAGCTGCCGGCCGATGTTCACGTACTTGCGCATCGACCGGCCTACGAGCGCGACCTTCCGCCCGGTGGCCTGGGCGGCGTCCACGACCTGCTGGACCCGGTGGATGTTCGAGGCGAAGCACGTGATGACGATCCGCCCGCGGATGCGCGCGAACACCTCCTCCAGGTGCGGGCCGACGCTCGACTCGGACGGCGCCATCCCGGGGCGGTCGGCGTTCGTCGAGTCGCCGCAGAGGAGCAGGATCTCCTCGCGCCCGAGCTCCGCCAGGCGCGAAACGTCGGCCGGTACGCCGTCCACGGGCGTCTGGTCGAACTTGTAGTCGCCGGTGAAGAACGTGGTTCCGAGCTCGCACTCGAGCGCGACCCCGAACATGTCCGGGATCGAGTGCGCGAGCTTGACCGGCTCCATCGTGAATGGCCCGAGCTCGATCCGCTCGCCGGGCTCCACCTCGCGCAGCGGCATGTCCTTCAGCTTGTGCTCGTCGAGCTTCGACCGAACCATCGCCACGGTGAGCGCGCCGCCGTATATATCGGGGATTGCCACGTCGCCGATCTCGCGCAGCACGAACGGCAGCGCCCCGACGTGGTCCTCGTGACCGTGGGTCAGCACGATCGCCTCGATGTCGTCCGCGCGCTCGCGCAGGTAGGAGAAGTCCGGCAGCACGAGGTCCACGCCGAGCTGGTCGGGCGTCGGGAACATCAGCCCGGTGTCCACGACCACGATCCGCCCGTCGTAGTCGACGACGGCCATGTTCTTGCCGATCTCCCCCAGCCCGCCGAGGGGGAGCACTCGCAGGGTCCCGCTCAAACCGCGCTCAGCAGGCCCTGGCGCTCGAGCGCGGCCCTGATGACGGCCTGCTCGTCGTCCGAGCACTCCACCATTGGCAGCCGGAAGCCGCCTACCGGGTGCCCAGCCATCGCCATCGCCGTCTTCACCGGCATCGGATTGGTCGTAACCGCCATGGCCTCGAAGAACGGCTTGAGGGACTCATGGATCGATGCCCGGTTCTCAGGCTCGTCGATCATCCGCCGCATCTCGTTCCCGACCAGGTGCGAGGCCACCGTGATGCCGCCCGCGCCACCCTTGTCGAGCACCTCGGCGAGCACGTCGTCGTTGCCGGCCAGCAGGTCGAGCCCGTCGATCGGCTGGATGTCCTCGTAGCGGGCCTGCTTGACGGCGCTGACATTTGGGAGCTCGGCGAGTCGCGCAAGCTCGTCATTCGAGATGTCGACGACGCAGCGCGAGGGGATGTTGTAGAGGACGATCGGCCTGTCGGTGGCAGCGGCGATCGCCTCGTAGTGGGCTTGCAAGCCGCGGAAGTTGGGCTTGTTGTAGTACGGGGTGACGCAGAGCATCGCGTCGCAGCCGATCTCGGTCGCCTTCTCCGTGAGATGCACGCTGTGCGCCGTGTCGTTAGAGCCGGTGCCGGCAACGATCGTGCCCCGCTCTTTGAACTCGGATACCGCGACCTCGAGCAGCCGCAGCTTCTCGTCGTCCGTGAGGGTCGTCCCCTCCCCCGTCGTACCCGCGACGACAAAGCCGTCCGAGCCGTTGTCGAGCAGGTGGGAGCAGACGGCGACGAAGGCTTCCTCGTCGACGCTGCCGTCCTCAGCGAACGGCGTTACCGCGGCGGTGATGATTCCCCAGCTGGCCACCGGGGCTGATTATCGCCTACTCGATCGGCTTGAATGGATCGGGAGTCGCATTTGCATCTGATCCCTCCGCCGGAGGCTGGCCCGAGGGCGGCGGGGCCTGCGCGGCGGGCGGAGCCTCGTTCGGCGCGGGCGCCTCGGGCTGCGACGCCTGGCCCTCGGCCTTCTGACGCTGTCCCTCGTTGAACTTCGTCTGAGCCTCGTCGAGCTTCTTCTGGGCCTGCTCCGCGAGCTCCTTCGCCCTGTCCATGAACCCCATTTGGCCTCCTCTTGCACGGTTTTTGCCTGCGCAGGTGGAGGGTAAGGCAGAATGCATCGTTCAGAAATGTCGACTTCGACGAAATCCAAGGAGAAGGACTACAGCCACCGGACCACGGTCCAGAAGCTGGGTGTCGAGCCCGGCGAGCGGATCGAGGTCCAGGGCGACGTCGGCACCGGGCTGCGCAAGGACGTGAAGGACGCGAGCGGCCGCGGCCTCGTGAAGACCGGAGAGCTCGACGGCGCGATCGTCGCAATCGACTCGATCGAGGACGCCGAGGGAGTTTTCGCGGCCTATCGCCCCCGAATCAAGGACTCCGGCTGGCTGTGGCTCATCACCCGCAAGCGCGGGCACGAGAACTACCTCAACCAGATGCTGCTCGTGCCGTTCGGCAAGGCCCACGGGCTGATCGACAACAAGACGTGCTCGATCGACGACTCGCGCTCGGGCATCCGCTTCGTCGTGCCGCGCGCGAAGCGGAACGGCGGTTTCTAAAGAGGGTCAGACCCTCTTTAGGAACCGGGCTACAGCAGGTTTTCGAGCCCGACGGTCAGGGGCTGCTCGAGCGAGCCGACCTTCCTGATCGCGAGCAGGACCCCGGGCATGAACGACTCGCGGTCGATCGAGTCATGCCGCAGCGACAGCGTCTGCCCCGGGCCGCCGAAGATCACTTCCTGGTGGGCGACGAGGCCGGGCAGCCGGACCGAGTGGATCGGCTCGTGCACGTTCGCGCCGGCGCCGCGCAGGAGCTCGGCCGTGCGCAGGGCCGTGCCCGACGGCGCATCGAGCTTGCGGTCGTGATGCAGCTCGATGATCTCGCACTCCGGCATGTGCTTCGCGATCTCCTGGCCTACCTGCATCATCAGCACCGCGCCGATCGCGAAGTTCGGAGCGACGAACAGGTTGGCGTCCCCCACACCGTCGAGTTCCGAGAAGTCCGCTCCCGTGGTCCCTGCGACGCAGTGAACGCCCGCCTCGAGACACTTCCGCGCGTTGTCCAGCGCCGCGTCGGGCGTCGTGAAATCCACCACCACGTCGGCATCGCCGAGGACATCGCCGATCGCGACCCCGAGCTCCGGATCGGCGCGGCCGACGAGCGCCATGTCGTCTGCGCCCTCGACGGCGTGGCAGACCGTCTCCCCCATCCGGCCCGCCGCTCCCGAGACCGCGACGTTGATCACGTCAGGCAGCGGCCAACGCGGGGCTGACGGCCCCGACCGCGTCGCGGAACACTTCCTCGTCACCGCCGACGCCGGCCGCGCACAGCCGTTCCGGCGCGAGCAGCTCGGCCGCGAGCGTCGAGACGTCGTCGAGCGTGACCGCGTCGATCTTCGCGAGCGTCTCGTCGAGCGTCAGCAGCGGAACGTCCATCAGGAGCGAGCTGCCCAGGCGGTTCATGCGCGCGAGCGGCGACTCCATCGAGAGCACGGTGCGGCCCTTGACGTTCTCCTTCGCACGGTCGAGCTCCGCATCGGAGACAGGCTCGGTCCTGATCCGCTCGAGCTCGCGCCCGATGATGTCGAAGGCCTCCGCCACGTTCTCGGGCCGCGTCCCCACATAGAGCGAGGTCTGGCCGGAGTCGACGTAATGGCTCTGGTACGAGTAGACCGCGTAGGCGAGCCCGCGCTTCTCGCGAACCTCCTGGAACAGGCGCGACGATGTCGATCCGCCGAGGACCGTGTCGAGCACACGCAGAACGAAGCGGCGGTCGTCGTCGCGGGACAGGCCGGGCGCGCCGACGCAGAGGTGGTACTGCTCGGTGTCCTTGCGGTGGAAGAGCCGCCGCGCGTCAGCCGCCGGTGGCGGATCGACGCTCCCATTCCCACCGCCGCCCAGCTCTGCCTGGGCTTTCGTAGCGAGCTCGACGAGCTCGTCGTGGTCGATGTTGCCCGCGGCGGCGAGGACGAGGTTGTCCGAGTTGTAGCGGTGGTCGTGATAGCGCGCGACGTCCGGCACGGGCACCGACGAGATCACCTCGGCGCGGCCGATCACCGGCCGCCCCAGCGGATGGTCGCCGAAGACCGCGCGCGCGAGCACGTCGTGGACCTTGTCCGACGGCTCGTCTTCGTACATCGCGATCTCCTCGATCACGACCTGGCGCTCCGAGTCGATGTCGGGATACGACGGCCGCAGCACCATGTCCGCCATCACGTCGAACGCACGCTCGAGGTGCTGGTCGAGGAAGCGCGAGTACACCGACGTCGTCTCCTTGCCGGTGCCCGCGTTTATCTCGGCACCCATGCCGTCGAAGATCTCGTCGATCTCCGTCGAGCTGAAGCGGTCGGTGCCCTTGAACAGCAGGTGCTCGAGGAAGTGCGAGATCCCCGCCTGCTCGACCGTCTCGTTGCGCGACCCGGTGCGTACCCAGATGCCGAGCGCGATCGAGCGAACGGATGGCAGCTGCTCACTTACCACCCGCAGGCCCGAGCCGAGCTCGGTCAGCTTGTGCTGCTGATCGCTCAGGTCAGTCCCTGCGGTCGCGTCGCTGCCGGTCGCCGCCGCCGCGCTCACCGCCGCGCTCGCGTGAGCCGCCGTTGCGCCCGCGGCCGTCACGGCCGCGTCCGCCCCGGCCGCGGTCACGTCCGCCGCCGCCGCGCGGGCCACCGTCGCCGGTGCCCACGGCGGCAAGCTCCTCGGCGGACTTGCCCTCGACCTCGGGGTCATCTGCCAGGCGCAGCCCGATCCGGCCGCGCTCGCGGTCGACCTCGACCACGCGCACGTCGATCTCCTGGCCGCGCTCCAACACATCCTCAACGGTGTCAACGCGCTCGCCGGGCTTGATGTTCGAGATGTGCAGGAGGCCGTCGGTCCCCTTCGAGAGCTCGACGAACGCGCCGAACGTCGTCGTCTTGACGACCTTGCCGGTGAACGTGTCGCCCACCTCGACGTCCTTAGTCATCGACTCGATCCGTTCGACGAGCGCATCGCCGAGGGCACCCGTGCGCGCGTACACGCGGATGATGCCGTCGTCGTTGACGTCGATCTGGGCCTCGTACTCCTCGGACAGCGCGCGAATCGTCTCCCCGCCCTTGCCGATGACCATGCCGATCTTGTCGGTGTCGATCTGGATCGACGAGATGCGCGGGGCGTACTCGGACATCTCCTCGCGCGGTGCGTCGATGACCTCGGCCATCTTGCCGAGGATGAAGGTGCGCCCCTCCTTGGCCTGCTCGAGCGCGTCGCGCAGGATGTCGAAGGTGACGCCCGTGATCTTGATGTCCATCTGGAGCGCGGTGATGCCCTCCGAGGTGCCGGCGACCTTGAAGTCCATGTCGCCGAGATGGTCCTCCACGCCGGCGATGTCGGACAGCACGATGTAGTCGTCGCCCTCCTTGATCAGGCCCATCGCGATGCCGGCGACCGGGCGCTTGATCGGCACGCCCGCGTCCATCAGCGAGAGGCTCGAGCCGCACACCGACGCCATCGACGACGAGCCGTTCGACTCGAAGATGTCGGAGACGACACGGATCGTGTACGGGAACTCCTCGATCGACGGGACCATCGGGACGAGCGCCCGCTCCGCAAGCGCGCCGTGGCCGATGTCGCGCCGCTTGGGGCCGCGCATGAACCCGGCCTCCCCGACCGAGAACGGCGGGAAGTTGTAGTGGTGGAAGTAGTACTTGCTGGTCTCGAGCCCGAGCGTGTCGAGGCGCATCTCCTCGCGCGTCGTGCCGAGGGCAGCGACTGAGAAGGCCTGCGTCTGCCCGCGCGTGAAGAGCGCCGACCCGTGCGTGCGCGGCCCGACCCCGACCTCGATCGAGATCTCGCGGATCTCATCCGCCTTGCGGCCGTCCGGCCGCTTCTTGTCGACCGCGATCCGCGTGCGGATCGTGTCCTTCTCGAGCTTGTCGAACGCGAGCTGGACGGCCTGGCGGCGCTCGACCGCGTCGGTGTCGTCACCCTCGCTGCCGAAGGCCTCGAAGACCTCCTCCTCGACCTTCTTGGTCGCGTCCTGGCGCTCGAGCTTGTCCTCGACCTGCGTGGCGGTGTTGAGG
>Ga0126310_10000487_pt1 | contig 13751 bp, 11 predicted proteins | sample Plot60_FD_92540 | JGI IMG/M metagenome (GOLD analysis project Ga0126310, IMG submission 92540) | Serpentine soil microbial communities from UC McLaughlin Reserve, CA, USA - Plot60 | ecosystem: Environmental > Terrestrial > Soil > Grasslands | place: USA: UC McLaughlin Reserve, Lake County... | reverse complement strand
CGGCGAGTACCCCTACACGAGGGGGATCTACTCGTCGATGTACCGCGGGCAGCTGTGGACGATGCGCCAATTCGCCGGCTATGGGACGGCCGAGGAGACCAATGCCAGATTCCGCTATCTGCTCGATCACGGCCAGACCGGGCTCTCCACCGCTTTCGACATGCCCACCCTCATGGGGCTCGATTCCGATCACGCCCGCAGCCTCGGGGAAGTCGGGGTGGAGGGAGTCGCCGTCGACACCCTCGACGACATGATCGAGCTGTTCGCGGGGATCCCGCTGGATCGGGTCACCACCTCGATGACGATCAACGCCCCGGCCGCGATCCTGCTGGCCTTCTACGTCTGCGCCGCCGAGGAGAAGTCGATCCCCCCAGCCGTGCTCGGCGGAACGATCCAGACGGACATTCTCAAGGAGTACATCGCCCAGAAGGAATGGTGCTTCCCGATCGATCCGGCCCTGCGACTGGTCACGGACATGATCGAGTGGTGCACGGAGCGCATGCCACGCTGGCATCCAGTCTCGATCTCGGGCTACCACATCCGCGAGGCCGGCTCCACCGCCCAGCAGGAGCTCGCCTTCACCCTGAAGGACGGGCTCACCTACGTCGAGCGGGCGATCGAACGTGGGCTGGACGTCGACGACTTCGCGCCGCGGCTCTCCTTCTTCTTCAACGCCCACATCGACTTCTTCGAGGAGATCGCGAAGTACCGGGCGGCGCGGCGGATCTGGGCACGCGAGATGCGGCAGACCTACGGCGCGCACGATCCGCGCTCCCAGAGGATGCGCTTCCACACGCAAACGGCCGGGGTCTCGCTGACGGCGCAGCAGCCGCTCGTGAACATCGTCCGGACGACGGTCGAGGCGCTCGCCGGGGTCCTCGGGGGAACCCAGTCGCTTCACACGAACTCCTACGACGAGGCGCTCGCCCTGCCCACCGAGGAGGCAGTGCGAGTCGCGCTGCGAACCCAGCAGGTGATCGCTCACGAAACGGGCGTCACCAACACGGCCGATCCGGTCGGTGGGTCCTACTTCTTGGAGACCCTCACCGACGAGATGGAGCGGGCGGCGTACGAGTACTTCGCGAGGATCGACGAGCTGGGCGGAATGGTCGAAGCCATTAGGCAGGGCTTTCCTCAGCGTGAGATCGCCGACGCAGCTTTCCGCTACCAGCAGGAGGTCGACTCCGGCCAGCGGGTGGTCGTCGGCGTCAACCAGTACCGCGTGGCGGACGAGGAGGCGATCCAGACGTTGCGAATCGATCCCGAGCTCGAGAGAAAGCAGGCCGGGCGGCTCGAGGCTACGAAGGCCCGGCGCGACGGAGCGGCTGTCGAGCGCTCGCTCGGCGCGCTCAAGCGCTCGGCGGCGACCGAAGGCGAGAACCTGATGCCGCAGCTCCTGGACTGCGCGAGGGCCAGAGCCTCCGAGGGCGAGATGGTCGTGGCGCTCCAGGAGGTCTTCGGCTCCTACTCCGAGCAGCCGGTCTTCTAGAAGGATCGGCGAGCGTTTGACCCGCGGCGCGGCGCGGGTACACCGGTCCCGAGGTGACCACGTGGCCAATCTGATCGTCGTCCGGAACGAGATCGATGGCTGGGACGTCGTTCGCGAGGACGATCCGCAGGCCCTGTCGAACCACCCGGACAAGCGAACGGCGATAGCGGCAGCGGAGCTTCGGATCAAGGAGGAGGGGGAGGGCCGGGTGGAGGTCCACGAGCAGGAAAGCCACGGGGTGGACGACTCCACCCGAGGGATGAAGGCCTACTTCCTGATCCTCCTGGGCTTGCTGCTGGTCGCCGGGATTGTCATCGTGATCACCTCATTGCTTGCGAGCTGGACCGGCATCTGAGCATCCCCCGATGCGCGACGTCGGCCTCTCCGCTGCCTCCCTCTAGTCTGCGCGCGTGAAAGTCACGGTCACGGGAGGTGTCGGATTCGTGGGCTCGAATCTCGTCGACGCGCTCGTAGAGCGCGGAGACGAGGTGACCGTGCTCGACGATCTCTCGACCGGTCACCTCGAGAACCTCGAGAGGGCGCAGGGGCATGGGGCGCGCCTCTTTGAGGCGGACGTCCGTGACGCGCCGCGGCTCAGGGATATATTCGGCCGAGAGCGACCGACGGTGACGTTCCACCTCGCCGCCCAGATCGATGTGCGTCGATCGGTCTCGGACCCGGGGTTCGACCTCGCCGTCAATGCTGGCGGCACGCTGAACGTGCTCGAGGCGGCCCGAGCGGCGGGATGCCCGCGTCTGGTGCTGGCATCCACCGGCGGCGCGATCTACGGCGAGGGCGCCGACCGCGCGCTGCCCCTCGACGAGGATGCGGCGCTGCGTCCGGATGCTCCATACGGCCAGAGCAAGCTCTCCGCCGAGGGATATGCCGCGCTGTACGCGCGCCTCCACGGGCTGTCAACCCTCTCACTTCGCCTCGGGAACGTCTACGGACCGCGCCAGGATCCGCTCGGAGAGGCCGGCGTGGCGGCGATTTTCTGTGCGACGCTGCTTGGAGCAGGCACTCCGAAGGTGTTCGGAGACGGCCAGCAGACACGCGACTACGTGTATGTCAGCGACGTCGTGGACGCTTTTCTTGCCGCCGGCGAGTCCGAGGTCCAGGGGACCTACAACATCGGGACCGGAGTGGAGACCACCGTGCTGGAGCTCGGACGGCAGATCGCCGAGTTGTGCGGCCGGGAGTTCGAGCCCGAGATGGCCCCGTCCCGCCCCGGGGAGATCGCGAGGATCGCGCTCGACGCTTCACGTGCCCGACACGATCTCGGCTGGACTCCACGGACGGATCTGACCAACGGGCTGCGCCTGACGGTCGAAGCCGCTCGAAAGAGCTAGCCACCACCCGGCAACCTGCCTGTGAACGTCCCCAGGCAGGGGCTATCGGACTGGAGTCGGTAGTCGGCATCCTCTGCATTCTCGTAGCGCGGGTCTGCCACCAGGTTGCCGCGCGCCCTGAAGTCCTGCGCCGGCTGCTGGATGCCGCCGTTCGAGTCGTAGTAGGAGTCGGGATTGCTGGCAAAGACGCAGTTATCACGCACGACGTTTCCGCTGGCAGTGGGACCGGCGCTGCCGGACTCGACGTTCCATCGAACGTTCGAATTCGCAATGACGTTGCCTTTTACGAGGTTGTGCCCCGAGGTCACCGTTCCGGAGCCCGAAAATATGATCCCTTCGCCGTTTCGATCGATGACGTTCCCGGTCACCACGGCGCGCTGGGAGTTCGGATAGAGCTGAATCCCACGGTCCGCGTTCGCGTAGATCCAGTTGTCGCGGATTACCGGGCGAACTGCATGGGCAACGTAGATCCCGTGGTCCCTGTTCGTCGGTGGGAGTCGGCCACAATCGTGGATCCTGCTGTTCTCGATCAGGGTCGAGCGCGCAACGCCATAGACCTGACTACCGAGGCTGAAGCAAATCGCCGTGTGATCGTTGGTGACGTCGTCGTTGCGAAAGGTGACGTCGGCGGCGGTCACAGTGGGGCTGGGAAGGGTGTCGGGGTTGCGCCCGTCGAGGTTCAGATCCTGCACCGTGACGTCATCCGCTGAAACCCAAAGACGCCCAACAACAGTTGGCGTCTCGCCGGGAAAGCTCTGCAAGGTGATTTGGGGGCGTGAGATCTTCACCTCGTTGTCCGAAGGATCCGTGTAGGTCCCGCTCCGCAGACATCCGGTCTGGCCAGGACCGAGCGAGTTGACGAGCTCCTGGACGCCTTGAAGTGGATCGGCTTCGGAGCCACTCGCACTATCCGACCCAGTTGGAGCGGCGACTAGATCGCAGGCACGGCCGTTTCCGGCCCTCACGTGAGGACCGGGACCTCTCGCCGGCTGCCCGCTCGAGGCCGGCCCTGGATCGATGGCGGAGAGAATCGCCGCTAGCGACCCGCCAATGATCAGCAGGACGCCCAAAGTGATGAGCATCCAGGATCGACGGCGCATTCGATCAGTCGCGCGTCGGGCCTCGAAGGCTCTCCCAAACCTCCGCCGCGACCTGAGCACACAGCACGTCACGCGGTTGCGTCCCATCGAGCCTGTGCACCCCAAGACGGGGGAACCGTGCGCGGTACAGCTCAGCTCTGCGCGCATTCTGCTCCGGGCCGAAGTCGCTCTTTCGAGCGGACGCAACCTCCCCAGGAACGTCGAGGAAATAGGCGCGTCGGGGCACAGGCGAGAGAGCGCGCAGGATCGCGAGCTGGACGGGGTACTCGCGATCTTCGCCGAACTTGTAGAGCAACGCGACCCACGAATCCATGGTGTAGCGGTCGCAGACCACCACCCTTCCACGAAGCAGGTGCGGCCAGGTGGAGCGGGCCACCCTGAGAGCGAACTGAACCGTGATCGCCATAGACCAAGAGAACGTCAGAAGTGAGCTTCTGCGCCGCAGCGCGGTCAGAGGATGTCCCGTTCGGGCCGGGACTGGCTCACCGCGCGGGACGGCGGGCGCTGGTGGGGCACCTTGTTGAGCCGTAATTCGCCCTGAGAGAAGCCGCGCGAGGGGGATCAGGGGAGACTTCAAGACCCTGGCAGTCGAGTCGAACCATCGCGGACGATTCGCAATCGAAAGCCATACTGCGACGGCGTCGTAACCAAGCCTGTCGAGCCCGTCCCGCAGATACGCCGTTTGCGAGCTCTTACCGGATCCATCCAGGCCCGAGAAGGAGACGAGCGCTCCGCGCCGTAGCCGGTGACGAGCGCGCCCAGCGCTGCGAAGCAGGGGACGAAGCCCTGCACTTCGTCGTCGTGGTCGGCCCGCCTTCGCGCGGGTTCTCTCCTGGCGCGTGGGAGCACGGCGCTCCCGATACAGCCGCTCGAGCAACACGACGACCGTTGAGTCGAGCCCCCAGGCCTCGGCGCGGCCCGCCGCCCTACTGAAAGCCTGTGGATCGCGTTCCAAGGCAGCGTCGAGCCGCGTTAGCTGCCGCTCACCGATACGTCGCCCCCCGGCCAGCCGGCGGGCCAGGATCAGCAGCGTGTGGTGTGGCGCCGGGAGGGCCAGCGAATTGGCCTCGGGTAGCGGAGCCGCTTCGCGAAAAAGCTGCGTGAGCTCGCCGTTCGGGAGTGCCCAGTCGCGGCCGCGGATCAACTCGACGACCTGGACGGCACAGTCGGTGAATCTCGCCCAACGCCCCGCGGCGCGGACGAAGCCGTTCCTGGCCAGCCCGTCTGCGAGCGCGTCCTCGTCAGGGTCCTCGACGAGCAGGTCGAGGTCCCTGCCCTGGGGCGGAAGCGAGCCGACTATCACGGCCCGGTTCGGCACCAGGGAGTCCACGAGGGCGAGGAGATCGGCGACGCCGGAATGTTGGTCCCGAGTCGGGATCACGGCGGCGTACCCTACGCTGCCCGCCGATGGACGCCCTGGTCAGCGACGTTCAACTGCCGGCCTCGGTCGCCGGCGTAAGGGCTCTGGGGCGGGCCGGCGTGCGGGTGATCGCGCTCGGTCCCGATCGCGGTGCAGCCGGTCTGTGGTCTCGTTACACGGCGATCCGGAAGGTCGGCCCCGACGCAGCTGCGCGCCCTGCCGAATTCGCCGCCTCCCTAACCGAGATAGCTGGCGAGCTGGGGCCGTTGATCGCGTATCCGGGTCGTGAGGAATCCATCGACGCGATGGTCGAGTACCTGCCGGAGATGCCGGCTGGCCTCGCTCTCCCCTACCCAGACCGCGAAGCCGTTCGCTTGATCCGTGACAAGACGGTCCTCCCCGAACTTGCGGGCACGGTTGGTCTGCGAACACCCGCTGTGGTCGCACAGGCCAACGCTTCGGAGCTCCGGGGAACCTCGCTCGCCTTTCCGTGCGTGATCAAGCCCGCTCGGCCGGTGGGACAGCTGGGGTCCGCACATATCGTCGAGTCCGAGCGTCGGCTCGACGAAGTCCTACGTCGTCGGAAGGTCCCCGGCGATGAGCCGGTTCTCGTGCAAGAGCGCGCGGTCGGAACGCTGATCTCCCTCGAGCTCGTGCTCGCCCGCGACGGCTCCGTAGCCGCCCGCTTCCAGAGCCGGGCGCGGCGGACATGGCCCGACGCCGCCGGCTCGATCAGTGCTGCCGTCAGCGTCGCACCCGACCTCGACCTGGTCGATCGCGTGGCCGCGATGCTCCGCGATGTCGGCTACTGGGGACTCGCGCAACTCGATCTCGTGGACGATCCGAAAGGCACCACCCTGATCGACGCCAACCCACGGTTCTATGCCTGCATGCCGTTGGCAATCGCCTGTGGCATGAATATGCCCGCCGTTTGGCACGCGGTCGCGACCGGTCAGGCGACTGGTGTTCCCGCCGAATACCCGGTCGGGGTGATCTACCGGTGGCTGAAAGGCGATTTGGCCGCCGCCGTCAGGGGATCCCCTCGCGCTCTGCTTCGCCCGGGCCACGGCCGGGCTGCAGCCGGAGGGATGTGGTCACGGGACGATCCGGTGCCCGGCGTCTTGCTCGGATCCAGGGTGGTTGGCCGGCAACTTGGCAAGATCCTTGCCGGCCGAAACCATGAGCGGGCCCCCAAGGCGGCCCAATCGCCGAGTTAACCTCAACGCGCGCTGCTGAAGAGAACGATGACGCAGGAATTACCGCCCGCCATCCTGCTGGGCGGAGGGCTCCGGATCGCCCTCTCCGCTGCTCGCAGCCTCGCTTCGATTGGAGTCGTCGTCCACGCTGCGGGCCGCCGACGTGCGTCCGTGCGTTACTCCCGCTTCTGCCACCGCTTCGTCGATCTGGGCGCCGGCACCGACGACGCAACGGAGCGCTGGCTGTCATGGCTGCAACACCATGGGCCGCGCGGAGCCGTTGTCATTCCGTGCAGCGACGAGGCCCTAGAGCTCGTGGCGAACAACCGAGCTCTGTTGGTAGAGCTGGGCTACCGCCCGGTTGAGGCCAACGACCAAGTCGTGCTGGCGATGCTTGACAAGGGACGCACCTACGAGCTTGCCGGGCAGCTCGGTGTGCCGGCACCACGAGCGCTCCCTATCGGAAGCAAGGAGGATGCCGAGCGAGCGGCAGAGCAGATGGGCTTTCCTTGCATTCTCAAGCCGGTCCACTCGCACAGGTTCGCTCGGCACTACCCGGCGTGGACGAAACTGCTGCTGGCGCGTAATGAGCAGGAGCTCGTGGAGCATGCCACCGGCGCTTTGGCGGCGGGACTCGAGATGCTCGCGATGGAGGTCATCCCGGGCGGCGATGAGCGCATCGTCACCTACTGGACCTATATCGACGGCGAGGGCGAGCCCGTCTGTCACTTCACGAAGCGGCGGATCCGCCAGTATCCGGCTCAGTTCGGGGTGGGGTCCTACCACATCACGGAGTGGGACCCTGAGGTCGCCGAGATGTCGCTTCGCTTCCTCCAAGGCGCGGACGCTCGTGGAATCGCCGCGGTGGAGTTCAAGCGCGACCCCCGCGACGAGGTGCCCAAGCTCATGGAATGCAACCATCGTCTGACCGGCTCGATCGAGCTCGGGCGAGCCTCGGGATTGGATTTCTCACTGCTTGCCTATTGGGGGGCACTGGGGCTTTCTCCGGCGCTCGACGGCTTCCGCGAAGGGGTTCGGCTATGGATTCCGCGCTTCGACCTGCTCGCCTTCCTCGAGTATCGAAGCCGACGCGAGCTGACGACCGGCCAGTGGCTGCGCAGCCTGATGCACCGCCAGCGTCTTCCGGTGTTCCGGCTCAGCGATCCGCTTCCGACCCTGATCCCCGCCGCTTTCCACGCTCGCCGAATGATCATTCGGCGCGTGCGACCAGGGAACGCGGCCAACCGTAAGGGCGCCCTCGGGCCGCGGGATCCTCGATAGAGAAGGGTCGGCGCTAGCCGCTCTTATGGCCGAAATCGGCGGTGTATGTTGCGCCATTCGCATTCCGTGCGCCCGGGATCCCGAGTGCGACGCCCACGCCCACGTCGTCGAACCGAGGATCCAGGACGATGGCCCGGTGCCCAGGGCTGTGCATCCAACGCCTAACTGTTGCCGACGGACTGGCATGCCTGCGTCTGCCCTTGGCCAGGGTTTCCCCCAGTCCCCAACTGCAGCTGCACGGAAGATACTTCGTGTTCTCGACCCGACCGAGGAGGCCGACCTCACCGCGGCACTCGTGCGCGAAGCAGTGGTGGCGCACCATGTAGTGGGAATGACGCGTTGCCGAATGGGTCAACGCTGAGTTCCTTCTAACGGGGCCAAGCCGGTGGTGGCGGCGGCGCCTGTCGACCAAGCAGATGACGGCGTGGCGTGCCGCGTTTCGCGACGAGCGGGCTGGACTTCGGTGGGCATGCTTGCACCCGGCGCCTCGAGCGGGAGATGCCCCCAGGCCACCCACCGGCGGTCCGACCAGCAGCAATACGCAAACCAACAGGCCTCCGCCCGCCACGGCGCCGGTGCGCCAGCCGACCCCCCCTCCGATCGTCGTCTCGCCCCCACCGGCACCGCCCTCTTCGACCAAGCCCGCGAAGACCTGCTCCGCACGGGCGCCATCGGCGTCTTCCATCGCCCTCTCCTTCGCTTACGGGGTTAGCTGTCGGGCTCGCGCTGAAAGGGCCAGCGCTACGCGGGCCAGGTCCGCGATTCGCCCCAATTCGGAACCTTTGGTCCCCCGATCCCCGCGGTATGTGGCGGGGACTCAGCAGGAAGCCGGCGGCATGTTAAGCATCTGTTCGGCGGAAACTAACGACTTCTTCACAAAGTCTTCGCAAATTGGCACCCTTTCCGCGTGCTGCCTTGACGAAGCCCTTGGAGGACGCCACTCAGCCCTCGGCCGCTGCGTCCCTAGCGTTCGACGGGCCGGCGCCCTTTCCTGGACCCGGGGAGGGCCCGGATCTGCGCCCGCATGGCTCCGCCCAAGTTGGCCAGGAAGGGCTTCGGGTCTCTGGCTTCGAGGATGTCGAAGACGTGCCGCTTCGCGTAGGGGAGCAGGAAGTGACGGGGTGAAGGCCTCTCGCTCATGAGCTCGCGCAGGCTCTGGATCGGCTGACAGGGAAGGCGAATCCAGTAGACACCCGTCCTCTGGTAGAGGTCACGGGGCGGAGGCTCGTGGTCGACGAGGTGCCGGTACATGATCCAGGGGAAGTTGATTCCCGCCCGGAGGGAGAGCATCCCGGAGAAGTTGTGTCGACCGTTTACCTCCATCAGCTTGTAGGTGCCGTCTCGCGCGTCGAGCTTGAACTCGACGTTGGCAAAGCCCTGGAAGCCCATCGCCTGAAGCAGGCGGCGAGCCGGCTCCAAGATCTCGGGAACGGGCTTGGTGACGACTACTCGCGGGAAGCCGGTTCGCGGCGGGGAGAGCCGGAGCTTCTGAGAGGTCGCCTCCACGGCCGCGCCGTCCGGGCCGAGGTAGGCGTTGTAGTTGACCCCGTGCGTATCCGGTCCCGGGATGAAGTCCTGGACGAGCACCGAGAAACCGTGGTCCGTGGCCTCGCTCCACGCCTCAACGAGCTGGCCATAGGTGTGGACGATCGTCATCTTCTTGCGAAATCGCGTATAGAACCGATGACTCTCGCGAGGCTTGACGACGCACGGATAGATTAGGCCCGGCTTGGCTGCCTCCACCTCCTCCAGGGACCGGAAGTCATGGGTCTGGGGGGCGGGCACGGAGACCTCATGGGCAAGCCGGTAGGTGAGTCGCTTGTCCAGGAATCGCTCCGCCACCTCCCACTCCACACAGGCCACACGGCATCTGGCCTCCAGCGCGGCCTTGTTGCGCGCGACCGTCCCCAACGTCGAATCGCTTGTCGGCACCACTAGGGAGGCCGGGCCCGTGCGCTCGACGAGGCGAATGAGAAGATCGACGTACTCATCCTCCGCATGTTCCGGCGACGGCGCCTTGACGTGGGCAAGGACATGCGAGGAGGTCCGTGCGATCTGCCGCCTGCCGCTCCAGACCACGATCACCGGCACCCCCATCCGACCGAGGCCGCGGATCACGGCCAGCGCCGGGATGTGGCCGCCCAGCACGATCGCCGGCGGCCTTGACCCGTCTCCGAAGTCTCGGCCTAGCCGCTCCAGGGGGTCGGTCCGGGCACCGGGGCTTGCCGCCGGCCGACTCCCGGTTGCGGCCTCGCTGCGAATGCAGATCGGCAGAATTCCAGCCATCTACCCCCATAACAATGCACAACACAGCCGATCCGGCAGCTCAGGCCCCCTCGTCGCCCAGCGACTTGAGGCGCGGTCTCTTCCGGCGACGGCCCGAGAATGCGCGTCTGCATACTGACTCAACACTTCGCGCCCGAGGTGACCGCCGGGCGCTTTCGGCTCGAGGCGTTCGCGGAAGGGCTCGTGGGGCGAGGCCACGACGTGCACGTGATCTGCCCCGTCCCGAACCACCCTCGTGGTGTGGTCGAGACCGGTTACCGCCACCGCCCGGTGATCCGGCGAGTCGTCAACGGGAGCCGCGTCACCTACCTACGCGTCTTCACGGCGCGCGAGAAGACCCTCCGGACGCGGCTCGGCTATTACGGCTCGTACTCAGCCCTAGCATGCGTGGCCGGTGCTTTGGGGGCTCGTCCGGACGTGGTGCTCGCGAGCTCGCCCCCCCTCAGCGTCGCGGCCGCCGGGGCGCTTCTGGCGGCCCGACACCGTACGCCGTTCGTGCTGGACATCCGCGACCTGTGGCCACACTCGGCGGTCGCCCTGGGGGAGCTCGGGCAGGGGAGGCTGCTCGCAGGTGCCCGCCGACTGGAGCGTTGGGTCTACGCAAGGGCCGCGCGCATAGTCACCGTGAACGATGCGTTTCGGGACTGGATCGAGGCTCGTGCACCTGCCGGGGCGCGTATCGATGTCATCCCCAACGGGACGAGCCGGGAATGGCTCGCGGTGGGCGAGCGCGAGGTCGATCGATCGTCGGTCGGCCTGCCCGACGATCGATTCATCTGGGCGTACGCAGGCAACGTCGGGCTAGCTCACGGCCTGGAGTTCGCGGTCGAAGCCGCGCGGGTGCTCGGTGACGATTATCTCCTGCTGGTGATCGGCGACGGGCCGAGGCGCGCAGCGTTCGAGGAGGCGGCTGCCCGGGCGAACCCGGGAACCGTCGAGCTGCGCGATCTGATGCCGGCAGCCGAGGCTGGCGTGCGCCTCCGTGCTGCCGATGCAGTTCTCGTTTCTGAACGTCAGGAGCTGACCGTCTCCGCAAAGCTCTACGACGTCTGCGCGGTCGGCCGCCCGCTGGTCGCAGCGTGTCGAGGCGAAATGAGCAGGCTGGTCGACGGGGAACGGATCGGCCTCGTCGTCCCGCACGGCGAGCCAGCGCTCTTAGCGGCTGCGATTCGGCGCCTTCGCGCGGAACCTGCGCTTCGTGAGGAACTCAGCCAGCGCGCTCGAACATTCGCAAGACGGCACCTGCGGGGGGAGCAAGCGCGAAGCCTGGCAGAGATGCTCGAATCGGCGGCCGGCACGGAAAGGGCTCGCGGTGCCGAGGCCGGCCCCGCCGGAACGGGATCGTCTCACGCTGACGCAAACACCGCTTCGTCGAGGTGAGCGGCCCAATCGTCCTCTGCTACCACGCGATCAGCGACCGGTGGCCCGCGCCGCTGGCCGTTCGCCCGCAGGACCTCGAGGAGCACGTTGCACTGCTCACGGCCAGGAGCTATGAGTCGAAGACGTTCTCGGATGCGGTCCGCCGCCCTTCATCGGACAAGGCGCTGGCGATTACCTTCGACGACGCATTCCGATCGGTGTTCGATTTGGCGTTCCCGATCCTCTCGCGTGCGGGATTTCGGGCCACGGTCTTCGCACCAACCGGGTTCATCGGCAGCGACGAGCCGATGAGGTGGCCGGGAATCGATCAGTGGTTCGCGACGGAGCATCGAGAGGAGCTCGCCCCGATGTCATGGGAAGAGCTCCGCACGTTGGCCGACGCGGGATGGGAGGTTGGTTCCCACAGCCGCCGCCACCCTCACCTGCCCAGGCTCGGTCAGGAGGCGCTCGAGGAGGAACTCGTGCAATCGCGCCAGGACATCGAGCGCCGCCTCGGTCGGCCCTGTTGCTCGCTTTCCTATCCGTTCGGCGACTACGAGGAGCGGATCGTCCAGACCGCGCGCCGCGCGGGCTATACCGCGGCGGCCGGGACGGCGCGTTGGGGGCTCTATGCGCCGAGCAGCACGCTGGACTGGCCACGCACGGTGGTGAGCCGCGTAGATGGACCCCGGCGGTTCAGGCTGAAGATCTCGCCACGGATGCGCTGGCTCCGGGGCACGGTTGCCTGGCGTCTGCTGATCAGGGCGCGGCGCGGAACTCGAAAAGCGACCGCCACGTAGGGCCTGCCAGGCGGACCTGAATGCATCGAATCGCTGGTACGCTGAGCTCAGGGTGATCGACTCCAGACGGTGCCAGGGGGCCGAGCCGATCATCATCGTCGGTACCGGGCGATCCGGCTCCACGTTGCTTCATCGCCTGCTCGCGCTTCATGGCGACCTCGGCTGGCTATCCACCTTCAACGAGGTCTTCCCCGAGCGTCCCTGGCTCTCGGCGTTCTCCGAGATCTATCGGTGGCCAATGCCCGACCGCCTCAAGCAAACGAAGGCCTTTCCGAAGCCGTTCGAGGCTTACCGGTTCTGGGAGCACTACCTTCCCGGCTTCTCTCGCCGGGATCGCCCGCTGACGAGCGAGGACGTACCGGAAGCCGGGATCGAGCCCGTGCGCCAAGCGACCTCCGCCGTCCTTCGGTTCCAGCGCCGGCGTCGGCTGCTCGTGAAGATCACTGGATGGTCACGCATGGCGTACTTCGACCGGATCTTTCCCGAAGCGCTGTTCATCTCGCTGAAGCGGGATCCCCGGGCGGTGGTCAGCTCCTGGCTTCGGGCCGGATGGCTCGACGTCACGAGTCCGCCAGGGAGCAGGGACTGGCAATGGGGAGAGGTCCCGTCGACGTACCACGAGGCTTGGCGTGATCTGGGCGGCGGCGAGCTGCTCTCGGCCGCGCTCAAGATCCGCCTCGATCTGGATGACGTCTCCCGCGGTGCGGCGTTGTTCGCAAACCGCACGTACGAGCTCTCCTACGAGGACTTGATCGCGGCCCCGAAATCCACGCTGCAGTCGCTGTGTGTCTTTGCCAGCCTGGCCTGGACCCGACAGTTCGGCCGCATCGTCCAAAGCGCGAGGCTCCACGACACGACCGGCAAATGGAGAGAGGACCTGACCGAGGATCAGGGCGAGTTGGTGCTCGAGTTCTTCCGGCGAACCGACCCGCCTACCGCATCCTTGCTCTCAGCCAGTCACGGCGCGGCCCGAGGCTGAGCTCTGCCTGCGTCGAGGAGGGCTAGCGAAAGCGATGCACGTCGAGTTTTACGACAGCCTGGAGCCGACCCTGGCGGAGTGGAGCGATCTCTTTCGAGCGGACCCGGCGGCGACGCCCTTCATGTCGCCGCTCTGGGCCCAAGCGTGGTGGCGTACATGGGCGGGTTCTGCCGAGCCGTTGGTGGCGACCGTTCGCGAGGACGGCCGGCTCGTCGGGCTCTCGCCGTTCGTCGTCCGACGTCGTGGTCCGTGGCGTGTGCTTAGCGAGCCTGGCGGCCACCCCCGCCGTGACGTCCTGGCCCTGCCGGGCGCGAGGCCGCAGGTGGCACAGGCCATCGCCGAGGGGCTGCTTCGCCGGCGCAAGGAGTGGGATGTCCTCATGATCCGTCGATTCCCGGGAACCTCGGCCATCGAGCCCTCCCTGAGGGAGGCGGGGCTGCGCTCGCGGGTGCGGGGGACTGCCGCGTACCCGGGAATCCAGCTGCCGGGCTCGTTCGCGGAGTATCTGGACTCACTGCCCCGGAAGCGTCGGAAGGATCTTCGCCGACACCT
>Ga0126310_10000485_pt1 | contig 13775 bp, 15 predicted proteins | sample Plot60_FD_92540 | JGI IMG/M metagenome (GOLD analysis project Ga0126310, IMG submission 92540) | Serpentine soil microbial communities from UC McLaughlin Reserve, CA, USA - Plot60 | ecosystem: Environmental > Terrestrial > Soil > Grasslands | place: USA: UC McLaughlin Reserve, Lake County... | reverse complement strand
TGTTTGAGGATCAAGGACAGGAGACCTTCATACGGACCCGAGTACACGTCGAGCTCGACGGTGAAAGCGGCAAGGGCGCGACGGCCCTGGGGCTCCGGTTCGGCCTTCATCGGACCTCTGCGCGGAGAGGAAGGATGGACTGGAGGGGGTGATGGTCCATAGCGTACTCGCAGGCCAAAGTGTCGCTAACCATGCGCCCTTCGGCCACGGTGACCCCGCGGAAGGCCCGCGTCCGAGTTCAGGGCATCAAGGAGGCCGTAGCCCGCTATTTCGTTCTCCATCGGGAGCGTCGTACACCGGGACTCCAGTAGCACCCGCAACAGACAGCGGTGCACGCTCAAAGAGAGGAAGGCCAAGACGATCAATCCCTCCCGGAGGTGATCATACTCCTCGGGGACGGGCCCGAAAACCTTGGCGGTGAGTTCGAGGCCGCGCCAAATGGTCGCTGCGTCCGCAACGAGCCGGGCCCTGGCCGCTCGGTACTCTTCGTCCAAGATCGCTCTGCCTCCTCCCTAGCCCCGGGCTCGACAAAGACCCTCTGCCCGGCTCGCGTGAGCTCGTACACGGCATGGGGCATGAGGGAGACCCGACTCGCCCCAGGCGTTAGCTCGCGCCCGATCCCGATCCTCATTCAATCCCCCCGGAGTGTTCGCCGACCGCGCCGGTCGCCGCAGCGTAGAAGAAGATCACACCGCCTTTGTAATCGCGTTCCATCCTAGAGAAGGTTACCCCGAAGCGCCCCTCTAATCCAGCCGCGTGGGCTGCTCGCGAAACTTGCCGGAATTTACGATATCCCTGCACCTCGGTTAGCAGGCACCGCTACCGCTCGAAGACCTGCACCACTGCACGGTGCGAACACTCACCATCGCTACGAGCCACGCGAACAGGTGCAGAGTAGGGTCGGGCAACGCTTCCCTAACCCTGGCCTCTCTGCCTCTCATCGAGAAGCGCCGAAAGGCGGAGAGGAAGTTGCCGAGTCAGGCACGCTCGTAGAAAGGCTTCGAACGCGTCTTCGAGACCCCGAACCCCGACCGAGATATCGGTGACGCCGGGGACCGGTACCCAAGAGGGACCGAAGCTCACCCGGTATCCGGCGCCCCACAGTTGCCGCGCCAGCTCCTCTACGAGTTTGACGGGCGCCACCCAGGGGTCAGCGAGGCGGACAGCGTGGGTCTCGAGCACGGCTTCGGTGAGAGCGGCGTACTCGGTGACGGAGCGAAGGGCCATGTCTAAAGCGCCCGTTAGCTCCTCGCTGTGAAAAGCGCGTATCTCGCAAGAGATTCGTCGTGTGGCGGCCGCAACATCCTCGGTCTGGACGAGGGAGTAAAACCTGGCACTGGGCGCGGGTTCGCCGAGGACGGATCCCGCCGGTATTCCGTCGTCGGGGTGCCAGGAGAGCGTGCCCCAAAACGAAACTGCCCCAGCATTGTGGGTGGAGATCCTACCCACCGGTTCCTCGGAGAGCAACGCGAGGATGCGCCCCTCCCCTGGCGTCCCTGCATTCCAGGGAACCCATGGCGCCGCTATCGGCACCGTGCCCGGTTCGTTCAGCGGGTGGCCTTCTCCCCGGGCCGAAAGGCTTCCTGGGCCGCCGCCGAGTCCGGCTCGCGGGTCTTTTCCAGCCCGTTCCGGCAGGCTTCGACGAAGCCCCTGAAGAGGGGGTGAGGCCTCAAGGGGCGGCTCTTGAACTCCGGGTGGAACTGGCTCCCGATGAAGAACGGGTGGCCTTTGATCTCGGTGATCTCGACGAGCCGGCCGTCGGGGGAGGTGCCGGAGAATACCATCCCGGCCTGCGCCAAAGCGTCCCGGTAGCCGTTGTTGACCTCGTAGCGGTGACGATGCCGCTCGTAGATCAGTGCACCTTCCAGTTCCTCGCCATAGACCTCCGCCGTCAAAGTGCCGGATTGAATAATGCACGGGTAGCGCCCGAGGCGCATGGTCCCACCCATCTCGACGCCCACTTGGTCCGGCATGATGTCTATGACCGGATGCTCGCTCTCGGGATCGAACTCGGTCGAGTTGGCCTTCTCGAGGCCGACCACGTGCCGGGCAAACTCGATCACGGCTATCTGCATCCCCAGGCAAAGTCCTAGGTACGGCGTTCCCGTCTCCCTCGCATACCTGGCCGCCTCTATCTTTTCCTCCGTGCCGCGGTCCCCAAACCCCGGCAAAACCAGAACCCCGTCCGCCCCCGCAAGGCGCTTCTCGGTAGATGCCGAGTCCGTCAACTCCTCGGCGTCTACCCAGTCGATCTCGACCTTGAGGCCATGCGTGCCACCCGCGTGCCCCAAAGCCTCGATGACCGAGAGATACGAGTCCTGGAGCTTCACGTACTTGCCCACGACGGCCACCCTCACCGACTCTTTGGTTGAGAGCATCCGCTCGACCAGGGCTCGCCACTCGGCGAGGTCCGGGGGTGGCGCGGGCAGCCCCAGCTTCTCCAGGACCAGCTCGTCGAGGCGACCCTCGTGAAGCGTGAGGGGGATCGAGTACAGAGTTGGGGCGTTCTCGGCCGGGATCACCGAGTCGAGCTCGGTGTCGGAGAATAGAGAGATCTTCCTGCGAACGTCCTCGCTGATCGGCCGGTCGGCCCGGCAGATGAGGATGTCGGGCGAGATGCCGATCTCGCGCAACCTCTGGACGGAATGTTGGGTGGGCTTGCTCTTGAGCTCGCCGGCCGCCTCAATGTACGGCACGTAAGAAACGTGCATGTAGAGTACATTCTTACGCCCGACATCGTTGCGGAACTGCCTTATGGCCTCCAAGAACGGCAGGCTCTCGATGTCGCCGACGGTGCCTCCAATCTCGGTAATAACGATGTCCTTATCGCGTCCCAAGCGACCGATCCGGTTCTTGATCTCGTTGGTTATGTGCGGGATGACCTGCACGGTGGCCCCGAGGTAGTCCCCTCGCCGCTCGCGGCTTATGACCTCCCAATAGACGCTCCCGGTGGTTACGTTGGAGAGCCTCCCCAAGTTCTCGTCCAAAAACCGCTCGTAGTGGCCAAGGTCCAGGTCGGTCTCGGCGCCGTCCTCGGTAACGAAGACCTCGCCATGCTGGTAGGGGCTCATGGTGCCTGGGTCGACGTTTATGTACGGATCGAACTTCTGTAACACCACCTTATAGCCCCGGCTCTTGAGGAGCATGCCAAGGGCAGCGGCGCTCGTCCCCTTCCCGATGGAGGAGACTACCCCGCCCGTTACAAAGATGTACTTGGTATCCGCTACCGACTCCACCAAACTAATCACGCCCCCAAAGATCGAACCAGCGTAACAACCCTACCCTTTCTACGGGCCTCGAGAAACCCGAACATCATGGGCAAAGAGATACACCGGGGACGAACCCCGGTCACTAGCCACGACCGAATACCCGAGCGCAGCTTCGACATCCCTGAGCATGATACGCCCCTTCGCCTCGAAATAAAACAACCTAAAGTCTTCCAATCGTCAACGGGGATGCCAGAACCACCTCCAAAGGCACCACGAGCCGTTCAGAAACTTGCTCCCTCGAGACACAAGGTCCGCTGCAGGCCCAGCAAAAAGAAATCGCCGAAAGCGTAGGGGCCCCGGTGTGTCCCTCGCGCCACCCGTTCTACTAGACCGTAATCTTACCCGCTACCGCTCGCCTGCTGTAAAGTCCCAACCGCACGCACACCATCGCCCAGCTCGGCGGGTACTCGCGCACGCACACCATCTCCTTGCCTAGGTGCGGTTGACGCATGCCTAGCGTCTTCCCGAGGTTTGGAACGAGAGGTCCACCCGGGCTCTGGTTGGACGCCCCTCCGCCGCCCGTTCGCGGTCCGGCGGGAGAAAATCGTTTGAAGGCCGCGGCCGCCGCGATCTGTGAGATTTGATCCGATAATGCCAAGCTCAGCTTTTGCTGTAACTGGTGGTGCTGTTTGGCCAGCGCAGACGAGCCCGCGGCTGCCTGCCATCGGCCTTTGTCTCGCTCGCTTTGCAGCCATTTCGTTCCTCCCATGCCTATAAAGAAAGCGGTAACGAATGATATATACGGCAGCTTACCAGTTCCCATCACGTCTACGGTGCTAGAGGCGCCATACCCTGCCCAAAAAGGCACCGACCGCAACAAAGCCAAGGGTTCCATTGCTAACATAAGAGAATAGAGAACCCCATTTATTCGTGTTGCCCCCGGCACTTCGCCCTCTTCCTCGCCAGTCTCGGCATCAGCCTCAGATAACAGCGACCTGTTGTTGATCGTATAGGCACTGGTATCCGTTCGGCCAACCCGGCCGCAGCATTGATCAGCGCAGCCGCCCACAGCGCTAAGCAATCCTGCGCCCCCGCGTCGCCCTGCGCCCAAGCGGTGGGCCCAAAGAGAAACATGGTCACGAGAGACAGCGCAGCCAAGTGCAGCAATCGTCTTGTAATCTCCTCCTTAGCTTTCCTGTCTCTGGCGAAAGGGTTCGTCTCTTCCGTCACTATTACGGGAAGTATAAAGAAGTGCAAAAGCCGCGTGAGACCAAAGTACCTTCCGAGATGACCGAAACCCTCAACGTGCGAAGGCGCGTGATCTAACGCTCCCCCACCAGAAGCTCTCTGGCGTGGGCCAAAGAGGCCTGATCGATCCGGCCAGAGAGCATCCGGGCCAGCTCGCGGCGACGCTCTTCGCCCTCAACCTTGCGAATCTTGGTGAGAGTGCGGCCGTCGGAAGCGACCTTGGAGACGACCACGTGCGAGGAGGCCTCCGAGGCTATCTGCGGCAAGTGGGTGATCGTCAAAACCTGGTTGCGCTCCCCGAGCTCCCGGAGCTTCGCTCCGACCGCCGTTGCCGTCTCGCCGCCTATCCCGGCGTCCACCTCGTCAAAGACGTACGTTGCCCCCGGTTCCACATGCTCTTGGGCGAGCCGTACGGCGAGCATGATCCTGCTTAGCTCCCCCCCCGAGGCGTACGTCCTCACCGGCAGCTCCGGCTCGCCGGGGTTCGGCCGAATGACGAACTCCACCCGCTCCTTCCCCGACGGCCCCAGATCCACCCCTATCAGCTCCGCTCCGAAGGTCGTCTTCCCTAGGTTCAGACCCTCAAGGTTCGCCTGAACCCTGGCCGAGAGCTCCGCCGCCGCCCGCTTACGTCCCGCCGAAAGGGTATCCCCCAGCTCCTCGAGCTCCACCTCACCCTCTTTTATGCGCACCTCTAGCTCCGCCGTCTCCTCCTCGAAGTTCTCGATACGCGCGAGCCGCACCTTTGCCCGTTCGAGGTACCCTTCCACGTCCTCCCCGTACTTGCGCTCCAAAGCCCTCAAGCTCTGCAGTCGGTCCTCGACGGCTTCGAGGCGGTTCGGGTCAGGCTCGAGCTCGTCCAGGTAGGCCCTGAGCTCGTAGACCACGTCCTCAAGCTCCGCCGAGAGCCCTTGGGCGCGGCCGAGGAGGCCCAAGAGGCTTTCGTCGTAGCGCACCGCCCGGTCGAGCTCCGACTCGGCCCGAGCGACGCCGTCGACCGCGCCGCCCTCTTCGCCCGAGAGCGCCGCCACCGCCGAAGCGGCTGCCTCGAGGAGGCCCGTCACGTTCCTCAAGCGGTCCCGTTCGCGCGTGAGCTCCTGAACCTCCCCGGCACCGTAGCCCGCCGCCTCGAGCTCCGCCACCTGGTAGCGCAAAAACTCAACCTCTCTCAGGCGGGCCTCCGCCGAGGACCTACGCTCGATGAGCTCTCGCTGGTCCTTCTCCACCCGGCCCCATAGCTCGCCTAGACGGGCCTTCGCGCTCGAGGCCTCTTCATCGAGGAAACCATCTAAGATGCCGAGTTGTTCGGCGGGGTCCGTGAGCCGGGCTTGCTCCCTTTGCCCATGGTAGGAGACCAGCCGTTCGCCCAAAGCCGCCAAAGCCTTCACCGGAACGACAACCCCGCCCACGTAGCACCGGGACCGGCCCTCTTCGGTCAGCGTCCGCCGCAGCACGATGTCATCGTCGTCGGCGTCCACCTCCTCGGCGAGATCCCCCAGAGACTCGGAGAGTATCCTCTCGCCGACGCCTTCGGGAAGGAGGAATATACCTTCGATGGTGGCCTTTTTGGCGCCCGAGCGGACCGCGTCGGCGCGGGCGCGGGCGCCGAGGAGCATCTGTAGCGCGGTAGCGAGCAGGGTCTTTCCCGCCCCCGTCTCGCCCGTTATGGCGTTCAGGCCGGGGGCGAGCTTCAGGGTAGCCTCCTCGATCAGGGCCACGTTTTCGACGGAGATCTCCGTGAGCACCTGGCCCCTAATCCCTCCTTGATAAAGCCTTCTTCACAGAAACGTCCTCCGCACGGCGCGCCACCAGCTCCACTCGTCGGTCCTGCCTATTTTAACGCTCATCCGGGACAGTCCGAACCGGACGCGTCCGCCGTCGGGGATCTCCTCAGGTTCGCCCCCATCCAAGCTAAGTAGCGCCCCCGGATCCTTCACCCGGAGCTCAGCGACTTGATCTTGGCCCAAGATCAGGGGCCGTGAGAGGAGGGAATGCGGGGCTATCGGCACGAGCACGTAGCACTCAACGTCCCCCGCGACGATCGGGCCGCCCGCCGACAACGCGTAGGCGGTGGACCCCAAAGGAGTGGCCCCGACGAACCCATCGCACCTTAAGGTCGCGAGCTCTTCCCCGCCGACAACGAGCTCGACCGAGGTGATGTGATGCGGGTGCCTTTTGACGAGCACCGCGTCGTTGACCGCCGTGCGGGCCTCGTCCTCGCCCTTCAAGCGAACCTCGAGCATCCGGTACTCCTGGACGTGGATCCCGCCACCCAAGACCTTCTCTACCCCCGACTCGAGCTCCTCGGGGCGCATCCCGCTCATGAAGCCCAAAGTGCCCAAGTTCACCCCGAGCAGCACCCGTCCTGGGTACATCCGCGAGGCCCTGAGCATCGTCCCGTCCCCGCCGAGCACGAAGACTAGGTCGAGATCCCCATCCTCCCGGTTCCCCGTAGGCTCCGTGAACTTCTCGACCTCGACCCCCCGCTCGTCCAGGATCGCGGCGAGCCGCTCCGAGTACCCCTCGCTCACGCTGGGGTTCGCTACGACGGCGACCCGTCGCACCTCCTCTGGCCCTTCTTTCAAGGTTCACTCCTCACTACCGCGAGGATCTGCTCCTCGACGAGCGTCGCCTCGGCGCCCCGCAAGAGCCGCAGGGGGTACTCCACGTTCCCCGCCCTACGGCCGACGACGGGCGAACGCGTCACGTTCACGGCCCCGAAGCCCAACGATTCGAACGCCTCCGCCACCCTCCGAACCGTCTTCGCGCGCACCGCCGGATTGCGTACGAGCCCGCCGCGCGAAACCTGCCTTGGCCCGGCCTCGAACTGCGGCTTGACGAGCACCACCGCCTCTCGGATGGAGGGCGTCGTCGAGAAGAGGTTCGAGAGTGCTACTACGAGCGAGATAAAGGACAGGTCGGCGACTAGCAGATCCGGCGCGAACGGCAGATCCCCGCTCGAAAGGTAACGCACGTTCGTCCGCTCCATGACCACGACGCGCGGGTCGTTCCTCAAGGACCAGTCCAGCTGGCCGTAACCGACGTCCACGGCAATAACCCTCTGAGCCGCACGCCGCAACAAGGCGTCCGTGAAGCCGCCCGTGGACGCTCCCGCGTCCAGGCAGTCGCGATCCTCAACCTCCACCCCAAAGGTGTCTAGGGCGTAGGCGATCTTCTCCCCAGCCCGGGAGACGAACGAGCTTTCGCGAGGCGTTTCGACGTGTAGGTCGACGTCCGGGGCGACATGGAGGCCTGCTTTGGTGGCGCTCTCACCCCCCGCTCGCACGGCCCCAGAGAGCACGAGGGCTTGTGCCCGCGCCCGACTCTCGGCGAGGCCCCTCTCAACGAGCAAGGCGTCGAGGCGCAGCTTCGGTCTGCGCGAAGCGTCTCGCGGCAACCCGGGAACCCCTTTGGCTCCCTTCGCCGCTTCCGCGGGGTCGTTAATGGCCTCGATGCCGGACAAAGAGCACCAATTCCCTAAGGGCCGAGGTGTCGCCGTCCACCGCCTCTAGGATCGCGAGCGCCTTCTCGCCGGCCTTATCCGCCTCCCTTTTCGCGCCGTCGAGGCCGTAAACCCCGACGAACGTGGCCTTACCCTGCTCGGCGTCGCTCCCAGTGCTTTTTCCGAGGACCTCTTGCGTGGAAGTGGCGTTCAAGAGGTCGTCTACGATTTGGAAGCACAATCCCAGCTCCATCGCGTACTCGGAGACCGCTGCCTGCTCAGAGTACCCGGCGCCAGCGAGGATCGCGCCTATCCGGGCGCTGGACTTTATGAGGGCGCCGGTCTTGCACCTGTGGATCATGTGCAGCGTCTCGGGGTCCGCCGCGTTCCCCACACCGGTCAGGTTCATATCGATCACCTGCCCCCCAACCATCCCGTTGACCCCCGTCGAGGCGGCAAGCTCGCGCACCACCTCCAGGATCTGCTCGCAAGTGCCTTCTTGGTGCACGGTTATGAGGGCCAAAGCCTCCCCAAAAAAGGCGTCGCCGGCCAAGATGGCCATCGCCTCGCCATACTTTTTGTGAGCCGTCGGCCGCCCGCGCCTGAAGTCATCATCGTCCATAGCCGGTAGATCGTCATGGATCAAAGAGTACGTATGGATGAGCTCTATGGCCGCAGCACTAGGCAACACGAGGCTCGGCTCCGCTCCGAAAACGCCCGCAACCTCCATGCACAAGGTCGGGCGCACTCTCTTGCCCCCGCCGAGCATCGAATAGCGCATCGCTTCGACGAGCTCCCGCAAGCGCGGTTCCTCGGAGAAGACCAACCCTTGCAGGTACGCCTCGAACCGCGCCCGGTGCTCCCCCCAACGGCCGGAGCCCCCAGGGGCGGACGTGTTTCCCAACGGGTCCCGCGTCCCACCTAAAACCCGCTTATCGAGCCTCTTATCCGTGCCCCACCCACCGCTCGGGGCTCCCGAGAGCCGCTTCCCTCGCCCCCCGCAAGACGCCGCCGACGAACTGGGGCGCTTCGTCACCGGAGAAGCCCTTGGCGAGCTCGATAGCCTCTTTGACGGCCACCTCGGCGGGCACGTCCTCGACGTAGAGCATCTCGTAGAGCGCAAGACGCAATATGGTGCGATCGACGGCGCTCATGCGGTGGACCGGCCAGCCTACCGCGACCTCGTTGAGCCTCGCGTCTAAAGCCTCCCTCTCCTCCTCAACCCCACGAGCGAGCTCCTCCGCGTACCCTTCGAGTTCGCCCCGGTATGACCGCCAGCGGTCCAGGATCGGAGCTATGGGCTGCTCGTTGACATCGCTCTGATAGAGCGCGAGAAAAGCGTTCTTGCGGGCCGTGCGCCGGCTCAAAGGCCCTAAACCCTAGTTAGGTACTCTTTGGTGCGCGTGTCTACCCGCACCTTCTCGCCTACGCCAACGAAGAGCGGGACCTGCACCACGAGCCCGGTCTCTAAAGTCGCCGGCTTCGTGCCGCCGGTCGCCGTGTCGCCTTTGAGGCCCGGATCGGTGTCGGTCACCTTGAGGTCCACGTGTGGCGGGGGCTCGACACTCACGACCTCCCCGTCCGCCGAGAGAACCGTCGCTTCGCCATTCGGTACTATGTAACCCACCGCCTCTCCCAGAACCTCGATCGGGATGGCGATCTGCTCGTAGGTCTCCGAGTCCATGAAGTAGAAGAGGTCCCCGTCACGGTACAAAAACGTCATCAGCCGCGACTCCGTCCTCACACTCTCGACCTTCTCCCCGGCCCGAAAGGTCTTCTCGACCACGGCTCCCGTGTCCAGGTTCCTCAGGCGCGTCCGAACGAAGGCCCCGCCCTTGCCCGGCTTTACGTGCTGGAAGTACAGGATGGTAAAGCGCTTGCCGTCCACCCGGATGGCTGCGCCGTTTCTAAACTGGTTGGTAGAGATCATGCCTGCCTATACTCCTAAATACGCCCTCTCTTGCTACGAAAACGCCGTGATATTATTGCACAGATAGCCCGCAGCTATCGGCTAGCCAGTCCCCAGTGAGGGATCTCGTCAGCCTCTCTCCCGCCTGAGTATGTACCCCACGGCGGCGACGTAACCGTAAGCGCCCATACCGGCGACGACCGCGTGAACCACGGGCGACACTACTGAATGGTGCCGCCAATCCTCCCTTGCGTGAACGTTGGATAGATGAACCTCGACCTTCGGTGTATCCACCGCATCTAAGGCGTCGTGGAGGGCATAGGAGTAATGGGTCCATGCACCGGGATTTATTGCAAGGCCAGCAGCCTCTGCCGACTCCCGAATATAGCCGACCATCTCCCCTTCGTGGTCCGTCTGCCTAAACGCGAAGTCTACCTCCGGGAACTCTTCCTCCAACAGCTTCCCTATGTCGTTCAAGGTTAGGGTTCCGTAAACCTCTGGCCGTCGGCGCCCGAGGGTCCCGAGGTTAACGCCGTTGAGGACGAAGATCCTAGGCGCCAAGGACGGCCTCTACCGCGCGGCGCACCTCGGCGACGCCTACCGGCACATCCCGTCGGGGTCGGCCCACGTCTTCGAGGAGGACGAACCTGTACGTGTAAGCTTTGTCAGAGGCGCGGCGCTTTTTGTCGCGTCCCATGGCCCTTAGGACCGACTCGACGTCCACGGCGGGGACTTTGAGCGGTAGGCCGGCGGCGTGGAGGAGATCCTCGTGAGTCTTAAGGAGGTCGGCGCCTAAGAGCTCGCGACTAAGCCGGGCGGCAGCGAGCATGCCAGCGGCGACGGCTTTACCGTGGGGTAAGACGTAGCCGGCGGCGGCTTCGAGGCCGTGGCCGATGGTGTGGCCGTAGTTGAGGACGGCGCGAAGCCCGACCTCACGCTCGTCCTCGGCGACCACGGCGGCTTTGGCGCGGACGGAGTGCAGGATCAGGGCTTGCAAAGCCTCTAAATTTCCGGCCCGCGCGTCCCCTAGGAGACGCCTGAGATCCTCGAAGAATTTGCCGCCGGCGAGGAGACCCATCTTGACGACTTCGGCGAGGCCGTGCGAGACCTCGCGCGGTGGCAGGGTTTCGAGCCAGTTGAGGTTAGCGGCGACGAGGCGGGGCTGCAGGAAAGCGCCAACCAGGTTCTTGCCTTCCGGGAGGTCCAAGCCGACCTTGCCCCCGACGGAGCTGTCCACCATGGCCAGAAGGGAGGTTGGCAACTGGACGAAGTTTATACCCCGCATGTAGCTGCTCGCCACGAAGCCTCCCAGGTCGCCCACCACCCCACCCCCGAGCGCGAAGAGTGTTCCCTCGCGCGGCACTCCCGCCCGAGCGAGTTTGCGGATCACCAATTCGTAGGCCGAGAGGCTCTTCGAGCCCTCGCCCGCAGGCACCGTCACGACATCGGCCAAAGCCCACCCGGCCTCCTTTAGCGCTTCGTCCGTGGAGGAGGCGTGGAGCGGGCCCACGGTCGAATCGGTGAGGAGGATGGCGGCGCCGGGCGGTAGCGCAGCGGAGACAGCGTCCTTTAGGTCCAGGTCCAGCTCGACGCAGACCTCGTAGGGCGTCGTGGCAGCGACGGTCACGCTCCTCATGGGGCGTGGCGGAACCATTCGAGTATCTCGTCGGCGATCCTACGAGGCGGGCGATCCTCGGGCTCTATCTGGAGCGATGCGACTTCCAGGTAGTAGGGGAGGCGCTCGGCATATCGGCGGGTGAAGTCCTCGTAGCTCGCCCCCCTCAGGGGCCGACCGGGCCCGCGGGTCCTCCGATACAGAACATCCGCGTCCTCCCACAAGAAAACGGTCGGAACCTCCATGAGCAGGGCCCGGTTGCGTGGGTCTACGACCACGCCGCCGCCGCAAGCGACAACCCTCTTTTTAGGCCCGGCGAGGGCGTCGAGGAGTTCCCAGCGCTCCAGGTCCCGGAAGTGGGGCTCGCCCAAAAGGTCGAAGATCTCCGGGATAGAGAGGCTCGCCCTCTCGGCCACAGCGCGGTCGAGGTCCAAGAACCCCCAACCCAGATCCTCGGCTACGATACGCCCCACGGTGCTTTTGCCGCTTCCCATGTATCCGACGATGGCCAACGGCCCCTCCAAGTCGGTCAGGGCCGCGCCTCTTGGCCCCGAGCAGCATTTCTGGCGGCGTTTTTGAGGCGTGTATGGTAGGAGCCGTAAGACGCCCGGATGTCGGTCATATTGTCGGCGCCGAACTTCTCCAAGAACGCCTCGGCCAAGACGACGGCGACCATCGCCTCGGCGATCACCGCAGCGGCGGGCACGGCGGAGGTATCTGCTCGCTCCCTAAAGGCACGCGAAGGCTCGTACGTCGCGAGGTCCACGGTGCGTAGAGCTTTGGCGATCGTGGAGATCGGCTTCATCGCCGCCGCGACTACCACGGGCTCGCCGTTGGTCATGCCGCCCTCGAGGCCGCCGAGGCGGTTGCTGGTACGCGCGAGACGGCCGTCTTCCAAGCCTATCTCGTCTTGTACCTCGCTCGAGCGGCGGCTCGCTACCCCGAAGCCCATTCCGATCTCAACGCCCTTGATGGCGTTTATCGACATTACTGCGTGGGCGAGCTTCGCATCGAGCTTATCGCGCCAATCTACGTAGGACCCCAGCCCCGGCGGGCAACCTTCGGCCACCACGACGAACTCACCACCCAAGGCGTCCCGGGCGTAGCGAGCCGCGTCGATCTCCGCCTTCATCCTCTCGGTCACCTCTTCGTCCGGACAGCGCACCTCCGACTCGTCGGCCTTTACCGCTAAAAGCGCGGCCCGCTCCTTGTCGTAAGTCGCGGCACCGATCCGGTACACCGCGCTGTTTATAGTTATGCCGAACTCTTCGAGGAACTTGCGAGCAACGCCCCCGGCGGCGACCCGGGCGGTGGTCTCGCGAGCGCTGGAGCGTTCGAGGACGTTCCGAAGATCGTCGAAGGCGTACTTCTGCATCCCGGCGAGGTCCGCGTGGCCGGGCCTGGGTAGCGTGATCTTCTTGGTCACTTCTGGCGACCCTTCCTCCGGAGGATCCGGGGTCATCCGGGCCTCCCAATTGGCGTAGTCGTTGTTCCGGACGAGCATCGCGATCGGGGATCCCAAAGTGTACCCGTGGCGCACGCCGCCCAGAAACTCGACCTCGTCCTTCTCTATCTTTTGGCGCCCCCCACGCCCGTAACCCTTCTGCCTCCGGGCGAGATCCTTGTTGACGTCTTCAGCGACGAGGCTTAGACCCGCCGGTACCCCGTGTACAAGGGTAACCTCGCCGGGCCCGTGGGACTCCCCCGCCGTAGAAAAACCAAACCTCACCGTTAAAAAACACGTCCTCTCTACGTCGGCCTTTAAGAGCGACCCGTCTAATCGCCCCGGCTAATATAAACCACCTACGTCATCCGGTCATCCCGACACACCCCTCTACGGGGTACACCCCGCAGGAAGGTAACGGCCATCCGGACCCAGGAAACCCGATGTGGTACGTCTTTAAAGCCACATGATCAGGCAGGACCCCAAGTCGCCGTCCGCGCCGTCCCCCCCCTTCATCTTCGTCGTCTATGAGCACCTCGTGGCCGTTCTCTCCAATCCTAGCGACAAGCTCCGCATCGATTTCGAAGGTGAGGGCGTCTCGAGCGAAGGTTTGGCGATCGAGCTCGGCACCGGTGAGTGTGATATTCGCTAGGAAGCATCCGACCTTCTCAGAGGGACCCGGTGGGTTGAGACGTTCAATAGATCCCCTATCATGAGGCTCGCAAGCCCGACTACGACGGGGATCACGCGCCGCCCCCTTCCACCGACGAGAGCGCCGCAACCGTTGCGTTATCCCCCACGACCGCCTTACGTCCCACGCTCGAATTCTGCCCCAGAGCCACCCGCACACCGACCCGGGCCCCCGGCCCTACGACCGCCCCCGCCGAAACCCACGCCCCGGCTCCGAC
>Ga0126310_10000484_pt1 | contig 13779 bp, 12 predicted proteins | sample Plot60_FD_92540 | JGI IMG/M metagenome (GOLD analysis project Ga0126310, IMG submission 92540) | Serpentine soil microbial communities from UC McLaughlin Reserve, CA, USA - Plot60 | ecosystem: Environmental > Terrestrial > Soil > Grasslands | place: USA: UC McLaughlin Reserve, Lake County... | reverse complement strand
GATACAAAGAATACTCCTCTAATATCCATTATCTGAAGAAGTGAGAAAGCAGCAATTGGGCCTAGTATTGCTCCCATTTGATCAATTGTTCTATGTATTCCAAAGGCTTTACCTGAGATTGATTCAGAAACTGAATCGGCTATTAATGCATCACGTGGAGCTGTCCTCAGGCCTTTTCCTATTCTATCAGTAGTCCTAACAACGAAAGCATCAAGCCAGCCAGTACTTGATGCAAAAAAAGGCTTGCTAAACGTAGATAATCCGTATCCAGCCACAATAAAGATCTTTCTCTTTCCTACTTTATCGGATAATGATCCTGATACAATTCTGAAGGCATAACTTACAAGTTCAGCTGAACCTTCAATAGCTCCAAGTATTGCTCTAGATGCTCCAAGGTATTAACTATAAAAAGTGGTAGAATTCCTAAAACCATTTCTGTAGAAAAGTCAGTAAAGAAGCTTACCAAGCCTAGAGCAAGGACATTGCGTAGTCCACTTGGTTTTTCCCTGTTGGTGTTATTTATATTATTATCATCAGAAGACAAATCCTCACCTATTATTTTTTATGATTTAGCAATTAGCAACCTTTACCTTTGTCTATTGAAATATGGGTTTTTTTAATCTTATTCTTCTTATCTTATTCAAAGGATATCAACAAAATATACTATCATTGTTGCCTTTATTATTTTGAATAACTTTGGATATTGAATTGCAAATATTCAGGTATCCTGACATTTCGTATAGACAGCTCCCTTATGTTGATATTAGCCTTGGAAGTTCTTCTGATGCCGGAAGCAGGAGAAGATTCTAGTTCGTAAATCTAGAAATTGTATTTTTTATTTTTATTATCATTTTTATTATTGTTTATTTTGTATTGTTTGGTTGGTGCATAACTTTAACATTTATCATTCGAAAGTACGAGTCAACCAGAGTCTTATAGGAGATAAGATAGTTTCTTATTATCTCTGCTTTTTACATATGATAAACAGTGTTAGATAGTTTATTTTCTATTTAAGAAAATATCATTCTTGATAATATTTAGGAGGCATATTTTCTTCTTCTATTATCACATTGTAAGTACTTATTGATAGTTTGGAGAGAAGATTGCTTGTAAACTTCATAGACATCTTCTTTTTAGAGAGATGATTGACAATTGTAGGCATGATGAGATTTATCTTTATAATAGTAATCACAGCCTACAGTATCATTACAATGTAACAAAAATATCAAAATAGAGAGAACAGAAGCGTATCCGAGAAGAATTATCTGAAATTATCATAAAAATTAAAACCACTCCTTTTTTATAATCATAAAGAGATAAAACTTTGCAGAAGATTGTTGTTGACTTGAACAAACCCTAAACATGCCAAATGTAGAGTTATTAGTTTTGGCTAAAAAATCTATTATCTCGTTGTCATTATTTAATGTAGTCAATTTTTCTTTAATAGCTCTTGCAGACCAATGATCCTTTTCATAAGCATTTATCTCACCAGGAGTAGGAAATTGTTCCCCTACTTCTCTTGCTACTATTACACAATCCTTATCTTGCGTCCATACTTTTATTAATTTCATCATTTGTTTATTCAAATCTATGTTACCAACGTTGAGAATTTCTTCTCTTTCTTCGACACTAAAAAGAAGTCCATCATCATCACATTCATGTTGTGGTTCGAATATCTCTTTTTTTCCTTCAATGTTGAAAAATATAGGTATGTAGATCTCATTAAAGCAGTTTTCACACACTCGGGCTTTAATCCCGATCGTTATCCAAGAATCTGGAGGAAAAGGTTTCTCAAACATATTAGAAATATTATTTATGCAAAACACATCTCCAAAATTGGATGACGAAACCTCATGACATGCTGGATTTGAGCTGCTGGATGGTGTTGATGCAAAAGATGGCTGAAGCTCGGAAAGTAAATTCTTAAACTCTGCCATTTTGCGCAGTGGTTGTAGAAATTGGTCTTCAAGAAGATCAGAGAATTTTTGGTCCGGTTTCTCTTTTCGAGTTAGAGGAGATATGGATGCATGATGGAATTGATCTAAAGGAAAGCGGAGATTATGTCGATTTGCCTCTCGATAGTATTGTATAGTACTGTCCTTCACCGGTTCCCCACTTCCATCATGCATTCTAAAAATGTGACGCATAACATTATAATGTCGACTGGAAGACATTTGACAATTGGAGCAATTCCATTTACTTTTCATTATCTCATTCTTCTCCTGTATATAACCGAAGCTTGCTCCGGAGTTGCGCCGGAGTAACTCCCCTAACTCCTGGGTTAATCTTGTGGCATTTCATATATGTATAGTTAATACAGTATATACTAATATAAGAATCTTCTAGTTTTATCTTCTAACTGGTAATGTTTACACACTATTAATACTATTTATCATTTCAATAGGCGCCTAGTTTTCTCTGCCGTAATAGTTGACAGTTACCCAAAAAGCTTGCTCCCGTCAATCATTATATGGTCAACTTTTTGACTAATCTGTATATAAAAATGAGACCATTTTCTCGCATACGGTTTAGTCGACTAGGGTATCCATCTCATATTCAAAGAATAAACTGCATGGGGCTTATTCTATATGGTATAGGGATTTAATTATTTTTCTTTCAGTAGGTTACGAAGTCTACAAATTCCATTGGAATCATTTTAAATTTGGATACCTTTTAGTCTCTCAATAGCTATTTTGAGTGTTGCTGATATTCCCAGAGGATCTTACTGATTAAGATCAGCCTGTTATGACTTTATTATTCTTAGATAATAGATTAAAAGGCTATCTTAAGAGTATCTTTTGCTTTAATACCATTAGGATGCTAAAAATATATTTCTATCATAAGAATAAAGAAAGGTATGAATTAAACACCTTATACAGATCGAAGTATATGTGATGATATCTAGTTCTCTAAGGTATGTTCTTCGTCATCTTCTCCCATTACACTCCTAAGCTTCTTGAATATTAGTGCACACCCATTATTATCAAAAGTATAAGTCGTCCCATTAATTCTTTCTTCTAATAATGTAGATTTGTTTAATTCTTTAGGAGACATGCCACACATACAGCATTTGTAAATTTCTCTATAGAGATCTATAGCTTCACCTCCATAAGCCTGTATTCCATATTGGCTTCCATCGTCACAGGTAACTTCAACAGAGCAATACTCTACTCCATTTCTCATATAACTTATATTTTGAGATTTTTTTGTTATATGGCAACGGATGTTTCTCTTATCGCTATCACTTTCTTCTTCTTCGGCACTAGTAGGCATTAATTGCCCTGAAAAAAGCAGTTGTTGTAATGCTGTTATGCTATTTGTGTAGTACATCTACAGACACCTTTTTTATAATCGCCTCTTTCGAAGAGGGCTTAGATCTCCGCTTTCCAAGTCTCCAAGCTACCTCCATAGAGCCAAACACTGGTAGAAAACCTAATGCAATCCAACCAATAGATTCTGCTATTTCCATACAATAATTATTATCTAACGTCTCTAACATTAATTCTGCTCAGTACCGTATTAAATAAATCGGAAACTGTCTAAATAATCAGCAGCAGTTTTAACAAATCAAAAGCTTATTTTAGAAGTAAAAAATAAGCTTATTATCTTATTGAATATACTATATTGGTATTGTGAACCCCACCCTACAGACTTGGAATAAGATTTGTTGCACGTTCTAAAAGGTCATTGAAATCTGTGAAGTAATTCCTAGACTGACTGAAAAATTACTGTCAGTAGCTTTCACGATACAAAATATATACATTCTTTGATTAAACGGAGACTGAAGAGAATTGACTCAAATCCTTCCAAAACTTTCTGACTCTTCTATTCTAAAATTATTACTTTGATTGTAGCACCTAAGTTGAATAACGACGATGAATATGAAGGCATAGGTTATAAACAGCGATGATCTTCTTGGGATGGTTGCCCTTCCCGAGATTTGGCTGCTGCAGCATATATTGCATGCATGTAGGGGGTTGGGAACCTCCAAGAACGTTAAAAGATATATTCTCTGATAGGACGCCCAAGCATAATTCTTTCTTTCATTGGCCAGACAACTAGTATAGTTATCGCGGCATCCTTTCTGATTCCTAAACAATCCATAAGCTATTGTATAGATATACTCTGCAAGACAAAGTAAACCTATCACTTAAGTGTCTATACTGATATATTATCGTATACTGTGAATCAGCAAAGAAAAATTAGGAAGAAAATATTACATTTTTACCATCTAATAAACAGTGTTGAGCTACATATTAAGAGACAAAATGTCAGTCCAAAGTAATCATCGTCGTAATAGTTATTTTCATATAGGAACTGTTTTTATGGTACTTTCAGTAGCGGTATCTATTTTAGTCCTTACTCTGATATGGAAGACTTCTACTTATAACGTAACTAATAATAGGTATTTTAATGACTATGATACAAATTTCCAGGATTTTACAGGCCGTCACGTGATTAGTATATGTTGTACTTGGGGAGAAGAACTTGCTGATGGCGAACTTACATTTATGATAAGAGAAGATGATGACGATGAGGACAGTGACAACCAAGATAGTGTTGGCACTCTAAATAGAGATTCAAGCACAATAAAAAATGAAGCAGTCTATGATGCTATAGAGGAGTGGGATCTTAGAATAGAAGGATTGACTTTCCGTGAAGTACAAAATAGATATGATGCAGATATAGAGATAAGGTTTAAAGAAGGAGAAAGTAATGTAGCTGGATTGACCAGGAATTTTTATGACAGATACGGACTTGTAACTAAGTCTTTTGTTACTATTTATGATCGAGGATTTCTCTTTGCATTTAATAATGATCAAATCCAACAAATAGCTAAACATGAAATTGGTCATGTTCTTGGTCTAGGCCATGCAAACTTTGACGATAGCCTTATGGCAACTCGCGTCCATCATGGATCAGGCACCATTTCTGATTGTGAGATACAGGCAGTATATGAAGCAAACCATTGGAAATTAAGAAATCTAGGAAGGGATACAAATAATCATATTTACTACCCAAACATCCAATACTTGGAATGCAATAGCAATGTATGAAATAGTTAGAATGATACTAGCAGAAACTATATAAGATTATCAGCACTTGAACTGGACTGTATCATAATAAAAAATGTTCAAATCAAATCTTTTTTTATACATAAAGAGCCACTTCACATAATTATTCCTGAATCAAATCCTCCACTAGGTGCTGTATCAGAATATCTAGAGGTTTGCTCCTACCACTAGATTTTTAACAACTAAAGAAGAGAAATATGGATAAGTATTCTTCTACTGTTCAGGTACAACAACAATCTTTCCTACCATTGTAGGATGCACTCTGCAAAAGTATGTAAACTCACCTGTATTTGTAAATTTATGTGAATATGTTTTAGCTGGAGTTATCAAGGCTGTTAATCCTGAATCAAACGCTTCTCCTACGTTTGCGGTATTAGGTGTACCTGATGTAACGGTATGCAGATTATTATCATCGTTAGTCCATACAACAGTAGTTCCAACTTCAATCCTGACCAGAGATGGCAAATATGCTTTATCACCAAGAGTAGTTGCTCCCTTTACTATTGAGACTTTGTTCATATCAGAGGAAGGTTGAGAAGAGAAGGGTTCTTGTTGTTCTTGTTGTCGATGTTGTCCCATTTCATTCATTTCATTATTATTTGGAGCTTCCGCAGTATTTTTTGTAGTTATGTTTCCATTTGGATTTTCTTTTTGTAGGACCTTTGTCAAATTGGTTTGCCAGTCTACCATACTTATAGATTTTGTAATGGCGACATCCTTTCCGTCTATCGCATCTGCAGCAGGGTTTGTCACATTAAAATATCCCATTGCTCCTCTCTCTTCAGGTATTCCATGGAAATGGAATGTGAATTTACCTGGCCAAGGCCATTTCGCCTCCAAAATAGCAGCATTACCTGATGCTAATTCCCACGACTGTACCATAAATGGAGAATTCGCCCATATGCCTGAAGGATATGCTTTAAACAATGTTCCATGAATATGCATACCATATGCTGGAGAAAGACCTAAATTTATGAGGTAAATTCTAACGGTCTCATTGGTTCTTGCAGGAAGGGGATGCACAAAGTATTGTTCTGTATAACCATTGAACATGTAATATTCCGGTAATGGATTTAGTTGGTTTTGCGTATCGTATTCTCCATCAACAAGAACATATTCTCTTGCTGGAGGCAAAGGTTCTTTAGGATATACTATAAATGCGCCGTACAAGCCCATTCTTACGTGCTGCATTACTGGAGAGACATGACAATGGTACATTATTGCACCAGCTGGCTTTGCAATGATATCATAAGTATATGTTCCATTTGCCGCCACTTGTTCAAATACACCGTCTTGTTCGCTAGGATGATCTCCATGTAAATGAACTGTATGTGGAAGAGGTGTTTTGTTAATGAAATGTACTATAACTCTATCACCCTCTGTTGCTGTTAAAGTAGGACCTGGAATAGTACCATTATAAGTCCAGGCATCTACGCGAACGCCTGGAGCTACTTCTAAGGTGGTATCTCGTGCTATTAGCGTATATTCATGCGTTTTAGGTTGTAGTTGAGACTGTTGTTTTTGTATGTTATCATTATTATTGTTGCTATCTATCCCAGAAGTAGCATTACTATTACCTGTTGATGTTGCTGCTAATGCAACAGTAGTGGGTATTAATAAATTGGAAATCATGAAAAGAGCTAATGATATCGATATAGCTTTTCTCATCACCTTTTTTGAGGAAAAGAAATAATTGTTATTATTATTACCTATTTTTTCTTCCTTTGCAATCATAATGAAAGTGAACTATATTGGGCATTAAAATATATTAAGTATATACTGACTTTAAATTGTCAAGAATAATTTCGTTAATATAATAATATCACAACTATGTCTTTACTTATATTTATTTATTGCAATATTGCTCTTAACCTCTTAACAATGACTTCTATCTGTGCTATCTTTACACAGCAATTCCTGAGGATAATTTATTGATCACATTTCCTTTTTAACAATATAATAATACCGTCATTTGCTGCTTTACATTATTAGCTATATAGAATCTAAAAATAGATCTGGTAGTTATACTAAAGGCTACTTAATTAACCTTAATATAAATATGTTAAATCTGCTGAGAATGTTATAATCATATAACCATACAATTGGAATTGTTAGCCTATGAGAGCTATTTGGGCTATTTTTTATTTTACTACTAATACAGGACATGTTGCATACGTTACAACCCCCGAAGCAGTACTTCCTAGCAATAATTTCTTAAAGCCAGATCTTCCTCTTGAACCTATTACAATCAAATCTACATTTTCGTGTTCTGCATAATCAACTATCGCACCTACCACAGATGTAGGACTTACAACTACTTCTGTTTTTAATTCAATATCATTTTCAGATATTTTTTCTTTAATTTTATCAAACCACTGCTGAGCCTCAAGTTTAGCATCTTCTAGAATTGCGTTTATCGAACTAGGAGTGGCTAGGCCAAACATGTTTGTAGAATATGCATAGCCTGTTTGCGAAAATAGAACATGTAAAGCAATCATCTGAGTTTTATTATCATTGTCTTCTTTTTTAGCCATTGCAATAGCATAGTCAGCTGCATCCATCGATTGTTCTGAACCGTCTACTGTAATGAGTATCTTTGCAAACTTTCCTTTTGTCTGATTCAATATAATATCATATATTATAATGGGAGTCATCTTAAAAAGGCAACTATGCATTTGAACCGTTTAGCAAATTGGAAGAAGGATTAAGAGGTTAGTCACAGATCGAACCTTTTATGAAAGTTGGATTTTTGGTTAATGAATCTCTATATAGAATTGCTCTCGAAGCATTTGAATACAAAGATAAGAAGAACAACAAGAACATTAAGGATATGCAAAATCTAAAAGGAATAATAATGATGATGACAATAATAATGAGGTTCTTGCGTCATTAGTAACGTTTCAAAAAGATGGTGTTGGAAAAGCAAAATTTGGATTTGAATTAAGTATTGGCATTAATGGTACCATCAATTCAGATCAGAAGAAGATAAAATCAATTCAAATTGAATTCGTCTAATGTAATTTATCAAAAGAATAAATTATTGTTGTTATCCTGTCTTCACAAAGTATGCGTATACATTATCTATTGATGATGGGTAGGACAGAAGAGGAATATAGATTTCTTTTATCTTTGCAGAATATAGAACTAATATTAAATATAATATTCTAATATCTTTTCAATAGCGTTTTTATCATTCTCGTTATTACTGTATTCTTCATATTTAGTAAAGTCTAATGGAGTAACTATACCGATAGGTTGCTTTACATCATATTTATCATCATCTACAACAAGTAAATGTCTTACATTGTTTTGTAACATCATATCAGCTGCTGCCGATGGCGATAATTTAGAATCTATAGTAATAAGGGGAGAAGACATTATCTCTTTATTTGTTATTGTACTAGTATGTACATCACTAATACAAACCTTTCTAACTAAATCTCGCTCAGTAACTAAACCGTCTGGTCTACCGTTTCCATCAATTACTACCAATGAACTCACGTTCTTATCTTTCATTTTCTTAGCTGCTTCTTGAACAGAAGACGATTCTTCAATAGTTTCTAATTTTTTTCTCATTATGTCGCTGATAGTCATATTCATCGAATATACTACTTTAGTATGATATTTTAAATATAATACTATTGCTACTGTTTAGAAGACTAATAATTCTAAGATGAATAAGTAATCGCTCTATTGTTCTATAAGTATTTTATTTGGAAGATTGACAAATAGCAACATACGCTGGTGGATTGATTTATGATAACTTGATAATATTAATCTGTAAAACTATTAATGAGTACGTTATTTTCAATAAATCCTTACAACAATGACCTCAAATTTCTAGCTTGAATATGATATTTCATATGGATGAAACCAAAATGGAATCAATATATGAAGATACGTAAGCCCAGATTCTCATAGATTCGGATAAAGTGTATTAGCGTCTAGAATGCTCTGGGCCTATAAATACTGGTACTAGAAGAGTCAGTATACCATGTCTTACAATATCAGATATAATTGTCATCTTGTTTCTATATAATGAAGAGATAGATAATAAGAACGTGTTTCACTAATCTTTCCTAGAAAGCAAAACATTAAGAGCTGAACCCGCATAAAACCATTCTATTTGTAATTCATTATATGAGTGTTGTAAATATATCTCTTCATCATCAGGTCCATTATTGTGATGCAGAACACATTTTACAGGCTTGTCGGGTTTGATATCATTTAATCCAGTTATACTAATTCTATCATATTCCATTATTTTGTCATAATCTAATGGATCCTCAAAGATCAATGTTAACACTCCTTGTTTGTTAAGATTGGTTTATGTATTCTAGCAAAACTTCTAGCGATAACTGCTGCACATCCAAGGTGTCTTGGAGACATAGCAGCATGTTCTCTACTACTACTGCCATCTCCATAGTTTTTATCTGCTAGAATATCCATTTCAGAACCATTTTTGTATTCTCTGGCTATATGTGGATATGATTCAATATTATCATTAAGAACGTTCATTCCATTTCCTACCTTGCCATTGCGATAGGCATTCACCGCCCCAAGAACCAAATTGTCGCTTATCCTATATAGATGAACTCTATACATAACCATGCACCAGCAGGGAAATCTGATCAGTTGTACATTTTCCTCTATCTTTGCTAATACAGGTAATTTCTCAAAATCCTTTCCATCCCATTTAAGAAATGGTTCCAATTTTTGTAATCGATCACTGTACTTGTTAATCACAACTTCTACACTGCGAAAATCTCAGCCGGAGCAAATACATATCTCCTCTACTAGTATCATTGAAACCTTTTTCTGGGATTTCAGGTGCATTTGGGGTATGGAGTCTGTTCCAATCATTAGACCTCCGCGAAAAATGTAGTTTTCGAGAATTACCTGATGTATTATGCCGGATCCTGGCTTCCAGAATCCAAAATCCTATTTCATATTTTCTTGATGCAGATTGTAAGAATTGATATACTTCATTGTTCTCATAGAGAGCAGCCTTTGTATCAGGGTCGCTCCCTATTCTTGCCTTAATAAGATGATCACAATGGACTGTTGTAGGAACTCTAGTTCTTTCTATTCCTGCTTGCATAGATTGAAGAATGGTCATTTGTCCTATGACGTCTTGCAACGCTTCTCTATCTGGTTTGAGAAATACACAACTCTTGCCAGGGACAAATAAAAGCTCGTTATCTATGTGAGAATATGTCATCATCTTTTCGTCAACATGTCCAATCAAAATCTTTTCAGTTAATGTGGGAGGTCTATCCACAACTTTTTTGAATTTTAATATATTATTTTTTTAGTTTACTATATGTATTGAGAACAAGACTGGGAGGTATTGTTGTTGTCATCGTAGTCATCGTATCGGTCTCATTTCAGATTAGAAGTACAAAGATACATCTTTATTTCACGATACTAAAAACTTGTATACCTGAATTTCCAGATCTCCTTTACAGATATATCAAAATAAGATTAATAATACATTTATATCTATAGTCTTTTATTAGATCTGCATTTTCTAAAGCAAAAAGGATTATTATATATAATCTATAAATGCAATTGAAATTATGAATCAAACTTTATCATACTTACAATTCCTACCAACATCAACTGAAGTATTTAATATTGGTATTCAATTATACAATTATTATAATTCTATCTATTTTAGGACATTTCAACAGGTCTTAAAGAGCAAAGAACCAGAAGTAGGTAACAAAAGCAAGTTAGTAGAGGATATTGAGGCTTTCTATAATGCATGGTTAAAAATCATGGATAAAGAATTTGATAAGGAACTAAAATCTATGTCATTTACTTCGTTGCTCTCTAAATATATCGATTCTATTGTTGATTTGCATTCGCTATATAAAAGAACAGGATTTCCTATGGATTACCTTGATTGGTTATTCTCTTCCTATATACAAAACATAATGTCTTCAGTAACTTTGTCAACGTTAAAGGAGTCTAAACTGTCTTCTCATGATATAATTTGCTTGAAAGGAAAGACTAGATTATTACACTATCATGATATTGATGAAAAAGAAGGAGAACAAGAAAAAAGTTCTAAACCGCTTCTTATAATTTATGCTCCAATTAATCGCTTTCATATTATGGATTTAAATCCTAAAAGAAGTGTAGTAAGAAACTTGTTGTCAAATGGTTTGGATGTCTATCTATTAGATTTAGGATACCCAACTAAAGAAGATGACAAATTATCTTTAAACGATTATGTTGATTATATAAAAGATGCAGTTCAAACCATATTGAAAAAAGGAAAAGAAGGAGAACGACAAGGACAAGGAAAGAAAAATAAAAAAATATCAATTCTAGGATATTGCTGGGGAGGCATACTTGCGCTTATTTATACAGCGTTAGAAGCTGCAAATACTATCCAAAATCATGATGACGATAATACTATCAAAAGTTTGACACTCATGGCTACACCAGTAGATTTCAGTAAGGAAAACACTATACTCGCAAATTGGTCTAGAGCAGTCAACATAGATAAGATGATACACGAATTTGGTAATATGAATGGACAAATCCTTGATCTTGCTTTTGCTATGCGCAATCCTCCAAGATACATATTTGATAAGTATTTCAAATTATTCAAAAAGTTAGATGATAAGGAATTTGTTAATACTTTTATTGATGTTGAAAGATGGCTTTATAATACTCCACCTGTTCCTGGAATTCTGCATAGTCAGATCATAAACAATTGTTATAAAGATAATTTACTTATTGCAAATAAAATGAAAATTAATAATAACTCTATTGACCTTAGAAACATAACTGTTCCATTATTGATGATAGACGCTGAAAAAGATGATTTAATTACTACAGAATCAGCCTTAGCAGTAAGCGATTATGTATCAAGCAACGAAAAAGATTTCCTTAAAAGCCCTGGTGGTCATGTGGCTCTATGCATCAGTGATAGTGCACATGAGAAATTATGGCCAAAGGCTGCGAAATGGATTCTGTCAAAATAAAAGAGAGAAAGTATGTAAATGTATATTACCAAATTATGATAATAAAAAATTGCATTATCTTTAATAGTAACTAGTTAGCCCTTGCAAATAATCTAATTTTATTGAACCATTTGATTATAACCTCTATCTCAATTTATATCAATTCTAGATATGATATTGGTTGTTATATATTAAAAAAGTAAAAATAAATTAGCAAAGTTCTGTATATTATCAGGACTGCAACCGTCATTTATAAAATGAGGAAAAAACTAGAAACCATTGAAGAAATGGCTTCTGCTTAGGAAGCAGTACAGAAAATGAAAGATAAGAAATGAGTTTATTGGTAGTAGTTGATGGAAGCAGCAAACTACAAGGTTTAGTTATTGAACAAGATTTAGTTAAAATGACACATTAACACATACATCCATCCATTACCGTGTATGCAAGTTATTGTTTTCTTTTTGTTAATAGTGAAACCTTCTTACAAGATAAAGGATGATATATTCTATTAGTGGAATTATTATGAGCGATAAATAATAAATCCAAGAACCTAGTCTAGATCCAGAAGAAGCCAAAGAATTAGAATTAAACAAGCAAGCAAAACCAACACGAAAGGTTAGTCATCCTGCTACGCCTATACAGGATAATGCAGAACCAAGTACAAATGATAAAATAAAAGGAAGAAGGACTGTCAAATAGTAAGATAAGCATTATTTATAAGGCTGAAGTCTTCTTTCATAGTTATAATTATAATATGGATATCGGGTCTATCAACATATGAGGATAACTATAGATTTCTTTTTACAAAGTCTTTCTCATTTGGCTTTTTGAATTTTGTAACATAATATCACATCACTTAATCTAGTAGTACCATTTTTGATTCAACTAAAGTTGTTGAATCTATATCTAAACAAAAAATAAAGGCAATAGATCTAATATTAGATGTTCTGAAGAAAAGAAATTGCAGTTACTTGCACAAGAGAATACTATTAATGGCTTTAAAGAATAGACGGATAAAATTATTCAAAAAAAGGATTTGAAAGCAAAAGAGATAATGATCGAATTAGAAAGAGAAAACAGAAATTAGCAGAAAAAGAAGATAGAGAGAATGACAATTAACAACTATGGCAACAATATTGTCAAAAAGCATAAAAAATTATTGATATGTATATATACAAATAGTGACGGAAACGAATTTGCCATTGGATTGAAAGAAGATGAGAAGTTTAGAGCAATGACAAAAGAAAATGAATTTTATACACGGTTTGTTGATGTGTTTGATAAGATTGGGGATGAAAATGACATTGATTGGAAAAAAGAAATAAAGAGGTGGATTGCTGCTGCAAAGAAAAATGAAACAATATTTGTTGAAGTAGACCTTGGTGGTTGGAATGAGGAAGGAGAAAGACAAAAATAGGAATGGAGTTACTGTAGTTAAATCGATCAGCAATATCGCCTTTACCATTATCATAAATTTCAGACTCTTGCGTTCTGTATGTATCACTTTGATTATATTGGTTTAGAAATGTAAATGGTTACTGCTGCAATGATAATATATGACTGGATGAAGAGGCAGCGCCACCGGCATTATCCACAATACTATTTGTTAAATGTTTCATTAGTATATCATAAAGTGTATTAGCTTCGTCTAGTATCATATCCCTATAACCCTCAATATGTGATAGTAGTGAGTCTTGTGAGGGTGTTGATGTTGATGACGCTGATAT
>Ga0126310_10000483_pt1 | contig 13798 bp, 10 predicted proteins | sample Plot60_FD_92540 | JGI IMG/M metagenome (GOLD analysis project Ga0126310, IMG submission 92540) | Serpentine soil microbial communities from UC McLaughlin Reserve, CA, USA - Plot60 | ecosystem: Environmental > Terrestrial > Soil > Grasslands | place: USA: UC McLaughlin Reserve, Lake County... | reverse complement strand
TCCTGACGCCTGACTCTCGATTGCGACTGGCGGGCCGACGGCTCCGGTGCGTCGGCACGCAGGAACCGAACGCCGTAGCGGAGAGCGACTCGCTGTTCTCCAGACGACGCTTAAGACCCCGCGCCACCAAGCGAAAGGCTCCTGCACTCGCGTCCGGATGTCGCAGGCGAGAGGCGCTCCGTTCTCGGGCAAAGGAGTAGCCGGCTCACTCTTGTGGCCCCGGTAAGTTGGCTGCATGCCGGACGCCGAGCTGGTCCTACGGTCCGCCTACCGCGCGTTCAACGCGCGCGACATCAAGGCCGCCATCCAGCTGATGCACCCAGATGTCGATTGGCCCAACGCCTGGGAAGGCGGTCGGGTGCTCGGGCGCATGGCCGTCCGCGACTACTGGCACAGGCAGTTCGCTGCCATATCGAGCAAGATCGAGCCCGAGGGCTTCACCGAGGAGCCGGACGGCAGCATCACGGTCGATGCCCATCAGGTGGTCCACGATGCGCGCACCGGCGAGCTCTTGTCCGATTCCCGCGTTCGCCATCGCTATCGGCTCGAGGGCGGACTCGTCGTCCGCATGGACGTTCTGGAACAGCCGGACCAGCAGTAGAGGATCGGAAACGGCGCGCTGCCCTATACGCGAGGCAGCAGTGGCAGGGCGTCTCCGCGGAGACGCGCTCCCTGCCGGATGTCGTCCGAGGCGGTAGCGGACGATGGTGCGTTCGATGCTCCCCCGTCGCGCCGCAAAGCCTGACAGGGCCGGCAAGCGAGGTGGTCGAGATCGCGGCTAGAAGCTGGCGTCGATCACCCAGCGCTCGATGCGAGAGGGCCGGATCCCTCGCTGATCACCCACGGGCCTGTTGCGGACCGCGCGCTCCCCCGCCTCCAGCGAGGCTTCCGACTCCCACAGTGTCACGGACATCAGCCGGCCGGTCGCCTCTTCACGCATGTCGTACCCAGTGATGAAGCCAGGGGCCGATTGCAGGAGCTGTCGCAGCGAGCTCGCGCGCCGTTCGTCGTCGTCTTGCAACAGCGGTGCCTCATCAAAGATGGCGACGCGCGCGACGCTCATAGGCTTGCGCGCAGAGTACCGACGCCGCCCCGTACCCCTCCGGGCAGCTCATCGGCGTTCCCATCACAGAGCCTGTGCCCAAGGCCCGAAGCCTCGTACTTGAGCATCGAACACGAGAAGAGACTCAGCCTCGGATCATGCGACGCCTCATGGGAAAGCGACACTTGAGGTCGGGGATCGAGAGCGAGGCGTTCATGTTACGGCGGCTGATGTGCGGCCGTTTCGCGTTCGGCCGAGGGGGCTCTCTGAGCGAGCGGAGCGAGCGTACCCCCTCGGGCGAATGCGACAACGGCCGCCCCGCAGCGGCCGCCCCACAGGCCGCTACTCGGTCGAAACGCTCGGGTCGGTCTGCTCCTGCTCGGGCACCGACATCACGAAGTTCGACTTCGGATCGCCGGCCAGCGACAGCATCCGCTCGGCCTCCACGTCCTGGCCGGTGGCCCGCAGCTCTTCCGCGTAGTGGCCCAGGAGCTCCTGCACGTCGAGCACGCCCTCCGTGTCGAGGTCGGCAATCGCGATCTTCGCCCCCTTGCCCTTGCGGAGGTGGAGCGCCTCCCGGGTGAGGTTCCAGTCGTCCTTCAGGCGCAGGTACACGCGGCCGCCGGTCTGGCCGGCGCAGAACCACGGCCCCGGGTCGCCCAGCACGACCGCCCGGCCCGCGGTCATGTACTCGAAGGCGAAGCCCTTGATGTTCGCGCGGTCGGCGATACAGCCCCTGGAGTCGTCGAGCGGCTCGGGCGGTTCGCCGCCGATCACCACGTCGGCGCCAGACAGGCGGATGCAGAAGCGGGAGTCGGCGTTGCCCTGCACGAACAGGCGGCCGCGCTGGGCCCCGTAGGCGAATGACTTGCCCACCGAGCCGTTCACGCGCTTACCGTGGCGGTTCTTGCCCTTCATCACCGCGACCTTGCCGCCCAGCATGGTCTTGGCCACGCCGTCCTGCGCCCCGCCTTCGACGGTGATGTCCAGCCCGTAGACGTTGAAGGCGCCCAGGCCCTGCCCGGTCACCGAGCCGCCGTTGAAGTGCAGCCTGGCCAGCGTGTCCTCGGTGGGGGCCGGGCCGCCCCTGAAGATGCGGGCACGGGCGATCTCGCCGGCGAGCTCGGTGCCCAGCACGCGGTCGTCCGAGTCCACCGGACCCGCGTCGTCGACGTCCCACTCCTGCTCCACAACCCTGCCGGAGCCGATGTCCCCCGCAAGCGCCGCCAGCTGTGCGGACACCGCCTTTGCCTTCATGCGGATCGGCCGCGCCGCGATCAGCCCGGCCGCCTCGCGGTCGTCCTGCGGCGCCGGCAGGTCGAGCGGCTCCAGGTCGAGCATCTCGTCGATCGGCTCGATCAGCTCGCGCACGTCGACGCCGTCGAGCTCGCGCGCCTGCACGAGCAGGTCGGAGCGGCCCACGAGCTCCTGCGCCTGCTCGAAGCCCAGCGAGGCGGTCAGCGCGCGCACCTCCTCGCCCATCGAGCTGAAGAAGCGCGCCGAGCTCTCGGCGGCAAGCTCGAACTCCTGCGGGGTGAACTTCTTCAGTCCCTTGAGGTCGGCCTCCTCCTTCGTCTCGATCTGCGTGGCGATGCCCACGTGGCAGGTGTCGAGCTGGCAGCCGCGGCAGATCGTGCAGCCGAGCGACACCATCGCGAGCGTGCCGAAGCCGACGCGGTTGGCGCCCAGGCAGTGCAGCTTCACGATGTCGTGGGCGTGGCGGTAGCCGCCGTCGGCCCAGATCTCGACGCGGTTGCGGATGCCGGCCTCCATCAGCGCCAGGTGCACGGCGCGCGTTCCGATGTCCGAAGGCAGGCCCACGTGGCGCAGTGCATGCGAGCGCGCGGCGCCGGTGCCGCCCTCGTAGCCCGAGAGCGTGATCATGTCGGCGCCCGCCTTGGCGATGCCCACGCCGATCGTGCCGATGTTCGGTACCACCGGCACCTTCACCGACACCCGCACGTCCGGGTTGGCCGTCTTCAGCTCGTCGATCAGCTCCGCCAGATCCTCGATCGAGTAGAGGTCGTGGTTGTTCGACGGAGAGATCAGGTCGGTGCCCGGCGTGGCGTTGCGGGCGGCCGCCACCTTCTCGGTGACCTTCTTTGCCGGCAGGTGACCGCCCTCGCCGGGCTTGGCCCCCTGTCCGATCTTGATCTCCACCAGGTAGGACGAGTTGAGCATCTCGCTGGTCACGCCGAAGCGGCCGGAGGCCACCTGCTGGCCGCGCCACAGCGGGTACTTGCCGTACATGTCCTGGATCTCGCCGCCCTCGCCGTTCATCGCGATGATGTTGGCCCGCTTGGCGGCCTCCGCGTAGGCGCGGTAGGCGATCTCGCCCTGCGACCCGAAGCTCATCGAGGAGATCACGATCGGGTAGTCGTGCAGGCCCACGCCTGCGCTGGCCTGCTCGACGGGGATCGGCTGGCGGTCGGACTCGAGGTCGAGGATGTGGCGCAGCGAGATCGGGTGCTCGTGCTCGAGCTCGCGCACCTTCTCCGAGTACTCCTGGTATCCGCCCGAGCCGTTGGCGGCGGCGATGGCCGCCTTGTAGACCTTCGGGTAGAAGTGGAAGGTCTTCGCCGGCTTCGAGTCGTCCTCCTGGGCGAGCACCCGCTGGCGCTCGTCGCCGTCGCGGTCGAGCTCGGCGAAGCCGGTGCCGCCCTTCTGCGAGCCGAAGTAGGCCGGGCTGTCGAAGATGGCGGTCAACTCGGGCTTCACGCCGATGCACGAGAACAGGCGGGCGTAGCCGCGCACCTCATGGATGCCGATCGTGGAGATGACCTTCTCGATGCCCTTGCGCAGGGCCGATGCCAGGTTCGAGACGTCGGTGCGGTAGTCGTCGACCAGCGCCACCTCGACCATCGTGTACGGGCAGATGCCGTCGGCGCCGAGCCCGAGCGCAACCATCACGTCGTGCACGTTGCGCACCGCGGCGGAGCGCAGCACGACGCCGGCGCGGCGCCGCAGGTTGACCTCGCCGGCCTTCACGTAGTGCTCTCGCAGCGCCAGGTCGACCGCGGCCAGCGCCAGGTGCGGATCCAGGTAGCGGCGGTCGCCTTCGTAGGCGGTGCGGTCGGAGAGCACGAGCAGCTCGCAGCCCCGGCGCACCGCGCTCGTGGCCTCGTGCTTGAGCCGCTCGATGGCGCCCTTGGTGTTCTCGGACTCGAGGCACGACAGGTCGAGCACCTTGCCGCGGCCCCGGAAGGCCTCCCAGAGGTCCTCGAGCAGGAACGTCTTGTGCTCGCGCGCCACCTCGCGGTAGACGGCGTCCGAGAGTGGCGCGAGCCCGTCGTGACCGCCGAACAGCACCGGGAAGGCCGTCTCCATGGTGCGCGGGTCGTCCGGGATCTCGTCGATGCCCGGCCGCGAGCCGAACACCGCTCGGCATGAGAAGTGCTCGACCTCCCGCTCGCGGTCGATCGCGGGGTTGGTGACGACGGCGACCGACTCCTTGAAGTAGTCGGCCAGGTTCTGGCGCTCTGGCGACAGGCAGGCGAGCGGGCCGTCGTAGCCCAGCGAGCCGATCGGCTCGGCGCCGGTGGTGGCCATCTGCTGCACGAGCTTCATGTCGTCGCGCTGCCAGCCGAATCCGCCCAGCACGCGGTCCGCGACCTTGATCGGCTCCGACGGCCCGGCGCTGGTGTAGCCCGGCACCTCGAAGCCCGAGCGCGGGCCGCCGGTGAGGATGGCGCCCGCGAAGCCGGCGTCCGCGTCGGCGTCCACCCGCTCACGCCAGCGCCGGAAGCAGAGCTGCTGCAGGGCGGCGTGGTCGTGCAGCCGGGCCTCGCCCTTCCTGCGGTCGATCCCGACCATCACCTTCTCGCCGGGGGCCAGCGGCTTGGGCTCGCCGACCGTGTCGGCCACCGGCACCACGCCCGGCTCGGATGAGAACGCGTGCACGTCGGCGCTCTCGACGTGCCAGAGCGGGCGCAGGCCGAGCGCGTCGACCGAGAACACGCACTCGTCGCCCTCGCGCGACATCAGTGCGACGGGGCCCTGGGCGAATGGGCCGAAGGCCTGGCGAAGGTACATGTAGAAGCCACGCAACTCGCCCGGCATGCCCTTGATCTCGTTCACGATCGGTGGCAGCACGAGCTCCATCGCCTCCACCAGCGAGAGGCCGTCGCGGTGGATCAGCGACTCGACCGTGCGGTTCAGGTCCTGCGAGTCGGAGCCGCCCACGGTGAGCGGGACACCGAGCATCTTCGCCTCCTGGCGCAGCCTGGCGATCGTGTTGATCTCACCGTTGTGGCCGAGCACGCCGAACGGCTGCACGCGCTTGAACGAGGGCCACGTGTTGGTGGAGTAGCGGTTGTGCCCGTAGACCGCGGCCGTCTTGGCGCGGCCGTCGTGCAGGTCGGGGAAGTAGCGGCCCAGCGCCGCCGGCGCCCCGAGCACCTTGTAGACGCAGGTGTCGGTGGAGCAGGACGCGACGTGCAGGTCGAGCTCCCCCTCGAGCTGGAGCGTGAGCTCGAAGCAGCTGCGCGGGTCCTCGACCAGGCCGCCGAGCTGCCAGAAGACAGGCTCCTCCTCGCGCGCCTGAGGGCCGAGCGCGGTGCTGTCGACTGCATTCTCGCGCTCGGCGAGCACTCGCAGCCCGGCGCGGCTCATGATCTCCCGCGCTCGCGACTGCACTTGGGCCACGGCGCCCCCCTTGCGCGGGATGAATACGTGCACGACCGCGAAGCGCGGATCGAGCGCCAACTTGGGGGCGTGGCCGCCGGAGCGCACCTCCTCGGCCCAGATCTCCCGGGGCACGTCGATCAGCAGGCCGCAGCCGTCGCCCTCGCCGTCGACGTTTCCGGCGCGATGCAGCATCTTCTCCAGCGCCAGGAGCGCGGTCTCGATGGCCTCGTGGCTCGGCTCGGCGCGCTTGTGGACAGACGCGTAGAGCGCACAGGCGTCGCGGTCCTCGACTGTCTTGGGAGCGCTGCGCGGGCGGTAGGCCTGCGTGGGCGAGTGGTGCTTCAACTGCTCCTCCTCGGGTTCCACGCCTTCTCCGAGCGGGCGCGCGACGGGACGGGAGCGGCAACTATAGACGCGAAGGCGGCCCGACGCCAGCAATGGGAGCGCTGTGCCGAGCGACGCCCGGTCCTCGCGGAGCGGCGATTATGATCGGCGGGTGGGCACCACCATCACGGTCCTCTCGCAGAAGGGCGGCACGGGCAAGACCACCACCGTGCGCACCCTCGCCGACGTGCTCGAGCGCATCGGCCTGGACGTGCTGTGCGCCGACCTCGACCCACAGGGCAACCTCTCGGACTACTTCGACGTGCCCGCCGACGCCGACCCCACGGTGGCCGACGTGCTGGTCGGCAAGGCGCGCGCGGCGGACGCCGTCCATTCCGGCGTGCTCCCGGCGAACCTCGGGCTGGCCGAGGCAGAACTGGTGCTGAGCGGCAAGATGGGGCGCGAGCTGACCTTGAAGCGCGCCTTGCGCGAGATCAGGAAGCAGTACGACCTGGTGCTGGTCGACTGCCCGCCGGCGCTGGGGCTGCTCACCGTGAACGCGCTCGTGGCCGCCGACTACGCCCTGATCTCGAGCGAGGCGGAGTACTTCTCGCTGCAGGGAGTCGAGCAGGCGCTCGAGGTGATCGAGCTGGCGAAGGAGTCGCTGCATCCCGAGCTCGAGTGGCTCGGCGTCTTGCTGAACATCGTCGACATGCGCTTCGTCCACTCGCGCGAAGCGCTCAAGCAGCTGCGCGAGCGCTTCGGCGACAGGGTCTTCGACGCGGTCATCCGGCGCTCCGTGCGCTACGCGGAGTCGGCGGAGCGTGGCGTTTCGATCCTCGAATACGCCTCCGATCTGGGAGCCGACTACCTGGCTTTGGCCGACGAGGTGCTGGCGCGGCTGGGCGGTTTCGAGGAGCAGCGCGAGCGCCTGGCAGGCCTGCGCGCCGAGCTGGTGCCCGCCTAGTGTCGGAGCTGCTCTTCCGGCCGGCCACCGAGCTGGCCGGCCTGGTGCGCGACGGCGAGCTGTCGTCGCGCGAGTTGGTGGAGGCGTCGCTCGCGCGGATCGAGGAGGTCGACGGCGAAGTGAACGCCTGGGTGCTCGTGGACTCGGAGCGGGCGCTGGCCGCCGCCGAGCAGGTGCGAGCCGGAGACGAGCGGCCCTTCTGCGGCGTGCCGATCGCGATCAAGGACCTCTTCGCGCCGGTCGCAGGGCTGCCGCTGACCCAGGGCTCCGAGCTGCTCGGCGACTTCACCCCGGGCTATGACTACGGCGTGGTGCGTCGGCTGCGCGAGGCCGGCTTCGTGCTGCTCGGCAAGGTCAATACGCCGGAGTTCGGCATCCCGCCGGTCACCGAGCCCCGCCGCCACGGCCCCACACGGAATCCGTGGGACCTCGAGCGCACGCCCGGCGGCTCCTCGGGAGGCTCGGGCGCCGCCGTGGCGTCGGGCACGGTGCCGGTGGCCCACGGCAGCGACGGGGGCGGCTCGATCCGCATCCCGGCAGCGTGCACCGGCCTGCTGGGGTTGAAGCCCGCGCGCGGGCGCATCTCCCGCGCACCCGACCTGGGCGACCACTTCCTGTCCACCGACGGCGCGCTCACGCGCACGGTCGCCGACTGCGCGGCGATGCTCGACGTGCTGGCCGGCTACGAGCTCGGCGACGCCACCTGGGCGCCGCCGCCCGACGTGCCGTTCGCCGACGCGGCCCGCCGTGAGCCCGGCAGGCTGCGCGTGGGCTTCACGCTCGACATGCCGATCCCCTCGCAGCTCGACCCCGCCTGCGAGCGGGCGGTGAACGAGGCGGCCGGACTGCTCGAGTCGCTCGGCCACGACGTCGAGCCGGTGCGCGCGCCCTGGAAGGAAACCGACGTGCTGCCGACCTTCAGCGTGCTCTGGGCCGCCAACGTGGCCGGCAGCGTGCGCCACGGCCAGATGGTCACGGGCACGGAGCCGAGCCAGGAGAACGTGGAACCGCTCAGCTGGCACCTCTACCAGCAGGCGCTCGGCTTCACCTCGGTCGACGTGGTGGCCGCCACCGCGATGCTGCAGGCGTTCGCGCGCGGGATCGTGGCGGGTCTCTGGGCGGACCACGACGTGATCCTCACCCCGGCGCTCGCCAAGCGGCCGGTGCGGATCGGGGAGATCGACACGTGTGGCGACGACCCCGCCGGCGAGTTCAGGAAGTCTGGCGAGTTCACGCCCTACACCGCCATCTTCAACGTCACGGGCCAGCCGGCGATCTCGCTGCCGCTCTTTCACGGCGACGACGGCCTGCCGCTGGCCGTGCAGCTTGCCGGCCCGCCCGCCGGCGAGGCCCTGCTGTTGTCGGTGGCGGGAGAGCTCGAGCAGGCCCGCCCGTGGGCCGACCGCCTACCCCCGCTCTAGCGAACCCCGGAGCCGCGCTCTAGCACGCGGCTCCCGGGCTAGGTCGCGAGCGGCATCACCAGGTCGCGATCGCGCTCGTAGCCGAGGAGCTCGACCGCGTCGGCCGGCTCGAGCCAGCGCAGCTCGTCGACCTCCTCGTTGGGCGTGAAGCGGCCCGACTCCACCTCCATCAGCCACCAGCGCACAAGCTTCGGCCGGCCCTTGTGATCGGTGTAGCGGGTGGAGTCGAGCTCGCGCACCAGCCGGCAGCGGAAGCCGGTCTCCTCCTCCACCTCGCGCAGTGCGGCCTGCTCGAAGTCCTCGCCCTCGTCGAGCTTGCCCTTGGGAAGCGTCCAGTCGTCGTAGCGCGGGCGGTGGATGACCGCGATCTCGCCGTCGCGCACCACCACGCCGCCCGCCGCCCGGACCTCCTCGCTCACAGCTCCCGCACGTCGGCGCCGCCGGGCACGAACTGGACCCGCTTGATCTCGCAGTCCCCGGCCTCCGCGCGCAGCTGCTCCGTCAGCGGGCCGGTCTGCTGCCAGTGGCACCAGAACAGCACCGCCGGTCCGGCGCCCGAGATCGTCGCGCCCACCGCTCCGAGATCGGCCGCCCGCTCCACGAGCTCCATCGAGCGCGGGTAGAGGCGGCGCCGGCGTGGCTGGTGCAGATTGTCGGCCAGGCCACGGGCAATCAGCGAGAAGTCGTCGCGAGCGAGCCCCAGCACGAGCAGCGAGGCGCTGGCCACGTTGTGGACCGCGTCCGGCAGCGGCACCTCGGCGGGCATGAGCGCGCGGGCGTCGGCGGTGGACACGGCGTCGGGCGGCAGCGCCAGCACCGCTTCGAGGCCGGGCGGCGGGTCGAAGCGGGCGGGCTCGTCGCCCGCGCAGATCACGAAGCCGCCGAGCAGCGCGGCGGCCACGTTGTCCGGATGTCCCTCCAGCTCGCGTGCCAGTTCGAACAGCGGGGCGTCGAGCTCGTACATGTGGTCGGCGGCGGCCAGTCCCGCCACGATCGCCGCCGCGCTGGAGCCCAGGCCGGCGCCGGGGGGGATGTCGGAGCGAACGTGGAAGGCGATGCCGTCGGCCGGCCGCAGCGCCTCGAACGCCTGTACGCACAGGTTCGAGCGGTCCGAGGGCACGCCTGGCACGCCGCAGTGCACGAAGAACTCGCCGGTCTCCTCGACCTCGAGCTCGAGCGACGGCGAGATGGCCGCGGCGAGTACGTCGTAGCCCGGGCCGAGGTTCGCCGAGCTCGCCGGAACCTTCACGATCCGGTGGCGCCTCATCCCAGCACCGCGCGCTCGACGCTGTCGAGGTCGGGCTCGCTCGGCACTACGCCGGCGGCGCTGTCCATTGCGGTGCGGGGGTCCTTCAGGCCGTGACCGGTGAGTACGCACACCACCCGGCCCTCGGCGCCGTACTTGAGCAGGCCGGCCACCGCCGCCGCGGATGCCGGCTCGCAGAACACTCCCTCGCGCGATCCCAGCAGGGCGTACGCCTCGAGGATCTCCGCGTCGGACACCGCGCGCACCGCGCCGCGCGACGCCGTGAAGGCGTTCATCGCCTCCTCCCAGCGGGCCGGGTTGCCGATCCTGATGGCGCTGGCCACCGTCTCGGGCTGCTCGACGGGCGCGCCGAGCACCAGCGGCGCCGCCCCTTCCGCCTGGTAGCCGTGGAGGGCGGGGGCAGCCCCGCGCTCGCCGAACCCCTTCCACCAGGAGGTCACGTTGCCGGCGTTGCCGACCGGGACGCAGAGCACGTCGGGCGGCTCTCCGAGCTGATCGCAGACCTCGAAGGCGCCGGTCTTCTGGCCCTCGATGCGGAAGTCGTTGACCGAGTTGACCAGCGAGATCGGATGCCGTTCGACCAGCCTCCGCACGAGCTCCAGGGCCTGGTCGAAGTTGCCGCGCAGCGCGATCACGCGGGCGCCGTGGACGAGGGCCTGGGCGAGCTTGCCGGTGGCGATCTTGCCCTCGGGCACGATCACCGCGCCGCGCAGGCCGGCCCGGGCGGCGTAGGCGGCGGCGCTGGCCGCCGTGTTCCCGGTCGACGCGCAGATCACGGCCTCGGCCCCCTCTGCCACGGCTGCCGACACCGCCACGGTCATACCGCGGTCCTTGAACGAGCCCGTGGGGTTCAGGCCCTCGAGCTTCAGGTGCACCTCGCAGCCACTGAGCTCGGAGAGCCGTGGCGCCTCCACCAGCGGAGTGCCCCCCTCCCCCATCGAAACGAGCGGCTCGACCGGGAGGCTGTCCCGGTAGTCCCAGACCCCTATTCGAAGACCTCCTCGATGACCCGGATCACGCGCGGCTCCTCGCGCACGAAGCCCAGGCGAGCGATCAGCGCGACCGCCGCCCGAAAGCGGGATTCGAGCACCGGGTGCATGACCATCACGAGACGGGCCTCGTCGCCAAGCCCCTTTTGCACCACCGAGCGGATCGAGACTCCCTGCATCCCGAGGATCTCGGCGACCTGCGCCAGGACCCCCGGGTGGTCTGCCACCTCGAGGTGCAGGTAGAAGGAGAACTCGACGTCCTCCACCACCGGTTGCTCCACCGCGGGCGGCGGGACGGAAGGGGGCGGGATCATCGCCGAGATCACGTCGCCGAGTACCGCGCTGGCTGTCTGGGGCCCGCCGGCGCCCGGGCCGGACAGCGTGATCTCCGTGATGGCCGGCGACTCGATGGTGACCGCGTTGAAGGAGCCGTTCACCGACGCCAGCGGGTGGCCCGCGTAGAGGAAGGCCGGGTACACGTTCACGGCGATCCCGCCGTCGATGCGCTCGGCCGAGCCGACGAGCTTGAGCGACAGCCCGAGCTCGCGCGCGTAGGCGATGTCGTCCGGCGTGAGCCGCTCGATGCCCTCAAAGCTGACCTGGTCGAGGTGCACTGGAGCGTTGAAGGCCAGGCGGGCGAGGATCGCCATCTTGGCCGCGGCGTCCGCGCCCGTCACGTCCTCGGTCGGGTCGGCCTCGGCGTAGCCCAGCTCCTGTGCGTCGCACAGCGCCTGCTCGTAGCTCGCGCCGGTGCGCGCCATCTCGGTGAGGATGAAGTTGGTCGTGCCGTTAACGATTCCGTGCACACGCTCGATGTGAGCGGCCGCCAGCGTCTCGGCCATCACCCGGATGGCCGGCACCACGCCTGCCACCGCAGCCTCGAAGCGCAGCTGCACGCGGTGCTCGCGGGCCGCGGCGAACAGCTCCTCGCCGTGTCGCGAGAGCAGCTGCTTGTTCGCTGTCACCACGTGGCGCCCGGCGCTCATCGCGCGCAGGACGTAGTCGAGGGCAGGCTCGGTGCCACCGATCAGCTCCACCACTAGGTCGCTGTCGCGCAGGATCTGGTCGAAGTCGCCCTCGCGGGTGGTCAGCACGCCCGCGATCTCCGGCCGCAGCCCCAGCTCCGAGGCGATCGTGCCGGCCCGCTCCTCGAGCAGCTCGCGGAAGGCGGAGCCGACGGTGCCATGGCCGAGCAGCCCCACCCTGAAGGCCCCGGCCGCCTCAGACGTCACGGGCGGTCAGGTCCTCGTAGGTCTCGCGTCGCACGACCACCCGGGCGTTGCCGTCCTTGCAGAACACGACAGGCGGGCGCCGCAGGGCGTTGTAGTTGTTGGCCATCGCGTGGCCGTAGGCGCCGGTGGCCGGGATCACGAGCACGTCGCCGGGCCGAGGATCGGGCAGGCGGACCTCGCGCACCAGGATGTCGCCCGACTCGCAGTGCATGCCGGCGACCGTGCAGAGCTCCTTGCCCTCGCCCAGCCGGTCGGCCAAATGCGCCTCGTAGCGCGCGCCGTAGAGCATCGGCCGCAGGTTGTCGGACATGCCGCCGTCGACGGCCACGTAGGTACGGACGTCCGGGATGCGCTTGACCGTGCCGACCGTGTAGATCGTGACCCCCGCGTTGCCGACCAGCGACCGCCCCGGCTCGCACAGCACGGTCACGCCCCTGGGCGCGCGCCGCAGCAGCGCCTCGGCGTAGTCCTCGATGGAGGGCGGGTGGTCGTCCGCCGTGTACGCAATGCCAAGGCCGCCGCCCAGGTTGAGCAGGGGCCAGTCGCCCATTCGGGCCAGCAGCTCGGCCAGCGGCTCGAGTACGTCCACGTCGAAGATCTGGGAGCCGACGTGGGCGTGCAGGCCGCACAGCTCGAGACCCGCATCGGCACAGGCCTGCACCGCCTGCTGGACGTCGTCCATGCCGAAGCCGAACTTCGAGTCCACCTGCCCGGTCTGGATGTAGGCGTGGGTGGTCGGCTCGATGCCCGGCGTCACGCGCAGCAGCACCCGCGCTGCGCTTCCGTTCAGCCGGCCGATCTCGTCGAAGGAATCGACCACGATGTGGCCCACCCCGGTGCTGAGCGCGTAGCGAAGCTCATCGGCTGTCTTGTTGTTGCCGTGCACGTAGATGCGGGCCGGGTCGAAGCCCCCCGCCAGGGCCAGGTGCAGCTCACCGCCGGAGGCGACGTCGCACGACAGCCCCTCCTCGGCCAGCAGCCGCAGCACTGCGGTGCAGGGGAAGGCCTTGCTGGCGTAGACCACCTCCGAGTGCTCGCTGCGCTGAGCGAACGCCTCGCGGTAGGCGCGCGCCCGCGCGCGGATGTCGTCCTCGGCGTAGACGTAGGCGGGGGTGCCGAACTCGCGCGCCAGCTCGACGGTGTCGCAGCCGCCGACCTCCAGCCGGCCGGCCTCGTTGAGGCGCGAGCCCAGCGGGAAGACGTGGGAGACCGTGGCCTGCGCGGATGCCATGATCGCGCGCAGTATGAAGCACTCTCCCCCGTCCCCACCCGAGCTCGGGAGCCGCGACGGGCTGTCCTTCGCGCTGTTCCTGCCCGAAGGCGAGCCGGCGGTCGGGGTGGTGCAGCTGCACGGCGCGGGGTCGGCGAAGGAGAACCACTTCGACTTCGGCAGGCTCTGCCGGGAGAACGGTCAGGCGGCGCTCTGCCTGGACTCGCGTGGCCACGGACGTTCGGAGGGCGAGTTCGGGCCGGACGCGGTGGACGACGTGCTGTCGATGTGCGAGCTCATGCGCGGGCACGCCCCGGCGGTGGCCGTCAGGGGCTCGAGCATGGGCGGCTTTCTGGCGATCCACGCGGCGGCGCGCGAACCGTCGCTGGCGGCGGTGGCGGCCCTGTGCCCGGCGCCGGAGGACATCCTGCTGCGCGGCATCCGCTCGGGCGACCTGAGCGACTTCGCCTGTGACCGCTCGGCCACCGAGCCGTGGCTCGAGTCGCTCGACAGCTACCAGGCTGTGGGACGGCTTGGTGCGCGGACGGCGTTGATGCTCCTGCACGCGCGTGGCGACGAGCAGGTGCCCTACACGGTCAGCGAGCAGCTGCACGCCGCCGCCCACGAACCCAAGCGTCTGCTGATCTTCCCCGGCGGCCACCACCGCTCGCTGCAGCACGACCTCGAGGTACAGGCGCTCACCCTGCGCCTCATCGAGCG
>Ga0126310_10000481_pt1 | contig 13855 bp, 11 predicted proteins | sample Plot60_FD_92540 | JGI IMG/M metagenome (GOLD analysis project Ga0126310, IMG submission 92540) | Serpentine soil microbial communities from UC McLaughlin Reserve, CA, USA - Plot60 | ecosystem: Environmental > Terrestrial > Soil > Grasslands | place: USA: UC McLaughlin Reserve, Lake County... | reverse complement strand
GTTCTCGGCCATGTCGCCCGCGACCGGGCACGCCACCACCGTCGCGCCCGACGCCAGCGCGCGCACCATCGTCCCGTGCCCTACATGGCAGACGACGACCGCGCAGCGCGGCATCGTGCGCGCGTAGGAGATCCACTCGACGAGCCGCGCGTTCGCCGGCACGCGCACGGGCCGCTCCAGCATGCGCCGGTTCCACGTCGCGAGCACCCGCACCGGCTCGCCCTCCAGCCCGGCGAGCGCGGCGCGCAGCAGCCGGTGTCCGCGGTCCTGCGCCGTCGAAGGGGCGACGAGCACGAGCGGCTCATCGCCCGGCGGCGGCGCGACCTCCTCGGAGGGGGGCTCCCACAGCAACGGGCCTACGACGTGCGTCCAGTCCGGCCACTCGCGCGGGTACTCGAGCTGGGGGAACGTGCCGACCAGGCAGAGACGCTCGCTGATGCCTCCATGGACGCGGTCGAGGGGCGCCAGCCCGAGCCGTCCGCGCGCGTCGTTGAGGTCTCGCCTGCCGTGCTCGAGGCCGCGCAGCACGAGCGGGTCCAGCGCACGCCAGATGCGCCGTCCCAGCGGGGTGCGCGGCGGCCGCGCGCCGAACGAGTAGGGAGGCGAGCCGGGGGGCAGGTGCGGGTGCACGTGGGGGATCAGCGTCGCCACCGGCACGTCCTCCAGTTCCCCCGCAAGCGCCGGCCCCAGCGTGAGGATGTCGGCCACGACGGCGTGCGGTCTCGCGGCTGCGACGTGCACGCGCGTGTCGCGCGCCGCGCGCACGACCGCCTCATACGGCTTGAGCGGCAACGCGCCAGTCGGGAATACGGGATACTCCGGCGCGGGGACGAAGCTCAGACCGGCCGCCTCGGCGTGCGGGCGCCACCGCTCCCACGTCTCGAACGTGACCTGGTGGCCGCGTCGCGCGAGGGCGGATCCGAGCGCCAGCATCGGGAACGCGTGGCCCGGATCGCCGAACGCGCCGAGGAACAGGCGCAGGGGAACGAACGTCCGTCCCTTGGGAGACGACCCTAGGTCTTGGTAGGTTTGGGGAGCTTTAACCACCTTCGGCACGGATGTCGAGTGAGCGCACAGAGACAGATGGGCGACATGCACGGTCGCGACCGGCCGCGAGCATACGGTGAGGCACCGCCGCCCGGCGCCGCCCGCACGCGCGTTCACACGAGCGTCGCACTCGTCGCGGCGGCCGTGCTCGTGCTCTCGATCCTCGGGCTGATCGCGCTCGCGGTACTCGGCGGCGAAGACACGCTCGTGTCCGCGCTCGGCGCTGGCATCGGCGTCCTCGCGCTGCTCGCGGGCGGCACGCTCGCGGCCGCGCTCGCGGCGGTGCACCGCGAGCACGACGCGCTCGTGCGGCGCGAGGCGGACGCGCTGCGGATGGCGGAGCTGGACGACCTCACCGGCCTCGGCAACTACCGCATGTTCATGCGCCAGCTGACCGCCGAGGTCGCACGCTCACGCCGCTACGACGACCCGTTCTCGCTCGTGCTGCTCGACCTCGACGGCTTCAAGGGGATCAACGACGAGCTCGGCCACCTCGCGGGCGACGACGCGCTGCGGCTCGTGGCCGTCGCGCTGCGCGACGCGCTGCGCGAGGAGGACGTCTGCTGCCGCCAGGGCGGCGACGAGTTCGCGGTGATCGCGGTGCGGGCGGGCGAGGAGGAGGCACACGAGCTGTCCGAGCGCCTGGCCCAGGCGATCGCCGGGATCCCCTTCGGTGCGGACGGCGAGCGGCGCCTCGGCGCGAGCGTCGGCTGGGCGACGTTCGGTGCGCCGGCGCGCAGCGTCGACGAGCTGATCCTGCGCGCGGACACCGCGCTGCGCCAGTCCAAGCGCACGAACGGCGACGCGCAGCGCACGGCCGGCGGGCGGTCCGGCGGGAGCCGGGAGAGCGCCGCCTCGCGCGACGGGCGCGCGCTCCCGGGCGCCAGCCCGCTGAACCGCCTCGCGCTGCTCGCCGGGCTCGCACGGGCGCTGCCGAGCGCGCGTGACGAGCGCGGGCTGGCGGAGACGACGGTCGCGTTCCTCGCAGGTGCGTTCGACACGGTCGGCGCGGCGGTCGTGGGGCTCGACTCCGACGGCGGGATGCGACTGGCGGCCGTCAGCGCGGGCGGCGACGGCGACCTCGCCGCGCTGCTCGAGGACGATCCGCTCGCGCGGCGCGCGCTGCACGCCGAGGGTCCCGCGGTGGTGGACGAGGACGTCGAGCGCCGCTGGCTTGACGGCGCGCTCGTGCGCAGCGAGCTCGCGGTGGCGATCCGCGACGAGTCGCGCACATGGGGGTATCTGCTCGTCGCCTCCGACCGGCCGCACGTCCACGACCTGTCCGAGCGCGCCCTGGCGGAGGCGATCGCCGAGCAGCTCGGCCGTGCGCTCACGTGCCGCCGTCTGCTCGACCGGTTGCGCGACGCCGGCTTCGGCGAGCTCTACCGCGTCGCCGTCGGCAGCGCCGCCGCGGCCGGCACGGAGTCGTGGCGGATCGCCGAGCTGGCATGGCAGACGGGCCGCGCGCTCGGCCTCGGCGACGCGGGTCTGCGGGCGCTGTACCTGGCGGCGCTGTTCCACGACGTCGGCACGGTCGGTGTTCCGGCGGTGCTGATGTCGCATCCGGGCGAGCTGCGCGATGACGAGCGCGCGGTGCTGCGCGAGCACGCGCTGATCGGCGAGCGGATGCTGCGCGGGCTGCCGCTGCTGCGCGAGGCCGCTCCGATCGTGCGCCACGAGCACGAGCGCTTCGACGGCACGGGCTACCCGGATCGCCTCGCCGGCGAGCAGATCCCGCTCGCCGCGCGCATCCTGCTCGCGTGCGACGCGTTCGTCTCGATGACCTCGCAGCGCCCGTGGCGCCCGCCGCGCTCGGGCGCCTCCGCGCACGCCGAGCTGCGTCGCGTCGCCGGGTCGCAGCTCGATCCGCGCGTCGTCGACGCGCTGCTCGGCGTGCTGAGTCCGCCGCTCACCCCGTCGCGAGCTCGGCCGTCAGCCGCAGTTGCGACAGGCGCTCCTCTGCCGTCCACGCCATCGGCGTGACCATCAGCGTGCCGACGCCGGCGTCGCGGTAGACCGCGAGCCGCTCGCGCACGTGCTCCTTCGGGCCGCACAGCGTGACGAGGTCGATCAGCTCGTCGGGCAGCGCCGCGCCGGCCTCCTCGCGCTTGCCCTCCAGGTAGAGGTCCTGCACCTGCTTGGCCGCCGCCTCGAAGCCGTAGCGAACGGCGAGCCGGTTGTAGAAGTTCTGTCTGCGCGAGCCCATCCCGCCGATGTAGAGCGCGAGGTAGGGGCGCATCGCGTCGCGACCGCTCGCGAGGTCGTCGGTGACGAGCACGTTGACGGTCGGGGCGATGTCGAACCCGTCGAGCGAGCGGCCGGCGCGCGCCGCACCCTCCTCCAGGTAGGTGCGGAACTCGGCGACGTGCTCGGGCGCGAACAGCGTCGGGATCCAGCCGTCGGCGATCTCGCCGGCAAGCGCGGTGTTCTTCGGGCCGATCGCCGCGAGGTAGATCGGGATCCGCTCCTGCACCGGCGCGATCGTCAGCTTGAGCGCCTTGCCGGGACCGTCGGGCAGCGGCAGCTCGAGCGTCTCCCCGTGGAACTCGACGCGCTCGCGCGCCAGAGCCATCCGCATGACCGCGACGTACTCGCGCGTGCGCTGGAGCATCTGGCCGTAGCGCTGGCCGTGCCAGCCCTCGGCGACCTGGGGGCCGGATGCCCCGATCCCGCAGCGCATGCGTCCGTCCGAGAGGTTGTCGATCGTGGCGGCGGTCATCGCCGTCATCGCCGCGCTGCGAGCGGGGATCTGGAAGATCGCCGAGCCGAGCCCGATCGTTCTCGTCCCCGCCGCCAGCCAGGCCAGCACGGTCGCCGTGTCGGAGCCATACGCCTCCGCGGCCCAGACGCTCTCGTAGCCAAGCCGCTCTGCCTCCTGCACGATCTCCAGCTGCTGCTGCGCGGTAAGGCCGAGGCCCCAGTAGCCGATGTGGACACCCAGTCTCACAGTGCATCTCCCGGTCGCTCGAAGATGATCTCGGGGATCAGGCAGGCGGGGGAGACCTTCAGCAGCAGGCGCACGGACTCGGCGATGTCCTCGGGACGGATCATCGCCTCTGCGGCGACGCCACCGGCCTTGGCGAAGTCCGTCATCGGCGTGTCCACGAACGCGGGGCAGAGCGCGCACGACTTGATCCCCTCGGGCGCGAGCTCCTTGTTCATCGCCTCCGTCCAGCCGACGACGCCCGCCTTCGTGGCGGAGTAGACCGACAGCCACGCCTGCCCGCGCTTGCCGGAGATCGAGGACGTGTTGACGACCTGCGCCGTGCCGTTCTCCCGCGCGCTCGCCCGCAGCAGCTCGACGCACTCGCGGTAGAACAGCATGATCGTGCGGAGGTTCACGTCGAGCTGCATGTCGAGCCGCTTCGTCTGGATCTCCGCGACCGCCGCGCCGATCCCGACGCCGGCGTTGTTGACGAGCACGTCGAGGCGGCCGTAGCGGTCCGTGTGCGCGGCGACGACCTGCTTGACGGAGTCCTCCTCCGAGAGCGCCGCAGCGACCTCCTGCACCTCGTAGCCGTCTGCGCGAAGGCCGTCGGCCGCCGCGCTGAGCTTCTCGGGCCGGCGCGCGGCGACGGTGAGCGCGTAGCCCTCCTCGCCGAGCATCCGGGCGATCGCCAGGCCGATGCCGCTGGATGCCCCCGTCACGATCGCCGCGCGTTGCGCCATGCTGTCCCTTCCTCCGAGGTGGTCCGTCGAACGAGTGAGCATCAAATCACGCACCCCCGCTCCGACTCGCCGGTCTCCGCGCGGCATCGGCACCCCGGAGCTGGTGATCCTGCTGCTGGCCGCCGTGCTCGCGGCCGCCACGGCGCTGCTCGGCGCCGGGGAAGGCGCGGACCGCGCCGTCCCGTCTGAGAGGACCGCCTCGCCCGCCCACATCCGCCTGATCGAGCGGCGCGTCGAGGCGCTCCGCGGGCTGCGCTTCCGCCGTCCGGTGCCGGTCGCGATCGTCTCCCCGGCGCGGGCACGACGGGAGGGGCTCGCCGACTTCGACCGCCGCCAGCCGCCCGCGCGGCAGCGCGCGAACGAGGAGCTGCTCGAGCTGCTCGGTCTGCTGCCCGCCGGCACCGACCTGCGGGCGGTCGAGGCGAGCGTCTTCGAGGAGCAGGTCGCCGGTTACTACGACCCGCACCGCAAGCGGCTCGCGCTCGTACGCGGCGCTGGCGTCGACGATGTGACGCTCGCGCACGAGCTGACGCACGCGCTCGAGGACCAGCACGCCGACCTGGAGCGGCTGGGGTCGGGCGGGGGCGATGACGCCTCGACGGCGCAGCAGGCGCTCGTCGAGGGCTCGGCGACGGTCGTGATGGAGCGCTACGCCATGCGCTGGCCGAGCGATGCGCCGCTGGGCGACGCGCTCGCCGGTCTCACGCAGGTGACCGGCGCGAGGCCTCTGCCGCAGTACGTCGCTCGCTCGCTCGTGTTCCCCTACTTGCAGGGCGAGGCGTTCGTGCAGGCGCTCGTGCGGGCCGACGACGACGGCTGGAAGCTGGTCGACCTCGCCGAGCGCACGCGTCCGCCGATCTCGACCGCCGAGATTCTGCAGCCGCTGCGCTGGCTGCGCGCCGAGCAGCCGGCGCCCGTCTCGCTCGTCGCTTCGGAGCGGGTGCTGAGGACCGCCGGCGGCTGGCGGCGACTCGCCGGCTCGACGCTCGGCGCGGAGGACGTCGCGGCGCTGCTGTCGCCGTCGAGCGGGCCGCTCGCGGCGCGCCGCCTGACGGCCGGATGGCGCGGCGGGCGCTACGCGCTGTGGCGGCGCGGGGCGCTGACGGACGCCGGATGTCGCGCGCCGTGCCGCTCGCGCGACGCGGCTGTGCTTGCGGTGCGCGCGAGCACGTCGCGCTCGGCGCAGCGGCTCGGCCGGGCGCTGCGCCGCTGGAGCGCGCGACTGCCCGCGGGCTCGGCGACGGCGGTGGCTGTCGATGGCGCAGCGGTGCGGGTGGCGCTCGCGCCCCGCCGCGCGCTCGCGGCCCGCCTCACGCGGTAGTCGTCTCGCGCGCAGCGGCCTCGGCGGCCGTCTGCGCGCTCGGCGGCGCGGGCGAATCGGATCCCGCCTGCTCCAGCGTCGCCGCGACGAACCGGCCGATCTCGGCCAGCGCGGTGCGCGCCTCGGGCGTGCCCGCCCACAGCGGCACCACGTGCGGCTGGCGCTCGTAGATCTGCAGCTCGGTGCGCACGCCGGCGGCCGCGAGGCGCTCGGCCGTGCGGGTCGCGTCGTCGAGCAGCACCTCGGTCGAGCCGGCCTGGAGGAGCGTCGGCGGCAGCTCGCGGTAGAGCTGCTCGGGCGCGAAGAGGGGGGACGAGCGCCAGTCGGCCGGGTCGGCGCCGTTCAGCGCGACGCGCGCCGCGCGGCGCAGCGCGATCCCGGGCAGGAACGGGTCGAGCGCAGCGTTCCGCGTGAACGAGGCGCCGGTCATGCCGAGGTCGGTCCACGGTGAGAGCAGGATCAGAGCGGCCGGCTTCGGCAGGCCCGCTTCGGCAGCGTGCAGCGCAAGCGTGAGCGCGAGATGGCCCCCGGCGGAGTCGCCCGCCACGACGATCCGCTCGGGCGCATGGCCCTCGTCGAGCAGGTGGCGGTAGGCGGCGAGCGCGTCCTCGATCGGCGCCGGGAGCGTGGCGAGCGGCGGCAGGCGGTAGTCGAGCGCCAGCACCGGCAGGCCGGTGACGTGAGAGATGCGCGAGACGAGGTTGCGGTGCGTGCGCGGCGAGCCGAACACGTAGCCGCCGCCGTGGAGGTACAGAGCGACTGCGCGGTCGTCGCTGTGCGCTGCGGCGTCGAGCGCGCGCGGCCCGCGGACCCACTCGGCGGGCCGCCCGGCGACGTGCAGATGCTCGACGACGCTGCCCTTAAGGATCGGCACCCGCCGTCTGGGCGGTTCGGTCACGCGCTGGAGCAGCCGCACGCCGCGCGGCGTCATCCGCCAGCTGCGCGCGACCGGCGCCCACGTGCGTCGCAGCGCGCGCTCGAGCGCGACCGTCTGACGGCTCGCGGGCGCAAACGTCTGAGCGGTCAGGTTCGGGTCGGAGACCAGCAACGGCGCACCGGATGTCATGGCTCCGACGGTAGCCCGCCCGCCCGCGATCCGTCGCAGTTGGCCCAGCGCCAGCCCTCCGCGCTCTGGTAGCGTCGGACGGGCTACGGCGCCGTAGCTCAGTTGGTTAGAGCAGCGGACTCATAATCCGTTGGTCCTTGGTTCGAGTCCAAGCGGCGCCACTGGGGGAGACGCCCGGTAGGGCGGGCGATTAGCGACAACGTCCGTCTAGCCGCGGCCGTTCCGTACCCTCTGGCGGTACCCTCTAGATGCCCGCCGGCGTGCATGAGCGCCGAACCGATCGGAGATCTGGAGATGCTGGAGCCCCTTTCGACGATCGCGCCGGAGTCGCGCGTGACCGGGCACCTGCAAGTCCGGGAGCGTGGCGGCTCCCGCCAGTGGCAGGCACAAGTGACCGATCGCGACGGCCGCGACCGGACGCGCGTGCTCGGGCGCGCTCATGTGAAGGACACGGGCAAGCGGACCCCGCGCGGTGCGGTCGTGTGGCGGTCCGGCAACGGGCCGTGCCCGGCCGGAGCGCTGACGCCGAAGATGGCTGACGACGCATTGGCGCGGCTCCTCGACGAGCTGCGGACGGCTCCTCGCATCCCGCGGGTCGTGCCCGCCGAGCCGAGCGCGCGCATCCCTACCTTCGGCCATGCCGTAGACGACTGGCTGGCGTACCTGAGAGTCGAGAAGCGGCGGAAGCGCTCGACCGTGCAGGACGCGGAGAACGTCGCCAATGCTGACCTGATCCCGCGATTCGGTCGCGACACGCCGCTGTACGAGGTAGAGCGGCGGGAGATGGTCGTAGCTGACGGCAATCGGCAGCGCACCGAGGTCCGCGAGGTCCGGCGCGACACGTTCACGACCGAGGACGTGGACGACTACCGGCGCGATCTGCTCGACTCGAGATGCTCGCCACGCACCGCACAGAAGAAGCTCGTCCTTCTTCACGGCGTCTTCAAGCTCGCGAAGCGGCGCAAGAGAATCGAGGCGAACCCGTCCGAGGATGCCGAGCGCGTGACGCTGGACGACCCCGGCATCTTCAACGTCTTGGAGCCCGTCGAGTTCGAGGCGGTCTATCGGGCCATCCTCGGCGAGCTGGACGAGCACGACGCGAAGGCGAGAAAGGAGCCCGACGCGATCGAGCAGCTCGATGGCGACGAGCGCGAGCTGTACGGCGCGGCGCTGAGCACGGCGTTCTACGCCGGCCCACGCATGGGCGAGAACCGCGACCTTCCCTGGAGGAACGTGGAGTTCGGCTTGGCAATGCTGCGATGGGAGTCCGGCTTCACGCACGGCGAGCGCTCGACGCCGAAGGGCAAGCGCGCTCGCTCCACGCCGCTCGTGCGTCCCCTGACTCAACGCCTGGCGAGACTGAGCACGCGCCCCCGCTTCACGGGGCCGGACGACTATGTGTTCTGCAACGAGATCGGCGAGCGCCTGAGCGACGACAAGCTGCGCGCCGTCTTCTACGCCGCGCTTGTCCGGGCCGGCTTCGGTCAGCGCCGAGAGAGAGCGGACGCGCAGGGCAATCCGCAGACGCCGATGCGCGTCCATGATCTGCGCCACGGCTTCTGTACCTGGGCCGTGAACGCATGGGAGATCACGAAGGTGAAGGAGTACGCCGGCCACCGCGACATCAAGACGACGATGCGCTACGTACACCACAAGACGAAGGCGGCGGACGCCGACGCAGGAGGGGAATACCTCGATGGCATCCTCGGCGGCATGGCCGCCGAGCCCGCTGCCGCGTAGAGCAGCCGCGTGCGGCGGCGCCCATCGCACCGACGCCGCCGCGGGGGCCGTTGCCGCGCGGCCCCGCTGAGACTCCTTCGACAGAACCTCAGCGCGACGTCGCGACCTGGGGGTCGTCCTCCGCGTCTGGGTCGACGGTTGCGTTCTGGAGGCGGCTCGCCGCGTCCTCCGCTCTGGCGGCGAGCTCGGCAGCTCCGGCGAAACCGAGTCCCTCGGCGAGCTGGCCCATGTGCCTGACGGTGGGGTTCGCTCTGCAGCGCTCGACAGCTCCGATGAACTTGTATTCGAGTTCTGCACGTCGGGCGACTTCAGCTTGCGAGAGTCTGTCTCGTGCTCGGACGATGCGCGTGACGGCAGCGAGTCCCACGAGGAAGCGAACCGTGTTCTCGGACGGTTCGCGTTGCCTGGGCGCACGGCGTCTCCTGGTCGTCATGTCCACGCGGGGTGCACTGTCTCTCCACCCGTGTCCGTTGCGAGGAGCACAGCGACCTCCGTCAATGCGTCGTCGTTGCTCCGCTCGCGTGTCTGGATGCCAAGCTCGCCGACGCGGGCCAAGTAGGAAGCGGTGAGCGACCGCAGCTCCGTAAGCGCATCTGCATCCAGTCGCACGGTGACGTCACCTCTCCCGTTCTGGCGTTCGAAGTCGGTCACGAGCAGTTCGGCGCGGGTCCCCCACACGAGGGCTGCGACTCGATCACGGGCGGTGAGCTGGTAGTGGTGCGCGACGGCTCCGCGCCGCTGGGTCCTTCCCGCCAGCCTGACGATGCCGCGGTCAGCGAGGAAGCGGACGTGGTAGCTGACCGTGGTGAGTGGCAGTCTGAGCGCTCTGGCGATGTCGCTCGGCGTCGCCGTCCCGGTCGCGAGGAAGCGGCGCATGATCTCCACGCGGTAGGGATGCCCGACTGCGTGTAGCCAGTCGCCCTCCGATGGCCGCGAGGTCAACGCGGACAGGCCGCGCGCGCGGCGATCGGGACGACATGGGGGTGCCCGCCGATCCCGGCCCGGGAGGCACTGTCGTGCGGCCGGGACCGGCGGGCGTCGTGCACGGGGATGGGTACGCGCACAGAGTGATGGCGCCGCGAGTGCACGACCGGACGCGCGCGACCCCGGACGCCACAGGGGACCGTGAGCGCCGGGGCCGCGGAGCGTCCGCGATGTCCCAACGTGCGCTTATGCGTCCTCGTCGTTTGGGGGAAACGCGAGGCAAGCGGCACGCGGTACGGGCGTGTGGGGGATTTCGGCCCGTGGGACGCTCGCAGCACCATCGCGAGTAACCCTGACGCTCTGGGGTCCGGCTGCCTAGTTCGCGCCGGTATACCGCTTCGGTACATCGCCGCCCGCCAGATAGCCGCTGTCGTTTGCGACACCGTGCGGCCGTGATCTAGGGTGCGGCGACGGTCACTGTCCGGGGATGGCGGGAGTGGTGAGCAGAGCTGCACCAAGCGGGGTCGTTGCGAGAGTGACGTTGGCGACGATCGTCGTTGCTCCCGCGCCCCTCACCCGCTACGCGATCGGCCGCACCGTCGAGACGCGTTTCGGCGCTGCGAGCGGAGTCATGCGCACCCGCTTGCAGCACGCGTACGACCTCGTCCCGAAGCTGAGAGACGCAGGCTTGGTGAGAGTCGTCGGAACCGTTCCGACTCGCCCCGGCAAGGAACCCACGCACCTCTACGCCGCGACTCAGGCCGGTGTGGCGGACTGGCGCGAATGGCTCGCCGGTCCGATCACGATGCCCGACGCGATGACGAGAGCGCTGTCGCGCCTGTACGCGGTGCGGAGAGGCGACTTCGCGACGATGCTCGCGATCATCGATCGCTACGAGGCGACGTTGCAGGCGATCGTCCAGCAGGCGTCGGATCCCGGTGACCCCGCCGACGTCGCGGATCGCATCGGCCTGCTTTGGAACAGACGCGAGCTGGTCGCGCAGCTCCAGTGGTGCCAGCACGCGCGCGACGTCATCTACGAAGAGATGTCGGGGAGGGATCCGCGGTGATCCTGCTCGCTCTCTCCGGCGTGTCGCTGCGCTACCCGAGGCTCACGGCGCTGGCCGACGTCTCGCTCGAGGTCGTCGCCGGCGAGCTGGTCGTCGTGTGGGGTCCGGCGCGCTCGGGTCGCACGACGCTGCTGGAGGTTGCCTCCGGCCTGCGCAAGCCGGACAGCGGCACGGTCACGTTCGCGGGCAGGTCTCCGCGCGCGAGCCTTGGCCGGCACGAGGGGTTCGCCGTCGTGCCCAGCACGGAAGCGGCGTTGCTGGGCGCTGAGAAGCTCGTGATCGACCAGGTCGCGTTCCCGGCGCTGCGCGTGATGTCGCGCTGGCGCGCGCAGTCCGCGGCCGACGCTGCCTTGCGCCGCTGCGGCGTCGAGGATCTCGGGCAGACGCCGATGTCTGCGCTCTCGCATGCCGAGCGGATCCGCGTCGTGCTCGCCCGCGCACTGGTGCGCGAACCGCGCCTTGTGCTGATGGACGAGCCGACCGCCGGCCTGTCGCACACCGAGAGCGAGCGGTTCCTGAAGCTCGTTCAGTCGCTGGTGCGCGACGGCGTCGCCGTCCTGATGACCGACGACGCGGAGGGCTCTGCGCTCGTTCCGGGCGCGCGCGTGCTGACGATGCAGAGGGGCATGCTGCGCGGCGCGAGCCCGTCCCCTCCGGCGGAGGTCATCCCGCTGGAGCAGCGGCGCGCCGAGCCGGGCGCATGACGCTGCGACTGGAGCACGTCTCGCGGCGCTTCAGCGTCGGCGGCGAAACCGTGCGTGCGGTCGACGACGTCTCGCTCCAGATCGAGCGCGGAGAGCTGATCGCGCTCTATGGGCCAAGCGGCTCGGGCAAGTCAACGCTGCTGTTGATCGCCGCCGGCCTGGACGTGCCAGACAGCGGCGCCGTCACCTGGGACGGCGAGCTGGTGCCGCTGCGTGGGCGTGCCGCAGACCGATGGCGGCGAGACACGCTCGGCGTCGTGCTCCAACAACCGCAGCTTGTCGAGGGAGTGCCGCTGCACCGAAGCGCGGGCCTGCGGCTGGAGGCGCGAGGCGTGCGCCGTTCGAAGGCACGGCTCGACGGGGTACGCGCGCTCAGAGAAGTTGGCCTCGGCAACCGACTCGACCATCGGCCCGACCAGCTGTCGATCGGGCAGCGGCAGCGCGCGGCCATCGCGAGAGCGCTGACAACCGACCCGGAGCTGATCCTTGCCGACGAGCCGACCGGCAACCTCGACTCGCACACGAGCGGCGAGATCGTGGACATGCTCGACCGGCTCGCCCACGAGCGCGCCCGCGCGGTCCTGATCGTCACGCACGATCCGCAGCTTGCGCACCGGGCCGACCGGGTGCTGCGGCTCGACGACGGGCGCTTGACGGAAGTGGACACCGACCTGGCTCCGACGCCATGAGCGACGAACCGCTGCCCCGCAAGGTCGCGCGCGCCGAGCGCTCGGTCTGGATCCGCCCCGGCACGCTGCTGACGCTCTATGCCGGCCGGCTTCGGCGGCAGTGGCTTCAGGAGCTGCTCGCCGCCGCCGGCATCGCAACCGGAGTCATGCTCGTATTCGGCGTGCTGGCTGCGAACACGAGCATCAAGACCTCGGCGCGGGATGTCGCACACGGCATCGCCGGACGCGCCCAGCTCCAATTGCGCGCTATCGGCGCCGAGGGCTTCGATGCACGCGTCGTGAGAAACGTGCGCACCGCGCCCGGCGTGCAGGCGGCGGCGGCCGTCCTTCAAACGCACGCCACGCTGCGCTACGACGGCCGACAAGTAGGCATCGACCTCGTCGGCTTGGACGACGCGTACACGCGACTCGGCGGCGTCACGTCCCGGCCGGCAATGTTCGGGCTGTTCAGACTGCCTGGCGTCTACCTGTCCGCGAGCACAGGCGACGCACTTGGAATCCGCGTCGGGGAGGCACCCTCGCGGCCGGTCACAGTCGCAGTGCGAGGACGCGCGCGCCAGATCCCGGTCATCGGCGTCCTCGGCCGAAGCGAGATCGGGGCGCTCGCCAACACCTCGATCTCCTCAACGTCGCTGCTCCGTGCGCAGCAGTTGAGCGGCTTGCCGGGGCGGGCGACGCGAATCCTCGTCGTCGCCAGACCGGGACAGGAGGGGCGCGCACGCGAGTCGCTCGAACGCATCGCGCGGGCTGAGGGATTGCAGACGAGCACGATCGACGACGAGCTGCGCGCGCTCGCGGTAGCGACAGCGCCGAATGATCAGTCCACCACGCTGTTCGCGGCCATCGCCGCGATCGTCGGCCTGCTCCTGACAGGCATGGCGATGCTGCTGACCGTGCCCGAGCGCCGGCGCGAGCTTGCGCGCATGCGCATCGTCGCCGGCTTCACAGCGCGACAAGCCGCGCAGGTGCTGCTGTCACAGGCGCTGCTGTTGGGCCTGGTCGCCTCCGCCATCGGGGTGATCGCCGGCTACCTGATCGCGCGCAGCTCAGCGCAGTCGCCGCCGGGCTACCTCGCCTTCGCGTTTCCACTCGGTTCGGGCGTCGACGTGGAGGCATGGATGGTCGTCGCGGCGATCGTCGGCGGCACCCTCTGCACCTGCGTCGCCGCCGCCACACCGCTGGCGGACCTCCAGGCCGGGCGCGCGCTCAACGCCATCTTCGGCACGGCCAGCCATCCCGGACAGAGCATCTCCACCCGTGTCCGCTTGCGCCTCGCGGTCGGCGCAGGATTGATCGTGGGCGGCGCTTCGCTCATGGTGGCGGCGTGGCCGGCGACGACGCTCCTCGCTATCGGCGCGCTGATCCTCGCGACGCTCCTTGCGATGCCGGCGATCGTCGCGGGCATCCTCGCGGTCGCCGACCAGCTCGAGCACGTCGACCGAGCGCCACCGCTCGTGATCCCGGTCGGCGCGTTGCGCGCCGCTCCGGTCCGATCGCTGGCGCTCGCCGCGACGTGCGCCGTCGCCGTCACCGGCGCGCTCGCGATCGGCGGTGCTCGCGACGACCTTCTCCATGGTCTGAACCAGAGCGAGTACTACGGCACCGCGGACATCTGGATCAGCCAGC
>Ga0126310_10000480_pt1 | contig 13870 bp, 14 predicted proteins | sample Plot60_FD_92540 | JGI IMG/M metagenome (GOLD analysis project Ga0126310, IMG submission 92540) | Serpentine soil microbial communities from UC McLaughlin Reserve, CA, USA - Plot60 | ecosystem: Environmental > Terrestrial > Soil > Grasslands | place: USA: UC McLaughlin Reserve, Lake County... | reverse complement strand
AGCTCCTCCCTCCCGAAGCCGAGCTCCTCCCTCCCGAAGGGGGATGAGGTGGCCAAGCCGCCAACAGAGCGGCCGCGGTCGATGCTGGGGTTCACCGCGTTCTGGGTAAGGTCCGAACGTGCCAGAGGGTTCACCAGGTCGGGCCGACAGCAGCGAAGACAGCCGCGACGTCGCGCTCACGATCCCCGCCCGCCCGGACTACCTCGTGCTCGCGCGGCTCGCCCTGTCCGCCGTCTGCCGGCTGACGCCGCTCTCCGCCGATGAGGTGGCCGACCTGAAGCTGGCGATCACAGAGGCCGCCAACGACTTCGTGGACGATTCGCGCCCCGACGACGACGAGGGCCGCCTCAGCTTCGCCTTCAAGCTGCTGGACGACCGGCTGCTGCTGGAGCTCGACGGCCCGAAGGGCTCGGTCTCCGACGTGGAGCGCGAGCTCGGCCGGGCCATCATCGAGGCCACCGTCGACGAGAGCGACTTCCGCGACGAGCGCACGCTCCTGGTGAAGTATCTGGCCGAGACGCCTGGGTAGTCTGAGCCGCAGTGCTCCAGCCGATCGCCGTAGGCCACAAGAGGCTGGCCGACTACACGCACCTGGCCGGCAGGCCCCTCATCCAGGAGATCAAGGAGCTCGCTGACGACCTTCAGGGCCTGAAGGTCCTCCACCTGTCAGCGACGGCCTTCGGCGGCGGGGTCTCGGAGATCCTCTACACGCTCGTGCCGCTGATGAGCGACGTGGGCATCGACGTGCACTGGCAGGTGATGCTCGGGCGCGAGGAGTTCTACAACGCCACCAAGCGCCTGCACAACGCGCTCCAGGGCAATCCCGACTCGCTCACTGCCGGGGAGTGGAAGGTCTACGAGCGCTACAACGCGCTCAACGCGACAGAGATCGACGGCGGCTGGGACGTGATCATCGTGCACGACCCGCAGCCCTGCGCCATCCGCAAGCACGTTCCGGAAAAGGGGCGCAGCTGGGTCTGGCGCTGTCACATCGACCTCTCGGAACCCAACCCGGACCCGATCGAGCGGCTGTCGCCGATGATCGCCGAGTACGACCACTCGGTCTTCCACGTGCGGGAATACGTTCCCCGCGGCCTGGACGGCGCAGCCTCGCCGCACATCTGCCCGCCCGCGATCGACCCGCTCTCGCCGAAGAACATGGCGCTCTCGCCCGAGGACGCGGCGTTCGTCTGCGACCAGTTCGGCATCGATGTCGACCGCCCGCTGATCTGCCAGGTCTCCCGCTTCGACCCGTGGAAGGACCCGATCGGCGTGATCGACGCCTACCGGAAGGTCACCGAGGAGCTGCCCGCGGTGCAGCTGGCGCTGGTGGGCTCGATGGCAACCGACGACCCGGAAGGCTGGGAGTTCTTCAACTCGACCATGGCCTACGCCGACGGCGACCCGGACATCCACATCCTGAACAACCTCAACAGCGTGGGCGCGATCGAGGTGAACGCGTTCCAGTCCCAGGCCGACGTGGTGGTTCAGAAGTCCACGCGCGAGGGCTTCGGGCTGACCGTCTCCGAGGCGCTCTGGAAGGCGCGGCCGTTCATCGGCGGCGACGTGGGCGGCATTCCGCTCCAGGTGCAAGACGGCGAGACCGGCTACCTCGTGTCGTCGCCCGAGGAGTGCGCCGACCGGGCGCTGCGGGTGCTGCGAGAGCCCGAGCTGGGCAAGCGCCTCGGCCGGTCGGGCAAGGAGCACGTGCGAAAGCACTTCCTCACCCCCCGCCTCCTGCGCGACTGGCTGCGTATCTTCTCGGAGGAATGAGTCCGGACATCCCCCTCGTCCTCGTCTCGAACCGCGGCCCGGCCACGTTCGAGGACGGGGAGCCGCGCCGCGGGGGTGGCGGCCTGGTGACGGCGCTCACGGGCCTGGTGCACCACCGGGACGCCGTCTGGGTGGCGTCGAGCATGACCGACGGGGACGCCGAGGAGAGCCGCCGCCACGACGGGCGAAGCTTCGAAGTCGAGCTCGACGACGCCAGCTACCGCATACGGCTGGTCGAGAGCGACCCCGACGCCTACGACGGCTTCTACAACGTGATGGCCAACCCGATGCTGTGGTTCATCCAGCACTACCTCTGGGACCTTTCGAACGCCCCGGACATCAGGCGCGCAGAAGTCGAGGCCTACGAGAACGGCTACTGCGCGGTGAACCAGGACCTGGCGCAGGCGGTGCTCGAGGAGCTGGAGGACTCGGAGCAGGCGGTGGTGATGCTGCACGACTACCACCTCTACGTGGCCCCGAAGTTCATCCGCCAGGAGCGGCCCGACCTCTTCCTCCACCACTTCGTGCACATCCCCTGGACCCAGCCCGACGCCTGGCGCGTGCTGCCCACCGAGATGCGCGAGGACATCTACGAGGGCCTTCTCTCCAACGACATCGTCGCCTTCCACACCCGCTCCTACCGGCGCAACTTCCTGCTCTGCTGCCGCGAGCTGTTCGACCTGGAGGTCGACGAACAGGCCGGCGTGGTCCGTTACGAGGACCGCGACGTGTGGGTTCGCGCCTATCCGTTGCCGATCTCGGCCGAGACCTTCCAGCGCAACGCGCAGCGCCCGGCGGTGCACCAGTACGAGCGCGAGATACTGCGCCGCCGGCGCGAGCACCTGATCCTGCGCGTCGACCGAGCGGACCTCTCGAAGAACATCCTGCGCGGCTTCACGGCCTTCGACCTGTTCCTCGAGCAGAACCCGGAGTTCAAGGAGCAGGTGACGTTCATCGCGCACCTGATCCCGTCCCGTCAGGACGTGCCGGAGTACGCCGAGTACCTCGAGCGGATCGAGGCGCTGGTGGCCGTGGTCAACCACCGCCACGGCACCACGGACTGGATGCCCATCGAGCTGCGCCTGCGCGAGAACCTCGAGGAGGCCATCGCCGCCTACAAGCACTACGACCTGCTGATGGTCAACGCGATGTTCGACGGCATGAACCTGATCGCCAAGGAGGGCCCGCTCGTGAACGAGCGCAACGGCGTGTCGCTGCTCTCCGAGAACACCGGCGCCCACGAGGAGCTGGCCGACTTCGCGCTGTCGGTGAACCCCTTCGACGTGCAGGAGCAGGCCACTGCGATCCACCGCGCACTCACGATGTCGGCAGAGGAGCGCTCCTGGCGCGCCCAGGGCCTGAAGCGGATCGTGACCGCGCGCGACCCCGGCGACTGGGTCGACGCGCAGCTGGCCGACATCGAGGCAAAGCGCGAGGGCCGCACGCCGGTCGGGGCCTAGGGCCCCGGGTCGGGGGTGAACTCCCCCGCGGGGGCGGGAGCGGGGCGGGAGGGCGACCGGCGCCTCGGCGGCGGTCGCCGCGTGCTGCCCGGGGATGGCGCCCCCGGCGCGGGCGGTCGTCGCCCGGTCACCGGGACAGCTGCGGGCGGGGCTAGGTGCCGCGGCGGGGCCCTCCTGGCGCCGCGGTCCCCCGCCCGTCGCCTGCTCGCGCCGCGGCGCCCCGCCCGTCGCCTGCTCGCGCCGCGGCGTCGCGGCCAGCGCCTGCTCGCGCCGCGGCGTCGCGGCCGGGCCCTCCCCGCTGCACCGCTCGCGCCGCGGCGCCGCGGCGAGCGTTGCTGCCTGGGCCTCGGCCCGGCCGGCGGCAGCCCGCGGCGGGCGTGGCCCGGGCGCGGCACGGGTGCCTGTCGCTCGGCCACGGCCGGCGCGGAGGGCTCACGCTCCCGACCCCCGCGCGGGGCCGAAGCCGCAACCGCGGCCGCGCCGACCAGCGCGGCCAGCCGCCCGACGTTTCCCCAGCGCACACGGCGTAGAACCACACACGGCTAAGACCAGAGCGCCGGCTGCCTCGGCCCCTGGCCTTCACCGCCGGCCCCCTCGGGCCCGTTGCTATCGTGCCCGCTCCAGTGGCCCGGCTCTACGACCTCATGCTGCTAGTCGATCCGAACGCCCCCGAGGAGCGCCAATCGGCCGTGCTGTCGGAGGTGGAGCAGCTGATCTCCTCCGGCGGCGAGGTCGTTGGCTCGCACGACTGGGGCACGCGCAGGCTCGCCTACGAGATCGACCACCGGCCCGAGGCCGACTACCGGCTGTGGCAGTTCCACGGCGAGCCCGCCCTGATCGAGCGGCTGAACCAGCGGCTGCGGATCATGGATGGGGTGTTGCGCTTCCGTATCGTTCGCCTCAGGCCGGGCACGCCACCCCCGCCCGCCCCGCGCGATGTCCCGGCACGCCCGCGCGAGGATCGCGAGCTCGAGCCCGAGGGTCGTGTGGCGGCCCGCGCCGCGGCCGACGCGCCACCCGCCTAGCTGCCCGCTCGACGCCGCCGGCTGTTGTACTCCCGGCGCACGATCGCGTCGAGCTGCAGGCCGCCGAGGAAGACGGCCGCGGCCGCGTAGAGGTAGGCCATGAGCACGATCAGCGTGGCCAGGTGGCCGAAGACCGAGCCGTACGAGGCAACATATGTCAGGTAGAGCCCGAAGCCGATCGACATCAAGATCCAGCCCACGATCACGAGCAGCGTGCCGAAGGTGACCCAGGGCAGCGGGCGGCTGCGGTCCGGGGCGAAGCGGATCAGGAGGGCCACGACGGCGGCCATCAGAGCCGCCGCCACGGCCCAGCGAGCCACGAACAGGAGCACTGTGACGAGGGTCGACTGGTCGTCTACCAACAGTGGGACGAAGCGGACCTCGGCGGCCGCGGCAACCAGCAGGGCGCCGACGGCGATGGCGAGCGCCATGGAGACCGGGTAGCGAACGTTGGCCGGCCGCCGGTAGCGGGAGTCGTAGATCCCGTCGAGCGCCCCCATCACGGCGCGCACGGCTCCGGACACCTGCCACAACGCCAGCGCGAAGCCCGCTGTCACCCAGAACAGCTGCTTCCTGCCGAGCACGTTGTTCACGGTGTCCTCGAGCACCTGGTAGACGGGCTTCGACACGCTGACCTTCACGTCCGGAGCGAGGTCGGCGCGCCAGATGTCGCCGAGGTCGAGCCAGCCGGCCAGGCCGAGGAGGAAGAGCAGGAGGGGGACGAGCGCGGTGAGGATCTGGAAGGCGATCGCGCTGGCATAGGTGAGAAGGTCGTTGCTCTCGAAGCCGTCGAGCATCTCCCGCGTCAGACGGCGCGCGTCCACACCGTCACTTACCTACGTGACCGAGTTGCCAAACACCGCGCACCTTCCAGCAACTTCCCGGCCGGGCGCGCCCATCCGATCCGGATGCGTTTGTAGTCTCGCTCGAAACTCAGAGACACGAGGAAGGAAGCAGCAGATGGCAGCCACGAACATCAACCGGGTGATTCTCACCGGGAACCTCACGCGCGACCCCGAACTGCGCACGACGCCGAGCGGAACCTCCGTGTGCAGCCTGCGGGTGGCCTGCAACACGCGCCGCAAGGACGGATCGACCGGCGAGTGGGTCGACAAGCCCAACTACTTCGACGTCACGGTCTGGGGCGCGCAGGGTGAGAACTGCGCCACCTACCTCCAGAAGGGCCGCCCGATCGCTGTCGACGGACGCCTCGAATGGCGCGAGTGGGAGGACCAGAACGGCAACAAGCGGCAGGCTGTCGATATCATCGCGGACTCCGTCCAGTTCCTCGGCTCCCGTGACGGGGGCGAGAACGGCGGCAGGTTCACGCCGCAGAGCGACGTCCCCGCCGACACCGGGGACTTCCAGCAGGCGCCGGCCGCCGCGGGGTCCTCGGACGACGACATTCCGTTCTGAACCCGACGTAGCGAGCAACGACATTGGCAAAGCAGCGTGGCGCGACAGCACAGCGAGGGGGAGACCGGCGACGCCGAGACCGGCGCGGGCCGGCCGGCGGCGGGCGGCGCAAGTCCTGCCCCTACTGCCGTGAGAAGGTCGACGTCGTCGACTACAAGGACGTCAGCGGGCTCCGCCGCGCCATCTCCGACCGGGGCAAGATCCGCTCCTCGCGGGTCACTGGTGCCTGCCGGCGCCACCAGGCGCAGCTCGCCCGAGCGGTCAAGCGGGCTCGTGAGCTCGGGCTCCTACCGTACGCCTCCGACAAGTAGGCCGGAGGCATAGCTCGTGGCTCAGGCGATCCTGCTGAAGGACATGGAGGCGCTCGGCGCCCGGGGAGAGGTCGTCGACGTCTCCCCCGGCTACCTGCGCAACTACCTGGTCCCGCGCCAGCTGGCCCAGCCGGCCACCGACGCGTCGATCGCCGAGGCTCGCCGGCGCGAGGAGGCGGCGGAGCGGGCCGCCACGGAGGCCGCCGCCAAGGCCGAGGAGACCGCCGCCCTGCTGAGAAAGACCGTGCTCACGATCTCCCATCAGGCCGGTGACGACGGTCGCCTGTTCGGCTCGGTCACCTCACAGGAGATCGCCGACGCCGTGCGCCAGGCGCGCGGGGTCAGGCTCGACAAGCGCCGCATCCAGCTCGACGAGCCAATCCGCACCACCGGCACGCACATGGTCACGGTCGAGGTCGCCGACGGCGTGAACGCGGAGATCAAGACCATCGTCACGCCGCAGGGCTGACGGGCCCGTCCGTGGCTGTCTCCGTACCGCCCGAGGCCCAAGCGGGCGGGAGCGTCCCTCCGCAGAACGTCGAAGCCGAGACCTCCGTGCTCGGCGCGATCCTGCTCACCGAGCAGGCGCTCGACGGCGTCCTGCTCGAGGCCGGCCTGCGGCCCGAGGACTTCTATCGCCCGCGCCACCAGCTCGTCTTCCGCGCGATGGTGAGGCTGAAGGAGAAGGCCGAGCCCGAGGCCGTCGACGCGCTCACGGTCTGTGACGACCTGCGCCGCGCCGGTGAGCTCGAGGAGGCCGGCGGTGAGGCCTACGTGCACGCGTTGCCCACACTCGTGCCGGCCGTCGGCAACGTGCTCCACTACGCGCGGATCGTCAAGGAGTACGCGCTGCTCCGGCGCCTGCTCTCGGCCACGCGCGAGATCCAGGACGAGGTCATGGCCACCCGCGGGGACCCGCGCGACCTCATCGAGCGCGCCGAGTCGACCCTGTTCAAGATCGGCCACGACGACGGCCGCGGCGAGATGCGCACGATCGAGTCGGTACTCCACGAGGAGATCGACAAGCTCGAAGAGCTCTCGCGCGGCGACGTCGGCCTGACCGGCACGCCCACCAGCTTCACCGATCTCGACGAGCTCACCGGCGGATTCCAGCCGGGCAACCTGGTCGTGCTGGCCGCGCGGCCGTCGATGGGAAAGAGCACCCTGGCCACGAACATCGCCGAGAACGCCGCCATCGACCACGGCCGGCCGGTGGCGCTGTTCTCGCTCGAGATGTCGGAGACCGAGCTGGCGCACCGCTTCATCGCCTCACAGGCCAAGATCTCCAGCGACGAGCTACGCAAGGGACGCGTCAAGGCGGACCGCTGGCCCAAGGTGCTGAAGGCCGTCGAGAAGCTGGCGAGCGCGCCGATCTTCATCGACGATTCCAGCGACATCGGCATCCTCGAGGTGCGGGCCAAGGCGCGCAGGCTGCACGCCAAGCACGGGCTCGGCCTGCTGATCGTGGACTACCTGCAGCTGATGCGGCCGGACGGTCGCGCCGACAGCCGCGTCGAGCAGATCGGCCAGATCAGCCGCGGGCTGAAGATCCTGGCGCGCGAGCTCGAGATCCCGGTGATAGCCGTGTCGCAGCTCTCACGCGCGGTCGAGTCGCGCAACCCTCCCATTCCGATGCTCTCGGACTTACGCGAATCGGGCCAGATTGAACAGGATGCCGACGTGGTCATGTTCGTCTATCGGGACGAGTACTACAACAGGGAGTCGGAGCGGCTCGGCGAGGCGGACGTGATCATGGCCAAGCACCGCAATGGCCCGATCGGCGAGGTCTCCCTGACCTTCCTGCCGAAGTATCCCCGCTTCACGAACATGTACCGGGAGCGCGGCGGCGAGCCTACGGCGCCGCTGTCGGCCAATGGGGGCGGCTAGTGCTGCGCCCCGTCATAAAGCGGGAGGACCCCGCCGCCCGGGAAGGCGCCTCCTGTCCAATCGGCCAGTGCGACGGCAGCGGCTGGGTCGTGCTCGACGACGACTCGAACACGGCGCGCCCCTGCGCCTGCCGCGAGCTTCGCGTGAACCGCGCCGTCAGCAGCCGCATGGGCACGGGCATCCCGAAGCGATTCCGCGGGGTCTCGTTCGAGCGCAAGCCCATCTCCGACCTCGAGCCCACGCTGCTGCGCGAGATGCGCCGCTTCGTCGCCGGGATCGACGATCACGTGGAGGCCGGCGACGGGCTCTGGTTCTACGGCGACGTGGGCACCGGCAAGACCTCCCTGGCCATGCTCGTCTCGAAGGCGGCCCTCGAGGCGGGTCGCTCGGTGGCGATCTACTCGATGCCACGCTTGCTGGCCGAGATCAAGGGCACCTACGACCGCGACTCGGACGACTCGTACATGCGCCTCTTCCGCCGCCTTTGCTCGGTCGACCTGCTTCATCTCGACGATCTCGGAGCGGAGCGCACGACGGACTGGGTCCTGGAGCAGCTCTACGCGATCGTCAACGAGCGCTGGCAGGACCAGCGCTCGATCGTCGTGACCTCCAATCTGCTGGACCTCGACCAGCTCCGCGCTCAGATCGGCGCCCGTACGGTCTCACGCCTGCGTGAGATCTGCGGCGGCGACCCGATCCCGGTGATGGGGCCGGACCTGCGCACCGCCGGCAGCTGGGGCTAGTCCTACACTCGGAGCGTCATGCCTGGAGTGGCCATAGTCGGCGCGCAGTGGGGCGATGAGGGCAAGGGCAAGGTCACCGACCTGCTGGCCGAGCACGCCGATCTGGTCGTGCGCTTCCAGGGCGGCAACAACGCCGGCCACACGATCGTGCGCGGCGAGGAGGTCTTCAAGTTCCACCTGATCCCGTCGGGGATCCTCTACCCAGGCAAGCTCTGCGCGATCGGCAACGGGGTAGTGGTCGATCCGGGGGTGCTCGCGGAGGAGATCGACGGCCTACGGCGTCGCGGCATCGACATCAGCGGCCTGCGGGTGTCGGCCAATGCGCACCTGATCATGCCCTACCACAAGCTGCTCGATCACGCGGGCGAGGCCAAGCTCGGCAAGCTCCAGATCGGCACCACCCGGCGCGGCATCGGCCCCTGCTACGCCGACAAGGCCGCGCGGCTCGGCATCCGCATGCAGGACCTGCTCGACGAGAAGATCCTGCGCCAGAAGATCTACGCGGCCATGGAGCCCAAGCGCCTGATGCTGCGGCCTTTCGCCAAGGACCCGGCGCTCGACCTGCACACGATGACCGAGGAGTACCACACCTTCGGCCACCGGCTCGAGCCGTACATCGCCGATACCCCCCCGATCGCCTGGCGGGCGCTAGACAATGGGGGCCTGGTGCTGTTCGAGGGCGCGCAGGGCACGATGCTCGACATCGACCACGGCACCTATCCGTTCGTGACCTCGTCGAACCCCGTGGCCGGAGCCGCATGCGTCGGCGCGGGCGTGGGTCCCAACGCCATCGACGAGGTCTGGGGGGTTGCCAAGGCCTACGCCACAAGGGTCGGCGCAGGCCCGTTCCCCACGGAGCTCGAGGACGACCTCGGCGAGCGCATGCGCCAGGCGGGCGGCGAGTTCGGAACCACCACGGGGCGCGCCCGCCGGACAGGATGGCTGGACCTGGTGGGGCTGCGCTATGCCACGCGCGTGAACGGCCTCACCGGGCTCGTGATCACCAAGCTCGACGTGCTCACCGGCATCGATCCGCTCAACGTGGCGGTGCGTTACCTGGGGCCGGAGGGAGCCACCTTCGAGGAGTTCCCCTACCACCAGTCGATCCTGCACAAGGCCCGCGGGGAGCTCGTCGAGCTGCCGGGCTGGAACGAGGACATCCGCGGCGCCCGCTCGCTCGACGACCTCCCGGAGGCGGCGCGTTCCTACCTCGACTACGTAGGCGACTTCCTCGGCATCCCGATCGTGATGGTGGGCGTGGGGCCCGCACGCGAGGAGATGATCTGGACCGGAGCGGCCGAGCGAGTGCGCCCGGCCGCCGCCTGAGAGGCATCAGGCGAACGGCCGGCGAGCCTCGTCACACTTGCTCGCCAGCCGTGCCGCGACGGCGCTCCTAGGCGCGCATCACGTGCGTCTTCACGATCATGTCGTGAAGCGCGCGGTTCTCGTCGTCCCACAGCGGCCAGAGCCAGTCGATCAGGGTGGGGATACCGCCGAAGGCGCTGCCCACGCCGCCGAACAGCAGCCCCTTGACGGCGAACTCGCGCACGAACCCGGAACCGATGTCGAAGGGCTGGCCGTTGTCGCGCACGACGCGGATGCCCACGATCTGCTTGCCCCAGGTCTGGCCGTTGCGGGCGCCGTCGCGCGCCATCAGCACCGGCGCGTAGAAGAGCGCCGCGAGCAGGTAGGCGAGGAAGCCGACGATCCCGGTGACTACGGCTCCCGTGTCGCTGCCGGCGGCGACGGCGACCACCACGATCACAAGCGCGATGACGGGGACCGAGAGGATCAGGGTGTCGAGCAGCGTGGCCCCAACCCGGCTTCCCCAGCCCGCCAACGGCGCTCCCGCCCAGGCGCTTGTCGGCGGCGGCGCCTGGGCCTGCCAGCCGCCTGGAGGCACCGGGCCGCCGTAGGAGGGCGGCCCTTCGGGCCCGGGCGACTGGGGGCCTCCCGGCGCGGGCGCCTGCGGCCCGGGGGCGGGCGGGACCGGGCTCTCGGGACCCGCCGGCGGGGACGGGGGCGCTGCCCCGGGCGACTGCGGGCCGGCCGGCGGCTGCCCGCCCGGCTGCTCGGAGGAACGGTCGGGGGGAGGTGGCCCGGATTCCATGGTGGCATTCAACCAGTCGCGGGCGACGACGCTCGGGGCGGCTAGCCGGCGGCGGCTGTCTCGAGCACAAGCTCCTCGCCGCGGCGCAGCAGGCGCAGGCCCAGTGCGAGCGCGGCGAGCATCGCCATCACCGCGAGCGTGATCTGCACGCTGAGCAGCCCCTCGCGTGTCCAATAGACGTCCTCGAGGTCGAGCAGCAGAGCGGACTCGTCGAGCGTCAGCCCGAGGCCGATGCCGAACGGCACGGCCAGCTTGGGCTCGAGGCCGCGGTCGCGCGTGACGATCGATGCCCCGCCGGCGCCGAAGGCCAACACGATGCCGGGCACGAAGTGGTGGATGCGCCTGCGCCCCAGGCGCACGTTGCGGAAGGGGCCGAAGTGCGGGCGCCGGCGAAGCAGGAAGGTCACCCAGCGCGCCATCAGGAAGCTGGCGGCGAACGACGTGACGAGGTTGAACATCGCGTTCTCGCGTCCTGAGACCTCGCGGTAGCCGACCTTTGCCACCTGGGCCGTCTCGGCCACCGCCTCCTCGGCGGCCAGCAGCACGTCGTCTGCCTCGCGTGGCAGCGGGGCCGAGCCGCGGCGCCACACCCGGCCCACCTCACCGGCGACCACCGCCAGCACCGAGCCCGCGGCGACGGCGCCCAGCAACAGCGTCCGCCGGTCCGCCGCCAGGCCCTGGCGCCGCCTGCGGATCATCGCCAACGCTCCAGCAGGTCGGAGTCGGGCACTTCGCGCACCTGCCGCGCGGGCACCCCCATCATCACCGCGCGGGCGGGCACGTCACCCACCACCACGGCGCCGGCGGCGACGAACGCCTCCTCGCCCACCTCCACGCCTGGGACCAGCACCGCGGCTCCGCCGATCCGGCACGCGCGCCGCAGCAGCGCGCCCCGCAGCCGATGGTCCGGTCCGTGGCGAGTCATCGCATGGTCATTGGTGGTCGTGACGCCGGGTGCGACGAACACGTCGTCCTCGACCACGGAGAACGCCGTCAGGTAGCAGTTCGTCTGGATCCTGACGCGTTCGCCGATCGTCACGTCGTTGTCGACGGCGCTGCCGCGGCCCACCACGCTGCCCTCGCCGATCGAGGCTCGCTCACGCACGTGCGCTTGGTCGCCGACCACGCCGCCGGGCGCCACCCGGGCCCCGCACACCACCACGGCCCCGGCGCACACCGTCGCCCGCTCCCCGATCACCGCAGGGGGCGGCGGCTCGCGCACCGCGCGCGACTGAGGGCCGAGCGCCGGCGGCTTCCCCACCACGGCGCCGTCCTGAAGGCGCGCATCGGCCCCGACCACGGTGCCTGCGTGGATCACCACGTTGCCGCCCAGCTCGACGCTGTCGGGCAGCTCGACGCCTTCTCCGAGCAGCAGCCCGGGGGCGCGATCAGACGATCGCAGCACGCGAGCTCTCCTCGAGCGACCGCTGCAGCGCCTCGAGCACTCGCACCACCCGCAGTCCGCTCTCGGCCCCCGAGCGCGGCTCTCCCCCGTCGCGGACCCGTTCCAGGAAATGGCGGCACTCGGTGCGCAGCGGCTCCTCGTTCGAGATCCGGTAGGAGTGGCTGTCGCCCGAGCGCGCGATGTACTCGCCGTACGAGGCGAAGTCCTCGTCGAAGCCCTTGTCGTAGACCGTCACCTTGCGCTCCAGCTCCATGTCGTCGAAGGTGGCCATCCGCTTCGATCCGACCACGGTGAAGCGCCGCTCCTTGTGCGGGTCGAGCCACGACAGGTGCATGTGAGCCGCCAGGCCGGAGGGAAAGCGAAGGTAGGCGAAGACCACGTCCTCCACCCCCTCGTTCACGTAGCTCTCGCCCACGGCGCGGCACTCGTACGGCTCCTCGCCCGCCAGCGCCAGCAGCACGGACACGTCGTGGGCGCCCAGCGACCAGAGCGCGTTCTCGTCCTGGCGCAGCTTGCCCAGGTTGAGTCGGTTCGAGTAGACGTAGCGAACGTCGCCCAGCTCCCCGGCGTCGATCAAGTCCCTGAGGCGCTCGACGCCGGGGTGGTACTCGAGCAGGTGGCCCACCATCAGCACGCGGCCCGCATCGGCGGCCGCCTCCACCACCGCCTCCGCCTCGGCCACCGATTGGGCGAGCGGCTTCTCCACGAAGCAGTGCTTGCCGGCCTCGAGCACCCGCCGCGCCAGCTCCGCGTGGCTCGGCACGTGTGTGGCCACCGCCACCGCGTCGAGCTGCCCGTCGGCGAGCAGCTCGTCCAGGTCGCCGGTCAGGCGCGCGTCCGGAAAAGCGTCGGCAAGCCGCGCCCGCGCGGAGTCCGAGGCGTCGCACAGCCATGCCAGCTCGGCCTCGGGCAGGCGGTCGAAGTTCCGCGCCAGGTTCGGCCCCCAATATCCGAGGCCGACGACCGCGATGCGCGTCACAGACGGACCAGGTTCGAGGCCTCGATGCCACGCGTGACGCCGCGGAAATCGACCACCAGCGGCGCGTCGCGGACCACCTGCTCCACGTCCAGGCCGGGATGCGCGGTCACGATGACCGCGCAGTCGGCGCCATCGAGCGCGACCTCGAGCGGCTCGGCCTCCAGGCCGAAGTCGGGCAGCTCGGACACGAACTCGTCGTGGTATGCGAGCAGCGCGCCCTGCTCGCGCAGCAGGCGCATGATCCTCAGCGCGGGCGACTCGCGCAGATCGCCGACGCCGGGCTTGTACGACACGCCCACGACCGTGACCTTCGAGCCCTTGATCGGCTTGGTGTGGTCGTTCAGCGCCCGGCCGATCTTCTCGAGGCAGAAGTAGGGCATCTTCTGGTTGACCTCCCCGGCCAGCTCGATGAACTCGGTGGGCTGGTCGAACTCGCGTGCCCTCCAGGCGAGGTAGAAGGGGTCGACCGGCAGGCAGTGGCCGCCCATCCCGGGCCCGGGCTTGAAGGACATGAATCCGTAGGGCTTGGACGCGGCGGCCTCGACCACCTCCCAGATGTCGATGCCCATTCGGTCGCAGAGGATCGCCAGCTCGTTCACGAGCGCGATGTTCACCGAGCGGAAGACGTTCTCCAGCAGCTTGGTCAGCTCTGCTGCCTCGGGCGTGGAGACGGTGATGACCTCGTCGCAGACCGACTCGTATAGCTGGACGGCGCGGCGCACGCACTCGGGCGTCAGTCCACCCAAGATCTTCGGCGTGGT
>Ga0126310_10000478_pt1 | contig 13901 bp, 16 predicted proteins | sample Plot60_FD_92540 | JGI IMG/M metagenome (GOLD analysis project Ga0126310, IMG submission 92540) | Serpentine soil microbial communities from UC McLaughlin Reserve, CA, USA - Plot60 | ecosystem: Environmental > Terrestrial > Soil > Grasslands | place: USA: UC McLaughlin Reserve, Lake County... | reverse complement strand
CGAGCAGGCAATGCGGAGGCGGTCAAGTCTCAGCAGATCCGCATCGATGGCACGGCTCCGACGACCACCATCTCCTGCAACGGCGGCATGTGTACCGGCAAGACCTACGCCTCTCCGGTGTCCGTCACCCTCACTGCGACCGACGGCTCGGGCGGTTCGGGCGTGTCCAGCACGCACTACACCACGAACGGGACCACGCCCACGCTGAGCAGCCCGACCTACACCGGTGCCTTCATGCTCAGCGCGACCGCAACCGTGAAGTTCCGCTCGTGGGACGTCGCGGGCAACCAGGAGTCGGTGACGAGCCGCAAGATCTCGGTCACCGCGTCGGCTCTGGCGTTCAGAGCATCCCCGACGTACACAACGCCCTGAGCCGACAAGCCGGACGCTCGCTGATGGGCTCAGCGGCTAGGTGTCTCCTCGTCGGCTGGCGTGGACCGGGCGGCCCGACCCAGAGGTGCCGGCTCGGTCGTCAGCCAGCCGACGATCACCATGAGCTCTGCGGCAGCATCCAAGAGGTAGGTCCACCGAATACGTCCACGGGGCACGTAGATCAGGTCGATGGCGAGAAGGGTCCCTGCGGTGCCGACGCCCAGTCTTCGCGCATGCCGCCAGTGATCCGGGCTGTCGGCACGCCACTGGGCATGGCCGATGGAGCTCAGTAGTCCGGCAACGGTGTAGACGAGCCACCGGTCCACCTTCGGTCCGAACACCGCCTCGAAACTCCGCAGATGCAGGATCGGCCAGAGTCCTCCCCCGATGTTGAGAGCGCCGTGCAGCTTGGCCATCTGCCGTGGCTGTACTGGTCGCAGCATGGAGGCCGGTACCCGTCGAAGGCGGCCGTACGCCAGGTGAATGACTACTCGGCGCGGAGCACCATAAGTGGGCGGGCGGTCCTGCGAGCGCGCCGTCACCGGGGGAGCCCTGACCGGACGCCCGGAGCAACCGTTCCCGCTCGCGCCGCGCCGCACCCACCAGACCGTTTTCCGTTCCCCACGGGGGGTACCAGGGCGAGCCACCCGTCCATTCCGTGTAGCGAGGAACGCCCCTATGGCCGACGATCGATCCGCACAGTCCCGGCAGGATCCCACCGAGCTGCATGGTCAGCCGGACACCGCAGGCGAGCAGCTGCCGGAGCCCGGGGCAGAGGAGTCAGTCACCCCGCAGATGGGGGACGAGCCGGACCACGGCGAGGAGAGCTACCAGGGCTACCACCGGCTTCAGGGCCAGGTAGCGGTGATCACCGGCGGTGACTCCGGTATCGGGCGCGCTGTCGCGTTGGCCTTCGCACGCGAGGGCGCCGACGTGGTGATCTGTTACCTCCAGGGTGAGGACCAGGATGCTCAACAGACGGCGCGCCTGGTGCAGGACGCAGGACGCAAGGTGGTCCTGGTCCCGGGTGACCTCACCGAGGAGGAGGCGTGCCGGGCGCTGGTGGACCGGGTGGTCGAGGAGTTCGGTCGCATCGACGTCTTGGTCAACAACGCCGCCTACCAGCTGGCTCAGCCGGGGGGCATCGCCGAGATCAGCACCGAGCAGTTCGACAGGGTGATGAAGACGAACCTGTATGCCATGTTCTGGCTGTGCAAGTTCGCGCTGCCACACATGCGAGCCGGGGGGTCGATCATCAACACCTCGTCGGTACAGGCGTCCTCCCCGTCTCCCGAGCTCCTTGACTACGCGACGACGAAGGCCGGCATCGCCAACTTCACGCGCGGGCTCGCCTCGATGGTCGCCGAGCAGGGTATCCGGGTGAACTCCGTCGCACCCGGTCCGATCTGGACACCCCTGATCCCGGCGACCATGCCGGAGGAGAAGGTGGAGTCGTTCGGAGAGCAGACCCCGATCGGTCGAGCCGGTCAGCCGGCTGAGGTTGCCACGGCGTTCGTGTATCTCGCGTCCAGCGAGTCGAGCTACGTCACCGGGGAAGTGCTGGCTGTGACCGGTGGTCTGCCGGTCAACGTGTGAGGTAGCTGCAGGCAAGGCGGGACACGGCGGCACACGGCGGGGCCGGCGAGACCGACCATACCCACCCGCAGTACCGGGGGACCACCTGCGCCCGCATCCATGAGCGATGTTGGACACTTTGGCGCATGTGGCATGTGGCGCGACCGAGAGCGAGCTCGCGGGACGTGATCTCGCTGAGAACCGCGACGCGGGCCTGGTTCGAGGTCTCGCTGCAGACTTTCGGGGGGCCGGCAGGACAGATCGCGGTCATGCAACGCACGCTCGTGGACGAGCGTCGTTGGATCGGACAGCAGCGGTTCCTCTTCGCGCTTTCCTACTGCACTCTCCTACCCGGACCGGAGGCGCAACAGCTGGCCATCTACGTAGGCTGGTTGCTGAACGGCATCAGGGGTGCCTTGATCGCGGGCACCTTGTTCGTGCTACCCGGCGTCGTTGCCCTGATGGCCTTGTCCGCCATCTACGTCGGGTTCGGGGACGCTCGACTGGTCGAGGCGCTGTTCTTCGGCCTGGGCCCCGCCGTGATCGCCATCGTCATCCAAGCGGTGGTGAGGGTGGGCACGCGGGGACTGTCGCATCCGGCGTTGGTCTGCGTGGCGGTCGCGGCGTTCGTCGCCCTCGCCGTGTTCGCCGTGCCCTTCCCGGTCGTCGTGGGCTTGGCGGCGGTCGCGGGCTGGATGATCGGGCGACGAGTACCCACGCTCACCGCCCGCAAGAACGAGGTTGCCAGCGGGACGCCGCCACTGATCGCCGACGACGCGCTGCACGCGGAACGGCCCTCCGGACGTCGGGCGGCAAGGATCCTGGTCACTGGGCTTGTTCTCTGGGCGGTGCCGGTCGCGCTCACGGCGGTTCTGTTCGGACGGCACAGCGTGTTCGTCGACGAAGGACTCTTCTTCTCCGGCGCGGCTGTCGTCACCTTCGGCGGCGCATACGCGGTTCTGTCCTACGTCGCCCAGCAGGCAGTGAACGTCTACGGCTGGTTGTCTCCGGGCGAGATGGTGCAGGGGCTCGGTTTCGCCGAGAGCACGCCGGGACCGCTGATCATGGTGGTGCAGTTCGTGGCGTTCCTCGGGGCCTACCGCGACCCCGGTCCGCTCGATCCCTGGATGGCGGCTGTCATCGGCGCACTGCTCACCGTGTGGGTGACGTTCGTGCCGTGCTTCCTGTTCGTCCTGCTCGGGGCTCCCTATGTGGAGCGCCTACGTGGGAACACCCTCCTGTCAGCCGCCCTCATGGGCATCACCGCTGCCGTGGTCGGTGTCATCGCGAACCTCGCCTTGTACTTCGGCCTACACACCCTTTTCGCGGAGGTGACCAGCTACCAGCGCGGCCCGCTCGACGTTGCCGTCCCACACCTGGACTCGGTCCGTTGGGACGCCGTGGCGGTCACCGCGCTGGCCTGTCTGCTGTTGTTCCGGGCCCGCCTGTCGGTCCTGTGGACCCTGGGTGCCTGCTCGGTGGCCGGCGCGGCGCTCTATCTGTTGTCGAACTGACCTCTCCTAGCTCACCACAGGAAGCCCCTGCGCGGGGTTAGGGCAGCTCTGTGGTGGTTACTAGGGGAGTCCGTGACCCTCTCCGGAAGGACCCCCATGGCCCGCGACACCCTTTCCCGCTCGTTGCACGACGTCGGCCTGGCCGCCTGGTTCGGCGGCACGCTGGCCAATGCCGTCGCCCTCAACACAGCCGCCGCCGAAGGGGGCTCCTCGACTGACCGGGGGGCGGTAGCGAACGCCGGCTGGGACCGGTGGACCCCCGTCAACGCCACGGCGATCGGCGCACACGTGGCCGGGTCGATCGGTCAGCTTGTCGGGAACAAGGGCCGCGTCGTCGGCCAGGAGGGCGTGGCCTCCATGGCCGTGACCAAGACCGCACTGACCGTCGCGGCGCTCGGCGTCACGGCGTACTCGCGCATGCTGGGCAAGAGGGTCTCCCAGGAGCGCCACATGCCGGCAGCGTCGGGCACCAAGCCGGAGTCCGGTACGCCGCCGCAGGTCGCTGCCGCGCAGCGTCAGCTACGCACATTGCAGTGGGCGGTGCCGGCGCTCACGGGGACCTTGATCGCAGTCAGCGCGTATGCCGGTGAGCAACAGCGCGCCAGCGAGGTACGCGGTGGCATGCTCCGCCGCCTGGTGCCCTGAAAGCGTTCGGATGGATTGCGAGTCAGGCTCGCCGGCGCAGCTCGACGGCTGTGGTCCGGACGGGGTGACCAGGCCGCGCCAGGACAGCGCCGCGTGCGGCTCCGCTCTCCCCACCCTGATCGTCATCGGGGCCATGAAGTGCGCCACGACGGCGCTTCATGACTACCTGGACGCCCATCCCGACATCACGATGTCGAGGCCGAAAGAGCTCAACTTCTTCAGTGAGTCCCCGACGCGCGAGCTTGGTTGGTACGCCGCCCACTTCGATCCCCGTTCGAAGCTGCGCGGCGAGTCCTCACCGGGGTACACCTCGCCCAGCTTCCCGGACGCGGCCGCCCGGATGGCGTCCGCGGCCGCCGACGTCCGCCTCCTGTATCTGGTGCGGGATCCCGTCGAGCGGGCGCTCTCGCAGTACCGGCACCACCTGCGTGACCGCACCGAAGCACGCCCACTCGAAGAAGCGGTGCTCGACCCCAACAGCCAGTACATCGCCCGCAGCAGGTACTTCGAGCGGCTGCAGCCCTTCCTGCAACACTTCGACCCGGCGCAGATCCAGGTCGTGGTACAGGAACGTCTGCTCGCCGACCGCCACCACGTGATGGCGGACGTCTACCGGCACGTCGGCGCAGAGACGCCCCGGCGCCTTCCGCTGCCGAAGGCGCCGGATCGTCGTTCGTCGCGCACCTGCGTCGCACCGGCGATCCGGTCGGCTCTCTGGGGTGAGGTGCGTGCCGACGTCGAGCAGTTACGTCACTTCACGGGCGACCGGCTCGCAGAATGGGATCCCTCCGCCCGTGTGCCGGTCAGCCGCAGAAGTCCAACACCACCTGTCCGGCTCGGCGTTCCCGTCGAGCCAGTCCCAGGATCACCTCCGCGGCGGCCGATAGCGGGACGACGTCGGTGATCAGGTGGTCGCGCAGACCCGGACCGTAGGCCTGGAGCAGCCGGCCAGTCTCCAGCGCCAGACGGTGCCGGTCCCACAGCTCGCCGTAGCCGCGTGGCACCCGACCGATCTGGGCGCACCGAATGGTGAGGCCGTTGTGATGGAACTCCTCGCCGAGCCGCAGATCGCTGGCACCATCGGTGTAGAAGGCGAGATCGATGACGACGCCTTGCGGGCGTAGCGATCGCAGGGCCTCATGGAGCACCGACGGCAGTGCCCGGCACTGGAACACCAGGTCCGCACCCCGGTCCTGCGCTCCGTGCACCCACCGGTCCTTGGCCCATACCCACATCGGCACCTCGGTGTCGTCGAGCACGCGGAGCCCGAGGGAAGCCGCCCGCTGTCGCCGGACCGGGTCGGGGTCGGCCACGACGACGTCCTCAGCGCCGTGCAACCGGGCGAAGAGCGCCGTCAGGATCCCGACCACGCCGGCACCGGTCACCATGACGTGGCGTCCCTTCACGCCGTCCCCCAGGGCCGGATCGGCCGACGATGCCAAGTCTGCGGTTGCGTGCAGCAGGGCGTTCGCGCAGATGGGGCCCATCTGGCCGAGGTAGATCCCGAGCAGGACATCGAGCCCGGGGGGAAGCGGGACCGCCACGGCATCCTTCTGCAGGACGTGGCAGGACCGGTGTCCGTACACCGAGCCCACCACGATCCCGACCGGAAGGTCCGGCCGGTGGCTTTGCACGACCTCGGCCACTTCCATGTACCCCATGCTGACCACGGGGTACCTCCGCGACGGTTCACCGGCAAGGAACACCCCTAGCTCGGGGTCACTGCGCATCGTGAACCCCGGGTCGGTCCCCTTCAGGTAGGTCAGCTCCGTGCCGGTCGAGAAGCCGCTGTACAACGTCCGCACCAGAACGTCGCCATCGCGGGGCGGTGGAACGTCGAGCCGAAAGACATCGAGCTGGTACGGCGCCCGCACGCCGAGGGAAAGGCACTCAGGCATGGAGCGCGTCCAGGCAGGGATCGACCGTGCGGCCCTCGCGGGCGGAGACATCGGCGGCCCAGGCGAGGGCATGGCTGCGCAACGCCTCGGCGTAGGGCGCGCGCACGTCGTCGTCGTGCCCGAGCACCGCGTCGACGAACGCGCGGTCCTCCTTCTCCACCGGGTCCTCCTCCACCCGCTCCAGGCGGGTGCCGTCTCGGTCCGCCATGAGCAGCGCGTGGTCGGTGAGAGACGCCTCGGACAGCTCGGCCGCGAAGCCGTCACCGAAGATGTGCAGGCCGACGCGATGACGCGCGTGGAGCGTGCGGGTCGACGAGATCGTCCCGAGGCAACCGGAGCGGAACCGAAGCTGGGCGGTGGCAGCGGCAGGTACGGCCCCGTCGAGATCCTCAACCGGTGACGCCGCCTTGATCCGACGTTCCTGAGCATGGACCGCGTCGACCTCACCGACGACGTGACGCGCGAGATCGAAGATGTGGGTGGTCTGCTCCAGCACCTGTCCACCGGAGGCGGACCGGTCCGGCCACCAGGGCACCGGCGGCGTGCTGTCGAGCCAGTATCCGGTGACCAACGCCGGGGCGGTCTCCCCGCATCGCGCCCTCGTCCTCGCGACGACATCCAGGTACCGCCAGTGATACCCGACGCCGGCGAGAAGCGACCGGCGGTGCACCTCGTCGGCGATCCTGACCGCGGTGCACAGGTCGTTGGCGAGTGGTTTCTCGACGAAGAACGGCAAGTCCCGCTCGAGTGCCGCGCTCTCGAGCGGTCCGTGAGCGAACGGCGGCACGCACAGCCAGACGGCATCGAGGTCTTCGGTGGCCAGCATGGCAAGCCCGTCGGGGTAAGCACGGGCGCCGATGCCGGCCGCCACTCGCTCCGCCCGTTCCGGTACCGCGTCCGCGACTGCTACGACGGCAACGTCCGGGAAGGAGGTCAGGGCCGCGAGGTGCTTGCCGGCGATGAAGCCGGTTCCGACGCATCCGACCCGTGCCCCCATCGGGCGCCCGGCTCAGTCGGTTGGTCGCTGTGGGCTGGTGTTGTCGGTGCCGCCCAGGTCTCGAAGCAGCTCATGGCAGCGGTGGGCCCGCGAGGAGTCCTCCTCCATGACCTGGCGGAAGAAGGCAGCGATCTCGTTCTGCCCGGCGTTCTCGGCGTCTCGCACGTACTGCCCGTAGTCGTGCCCGGCCTTCAGGGAGTGGTACTGCACCGAGATCAGGTCGAATGTGACGTCGTCGAATCCGGTCTCACCGGTCGCCATGGTCTGCTCCTTCGTTGTCGGTACCTCCCAGTTCCCAGCACTGCCCGGGGCAAACCCAGGCGGCGTTCGTCCGCAGGTGCGGGGGGCGCTAGCCGCCGATCATGGGTCACTCGACCTCGGCCAGCTCGACCTGGGACCGGTTCACCGGCGCAGGGGCGCGCATCGCGGGTTTCGGCGTCCCGGACCGGTGGGCGATCGCCTCGGCGTACGCCCGTTCGACGGTGTCCACCATCCCCGAGAACGTGTGTCGTGCCGCTGCCCGGCGTGCGACTCGGGACAGCCGGGCTCGGGCGTCGGGATTCACGAGCAGTCCCGCGACGGCATCACCGAGTGCGTCGCAACGACCGGGCGGCACGAGCATGCCGTAGCTGCCGTCACCGAGACGGTCCGGGATGCCGCCCACGGCGGAGCCGACCACCGCCACGCCGGCTTGCATGGCCTCGTGGATGACCAACGGCGCCCCGTCACTGCGTGAGGGCACGGCGAGCACGTCGATGTCGCGCAGCAGCTCGAGGACGTCGTCCCGCTGTCCGAGGAAGGTCACGGAGTCGCTGATGCGGAGGTCACACGCGAGCTGCTGGAGACGCCGCTCCTCGGGTCCGCTGCCGATCACGACGACGCGGGCGTCGGGGCGAGACCTCAGCACCGCCGGAGTGGCTGCGAGTAGAACGTCGACCCCCTTCTCGGGACACAGACGACCGACGAACCCCACAACCGGCGAACGGCTCGTGTGCCGCGGAAGCGGACGTGGGGGACCGGCCGGAGCCCGGCCCACCGGGATCATCAATCGCAGCTTCGCCCGGGGTACGCCGTACGTCGTACGGAGGAGGGTATGGATGGCTCGGGAGACGCAGAGGATGCGATCGGCACGGTCGTAGTACGCCGCGCTCTCACGGCGGGCCACCAGGTCTCGCCACGGGGCCTCGGTGTGCTCGGTGACCACCAGGGGATGTCGGCGGCTGGCGAGCGCACGCCCGCTTGCCGCCGCGCTCGCAAAGATGTGGCTATGCACCACATCGGGCGACAGCTCGTCGATGAGCGAGCCGATCCGGCCGGCGTACCGACGACACACGCGCCGCTTGACCAGGTCGTCGCCGAGCGTCCGGACGTCGATCCCATGGTCGGCCAGCGTGGTCACCACGGCGTTCCGTTCGTCGCCTGGCGGACCGACCGTGCTGCAAGCGACGGCCAGCTCCCAGCCCCGCTCACGCAGCGCCACGGCGAGATCGACGGCGTGCTGCTCCGCACCGCCTCCCACGACGGAGTCGATGACCTGGAGGAGCCGCCTGTGTCTCACTCGGAGTCCAGCCGCTCAGTCGGGTCTCATGCGCGTGAGCCGGCGCAGCGCCCGGTAGCCGGCCCAGCCGGTGAGGAGCCAGGGCAGGGCCACGATCATCGGGTCCAGAGCATGGTGGACGACGTCGACCCGGTGGCGTCCGAGGCGCGAGGAGAGACCCTGCCGGCGGAACTCGCTCAGGACGCCGGTCTCGGTGATGGGGTTGTCCGGGTGGCCGCTCAGCATGGATCGCAGTGCCTGCTCCTTGCTGTCGATCCGGTCCGCGGCGAGGAGCAGCAGCCAGTGGGCGGCGCGGGCTTCGCTGTACCGGGCGTAGGCGCGCTTGCGGATCCACCCGGACAGCCCGCGAGGCGGGCAGCTCGTGCCGAAGACAGGTGTCAGGCGGGCGTGCTCGACGGACCGCTCGCGCGGCCACGGCTCGGGCTGCTGGTCGGGAACGTCCCAGTGTGCGCCGTCCGTTCTGGCGTCACGGAGCTCGCGGGGCACCGAGGGGCGGTCCGCCGGATCGAGATCAGCACCCCAGCCGGGGATGCGTCCCTTCAGCACGTCGGGGGTCGGGATGCCGGCTCGGCTGGTGTGGGCGTACGGAAGTGCCATCATGTCGTCCTCTCACGCCTCGGCAGGTACGACGACGGGCTTGATGCAGCCGTCGAGCTTCGCCGAGAACATGTGGTAGCCCTCGGCGATGTCTTCGAGGGGGATGCGGTGCGTGACGATCTCGCTGGGCTTGAGGTAGTCGTTGCGGATGTGCTCGAACAGGCGCGGCCACTGGCGCCGGACCGGGCATTGGTTCATGCGGAGCGTCAGGCCCTTGTTCATGGCGTCGCCGAACTTCACCGCGCTGAACATCGGCCCGTAGGCTCCCATCACCGAGATGGTGCCCGCCTTGCGGGCGGAGTCGATGGCCCAGTTCAGCGCGATGGGTGAACCGCCCTGGAGCTTCAGCTTCGCGGCGGTCACATGCTGGAGCAGGTTGCCGTCGGCCTCCGCCCCGACGGCATCGATCACCACGTCCGCGCCGAGGTCGTCGGTCAGCTTCTTGAGGTGGACCACGATGTCGTCCACCTGTCCGAAGTTGCAGGTCTCGGCGTGGGCGAAGCGTGCGGCGAACTCCAGACGGTAGTCGAGGTGGTCAACCACGATCACTCGGCCGGCCCCCATCAGCCAGGCAGACTTCGCCGCGAACAGCCCAACTGGTCCGGCGCCGAACACGACGACCACGTCGCCCTCGGTGATGTCCCCGAGCTGGGCGCCGAAGTACCCGGTCGGCAGGGCGTCGGTGCACATCAGCGCGTCGTCGTCGGCCATCCAGTCGGGTATCTTCGTCGGTCCGACGTCGGCGAAGGGCACCCGGACGAACTCCGCCTGGCCACCGTCGTAGCCACCGCAGGTGTGCGAGTAGCCGTAGATGCCGCCCACCGCCGTCGCATTCGGATTGACGTTGTGGCAGTTCCCGTACAGGCCCCGGGCGCAGAAGTAGCAAGTGCCGCAGAACACATTGAACGGCACCATCACCCGGTCACCGGTCGCCAGGTTCTGCACGGAGGAGCCGACCTCGTCGACGACCCCGATGAACTCGTGTCCGAAGGTCGTGCCGACGCGTGTGTCCGGCATCATCCCGTGGTAGAGGTGCAGGTCCGAACCGCAGATCGCCGCCTGCGTGACCCGCACGATGGCGTCGTTCGGATGCTCGACCCGCGGCCTTTCCTTGTCTTCCACGCGGATCCGGTATGGGCCCCGGTAGGTCATGGCTCTCACTGGGTGCTCCTTCGTCAGCCTTGCTCGAGGTGTTGGTCCAGGTGCTGCGACGCGAGCCCGGTGAGAGCGGAGAGCGCGAGGGTACGAGCGACGGCCTCCGTGGCGTCGGGCCAGCGACCGCGGCACAGCGTGAGTGCCCCGCCGACGTAGAACGAGAGGCACCACGGGCAGTCGAGCAGGTACGACAGCTTCGATCTCTCGGGCGGTCCCTGCCGCTCCACGACCGTCTCCCGCACGGGCTCGAAGATCCGGTCGTCACGAACGAGCTTGACCAACCGGTACGACGCCAAGGCGTCGACGACAAGACCGCTCAACGTATCCGCACGTGTTGCGCTCATCAGCTCTCCAGCCTGGTCACCGGTGCATTCGGCAGTACCCACTGCCGCCTCCGGCAACCCCCCGGACCGGCCTCAGTGGCCTGGAACGCCGGGGTGGGTGGCTCGAGTGGCGAACGCGAGTGGCAGCTGACGGTCACGGCTCCGGCATGGAAGGCCGGTCGCGCGGCCACGGCACGCTCGGTGACCCGGGGAACGACTAGCCGAATGTGCTGGTGCGCCTTGCCAGAAGCCTCGCGGGTGCCATCGATGCGCTGGCACGGATGACCCGCCCATGTCGCCCGGCGGCTTCATTCCCCGCTGCGGTCCCTCATCACTCCTTGACGCTCTGGCCCGGGCCGCGCCGCATCTCGGGGACCCGACCGGTAGTGACCAGCCGCTCGGCGAGCGCGTGTAGCTTGATGTTGCGGTTCTGGGAGATCCGTCGGAGAGCCCCGAAGGCCGCATCCGCGTCCAGGCTGAACCGCTCCATGAGCATCCCGGTCGCCTGGCCGATGACCGTGCGGCTCTCGAGTGCCTGTTGGAGCTGGTGCTCCTTCAAGGAGCTGGCCAAAGCGGCGGCGGCGTGTGCCGCGAGGGCCTGGCCTTGGGCCACGTCCTGGTGGCTGAACGCGCTGGGAGCCAGGGCGTACGCGTTCAGAGCGCCCAACGAGTCACCGTTGGTGAACAACCGGTAGCTCACCGACGAGTGGATCCCTGTCTCCTGCGCCAGCCGTTGCCCGTAGACCGGCCATCGGTCGTCGTGGGCCAAGTCGTTCGAGGTCACGGTCTCGTCGTTGCGTAGCGCGTCGTAGCACGGACCCTCCCCGAGCTCGAACTGCCACTGGTCGATCTGCCGCAAGATCTCGTTGCTGGCCGCCACCGTGCGGATCTGACCGCCCTCGATCACCGAGATGCCGACCATGTCGCAGCCGCGCATGGCGTGCGTGCACATGTGGACCGCTCGGTCCACCGTCGCGGCGAGGGTGGGCTCTTCGGCCATCTCTCGCACAGCGCTGGCGACAAGTCGGTTGAAGGACTCGTCCATGGTTCTCCCCGGCACAGCTCAACGACCCACGGCGCCCCTTGGCTGGAGCATGGTCCCCGAAGCAAGTATGCCGTGCCGCACCGATTTCGGCCCACGTACCATCTCCGGGCGCCATCGGCGTCCCTCCGGCGGCTGTCCCGAGCCTGAGGCGGCGTTCCGGCGGTCAACCGGCCCGGCGTACCGGCGCCGGGAGCGAGTGAAGAGTGACATCCACCAGGGTGCCGAGATGAGCCGTCGCCGTCAGATACGTGCCGTGGGGTTGCCGGCGTCGATCCGTGGGTGAGCCGGGATTGAGCAGGTGCAGCCCGGTGGGCCCGCACGTGTCCCAAGGGATGTGGCTATGGCCGAAGACGAGGACGTCCACGTCGGGATATCGCCTGCTGCAGCGCTTTTCGCGCCCGGCGGCGGGGCCGGTCTCGTGGACGACACCGAAGCGAACACCCTCGATCTCGGCGCGCGCCTCCAGTGGAAGGCGGTCCCGCAACGGCCCGTGGTCATTGTTGCCGCAGACGCCGATGAGCCGTGCGGCCACCGACTCAAGCTCTTCGACCAGACTGACGTCGACCCAGTCACCGGCGTGGAAGACCACGTCGGCGGCCTTGATCTCCGTCCACAGCTCGGCGGGCAGACCCCGCGCCTTCGTCGGGATGTGGGTGTCCGCGATCATCAGCACGCGTGTCGCCATGTCCTCGTCAATCCCCGCGTGCTCAGCCCTCGACGCCGGTGGCGTCATGCGGCTGGCCCACCGGTTTGCTCTGCGAGGAGCCCCGCTGCCGGAGGTAGATGGACAGCACCGCCATCGCCCCCACCGTGAGGAACTCGCTTTCCCAGTTCTCCGTGACGTCCACGGCGAAGTCGGAGGAGGACACGCAACGCGTCCATGGGACCGCGCCGAGATGGTCGGCCACCTGCAGGTCGTTGAACTGATGCCAGCCGACGAACGACTGGGCCACCAGAGCCCCGACAGCCCCGACGAAGATCAGCCCGAAGAACAGGCTCAGGGAGTTCTCGCGAACGAACCGGCGCATCCGTGGCTCCTCACGCGTGCCGGAGACCAATGACCAGCGTGACGGCCAGCCCGATGACCGCCAGATAGGCGATGAACATGCCACTGGACTGCTCGAGCTCGCGACGAGTCGACGGTGACAACACCTCGCACGCCCATGCCCCGTCACCGTGCGCGGCGGGGGAATGCACCTCCTCGGCCGACGAACCAGCCGACTGGTCCGCGGTGTTCGAGCAGCCGGTGAGCGGGATCCCGGTCGCCCGACCAGGACCAGAGTCGTGAAGAGCATCGGGCGCACCCTCTCGCTGCGTCCAGCCATGACGGGCAGATCCGCGCACAGGCCGCGAGCCGCACCATCCGACGCTGCAGAGCTTTCGCAGCATGCGGGCCGCCAGGTCCCTTGACGTGCCCAGATCGGCGGTTCTTCAAACGGCGACGGACACTCGGAGGACCGTCGCGGCAACGCGTGCGAGCGTGGAGCCGGCTTGTCGTCGCCGGCGCCGGGCTCCGCTACCTCCGGGGCAGACTGATCTCGAAGGCCGGTGGCTCGGCGGTCGTGGGTGGGCGGTACTCGGCCTCGCCGCCATGCGCACGAGCGATCTCCCGGACCAGGTAGAGCCCCAGCCCCGTTCCTGCGGCCGAACCGGCCATGGCGAACCGCTCGAACAGCCGGGGCACGAGGGTGCCGGGGACCCCAGGACCAGCGTCGCTGACCCGGATGCGGACCTGTTCGTCGACGACGCCGCGGAGACGGATGGGTGGGGTTCCGTGGCGAACTGAGTTGTCGAGAAGGTTGTCGAGGGCTTGGGCCAAGCGACCGGCGTCTGCGTGGAAGAGGGCGTCGTGCGGAACGTCCACCTCGAGCTGCACATCGGGGCGGGCCGCCCGCGTGCGTGCCGCTCCATCGCGCACGATCTGGCTGAGAGACGCCTGCTCGAGTCGGAGCTGAACGGTCTCGCCGTAACGCAGAGGGCTCGAGGCGAGATCAGCGGCAAGGCGCCGCAGCCGGGCAGCGCTGCTGCAGACGGTCCGTAGCAGCTCGCCCCGCTCGTCCGCCGAGATCTGGTTCCATGCGGTCTCCAGTCTGCCCGCGGAGCCGTCGATGACGGCGATCGGATTGCGAAGCTCGTGAGCCGTGACCGCGAGCAGATGGATCCGCTCCTCGAGAAGCCGTTTGCGCTCCTCCTCGTGCGCCCGCTGCTGGGTCTGGTCGCGG
>Ga0126310_10000475_pt1 | contig 13911 bp, 9 predicted proteins | sample Plot60_FD_92540 | JGI IMG/M metagenome (GOLD analysis project Ga0126310, IMG submission 92540) | Serpentine soil microbial communities from UC McLaughlin Reserve, CA, USA - Plot60 | ecosystem: Environmental > Terrestrial > Soil > Grasslands | place: USA: UC McLaughlin Reserve, Lake County... | reverse complement strand
GCCTACCACGGCAGGACGCTCGACACCGTGACACAGGCCGAGACGCTGCGCAGCTTCCGCGGTGTCAGGGAGGATCTCGCCCGCTTTGAGTCCGCAGCGGGGATGGTCGGGAGCGTGCGCGCCCTCTCGGGAGGCGACGAGGCCGACCGCAGGGTCTTCAACCTCCTCTACAACGCCCTCGACACACTGGAAACATGCGACTCTAATTTCGAGACTATCGAGGCGGCCCTTGGCATAAAGCTCTCCATCCTTGCCGGCTACGCGCCGCAACTGGACGTCTGCCTGGTCTGTGGAACGGACCTCGATGAAGCATCGGAGCCGCTGCACTTCGCCCCCGACCACGGTGGCGTCTTGTGCCAGGAGTGCCGCTCCGCGACCGGCGACGCGTTCCCGCTCGCCCCAGGCACGCTGGAGAGCCTTAGAACACTGGTCGAGGGCCCCATCCGTAGGGCGCCCGAACAAACTGGGCCGAAAGAGAGCGTCCTGAGGGTGGTCCGTTCCCACATCCTCGCCCACGCCCCCGGAAATACCCTTGTCGGCCCCCGGCTCGCCGGACGCCGGATATGAGATCCCCCGATCCCGGAGTCGGCCTGGAGCGAGACCCTCTCTCCTGGGCCGTAAAGAATAGCGCAGGCCGCCAGAGGCCCGAGCCTCCCGACGGGGTCCGCAATGAGTTCCAGCGCGACAGAGACCGCATAATCCACGCCAAGGCCTTCCGCAGGCTCATGCACAAGACCCAGGTCTTCATCTCTCCTGACGGCGACCACTTCAGGACGCGCCTCACGCACACCCTGGAGATGATGCAGATCTCCCGTACCATAGCCCGCTCCCTCGGCCTCAACGAAGACCTGACGGAGGCGATCTCACTCGGGCACGATCTTGGCCACACCCCCTTCGGACATACCGGAGAAGAGGCCCTCTCCCGCGCCCTCGCGGCCCACGGACGCGCCTTCCTCCACAACGAAAACTCCCTGCGCGTGGTCGACCACCTCGAGAAACAGGGAGACGGATTGAACCTTACGTACGAGGTCAGAGACGGGATACGTAACCATACAGGAGAGGGCTATCCATCTACCAGGGAAGGTGAGATCGTACGCGTCGCCGACAGGATCGCATACGTGAACCATGACGTGGACGACGCATTGCGGGCGGGAATCATCTCTGGCCATGACCTCCCGAGGGGCCCGATCTCGGTTCTCGGAGAGCAGATGAGCGCAAGGATCGACACCCTCGTAAGGGATATGATCTCTAATTCCAGGGTAAAGGGTGAGATATCCCTCTCGGATCCCATCTACGGGGCCCTCATGGAGCTCAGGGCGTGGCTCTTCCGGCGCGTGTACAACAACAAACTCGGCTCGAGCGAGAACCAGAAGGCGGCCCGGGTAGTTACGGCCCTCTTCGAGTACTACCTGGAGCACCCGGAGGAGCGAGTACCCAGCGACCCCGACCCCATAACCGAGACCATCGATTTCGTGGCCGGGATGACCGACAGATACGCCCTCGCGACCTACAAGCGCCTCTTCCTACCCCGGGGCGAGATCTTCGCGTAAGAGAGACCGCAGCGAAACGGGCCCAAATAAATCCTGAAGCCTGAAACCTGTTGCCTGAAGCCCCAGTTTGCGAAGCAAACCGCTCTCAGCCGGTGTTCAACATGCCGGACGATACACCCGAGATCGTGAGCAGAAGAGTGTTCAGCACGTCCTCGTGGTCCGGGGAGCCTTCGGGGAGCGCGCGAAGCCGGCGCAGGAGCGTGACCTGGACGTACGAGAGCGGGTCCACGTAAGGGTTACGGAGGCGTATCGATCTCTGAAGCACGGGGCTGTCGTCGAGCAGGTTCTCGTTCCCCGTTACGAGGAGCAGAGCGTTCACACAAGCAGCGTGCTCCTCGGAGATCCTTCTCCACAGGCGCTCACGGATGGCCGAGTCCGAGACCAGCGAGGTGTAGTTCTCGGCTACGCGCAGGTCGCTCTTGGCCAGGGTCATCTGCATGAAGTCGACGAGCGTTCGGAAGAACGGCCAACCCTGGTACATCTCGCGTAGAGTCGCCAGTCTCCGCTCTTCGGCTGCGTAGTCACCGAAGGCGGTTCCTGCCCCGTACCAGGAAGGGAGCAAGAAGCGGTTCTGGGTCCAGGCGAACACCCAGGGTATGGCCCTGAGGCTCTCGACGTCGGGGTTTTGCACCCGCCGGGCTGGGCGGCTACCCATGTTGAGCAGGGAGAGTTCCCCGATAGGAGATGCCTCGGAGAAGAAGGTCAGGAAGTCCTCGTCTTCGTAGACAAGGCCGAGGTAGGCCCCTCGCGCTCTCGCGGAGAGTTCTTCCATCACCTCTACCCAGCGGGGCTCCGGCTCGCCGGGTGGCCCGTCGGTGCTCGCCTCGAGGACGGCGGCGAGCACCGTGTCGAGGTTGCGACGTGCCAGGCCGCGCATGCTGTACTTGAAAGAGATCACCTCTCCCTGCTCGGTGATCCGGATCCTACCCTGCAGGGTATGAGGAGGCTGGGCCATAATCGCCTGGTAGCTGGGTCCCCCTCCTCGTCCCGCGCTTCCTCCCCGGCCGTGGAAGAGCCTCAGGTTGACGCCGAACCTGCGGGCGACCGACGAGAGCAGGCCTTGCGCCTTGTACAAAGTCCAGTTGCTCGTAACGTAGCCGGCGTCCTTGCCCGAGTCGCTGTAGCCGAGCATTATCTCCTGCAGGTCGTCGCTCTGCCGGAGCGAAGAGCGATAGAAGGGGTCATCGAGCAGGTGTTCGAGTACCTCGGGGGCCAGCTCGAGGTCGTCGACGGTTTCGAAGAGGGGCGTGACCCTGAGGTAGTTGGCCGTGCACCTGCCGCTCTCATCGACCTCCAACAGGCCGGCCCGGCGTGCGAGTAGCTGCACGCCAAGGACCTCGCTCGCGCTCTGGGCCATGCTGAGGATAAACGTCTCGACGGGGGTGCCAGAGTACTCCTCTTTGGCGCGCCGGATGCGCCTGAAGGTCTCGAGGACTCTGCGCGTCTCTCCCGAGAGGTCTTCCGGTTCGGGAAGCGAGAGGCCAGGGTCTTCGAGGAGCCTTCGCAGGATTGCGGCGCGCTCTGCCTCGTCCAGATCCAGAAGGTCTTCACCCGTGGCGGCCGAGACGAGCCTGGCGACGGCCCTCACCACCGTGGAGCTCTCCTGGCGGACATCCAGCTTCGCCAGGTGGAAGCCGAAGACCTCGGCCTGACGGATAAGGTCTCTGAGGGCCCCCTGGGCGACGCGCTCTCCGCCATTTTGCAACAGGCTCTCGCGGATGGTACGCAGGTCGCGCAGGAAGTCCCTCACGCCGGGGTAGGCGGTGGGCGATCCAGGTTCCTGCAGGGCGCACCTCAGGCGCTGTGCCATGTAGAGGAGTTTGCGGCGGTAGATCTCGTTCGCATCGAGGCCCCCGTAGCGCTCGACCATCTCCGGCATGAGTCCTTCGTCCTGTTCGACCGACCGGCGCAGTTCTTCTGAGACCGGGATCATCCTCGCGGATTGGCTCATGTGATCCGTCATCCACACTACGGAGGCGAGGTGACGCTCGAGGATGACCTCGCGGTGAAGGCCCAGCGCCGTGGTTATCATCTCCGGCTCGACGAAAGGGTTCCCGTCCTGGTCACCGCCGACCCACGACCCGAACTCAAGGACGCGACCGAGGCCGGGAGTGTCTTCCGGGAACTGGCGTGATAGCTCGTCCTCGAACTCCCTGTACGCTTCGAGGGTCGCCGAGATCAGAGGGTCCTCGAAGAACAGCAGCGTCCGCTCAATCTCCTGTTCGACCTCCGGGCGACGGACCCTCAGCTCGTCGGTTTGCCACAGGATCGTGATCTCCTCGGCAAGGTCCTCCTCGAGACGCCTTTGCTCCTTCCACGTGAGAGCTGGTGACTCCATCGACTCGAGAATCGCCCCGATCCTCACGTGCTTGCGCCTGACGCTGCGCCGCATCGCCTCCGTCGGATGGGCGGTCATGACGAGACCCACGGCCATACCCTCGAGCACGCTCCGCAACTCCTCCTGCCCGAGGCCTTCGCTCTTGAGTCGGGCAAGGGCGCTCGCCACAGAGGCGCGTTGTGGTGCGTTGCCCGGCGACGACTCGTACTGCCGCCGTCGCCGCACCCGATGGTAGCGCTCGGCGATGTTGACAAGCTGGAAGTACACGGAGAACGCGCGTACGATCCGCCGCAGCTCCTCTACGCTCATGGCGTCGATCATCCGCCTGAGCCTTTCGTCGAGTTCGGGATCGTAGTCGAAGCGCAGCCGCTTGCACAGCAGCCTGACCTCCTCCTCGCTCTCGAAGAGGTCTTTACCCTCCTGCTCGATGAGGATCCGACCCAGGACCCGCCCGAGTAGGTTGATGTCCCTCCGCAGCGGCTCGTCTTTGGATTCGAAGCCGATCCCCGGCGGGAGGTCAGCGTACCCGGCGCTTGGCACCATCGCAGATCCGTCGCGGATATCCATACCAGGTAGAGTAACATTACCCCTGGTCCACACCACACGCATATCTGTAGTCCGGTACAGCAGGAGACCGGGATTGAGGATCTCACAACGCACCATAGAGGAGGTCAGGGAGGCGGCCGGTATCGTCGAGGTGGCCTCCGAGTTCACGGCCCTGAGGCGCCAGGGCGCCCGCTTCGCAGGCCTCTGCCCCTATCCCGACCACCAGGAGAAAACCCCATCCTTCAGCATCTCCCCGGACAAGGGCTTCTACTACTGTCACGGCTGTCAGCGTGGAGGGGACGCCATCAAGCTCGTCATGGACCTCAAGTCTCTGGAATTCGCCGAAGCAGTCTCCTACCTCGCCGACCGCTCCGGCATCGAGCTGCAGTTCGAAGGTGGGGGAGACCCGGGCGCAGCAAAGGAACGCGCCTCACGTCGACGCGCTATCCACAGAACCCTCGCCGCCGCCACCGTCTACTACCACAAGTACCTCCTTACCTCGAAGACCGCGGAAGCACAGAGGGCCCGCAGCTACCTCGAAGACCGCCATATACAACGTTCTACTATAGAAGAATTTCGTTTGGGGTACGCCCCGCCGCGGGGTATTTCGGGGTTCGTGGCCGTGGCTGGGCGGTTGGATCTCGACCGGGCCGTTTTGGATGCGGCCGGACTTCTTTCGCCGCGGGGTGGGGAGCGTTTTGCGGGTAGGATCACATTCCCCATCTCGGACCGGCGGGGTAGGATCGTGGGATTCGGTGCTAGGACGCTCGGTGACGCCCAGCCCAAGTACCTGAACTCTCCCGAGACGGAGATCTTCAACAAGCGGGACCTGCTCTATGGCTTCCCTCAGGTCTCTGAGGCCATCCGCGGAGAACGCACGGCGCTCGTCGTAGAGGGCTACACCGACGTGCTGATGCTCTACCAGTCGGGAATCAAGAACGCCGTGGCCACGCTGGGTACAGCGACCACCCCTGGCCACCTGCGCATGCTCAGCGGCTACGCGGACAGGATCCACGTCCTCTTCGACCCCGACGCAGCAGGGGAGAGGGCTATACAACGGGCGGCGGCGACAGCGGCCGAGCTGAAGTTGGATCTCCGGGTCCTGCGCCTACCCGAAGACCCCGCGGACTGGCTCCAGGAACATTCGCCGGAGGAATTCAATGAGATGTTGAACGATGCCGTGCCCGCGCTCGAGTACGGCATCAGGCGCATCGTTGCCCGTACCAGGGGAGCGGACGCCACGGAGCGCTCCAGAGCCGTGCCCGAGGTGAGGAGCATGATCCAGGAAATAAAGGATCCCGTTCTCTACCGCGAGGCCCTGCGCCTGGCCACAGAGTCCCTCGGCGTGAGCCCCGAGGTCCTGCAAGCGGCAGAGCCCGCTACCTCGAGGACCAGCTCCTCCCCACGAACCGGTGGCCCGAGTGACCCGCTCACAGAAGCCGGCGCCGCCGTGCTCACCCTCATTCTGACCAGGCCCGACCTTACGGCTCCCGTTCTCGAGGAGGGCATAGAGATCCCGGATCTCTCCGCGCCACTGACGCTGGGTACCGAGGATTTTCGCGATGATACGCACACGCGAATCTTCAGCCTGCTGAAAGAACACGCAAGCAGAGACCTCGATGCGGTGCTCTCAGACGAAAGGGCCAGGCCGCTGATGGACCAGATCGGGGCCCTCGCATCCCAGGGGGAGAGGCTCTACCCGTCCGAGACCTCCGTGCGCGAAGCCTGGTTGCGGCTGGCGATACTGAGCCGCGAACAGAGCAAACGGGAGACCCCGGATTATGACCGCAAGGAAATGCTGCAGGCGGAGATCCAAAATCTCAAACAGGCCCTGCGCTCATCCGCCGCCGGAGCTTGAAGCAACGCGCCACGAACCGTATAATCCACTCTTGCAACATTCCCCTGTAGCTCAATTGGCAGAGCATTCGGCTGTTAACCGAAGGGTTGCTGGTTCGAGTCCAGCCGGGGGAGCTAGGCGGCACCACCCGGTCCCCGCCAAGGGCCCATAGCTCAGTTGGTTAGAGCATCCGACTCATAATCGGACGGTCCCAGGTTCGAGTCCTGGTGGGCCCACAAGCCTTACAGCCGAAAGACCTTGCCCTACACCCACTGACCCGCCAACTTATTTCCACACACCCAACATGTTGGGGGCCCCTCTCGTCTGCGACCGACATGTTACGCTGGTGGCCTATCCCCACTCCATGTAGGAATCTTCCTCATGGCTGCAAATCGAGACTTTCAAATAGGGGTCCTCACCCCTAGGGTAGAGGGATAAAACCGGCATTTTGGACCAAATGTGGTCTTTCGGGGGTCGTCCCGGCCGCCCAGATTGCGAATTTTCCGTGCATATGCAAGAATTTCGCTGTTGTGGGTCAAAGTGGAGCGTAGTGGGAGGACACGGCTCTGGCCCTTTTAGGGGAGTACGAGCACACGCTGGACGAGAAAGGGCGCATGACCCTCCCTTCGCGTCTCCGCCCCTATTTCGAGGGTGGGATCGTCGTGACCAAGGGGGTGGACAGGTGTCTGTTCGCGTTCCCGCCTGAGGAGTGGGCGACGTTCAAGGCCAACATAAAGGCCAACGCGGACCTCTCGGCCAGGGGACGCCAGCTTTCGAGGATGTTCTTCTCGATGGCTTTCGAGGCCACGCTCGACAGGCAGGGTAGGGTTTTGATCCCCACGAAGCTCGCAAGCTACGCGGGCTTGCGGCGCGACGTGACCATCACGGGCGTAGACGACCGGTTGGAGATCTGGGACACGGAGGAATGGGACCGCTACGTCTCGGGTGCGGACGACTCGTTCTCCGAGATCGTCGAGGAGTTTGCGGGAAGGGATCTCGGCGGGTGATGGCCGCCGGACACCGTCCCGTGATGCTGGAGAGCGCGGTGGCCACCCTCGCTCTAACCCCCGAAGACTCCGTGATAGACGCCACCTTCGGCGGTGGCGGCCACTCCAGGCTGATACTCGGCGGGCTCGGGCCAGGCGGTAGCCTCGTCGGCATCGACCGCGACCCCGAAGCGGAAGGACGCGCATCGGACCTCATAGATGACCCGCGCTTCGAGTTCGTCTCGGGTGCCTACGACCGGGCGCTGTGGACGATGGTCGAGGAGGGCAGAACGGCGGACGCGATCCTGTTCGACCTCGGGCTCTCCAGTTTCCAGGTCGAGGAGCCTGAACGCGGCTTCTCCTACGTCAGCCAGGGTCCGCTCGACATGCGAATGGACCCGCGCTCGGGGCCAACGGCCGCCGAATTCCTGAACACCGTTGAGGCTCGGGAGTTGGCGAGGGTGCTCTCCGAGTACGGTGACGTGCCGCGCCGTGAGGCAGGGCGTGTGGCGCGAGAGATCGTTCGCAGGAGACCGCTCGCGGTTACGACGGATCTTTATGAGGCCGTACGGGCTGCCGTGGGCTGGAAGGAGAAGGGCGGCAACCCTGCTAACAGGATCTTCCAGGCCGTGCGGATCAGGGTAAACGACGAATTGGGCAGCCTCGGCCGGGCCCTCGAGGCCGCCGAGAGGCTCCTCACGCCGGGCGGGAGGCTGGTGGTCATCACGTTCCACTCGGGAGAGGATCGCCTGGTGAAGCGGTTCATCTCGGGTCGGGAGGGCCGGTGCGTCTGTCCGCCGGAGCTGCCTGTGTGCGTCTGTGGCGCAAGGCCGGTCTTCCGCCGAGGCGCGGTTCTGAGCCCATCGCAGCGCGAGGTAGAGGAGAACCCGCGCAGCGCCTCGGCCAGGTTACGGGCGGCGACGAGGACGGCCGAGCCTGTGGAGGATGGTACGTGATACCCGCGTCACAGCGCAGGTACAGGGCCACGCTCCCTACCGAACCAGCGTGGCCAGTAGAGAAGCGCGACCCTGAGCGTCCGCAGGAGAACGCCCTCAGGCGGAATGCCGCGGGCCGGCGTCGCCGGTTTGCGATGCTAGTTGTGGTACCCGTGCTATTGATGCTGGGGAGCGTCTATCTGCACACGGTCGCCGCAGGGCTCGACTCCAGGGCCGCCGATCTCGACGTCAGGCTCGACAGGGCCAGAGAAGAAGGGGAGAGACTCGAGGTCAGGGTCGCGGAACTGTCTGGCGCGGGGAGGATAAGGGACCTCGCCTCGGAGAATCTCGGTATGCACGAGCCACAGAGCGAAACCTTGAAGGTCTATGGAGACAAAGCGGAGGATGGGAAAAACGATGGGACACCACAGAGAGGGGGACGGCCGCGGAAGCGTTGACCGGCCAAGGCCTCGCAACGCAAAAGTTCGCCGTGGTACGAAAAACCCCCCTCGCACCAAGATCAAAGGCCGCAGGAGCACCGGTGGCAAAGTCATCCCGCTCTCAAGGCAGCGGCGGACCGACGGTGCCAGCCGTCGCACCAAGAGGAAGCCTCACTCCTCGTCGACCGGCGGTCAAACGAAGACTACCGTCGGCCACAAGAGGCTGTGGATGGTGGCGGCGGTGTTCGCGATGACGGGGCTTCTCCTCGGCGGGAGGGCTGTTCACATAAGCCTCACGGAGGACGAGAGTTACAGGGCCTTCGCCGACGAACAGGTAGGGGGAGTGGCGCAGGTCGCTGTGCCGACCCGCGGCAGCATAGTGAGCGCCGACGGGAGGGAGCTCGCGACCAGCCTCGAGGTCGCCCGCGTGATTGCGACCCCTTACCAGATCGCAGACCCCAAGGGGACGGCCAGAAAGCTGGCCGGCGTGCTCGGCGAAGAGGGCGACACGACCGAGAAGGAGATCAGGGCTGCGCTCTACAGGCGCGATGCGAGCGGCGAGCTTATGGGATACAGCGTCGTCGCCACGGGGGTAAAGCCCGAGACGGCTGCGAAGGTGCAGGCCATGGGCATCGAGGGCATCACGACCGCCCCCGATACCGAGAGGGTCTATCCGGACGGAACCATCGCCAGCCAGCTCCTCGGACACCAGGGAGACTACGGCGAGCCCTTCGGTGGGATCGAGGCCAGTTACGATAAGACATTGAAGCGCGGCCACGACGTAGACCTGACGGTCGACTCGGCGGTCCAGCAGGAGCTCCAGAAAGCCCTGGGGAAGGCCGTCGAGAAGAGCAAGGCGAAGAGTGCCGTCGGCGTGGTCATGCGTGTGGACGATGGGTCCATCGTGGCGCTCGCCAACACCCCGGAATACGACAACAACGACTTCGGCGCCGTCCCCACAGAAGACCAGCGAGATCGGGTCCTCACCGACCCGTACGAGCCAGGCTCTACCTTCAAGGCCTTCACGGTCGCCTCAGCACTTCAGGACGGCGCGGTCACGCCCTCGGAGAAGTTCGTGGTCCCGGATCACATGACCGTGGCCGACCACGTCATCAACGATTCCGAGCCGCACACGACCGAGATTCTGACCCCCGGTGGCGTGCTCGAGCACTCGAGCAACGTCGGTGCGACGAAGATCGCACAAGAGCTCGGCGGGAAGGAGCTCTACGACTACATGCGCGCCTTCGGTTTCGGCGAACCAACCGGGGTAGACCTGTGGGGTGAGGATCAGGGCCTCGTCCCCGCATACAAGGACTGGAGCGGGATCTCGATAGGAAACATACCCTTCGGACAGGGGTTCACCGTTACGCCCTTGCAGCTCGTCTCCGGCTACGCCACGCTCGTCAACGGCGGGCGGAGGGTAACGCCCCACGTAACCGAACGGGAAGCCCCAGCCAAACAGGGGCCCAGGGTGATAAGCACCAAGACCTCGGCTATAGTACGCGGGATGTTGCAGGGCGTCGTCGACGACGGGTCGGGCCACTTCGCCCAGATCTCCGGTTACACCGTGGCCGGCAAGACGGGGACCTCTCAGAAAGTGGACCCGAAAACAGGGACCTACGGTGACGAGTACGTGGCCTCCTTTATAGGTTTCGCCCCGGCCACCGACCCGGAGTACGTGATGCTCGTCGCCGTCGACGAACCACAGACCTCCTACTGGGGAGAGGTGGTCGCGGTACCCGCCTTCCGCGAGGTAATGACCTTTACGCTGGGCTACTTCAACGTCCCGCCCGACCGCAAGGGTTTCGAGGCCGAGGAGTCCCTCTGGTGAGGCCAACCACTCTTTCAGAGGCCGCGCAGGCCATGGGCGCGGATCTCCATGCCGCGCCCGTAAAGGCCCTCGTCAGCGGGGCGGCGACTGATTCCCGAAAGGTGCGCGAAGGGGACCTCTTCTTCGCCCTGCGGGGCAGGACCGACGGCGCGGATTTCGCCCCCGAGGCCAACCTGCGCGGCGCGGTCGCCACGGTGGCTACGCGCAGGCTCGAGGTGCCTACCCTCGTGGTGGACGATCCCCTTCAGGCGCTGCAGCGGTTGGCGCGGTGGTCGCTCGCCCGCCCGGACGCGCCTTCGCCTGCCGTGGTTGGCATCACGGGTACGGTGGGTAAGACTACGACCAAGGACGCGCTCGCCACCATACTCAGGCACGCCGGAAAGCGGGTCTCGGCGACCGCAGGAAACCTCAACAACGAGATCGGACTCCCCCTGACGATCCTGGCCTCAGACCCCCGCACAGAGATCCTCGTCCTCGAGATGGGCGCCACCCACCCCGGGGATATAGAGTACCTGTGCGCCATCGCCCCGCCCGAGATCGGTGTCCTTACGGCCATATCGCCGGTCCACCTCGACTCCTTCGGGACGCTCGAAGGTCTCGCCGCGGCAAAGGGCGAACTAGCCCTCTCGCTCCCCGAGTCCGGTACGCTGGTCGCTCCCGCTGGCGCGCCAGAGGCGGCGATAGGGTCAGGCCGAAAACTCGGGCGGCGCATCACCTTCGCCCGCTCCGGCGACGCGGACCTCCTCGCCTCTGAGATCGAAGCGACGGACGAAGGCCTCCGCTTCGTCGCCAGCATCGCGGGCGAGTCGGCCGAGGTCCGCACCCCGGTCTTCGGGACGCACCTGGTGGAGCCGCTTCTCGCTTCCCTCGGCGGCGCGCTCGCCCTCGGCCTCGACATCGAACAGTCCGCCCGTGGTCTCTCCCGCCTGCGGCGAACCGGCCTTCGTGGCGATGTCTACCGCCTCAGGGAAGACATCACGGTCTACGACGACTCCTACAATGCCTCCCCGGCCGCCGTCGCCGCAGTGCTCGAGTACGGTGCGGATCAGGCATCGAAACAGGGCCGAAGGCTCGTCGTCGTGCTTGGCGGAATGTTCGAGCTGGGAGCCTGCGCCCGCGCTTACCACAGGGAGGCCGGCGAGCTGGCGGCCGAGGTCGGCGTCGACCTGCTCGTCTGCGTCGGCGACGAGGCCCGCTGGTACGCAGAGGCCTTCCCGGGCAGGACCCTCTTCTACCCGGACGCGGCGAGCGCCGCCGAAGCGCTGCGGGGAGAGCTGCGGAGCGGAGACTACCTCATCGTCAAGGGTTCGCGCGGGGTGGGGCTCGACGCCCTGACCCGCACGTTGAGGGAGAGTTTAGCTCTTGTTTAGCGTTGTGCTTGCGGCGGCGGTAGCGTTTCTAGCGACGGTGTTGCTCGGCTCGAAGTACATCGAGTTCTTGCAGTCGCGGAAGTTCGGGCAGTTCGTCCGCGAAGAGGGACCCCAGACGCACCTGATCAAAGCAGGCACCCCGACCATGGGTGGGATCGTGATGCTGACGGGTCTACTCGGGGCGCTCGTGGTGGTGGCGCGGCCGAACGTGGCCACGCTGACAACGCTCTTGCTCGTCGCCGTCGTGGCGGGCATAGGCCTCTACGACGACTGGCAGAAGATCTCCAAAAAGCGTCCCGAGGGGTTGAGCGCCCGCTACAAGTTCCTCCTCCTGACCCTTGCGGTGGTTCTGGCCGACGTCCTGGCCGTGCGCTACGTAGGCGTCACCCAGACCGTCCTCGTGCCTTACTTCGACCGTAGCCTGGTGTTGGGGCCCGGAGTCGTGGGGATCGCGCTCTTCAGCGTGTTCTTGCTGCTGGTGATAGCGGGCACGACCAACGCCGTCAACCTGACGGACGGGCTCGACGGGCTCGCCGCGGGGGCGGCGGCCATAGCCCTGCTCGCCTACACCGCCATCGCCTTCCTCGAGCGTCAGTACGACGTCGCCGTTATCTGCGGCGCGATGGTGGGGGCGATCGTCGGGTTCCTCTGGTACAACTCCCACCCGGCCGACATCTTTATGGGGGATACAGGCGCGCTCGCGATAGGGGGCGTCCTCGCGGCCGCAGCCGTGCTCACGAAGACGGAACTCCTCCTGCCCATCGTGGGCGGTCTTTTCGTCGTCGAAGCCGCCTCCGTCATCATCCAGGTCCTCATCTTCAAGCTCACGGGACGAAGGGTGTTCAAGATGGCCCCCATCCACCACCACTTCGAGTTCTTGGGGTGGGACGAGAACAAGGTGGTGGTCCGGTTCTGGATCGCCCAGGCCGCTTTCTCTTCCGTGGGGTTCTTCCTCTACTACATCTTCCTCTACAACACGGCAGGGTGAGACCGTGAGAACCCTGGTATACGGGCTCGGAGAGTCGGGCATCGTGGCCACGCGAGCGCTCATGGAGAGGGACGAGCCAGTCCTCGTGGCCGATGGTGGCGACGACGAACGACTGCGCGACACCCTGGCCGCACTCGAGGCGCCCGGCGTCCTCGCGGCCGGACCCGACGTACTTGACGGAATAGACAGGATAGTGGTAAGTCCCGGGATCAGCCCCCGCAACCCCGTGTTGCGAACCGCCGAGGCACGGGGCATCTCGATCGTCTCCGAGGTCGGACTCGGCCTGGAGCTGCTCGGCGGGGATACGCGTGTCGCTGCGGTCACGGGCACGAACGGGAAGACCACCGTCGTCGACATGCTCCACCGTATGCTCGAGGCTTCCGGTGTGCCGCACGCCGTCGCCGGCAACTCATGGCGAAGTCTTGCGGGGTGCGTCGAAGAGGCACGTGGAGCGGGCCTGCTCGTCCTCGAGGTCTCTTCGTTCCAGCTCCACTATCTCGAGAACCCAGGCTTCGAGATCGCCGCGCTCCTGAACGTGAGGCCGGATCACCTGAACTGGCACTTCTCTTTCGACGAGTATGTCCGCGACAAACTCCGTATCTTCGAGGGGCAGCGGGCAGAAGACCTGGCACTCGTAAGCTCCTCAGACCCGGTAGGCCGCGCCGCCGTAGACACCTTCCGGGCAGAGACCCTCGTCGTGGGCGAAGGCGACACGGCTCTGCGCGACGGGCGTCTACTTATCCGCGGCTCCCATCTGGCGGACGCGGCCGAATTGCGCTTCGCGGGGAGGCACAACCACGAAAACGCGCTCTTTGCCGCCGCCACCGCACAGAGGCTCGGCGCCGGGCTCGGGGAGATCAGGGAAGCGCTCCTCGGATACGAGTCCAGGCCGCACCGCATGCGGGTCGCAGCGGAGGTCGCTGGCGTGACCTACGTGGACGATTCCAAGGCCACCAACCCGGCGGCCGTCGCTGCGGCCCTCGCCAGCCTCGACGCGCCCGTGGTACTCATCCTCGGCGGTTCCGAGAAGTGGACGGACTTCTCCGAGGTGCTGCCGGGACTAAAAACGTGCCGGGCGGTCGTCTGCCAG
>Ga0126310_10000474_pt1 | contig 13911 bp, 18 predicted proteins | sample Plot60_FD_92540 | JGI IMG/M metagenome (GOLD analysis project Ga0126310, IMG submission 92540) | Serpentine soil microbial communities from UC McLaughlin Reserve, CA, USA - Plot60 | ecosystem: Environmental > Terrestrial > Soil > Grasslands | place: USA: UC McLaughlin Reserve, Lake County... | reverse complement strand
GGCCGGCAGGTTGGGGAGTCGCCGCCAGCGTCGAGCACGCGGCGAGTACGAATCGACGCGGCCCGTGCTCGCCCCACCGGGGAGAAAGCCGCCGATGACGACGATCTCGCTCCCGAGCCGAGCGCCGGCCACCTCCGTCCGCGCGAGCGGCAGCGGCGTAGCCGCCTGCCAACCGGGACTGGACGCCGCCGACGCCGAGGCGGCGAACGCCAAAACCGCCAGTGCGGGCGAGAGGACTCGAACCTCCAAGGGCTTTCGCCCAACGGGTCCTAAACCCGTCGCGTTTGCCAATTCCGCCACGCCCGCTTTCTCAAGGATAGGGCGAGTTCGCCGCGGAGCCGGGCTTTGCTCCGCTCCGCTCACAACCAATCAGGGGCCGTCCGATCCGCTCGGTGTCCCGCACGAGGTGGTTACAGAGTAGAGCGCGAGGGAACGAAAACGGCGTGACCGACGAACAAGATCGAGAACGAGAGAGCCGGCTCAGCGACGAGAACAAGTTCGTGGAGCTGCAGGAAGAGGTCGCAGACGAAACTCGGCGGGCTGCCGAGCGGCTCGCGACCGACCCTGTCGTCAACGAGCCTCCCGCAGACGAGTAGCTAGCGGCGCTGGGCCTTCCGCAGCGCGGCCTCGGCTTCTGCAAGCGATCGCTCCGCTTCGGCGGAGCGTTCGCGTGCGGTTTCAGCGGCTCGGCGCGCCTCCCCCGCCGCGCCCTCGGCACGGGTTGCCTCGCGATCGGCCTCGAGGGCCTCGCGCGCTCGGGCGCGAGCCTCCCGCTTCGCATCCTGGACCCGACGGCGCGCCTCGCCGAGCCCGTTGATCTTTGCCTTCGCGGCTCCCGCGCCCTTCTGCGGCCGTCGGGCCGGCGCCATCCCGGCGAGCGCCTCGAAGCCGGGCGGCTCGAGCTCGTCGGTGAGGCGCCCGGCGCGAAGCAGAAACCGCGATCCGTCGTCGAGCGCCGCGGCATCGAGGGTTTTCGCGATCCGTTCGACGATCGCGTCGCTGACGGAGCGCCCCTCGTCGGCAAGGATGTCGCGCCCGAGGCGGGCGAGCGCCCGCACCGACCGGCGTTGCTCGGCGAGTCGGTCCTGCAAATCGGAGCCTTTGCCGGCGAGCGCTCGCTGCTGTGCCTTCCGCAACTCCTCCGCCGAGCGCAGTAGGGCACGCACCTCCCCCGGCTCCCGGCGCGCAAGCTGGTTCGCTGTCCAGACGGGAATGCTCGGCTTCGCAAGCTGCTTGATCTCGTCGGCGGCGTCGCTTCGGCCGGCTTTGCCGAGGCGCCGGGCCAGGTCGTTCCGCGCCTTCGTGAACTCCTCGAGCGGGAGAGCGTAGAGCCGGTCGAGCTCTTCCTCGACATCGGGAACGACGCTCAGGTGCTTTTGCTCAGGCAGCCTCGCTCAGCGCCTCGATCAGCTCGTCCTTCGACATCTTCGAGCGGCCGGGAATGCTCGCCTTCCGCGCACGCTCATCGAGCTCCGCCTTCGAGAGGCCAGACAGATCCCGCGGCGAGCCGATGCGCGAGCCACGCTTCCGCCGCGAACGGCCGGGGGCGCCTCCGGCTGCCTCGATGCTCGCACGCAGCGCCTCGAGCAAGTCGGGCGGGGCGGCCTCTTCGGTCTCCGGCGCATGATGGACCTCCTTGCCTGCACGCTTGGCGCGAATGATCTCGCAGAGCGCGTCGCGGTACGTGTCCTTGTACTTCTCGGGCTTGAAGTCACCGGCAAAGTTCTCGATCAGCTGCTCGGCCATCGCGAGCTCTTCCTTGGAGACCTTCGTCCGGGATGGTCTGATCTCGTCGACGGTCCGGATCTCGTCCGCGAAGTACATTTGCTCGAGGGTGATCACGCCGTCCCGGACACGCAGCGCACCGAGGTACTGGCGGTCGCGCATGACGAACTTCGAAACGCCGGCGAGCTGGGAGTCCTCTAGCGCCCGGAGCAAGAGGGTGTAGACCTTCTCGCCGCCTTCCTCGGGCCCGAGGTAGTAGGTACGGGCGAAGTAGATCGGGTCGACCTGCTCGTACGGGACGAAGTCGGTGATCTCGATCGTCTTGTAGCCCTCGGTGCGTGCCGCCTCGAAGTCCTCATCCTCCATGAACACGTACTCACCCTGCTCGAACTCGAACGCCTTGACGATCTCGTCGTCCGGGACGCGCTTGTCCTCGAGCTTGCAGACCTTCTGGTACCCGATCGGGCTCTCGTCGGGTTGGTGGACGAAATGAAACTGCAGCTTGTGCTCGGAGATGGCGCTGTACATGCGCACGGGCACGTTGACGAGCCCGAAACTGATCGAACCGCTCCAAATCGCTCTCGGCATCGCTTGTCTTTGCCCAGCGCCGGGGGAGGAAAAACGCCGCCCGCTCGGCGCGCCGACAGGCTTTGAGGCCACGTAGTTCCCGGCGCTTGCGAAACCCCCACGGACGGAAGGCCGTTATAGAGGGACGACGACGCCCGAAGGAGGTGACTGCTCTGAGCATTCTCTGGATCATCCTGATCATCGTTCTCGTGCTCGCGCTGCTCGGCTTCTTCTCGCGCGGCAGGTGGTAGGCCGCAATCTTGCGTAAAACAGGCCGCCCGGCCCATTGCCGGGCGGCCTTTGGCCAGGCAAGGTTTGGTTGGTGGATTCCGTCCTTGCCGGCATCGATCGATCGCAGGCTCTCCCTCGCCTCGGGGGGATGGCGAGACCCGACGGGGTGGCGATCGTCAGCGAGCGATTCTGGGCGTTTGCCGGCACCGACGGCACGCTGCGAGAGGGTGCGATGCCGGCGCCCCGTGAACGGCTGCGCAAGGTGCCACTTCTCCGCGGCCTCGTCCGCCTGGGGCTCTCGCTTTCCCCGTTGTTCCGCCGCGGCGGAGTCGCAAAGCCGCGCGAGCGGCTGCTGCTCGTGGCAGCCATCGCCGCCCCACTTCTGTTCGCCTTTCTCCCGCAACGGGCTTCGCTGATCGCTGGGCTCTCGGTCACGCTAGGCCTGGTCCTGTGGCTCCTTCGCGGCCGGACCCTGGCGCTGCACGGCGCCGAACACCGCGCGATAGCCGCCGCGGAGGAGCGCCGTCTCGCCGACACCTGGCGCGGAGAGGCCCGACCGACGCGCTTCGCCGGACGCTGCGGCACGAACTTCGCCGCGCTCGTCTTCCCGATCGCCGTCGTCCTCCAGCGCGTCTGGCCTTTCGCACCCACGATCTATGCCTCGGCCGCGGTGGTCATCCTCTCGCTTGCCCTGACCATGGAGCTCTGGCTCGCGGTCGAAAGCTCGAAGAGGCGCCTAGCGCGAGCGTTCCTCTTGCCCGGGCTCGGTTTGCAAAGACTGACGACGAGAGAACCGGGTGTAGAAGAAACCCGAGTAGCTTTGCGCGCCGTCGAGTCAGTCCTCTCCCGAGAACTCGCGGCCTAACGCCGCCGCGCCCGACCTGCGCGGGCGCGGCTCGCAACGGTTTTCCGAAGAAGAAGAGCCGATGCGAGTCGTCATGGCCCTCGCGCAGCGAGGGCCGGACTCGCGTCGGCGATGGCCCCGGCAAGAATCGAACTTGCGCACGCGGATTCGAAGTCCGCTGCTCTATCCACTGAGCTACGGGGCCTCCGCGTCAGGGTAGACGAGGTTCGGCGGCGTTTCGCCGCGAGCGGCGGCCAGCAGGTTGTCGACCAGCACGCGCGTCATCGCCTCGCGCGTTTCCGCGGTCGCGCTGCCGATATGCGGTGCGAGCACGACGTTCGGCAGCCCGAGTAGCTCCGGCGGCACCTCCGGCTCGTGGGCGAAGACGTCGAGGCCTGCCTCGATTCGTCCGGAGACGAGCTCTGTCACGAGCGCCTGCTCGTCGACGATTCGACCGCGCGCCGTGTTGACGAGGCAGGCGCCGTCACGGAGGAGCGCCAACCGCCGGGCGTCGAGCAAGCCGCGCGTCTCGTCCGTCAAGGGCAGGTGCAGGCTGACAGCATCGGCTTCGGCCAGCAGCTCGTCGAGCTCGAGCCAGCCTCCGTCCCCGGGCGTCCGCGAATGGTGGAGCACCCGCATGTCGAATGCCGCGGCGCGTTTCGCGACGGCTCGTCCGATCCTCCCAAAGCCGACGATCCCCAGCGTCGAGCCGCTGACGTCGCGACCCAGGAAGTCGGGATCGGCCCAGCCCCCTCGCCAGCGCCCCTCGCGGACGGCGCGGTCACCGACGACAAGCCGCCGTCTCGTGGCGAGGAGCAGCGCGAACGAGAGCTCTGCGGTCGCAGCCGTCAGGACGCCGGGAGTGTTCGAGAGCGCTACGCCACGCTTCGCGCAGGCCGCGACATCGATCGAGTCGTAGCCGACGCCGTAGTTCGCGACGATTCTCAGGTTCGGAAAGAGGTCGAGCGTCTCATCGTCGATGCGTTCGCCAACGACGGCAAGCGCATCGACGTCTTCGCGACGGTTGGCGGCCGCGAGCGGCCCGGCGAGATATTCGACGTCGTCGAGCTCGTCCCAGGCCGGACCAGGAAAGCGACGGGAGGCAAGGATCTTCAAGGCGCGGCTATTCTGTCTCCGCTCCGCGGTGGCGGTAGCTCAGTTGGTAGAGCCCCGGGTTGTGGTCCCGGTGGTCGGGGGTTCGAGTCCCCTCCGCCACCCCTCTTGGAAACGCCAACGGCTGCGGCCTCGCCAACGGGATTAGACGGACGCCCCGGCAAAGCCGGGACATCCTCTAGGTCGGCGCCGCAAGCGGCGCCGACGCGCCACCTCGCCGCCGGAAGTCCGGCCGCTTCGCGGCCATGACGACTTCCGCCGGTTTCACTTCTTACCAATGGTTTGTGAGCCGCGCCCGCCATGTCGGTCGCGGCGACAAACGGTATTTTCGTCCATCGCTCGTCGGCGAGCCGGGATCTGCGTTTGCCTACCGCACCGAATCGATTAGCTGGTCCGCCGGCTTCCAGATTTGGGTCTTCGCACCGGGGGTCGATTTCATTGCGGAGAAGTGGTCGGCGGTGAACGTCCGGGTTGACTTGATGCCGATCAGCCGGATCTGCGCGCCGGGGAAATTGGCCAGCTCCAGGCGGGCGAGGATCAGCCTCGCGCCGCGTCCATCGACACTTTTGTCCTTGTCTCCGAGCATGATCTCGAGCTTCAGCTTCGAGTCGAGCTTTTTGAGCGGACCGAGCTTCTCGTACTGAGAGTGCTCCCCCGGGTAAACCGCGAGCACGGCAGACGGCTCGTCGCCTCGCGCGGCTCGGACCGCCGCGTAGTCCACCGCGACGCGGCCGCCGCGTGAGTAGCCGATCAGAACGACAGGGACGTGCGGCTTTCCGAGCCGCGAGGATGCCTCGTCGACGGCGGCATCGATGTTCGGATACGGGTTCGCTTCTCCACCCACCTCGTAGCGCGGGTAGATGACGTCGCTGCCCTGCGCCGCCAGATGCTTCAGCCACGGGATGTGGTTCTTGGGCGTTTCCTCGGTAGGCCCGCCATAGCCGTGCAGGAAAATGACCAGCGAACGCGGCTTGCCCTTCGCGGCGTACAACCAGACCTCCTTGGGGCCGCTGCCGATCGGGCCTTGCTGCTCGAGCGCCGTCAGATGGGGCGCGCTCGAGCCGCCGCAGCCGGCAGCCGCGACGGCCGCGCCCAACAGCAGAACGCGTCGCACACAGGGTTAGACGAACGGCGGCGCGTCTAGATTGCGGCGTAGCTCGCCGACCGACTGGTACACGGCTGCTGCACCGGCGTCTCGGAGCTCCTGCTCGGAGTAACCGCCCGTGACGAGGGTCACCGTCTCGATGCCCGCCTTGCGCGCGGACTCGACATCCCAAGGCGTGTCGCCGACCATCACCGCGTCGCCGGTGCCAGCCCGGTCGAGGGCCGCGCGGACGAGGTCGGGCTCCGGCTTGGTTGCCTCGACGTCGTCGTTCGTCGTCCACGCGTCCGCGAGCTCTCTCGCGTCGAGAAGGTCGAGGTAGTGGTCGATCTCGTGCTGCGGCGAGGAGCTGGCGAGGACTGTGGCAAAGCCGCGCTCCTTCAGGTCGACGATCAGATCCCGCGCGCCTTCGAGTGGCTCGACCTCGTCGATCAGCTCGCGGTACAGCTCGTCGCGAGTGTCGCGGATCCGGTCTCCCTGCTCTTCGTCCGTCTCGCTGCCGACGAGGGCGGGAACGAGCTGGTCCCCTCCCATGCCGACGTGTCTGTGAATGCGCCAAACCGGCAGCACGATCGCGTGGCGCCGGAAGGCCCGGTACCACGCGATCGCGTGCTGGTAGTTCGTGTCGATCAGCGTGCCGTCAACATCAAGCAGTGCGGCACGTTGCACGAGCTAACGCTTGATCGCTTCACGCGTCTTCTGTGCCGACTCCTCGTGCTTACCCTCCGCGAACTCCTCGACGATCTTCGCGTTGAACGCCGGCAGGTCGTCCGGCTTCCGGCTCGAGACGAGGCCCGCGTCGACGACGACCTCCTTGTCGACCCAGTTCGCTCCGGCGTTGGCGAGGTCTGTCTGCAGGCTAGGCCAGGACGTGATCTCGCGCCCCTGGACGACGCCGGCTTCGATCAGCGTCCACGGCCCGTGGCAGATGACGCCGATCGGCTTGCCGGTCGCAGCGAAGTCGCGAATGAAGGTGACGACGTTCTCGTCCGTGCGCAGCTGGTCCGGGTTGGCGACGCCACCCGGGAGGACGAGGCCGGCGTAGTCGTCGACCTGAGCCTCCTCAGCCGTCTTGTCCGGCGTAAACGTGTCGCCTTTCTCGAAGTGATTCCAGGCGTGGAACTCGTTGTCGTCGGTCGAGATCAGCTCCGGCTGAGCGCCGGCCTGCTCAACCGCCTTCCACGGCTCGGTGAGCTCGACCTGCTCGACGCCCTCGGTCGCGATAAAGGCGATTCTCTTGCCCTGTAGCTCGTTGGCCACGATCGACCCCCTTCGGGTTCGGTTGCGAACTTACGGCGGCGGCGGCGGTTCTTCTTCGACGTAGGTCGTCCGCCGCCGGGTCGGCCAGTACGCGCGGCGCCGCACGGCGGGACCTTCTGCGTACGGCTCCGGGCCGCCCCAGCCCCAGAAGCCGACGCCCCACCAGCTATTCCAGAGCACGAGCGAGATCAAGAAGAGGATGAAGCCGACGACCATGAGAACGATGCCGACGACATCGACGTCGACGCTCCCGCCGCTTGTGTTGACGCCCCAGGTGAGGATGGCGCCGACCGCCATCAGGATGAGGCTGAGGATGATTCCCATGGGGTTGCTCTCCCCCGGGCTCGCCGACGGGAAACGTCGAGGGGACGTGCAGGTGTCAGCGCTACGCTTGGTTTGCGCGCCTGTAGCTCAGTGGAAGAGCGACGGCCTTCTAAGCCGTGGGTCGGAGGTTCGAATCCTCCCAGGCGCATCGCAGCAGTCAGGCCGGGTGCGCTCGCCGAGAGGTGCTATGCGTGTCGAGCCCTCCCGCTACTAGTAGCGGAAGCCGAAATCCGCAGTCACTACCGTGACCTCGCCGCCGCGGTAGACGCCGGGGGCGCTGGCGGCATGTATGGCACCAAGGCCGATCTCGCGCCAGCTGCGGTTCAGCAGGTTGGCTCGGTGCTCAGGGCTGTTCATCCAGAGGTTCAACGCACCGGCCGGATCGATGTCCGGCGACGACCAGAGGATGTTCTCCCCGGCCGACCACGTCTTGTAGCCGCGGTAGCTGTAGAAGCTCGCGATGCGCTTGAAGAACGAGCCGCCGTTGGCCGAGTCGTGGCTGAAATAGCCCTTCCCCGCCATCGAGGCGGAATGCTGGTCTGCGGCCGCCGTCAACTTCGTCGAGATGCGAAGCGGCCGCAGGCCGTGCTGCCCGCGCGTCACGTTGATCTTGCCGAGCAACTGGGATTCGAGCGCTGAGAGGCTTACACGCGCAGAGCGCGAGGTCGACGCCTGCTGTGCGCCCGCGCCACTGGGCGCAGCCTGGTTCGCAGGGGCAAAGCCGATCGCGGCGACCGCAAGGCTTGCGAAGACCGGGTGCACGATCCTGACATCGGTCGCGCCCTCACGTTACGTATCCCCCGTTTGGGGGATAGCGGGCGCCACCTTCTGCTCCCGCCTGTGTCGGAGCCAGTCGACGATCAGGACCTGGATCGCGCCTGCGACCGGGATCGCGCCGAGCGCGCCAAGGATGCCGGCCAGTTCCGCCCCGATCAGAATCGAGATCAAAACCACCAGCGGCGAGAGCTGCACCGTCCGGCCGTAGACGACCGGCTGTAGGAAGTGGTTCTCGATCTGCTGGTAGACGATGAAGAAGACCACCACGACGATGCCGGCCACGATCGAGTGGATGAACGCAACAGTCCCGATCAGGATCGCCGCGATCGTGGCGCCGGCGAGCGGGATCAGGTCGAGGATCGCGACGACGAGCCCCAGCGCGACGGCAAACGGCACCCCCATGATGAGCAGCACGATCGTCGTCGAGCCGCCGGCAATGAGGCTGATCAGAAGGTTTCCCGTCACGTAGCCGCCGACAGTCCGGTAGACCTGACGGCAGACGTTCTCCCAGCGCGGGCGCGACTCGGGAGGGAGAAGCCCGTAGAAGCGCTCCATCCATTTCGGGCCCTCGAGCAGCATGAAAAAGGTCAGGAAGGCGATCGTGATCGTCGCGAGCACGATCGTGATCACGCTCTTCGTGACCGAGATCGCAGCACCGGAGAGTCCGAGCACCTTCGTCGCGCCGCCTTTGTGGATCGCATCCCTGATCCGCTCCGGCAGGTGGTACTTCGTCTCGAGGAACCCGAACCGGCCCTTGCCACGGCTGACGTCGTGAATGTAGTCGGGCACCTTGCCGACCAGGTCGCTGACCTGGTGGACGACGGTCGGAACCAGGAGTGCCCCGATTCCGGCAAGAGCGGCGAGCACGAGCACGAAGGTGACGCCCGAGGCCAGCCCGCGCTTCTGGATCCCGTGTCGCTGGAAGAACTCGACCGCGGGGTTCATCGCCAGCGCCAGGAAGAGCGAGATCAGGATCCAGGTGATCACGTGCCTGGAGATCCAGACCACCTCGAGCACAACGGCGACGGCGATGAGCGTGCCGAGCACGGTCAGGATCGTGCGCACGGGAAAGCGGACGAGCCGCTCGGGCACCACGCGCCAAGGATCGCGGCCGCGTCGGACGTTTAGAGCCGGTGATCGGCGAGAATGCCGGGCCCGTGAGCCTGCGCGGAGAGCCCATCGAGATGACGGCAAGCCTGCCCGACGGTCGGCCGGTGCGGGTCTGGGTCGGCGTCCCGGAGGATTCCTACATCGCCCGGCGCGAGCTCGACACCGTCGACATCGAGCTCTCGATCGTCGACGGGAATCACCTCGCGGCTCTCAACACGGTTCTCGACGCCGAGCAGGTCAGCGAGGCGCGCGCCCTCGCCCGGGAGATCGTCTCAGGCCTCGAGTCGGGCAAGCTGGAGCCGACGGCGGCGGCGCTGGAGCCGCTCGCCGATCAGCCTCGCTAAGGCATGTCAAGCCACTCCGGGCGGTCGAAGCCAGCCAGCTCCTGGATCGAGCCGTAGACGGTCTGAGCGATCTGCGTGCTGTTTACGACTACCCGGCACGTTCCGTACGGGAGCTTGTTCCTTCGTTTCTTCTGGCTGTAACGCGAGTATCGGTTGACGGTTGACTTGCAGAGACAACTTCGCGGAAGTCCGACCGTGTCGAGCCAGAAGTTCTCGATTTCTCGCTGGCGAGACGCATGGTCGGCGAAGAGATTGCAGGTGAGCCGAAACCGGTCGCTACCGACGGCGAAGAACTCGCAGACGAACTCGACAAAGAACCTGGTCATCTCGGGGTCGGAGTTCGTGAACACGATCTTGTTCCGACTTCGAGATCCCTCGGCCCAATAGAGCATGCAGCCGCCGACGTAACGGCGTCCGAGACTCCGCGCCCGGCGCCGACCCTCGTCTTGAGCTGCGGCCCGTCGCGCTCTGGCGTTCGCAGCCATCGACGCCCGTGCGATGCGCTGACGCTCGTGCAGCCCGTTCCGCGCCTCCAGAGCGGCGTGCTGCTCGTCACTCAACTCGATGTCGCGGACCCACACGCTCACCGACGAATTCGAGACGCCGAGCAACCGGGCGATCTCCTTGATCGACCGTCCTTCTGTGCGGCGCATCAACCTTGCCTGTTCCCGCTCGACTGTTTTCATCTCTGAAAACATAGCCCGAGCGACGGACGGCCCTAAATCGAACCCGTGCACGCAGGTGAAAGGAGCGGGCGGCGGGGATCGAACCCGCGGCACGCAGGATGGAAACCTGCTGCTCTACCACTGAGCTACGCCCGCGTACGTCTAGCGTAGCGCCGTGCATCCCTATTCGTGGAGCCTCCATGCCGAGGTCGTCGTGTTCGTTCCGTTGCTTGCCTTGGCGTACGCGTTCGTGCTTCGCCGTTATCCGGCGCCGGGCTGGCGGATCGTCTGCTTCCTCGGCGGGCTGGGGCTGATCCTCGCCGTCTTCGTGACGCCGCTCGAGAGCCTGGCCCTCCACTACCTGCTGACGGCGCACCTGCTCCAGAACGTCGCGCTCGCCGAGTGGAGCCCGGCGCTCGTCGTCCTCGGGGTCCCACCGGCAGCGGCCGCGGCGGCACGCAGGTACGGCCCTTTGCGCCTGCTGACGCACCCGCTCGTCGCGCTCCCGCTCTGGCTGGCTACCTACTACGCCTGGCACATTCCGGCGGCCTACGACACGGCGCTGCGCCATCCCTCGACGCTGCTTCACCTGGAGCATCTCTGCTACTTCGCCACCGGCCTGCTGGTCTGGTGGCCGGTGCTGACCGGCCGTCTTGAAGCCGGTGCTTCCGCGGCGTACCTGTTCGTCGCCTTCGTGCTGGCTAGCCCGCTCGGGCTGCTGCTCGCGCTGATTCCCAACGCCGTCTACGACTTCTACGAGCACGCGCCACGGGTCTGGGGCTGGAGCCCGCTTGCGGACCAGCAGATCGCAGGCCTCACGATGGCGGCGGAGGAGGCGGCGGTCTTCTTCGGAGCCTTCGCCGTCTACTTCGTCCGATTCATGCGCCGCGAAGACGCGGCGCTCGACCTGAGGCACGCGAGATGGACGAGGTGATCCTCGCCCGCCACGGAGAAAGCGAGCTCAGCGTCGTTGGGACCGTCAACGGCGACCCTGCGGTCGCCTGTGCGCTGACTCCGGCCGGCGAGGAACAGGCGCGGCGGCTCGGGGAGCGGCTCGCCGACGTCGAGCTCGACCTTTGCGTCACGAGCGAGTTCGAGCGGGCCCGCCAGACCGCCGACCTCGCGCTGGCCGGCCGCGACATCCTGCGTCTCGTCATGCCCGAGCTGAACGACGTCCGCTTCGGCCGGTTCGAGGGCGGCACGCTCGCCGACTACCGGCGCTGGGCCGGCGAGAACGAGCCGACCGTCGAGGCGCCTGGAGGCGGTGAAAGCCGCAGCGCAACGGTCGCACGGTACGTGAGTGCGTACCGCAAGATTCTCACGCGGCGGGAGCGGACGATCCTCGTCGTCGCCCATGGTCTCCCAATCCGCTACGTGCTGAACGCCCTCGCAGAAACGGATCCGGCGCCTCTCGTCGAGCAGATCGCATACGCCGAGCCGTACACGGTCCCGGCCCCAGAGCTTGAACGGGCGGTCGAACGGCTAGAGCTCTGGACCTCCGCGCCCGCCTGGCGCTGAGCCATCTCTGTTTGGGTCCGTTAGGACCCTGGACAAAGGTCATTCCAGCCTGCCCGCACTGGACGCAAACAGGCATGCAGAAACGGTACGGCGGAGCGTCGTGCGCTTCCAATCGGGGCGGCCGGATTTGAACCGGCGACCTTCCGCTCCCAAAGCGGATGCGCTACCAGGCTGCGCTACGCCCCGTCAGCTGCTCAAGGTATCGCAGCCCGGGTTTAGCGGCCGCGCGAGTGAATCGCGCGGCCTTTTAGCCGGCATCGCAAGCGATGCCTCGGCAGGCTGCGCTACGCCCCGTCGACCGGCAAAGGTATCGCAGCCCGGGTTTAGCGGCCGCGCGAGTGAATCGCGCGGCCTTTAGGCGGCCCGCGGCTCCGCTGCTAGCCTCGCGCGCCGTGGCCGAGCCTATGATCGTGCCCGTGGCCGAGGGCCGCGAGCCTCGGCCGGTGCTCGGCTACGTGATGGTGATGGCGGCGGCCACCCTTTGGGCAGTCAACGGGACCGTCTCGAAGGTGATCCTGACGACAGGACTGTCGTCGCTGCGGCTGGCCGAGGTTCGCTCGACCGGCGCGTTCGTGCTGCTCGCGCTCGCACTTGCGGTCACACGACCGGAGGCCCTGCGGATCCGCCGCGGCGAGGTTCCGTACTTCATCCTCTTCGGCGTCGGCGGCCTCGCGCTCGTCCAGTGGTTCTACTTCCTCGCTATCCACCGGCTCCCGATCGGGATCGCCCTCCTGATCCAGTACATCGCGCCGGTGCTCGTCGCTCTCTGGGCGCGGTATGTCCTGCACGAGCCCGTCCGGCGCCGGATCTGGCTGGCGCTCTTGCTGGCGCTCACGGGCCTCGCGCTGGTGGTCGAGATCTGGAGCGGCGTCAGCTTGGACGCGGCGGGGGTCGCCGCCTCGCTCGGGGCGGCCGGCTCGTACGCGCTCTACATCCTGCTGGCCGAGCGCCGAATAGGCGAGCGTGACCCGATCTCGCTCGTCTGCCTCGGCTTTCTGTTCGCCTCGATCCTCTGGGCGGTGATCCGGCCGTGGTGGAGCTTTCCGGGCCACCTCGTCGGCGAGAACGTCTCGCTGCACGGCCATCTCTCCTCGCTGCACCTGCCCGTCTGGTCTCTGATGGCGTGGATGATCCTGCTGGGCACGATCGTCCCGTTCGGGCTGCTCGTGGCAGCGCTGCGCCACATCACGGCGACACGGGCCGGAATCGTGGCCATGCTCGAGCCCGTCGTGGGCGCGCTCGTTGCCTGGGCCTGGCTTGGAGAGTCGCTCGGCGGAGTGCAATTGGTCGGCGCAGCGATCGTGCTCGCGGCGATTTTTCTCGCACAGAGCGCACGATGACATTGGTTGCGTGCCATTTGTTGCAAGGAATGTCCGGCCCACCTGTTAAAACACTGCGCTTCGGATGCGTCGGGGGGCACTATCCGTGTGCGCAGTCGTTCTCTGCGCCTTTTTTGCCGCACCTGGGGCCAACCCCCAGTCTCTCTCCAGAACCCGTTCTGCATCGGGCGCGCGCGACGAAGCCCTGATCGCAGCCGTCAATTCGGTACGAGCGATTCACCTGCTCCCGAAGCTCAGCGTCGACCGCTGCCTGCGGCGCGCCGCAATCGCCCATTCGCTCGACATGCTGCGTCGTGACTATTTCGGCCATGCCGATTTCGCCGCCCGGATGTGGCGCTTCCATGTCCGCGGACACGTTTTCGGCGAGAACCTCGCCTACTCGAGCGCCCTCGCCTCGGCGCGCGTGACTGTCTCCGAGTGGCTCGCCAGCCCTCCGCACCGCGCGATCCTGCTCGACCCCAAGCTGAGACGGATCGGCGTCGCCACACCGGTCGGCGCCTTCGGCAACTGGCCGGCTGCGACCCTGATCACAGCCGATTTCGCCGGCTAGTCGCGCTCGAGAAGCTCGCGGACCTCGGCGAACTTCTCCCGCCGGAGCTCGTCGCGCTCGCCGCTCTCGACGCGGCGCACGAGGTCGCGCACGAGCGGCGCGAGCTCGACCGGGTTGAACGGCTTGGTCACGTAATCCACCCCGCCCAGATCGATCCCCTTGGCACGGTCTCTGACCTCGGCACGCGCGGTGAGGAAGATGATCGGGATGCCGCTGGTCACCTCGTCTGCGAGCAGCTCTTCGGCGACCTCCCAGCCGCTACGGCCCGGCATCATCACATCGAGCAGGACGACGTCCGGAAGCTCCGCGCGCGCCATCTCGAGCCCCTGCTCGCCGTCAGAGGCTTCGAGCACCTTCATCTGCTCGGCCTCGAGGTTCACCCGGCAGAGGAGCCGGATCGGCGCCTCGTCGTCGACGACGAGCACGGTCGTCATCGGCTCT
>Ga0126310_10000473_pt1 | contig 13916 bp, 18 predicted proteins | sample Plot60_FD_92540 | JGI IMG/M metagenome (GOLD analysis project Ga0126310, IMG submission 92540) | Serpentine soil microbial communities from UC McLaughlin Reserve, CA, USA - Plot60 | ecosystem: Environmental > Terrestrial > Soil > Grasslands | place: USA: UC McLaughlin Reserve, Lake County... | reverse complement strand
TGGGCGGCGCCTCGTACCGGTTCCGCGCCCGCCGATCACTGATCCAGCCGATCAGCAGCAGGACGGCGCTGATGAGGAGCAGTCCGCCGATGAGGCCGAAGTTCCACCATGCCCAACCGATCACCCTGAGGATCAGGAGGAACCCGAACGCTCCGGCGATCGCGATCCCCAGGACGGCCAGCCAGAATCGTCCGCCTAGTTCCATCTCGTTCCTTTCGTCGGCATTTCGGCAAAACCCCGCCGCGTAGATCTTCCGTCGGGGGTGGGCTCGGAGCATCGTCCGATCGGGATGAGGCTCGCCGCTACCTTCGGGGTGTGCGCATCCTCGTCCGCCTCGGGCTGGCGGCGTTCGTCCTGGTGTGGATCTTCGGGCCGTACGCCCTGCGGTCGGCGGTCCCGATCTGGCTGCCGTTCCTGATCGCGCTGGGGTTGGAGCTGAACTTCTTCGTCGCGGGCCTTCGTCCGATTCAGCCGAGCCGACCCGACCGCAGCCCGCAGGCCGCCGACCGCGAGCGCTACGGCTACAGCGACGACGCGGAGGAGCTCTTGCTCGTCCGCGAGGGCGACGAGGAGCTATGGATCCCCTATTCCGGCGAGGCCGACGAGGAGCTCACTGCGCTGGACCTGAGCCCCGCGGCCACGGACAGAATCGAGCCACGGCGGGTATCGCCACACGTGCGCCGCTTCGCGACGGGTCTGGCGCTCGTCTGCGTGCTCGCGCTCGTCTTCTGGATCGTCGAGCGGAACACGGGCTGGAACGGCCTGAGCGCGAACACGCGCACCGAGGCCACGGCGCGCTTCTCCGACGAGGCTTCACGCGTGGCGGGAAAGCCCGTCACGATCAGGTGCGACGAGGCGGGCAACTACGTCGGCGCCGTCCAGCACGCCGACGGCGTTGCGGCGGTGGGCGGAGAGCTCGCGTACCTGACGCCGGAGCGCTGCCTCGATCTCTACCGGCTCGCGAACAAGGGCCAGGTGGAGTTCAACCGCACGGGCCGCGCACTCGCCGTCCTCGCCCACGAAGCGTGGCATCTCCGCGGCGTCTCGAACGAAGGGATCACGGAGTGCTACGCCTTCCAGTCGGGCGTCCAGCTCGGCGAGCGTTTCGGGCTCTCGGCGGGGACGGCGCGGCGGATGATGCGGCGGCAGCTGGCGGAGAACGCTCGCCTCGCGCGTGAAAGCCCGGCCTACCGGGTGCCGGCGGAGTGCCGCGGCGGCGGCAGCCTGGACCTCAACCCCGACCTCGCGCAGTTCCCCTGAGGTCGACGCTGTTACGCCGGCGGCAGTCCGTCGCGCCTACCGCGGCGCCGAGGCGACTGGTCAACGGGCCGAGGCCGCATCCAGCCTAAGGTCGCACCTCGTGATCGAGCTGCGAACACTGAACGACGGCGGGCAATCGGCTGTCGAGGTCGCGGGCTGGATCGCCGATTTCGTCGGCGGCGCGACGCGCTCACTCGCCCTCGCCCACTACGACTTCCATCTCGGCCCGGAAACGCGTCCGCTCAGCGGCGGCGCCATCCGCGACGCCGCCGCGCGAGGCGTCGCCGTGCGCTTCGTCTACAACGTCGATCACCGCAACCCGATCCCCGTCCCACCCCCGCCGGAGCCGGACACGAAGCTGATCGCCTCTCTCGGCGTGCCCGCGCGTGCCGTCGCAGGCGTCCCCGACCTGATGCACCACAAGTACGCGGTCCGGGACGGCGAGACCGTCTGGACGGGATCGATGAACTGGACGGACGACTCGTTCACGATCCAAGAGAACGTGGTCGCCACCGTCCACTCCCGGGATGTCGCCTCGCGCTACGAGGCAGCGTTCGAGCAGCTGTGGGACACCGGCATCGTCGAGCGCAGCGGCTTCGTCGAACCTGTCCCGCTCTCGGCCGACGGCACGGCGATCCGTGCCTGGTTCACGCCCGGCTACGGCGAGGCGCTCTCGGCACGGATCGCGAAGCACATCGCGCGCGCACGCCGCCGCGTGCGCATCTGCTCGCCGGTCCTGACAGCGGCACCGGTGCTCGCGACGCTCGCTCAACTCGTTGCCGAGGGGAGGCTCGACATCGCCGGCTGCCTCGACGCACCGCAGATCCGCGGCGTCATCCACCAGTGGGGTGAGAACGGCAATGCCTCGTGGAAGCTCCCCTTGCTCGAAAAGTCCCTCGAGGCGCCGTTCTCCGGCAAGCCGTCGACGCCGTGGGAGCCGGAGGCGGTACCGCACGACTTCATGCACGCGAAGCTGACGGTCGCCGACGACGTGGTCTTCACCGGCAGCTTCAACCTCTCGCGTTCCGGCGAGCAGAACGCGGAAGACATGCTCGAGATCCACGACGCGGCTCTTGCCGATCGGCTCGCCGCCTACGTGGACGAGGTTCGAGCGCTGTACCCGCGGTTCAGGCCCTGAGCCCGGCCCCGACCTGCGTTCGGAGCGCCGGCAGGATCAGGATCGCCGTTCGCACGCAGCTAGCTGTGCTCCTCGGCCTCTCGTTGCTGCTCCGGCGGAGCCTGCAACTCGATGCGGCCCGACCAGAGCAGATAGACGGGGAACACGAGCGCAGCCGAGACGAGGAGCACGACGAGCAGCGCGTTGCGCGACGGGCCGATCTCCGGCTGGTACAGCACCTCCGGCGAGAAGAGCTTCGCCACTGGGATGGTCGTCACCGTAATCAGGAACTGGAAGACCGAGGCGCCGATGCTCAGGGGCACGGTCTCCCTCTCGCGCCCGCCCCAGCGGACGACGAACTGGATGACGTCGAGGTCCGGGCGCCTTACTCCCGCCCACGCGAGCACCGCGGACACCGCCAGGATCGCCCAGGCGAGAGCGAGCACGAACGGCACGAGACCGAGCGTCGCCGGGCCGAGCCCCTCCTGCCAGGCGGCGAGGGCGACGCAGACGAGCCCGCCGGCGAAACGGGCGAGACCACCCCAGTGCGGGAGCAGCACCGCCGACGCCGCGAGCGTCACGTCCGTCCGCCGGCTCGTCTGCAGCTCGGCGATCGGGAGTCGCCAGATGTTCGGCGAGATCACGTTCGCGAGGCCGGAGGCCGCTTCGATCACGCCGTACATGCCGATGAATTGCCAGCGTGACCACGGGGCCACCCCGCCGAGTGCCGCGGCCGTGACGATCACGCCGATCAGGTTCACGAACGTGAGCACGAAGACGAGGACGAGGCCGCTGAAGGCGCGGCCCCTTCCCGGTGCTACGCGTGTATCGCCTGGTGATCGTTGCAGGATCGACGCTCCTGCGGATCTTTCTCCCGGTCTCAGAAGCCCCAAACGCCGCGCACACGCGGCGTGCTCCCGCTAGCTACAGCGCCTGCTCGCCGCCGACCAGCGCGCGAAGGCTCTCGTGCTCCTCACGGCAGGCGGGGCAGCCGGCGAGGTGGGCGCGGAGCCCGGGAACCGCCGCGTCGGCGTCGGCGCCCGAGAGCTCCAACTGCACGTAGCGATCGAGTTCCTCGAAGCACTCGTCGCAGCCGACCTCCGGCGCGGCCGGGCCGAGGAGTCGGCCGAGGGCTTGCTTGAGCTCGGGTCGCGCCGTCACGGACCCTCCTCCAACGTCTCGAGCGACAGGCCGAGCTCCTCCAGATGCCCGCGGAGCTTGCGCCGCGCATCGTGGAGGGTCTTGTAGAGCGCGCCGCGCGTCGTGTTGAGACGCTCTGCGAGCACGTCGATCGGGACGCCGTTCAGCGCGAGCGCGACGAGGACGCGGCGCTGATGCGGCGTCAGGACGTCCGCGATCGCACCTTGCAGCGTGTCCAGCAGCTCGCTCTGTTCGGCCGACTCGTCGGGCTCGAGCCCTGCGTTCGAGAAGAGACTCCAGCTCTCCGGCTCGAGCGGCACTTCCCGGCCTTGCCAGGCGCGGCGCCGCAGCTTGACGGCGGACTCGAGCAGCGCGAACTTGTACGCCCACGTCGTGAAGCGGCTGGCGCCGCGGAACCTGTCCAGGCGAGCGAGGATCGAGACGAGGGCGTCGTCGGCGGCCTGGTTGGCGATGTCGTCCAGGTCGTTCCCGCGCAGGTGCGGCAGCGCGGGCCGGCGGCGAGCGCACTCGAAGCGCGCCGCTCGCAGCAGAAGCTCGTGCAGGCGGGCGATCGCCTCTTCACGCTCACGACCGTCACCGCGAAGGGACCGCAGCCACTCGCGCGATTCCGGATCGAGCGGCGGAGCAGGCTCCGCGGCGGCGGTAGGAGACGTGGTCGGATGCACCCGCGAGTGGTCTACCGCAATCCCGCCGATTGCATTCATGCGGCGCAGGTCTCCTCGAGTGGGGCGACGATACGAACCGCGAGCTCCGGCGTGCAGCCGCGCTCGGTGAGCTCGATCAGCGCGTGGAGGTCGAAGCGCCCGTCGCCGGCGAGCTCCGTCGCAAGCGGCAGGGAGAACCCAGCGGCCGTGAGCTGGTTGCGGCGCCAGGCGACGATCTGCGCCTCGTTCTGTGTGACCCGCATGCGCCCTTGGTGTCGGCGCGCTCCGCTTTCTTACCTCAGCGTCCGCCGTCGGGTCGACTTCGAGGCGGCCCACAAAAAAGTTCTGCCACCAGCTGTGCCCGAGAGCACCTCCAGTGGCAGAACTTTCGCCGAGTCGATCGCGCTTTCGTCCACCGACCCCGCTGACCTTCGCCTTCCGGCTACGGCCTCCGCGATCGGCTTCTTCCTAGTCGCGCCTCGTGCTCGACGCACGCGCGACACTAGGGTCGTGCGGCCGCCGGTGCAAGGGGTGCTGGAGGAAATGGTCGCTCTTTGCGGCTTCGACTTTCGGCGCGTGCTGTGGACGGGTTGACGCTAAGGCAAGTCGACGACCATGCCCTCGCGCGCCAGGGTCAGGCTCGAGCCGTCGCCGCCCGCCACTGCTCTGGCCTGGGCTTCCAGCCCCTCGAGCAAGTCATCGCTGTGAGCTGGCTCGTGGTGGAAGAGCAGGAGGCGTCGGGCGCCGACGGCACGACTGAACGTGACGGCGTCGCCGATGCTCGAATGGCCCCAGCCGATTCGTTCCTCGTACTCCTCGTCCGAATACTGGGCGTCGTGGAAGAGAACGTCTGCGTTCTCCGCCACCGACGCGCCGGAGAGCCAATCGGTCGATCGCCCCGCGATCACCCCGGCCAGCGCCGGCTCGTGATCCGGAAGGTACGCGAAGCTCGAGGTCGGGGTCTCGACCCGGAAGCCCACGGTTGGGCCGGGATGGACGACGAGATCAGCCGTCAGCGTCGCGCCGGCCAGCGTCCACGGCGCGCGCGGGACGTCGTGGAACTCGACGTCGGCCGGCACCGCCGCGAGGTCGATCGGGAAGAGCGGCGGCGAGAACGATCGCCCGATGCGTTCCTTGAGGCTGAGGAGCGGCGACGGCGGCCCCCAGATGTCGATCGTCGTCTGCGCGTCCCAGAGTGGGCCGAAGAAGCGAAGACCTTCGACGTGGTCGAGGTGGAGGTGCGTCAGGAGCAGATGGACGCGCTTCGTCCCGCGCTCGAGCAGCTGTTGGCCGAGCCGCCGGATGCCGGTGCCCGCATCGAGCACGAGCGCCGTGCCGTTGTCGAGGGAGACCTCGACGCACGAGGTGTTGCCGCCGCACTCCAGCGTCTCGGGCCCCGGAGTGGGAACCGAGCCACGGCAGCCCCAGATCGTCAGGCGCACGTCACGCCCCCGGTTGCTCTCGCCAGAAGATCGCCATGATCCCGACGAACTCGTCTGCGTGGGCGAAGAGTGGGAACGCCGTCACCGCGACGTCGCGATCGCTCCCGTCGAGGCTCGTGATCCGAAACTGCTCGTGCGCGGCCCGCCGCTCGTCGAGCGCGATCCGCGCCGGCCGGCGGCCGGCGGGCAACGACTCCTGCGAGTCGCGGGCCCTCGGCACGAAGCTCCCGGTCCAGTCGTCGAGCGGCATCTCGCCGGTCTCGGCGAACGTGCGCCCGACGATCTCCTCAGCGGCCTCGTTGTAGAAGACGAGCTGACCCTCGTCGTTTGCGATCAACGTGGGTGTGGCGAGGTTCGACGCGAGCTCGCGCGCGAGGATCAGGACGAGGTGCTTGTGTCGCCGCGCCACAAGCCAAGCGTACGCCCCCAAATGGGGGAGGACAGATCCGATTCGCCGACTACGATGCGGCGCTGACGAACAGGCCAGGGCCGCGCCGCCGCCTTCCCGCGTGTCCCGTCGTTCAGCTCTCCTCATGCCGACCCGCCGCCGCATCCAGCTGCTTGCCTGCGCGCTCGCGCTCACCGCGATCGTCTTCGGCTGGGCCGCGCAATCGACCACGATCACACATCAGCTGGTGATCGATACCCCGCAGGTGAAGTCGGCGCGCTACCGCAAGAAGCGGCCGAAGCCGACGCTCGGCGAGCGCGCGGCGAAGATCGCGCTCAGCGCCGTCGGCGTTCCGTACCGCTGGGGCGGAACATCGCTCGCCAGCGGCTTCGACTGCTCCGGCCTCGTCTACTGGGCGTATCACCGGCTTGGCATCGAGGTGCCGCACAGCTCCTACGCGCTCTTCGACGTCGGCCGCGCGGTCCGATCGTCCCGCTTGCGACCCGGCGACGTCCTCTTCTTCTCGGGACTCGGCCACGTCGGTCTCTACATCGGCCGCGGCAGGATGGTCCACGCGCCGCACTCGGGACTCGACGTCGAGGTCGTCGCGCTCGACGGCTCGCACTACGGCAGCCGCCTCGTCGGCGCCCGCCGGATCGCCGCCGCGTAGGGTCGCCCCCGTGGCGCGATCGCCGAGCGAGGAGCCCGAAGGGCTCGTCTATCGCCCTGAGCTGATCTCGGTGGACGACGAGGCGGAGCTCCTCCGCGTGCTCGAGTCGCTTCGGTTCGACCCGATCGTCATGCACGGCCAGCCGGCGCGGCGCACGGCGCGGCATTTCGGCCTCGACTACGACTACGAAGCCCGAACGCCGCAGCCCGGCGAGCCTCCTCCGGACTGGATGCTGCCGGTACGGGCACGGGCGGCCGAGCTGGCGGGCCACGAGCCCGAGGAGCTCGTCGAGATCCTCGTCCAGCGCTACCCGCCCGGGTCGACGATCGGCTGGCATCGCGACGCGCCCGCGTTCGGAACCGTCGTCGGCATCTCGCTCGGAGGCGCGGCACGGCTGCGGTTCCAGCGCGGCAAAGCCGAGGCGAGGCGGGTGTGGGAGGTGCTCCTTGAGCCGCGCTCCGGCTACGTGCTCGCGGGCAAGGCGAGGACCTCGTGGCAGCACTCGATCCCGCCGACGAAGGAGCTCCGGTTCTCCCTTACGTTCCGCACGCTGCGGGCGTAGTGTTGAAGCGTCAACCGAAGGAGGAGAAATGATCGCTCGCATCGCCACCTTCGAGAGCACGGATCCCGCCGCCGACCAGCAGCTGATGTCCAAGGCGATGGAGATCGTGGAGCCGATCATCCGCGGCATCGACGGCATCCAGGGCTACCTGGAGCTCGGTGACCGCAAGTCGGGCAAGTCGCTCTCGATCAGCCTCTTCGACAGCGAAGAGCATGCAGTCGCAGCGGAGCCGATCTTCGACGAGGACATGCCTAAGGCCCTCGGCGAGCTGATGCAGCAGTTCTCGGGACGACGGATCAGCGTCGAGCGCTACGACGTGCTCGTCGACGAGCGCGTCCCCACCGCCGTTTCGTAGCCCACATCGCGCACCGCCGCGTCGCCCGCGACGAAGTCGATCAGCCGCTGAGCCTCCGCACCCGCCTCGTGCCGCTCACGGACCCCGAGCCGGCGGAATGGGCGGATTGCGAGCACGGCGCGGTTCAGCGCGCGGCGGCTGAGAACCGCACGCGGCTTCAGTCGACCAGCTTGCGAGTCATCGCCAGAATCGCGATGCGCCACATGATCAGCCCGAAGGCGAGGAGGAAGCCGACCCTGGCGAAGTCCTCCCACCCGTCGAACCCGAAGACGGCGTCGCGAACGAGCTCGACCGTGTGGTGGAGCGGGTTGAGCGCTCCGAGGACCTGGATCCACCTCGGCAGCGTGTCGAGTGGGAAGAACGAGCCGGCGAAGAGGAACAGCGGCGTGAGGATGGCGCTGACGATGTAGTTGAAGTTCTCGATCGACTTCGCGAACCCGGCGACCATGATCCCGAAGCACGCCCAGCCGTACCCCGAGATCCACCCGATCAGCGGCACGGTCAGCATCCCCCAGGACGGATCGAGCCCGAAGACGATCGCCACGAGCATCGGGACGCAGCCGTACACCCCGGCGCGGGTCGCGACCCACACCGCCTCCGCCGTAACGAGCTCCTCGGTGTCGACCGGCGCCGCCAGGATCGCGTCGTAGGTCCGCTGGAACTGGTACTTGACGAACGTGCCGAACATCGCCGGGAACGCAGCTGAGAAGAGCACCGCCGTCGCCACAGCGCCCGTGCCGACGAACTCGACGGGCTTGTAGCCGGCGATGTTGCTGACGAGCGCACCGAACCCGAAACCGAAGGCCAGCAGGTAGATCGTCGGCTCGACGGTCGACGAGAAGGTCGCAGAGCGCCAGTAGGACGAGAAGTTGACGGCCTCGCGCACGAGTACGCCCGTGATCGCCGAGCGCTCGAGTCGGTGCAGCCGCGGTGCGCGCGCAGCCGGCGCCACCATCACGCGATCTCCTCGCCGGTCAGGAGGACGAAGACGTCCTCGAGGTTGGCAGGTCTGCGCTCGCCTTGGCCCTCCCAGCCGTTCCGGCCGTCGACGCCGAGGACCGAAACGCTGGTGCCGGTCCTGCGCGTGCGCAATCCGGCCTGACCAGCCTCGGCCTCCACCTCCGCGAGCCGAGTCGGCGGGCCGTAGACCTCGATCACTTCATTACCTGCGTGCTCGATCACGAGCTCGGGCGGCGGGCCGGCGGCGACCGCCTTTCCGTGGGACATGATCAGCACGGTGTCGGCGAGGCGCTGCGCCTCCTCGATGTAGTGCGTGGACATCAGGATCGTCGTGCCCTCCGAGCGGAGCCGGTCGACCAGTGCCCACATCCCCTGGCGCACTTGCGGGTCGAGGCCAACCGTCGGCTCGTCCATCAGCACGAGGCGTGGCCGGTGGATCAGCGCGCGCGCAATGAGCAGCCGCCGGCGCATGCCGCCCGAAAGCTTGTCGATCCGCGTGTCTCGCCGCTCCGTCAGCAGCGCCATCTCGAGCGCCCGCTCGATCGCCTCGCGCCGCTCGTGGCGGCCGATGCGGTAGAGGTGCGCGAAGACGAGCAGGTTCTGCTCGACCGTCAGGGTCGTGTCGAGGTTGTCGAGCTGCGGCGAGACTCCGCATTGCGCGCGAGCCTGCTTCGACTCCTCAGGGAGCTTGAACCCGAGCACCTCGAGCTCGCCTTCGTCCGGAATCGCCTGCGCTGTGAGCAGGCGCATCGTGGTGGACTTCCCGGCCCCGTTCGGCCCGAGCAGGCCGACGCACGTTCCCACCGGGACGTCGAGGTCGAGCCCGTCGACGGCTGTAACGGCGCCGTAGCGCTTGACGACTCCGCGGAGGCGAATGGCGAGCTCGGACACGTCTCGACCATAACGACGCGCGGCAGCTTCCCGGGCGGTCCCGTCTCAGCGTCGCTTGAAGCTGATCAGCACCTCGCGATCGGATCCACCGGAGATCGTCGTCGCGAGCACCGGCCCGACGTTCTTGGCATAGAACTTGTGCTCGACGAGGCTCGGCTCGAGGGGCGTGTAGTCCTTCGTCATCAGCACGTCGCCGAAGCGCCCGAACGGCACCTCCACTTTCTCGTCGATGCTCAAGACCCGCGCGGCGTCCTCGGCCTCGCCGCGGTAGTACTCCTGCCGGTAGCTCAGGCCGGCTTCGGGCTTGGCCGGAACGACCACGCCCGCTTCCGCCCCGTCCACGCCCGCCTCCCACGAGCCTTCAATCGTCTTCACCCTGCCGTTCTCGTACTCCTTCGTGTCCTCGCCGAGGTACCACACGTTGCCGTCCGAATCCTGCGCGTACCAGTCGTAGGTGTCCTCGACGAGCTCGCCGTCCTCGCTGACCACGTCGTGGACGACCGTCGCGGAGATCCCCAGGATCTCCTTCGTGCGCCCCGTCACCGTGACCTCGACGCGCCGGCCGTCTTCGCGGTAAACCCAGGTGCTTCCGGGCGCCATCGGCCAGTACGGGTTGTCGATCTCCGTGACGAACTCGGAGGCGTCGAGCTTCGCGGGCTCCGAGCCCTGCGGGAGCGAGCTCCCATCGGAGCCGGAGCCGCAGCCGGTCAGGGCGACGATCGCCAGCGCAGTCGGCAGGGCACGCATTCGCACCGACAATAGGCGTGGGCGATGTCCGTCGAGGTCATCGTGTCCGGGCGAGTGCTAAGACTCGGCCGTGAAAGCCCATCGATCGCTGGTCGCCGTCGCGTCCGCCGTCGCCGTCGGCCTCGGCGTTCACGGCGCCGCGGCTCAAACGGCTGAGCTCCGCGTCCTCTACGTCGGCAACAGCCTGACGGCCACGAACGATCTGCCGGCGGTCGTCGCTTCGCTGGCCCGGTCGAGCGGACGCCGCATCGACTACCGCACGATCGCGTTCGGCGGCTACTCGCTCGAGGATCACTGGAACCAGGGCGACGCGCGGGCGGCGCTGGCTTCGCGCCGATGGGACGTGGTCGTGATGCAGCAGGGGCCCTCCGCGCTGCCGGAGGGGCAGGCTCATCTCCGTGAGTGGGCGACGCGGTTCGCCGACGAAGCCCGCTTGAACGGAACGCGGCCGGCGCTCTTGACCGTTTGGCCCGAGTCGTACCGGGGGAAGGCGGCGCTGGCGCAGGTGATCTCGTCCTACACGCAGGCGGCTGCCGCGGCGCGCGCGATCCTGCTCCCGGCCGGGGCGGCGTGGCGCGAGGCGTGGGGCTGCGACGCCCGCATCGCGCTCTACGGTCCTGACGGCTTCCATCCCAGCCGGTTGGGCACTTACACCGCGGCGCTCGTCGCCTACGGCCGGCTCTTCAAGGCACCGGTCGTCAGCGCGAAGACGCGACGGACGCGGATCGTCCAGAAGGCGGCGGCGCTGGCCCTCGGACGCCCGGTGCGTCGTCCCTGCCGCTGAGGGTACGAATACGGGGTCGTGGCGCACCCCGTCGCCGAACGCCAGCACTACAACGTCACCCTCGGCGTCCTGATCTTCGCCGGGATTGCCTTCGCGCTGCAGCAGACGATGATCGTCCCGGCCCTGCCCATCCTCCAGCGCGAGTTCGATACGAGCCCAGCGTGGGCTGCGTGGGTGCTCACGGGCTTCCTCCTCTCGGCCTCCGTCGCCACGCCGCTCGTCGGCAAGCTCGGCGACCAGCACGGCAAGGAGCGCATGCTCGTGATCAGCCTGTCGCTCTTCCTCTGCGGCAGCATCGGAGCGATCTTCGCGTGGAACATCGGCGCGTTGATCGCGTTCCGGATCCTGCAGGGCACGGGGGCGGCGGTGTTCCCGCTCGCGTTCTCGATCATCAAGGATGAGTTCCCGCCGGAGAAGGTCGGGACGGCGATCGGCGCCGTCTCCGCCGTCTTCGGCGTCGGGGGTGGCCTCGGGCTCTCGCTCTCCGGGGTGATCATCGACCACCTGGGCTGGCGCTGGCTCTTCGTCGTCGGCGCGATGGTCGTCGCGGCGGCGGCCGTGCTCGTCCATCTCTTCGTCCCTGAATCGCCGATCAAGACCCCGTCGCGGCTCGACGTTCCGGGTGCGTTGCTCCTCTCCGCCGGCCTCCTCTGCCTGCTCGTCGCCCTGACGGAGGGCGAGCACTGGGGCTGGACGTCGGCGGCCGTCCTGGGCCTGTTCGCGGCAGCGCTCGTCGCGCTGCTCACGTGGGTCGTCGTCGAGCTGGGCGTGCCCGAGCCGATGGTCGACATGCGGATGCTGGCGAACCGACCGGTGTTGTTCGCGAACGTCACGGGCCTGATGGCAGGCTTTGCGCTCTTCGGATCGTTCGTGCTTGTCCCGAGCCTGCTCCAGCTGCCGAACGGCTTACCGCCGGACCTCGCGGCGCTCGTCGACTACGGCTTCGGCGCCTCCGCGACCCAGACCGGTCTGTACCTGTTGCCGGCCGCCGTCACCGGCTTCTTCACCGGTCCGCTGAGCGGCGTGCTCGCCAAGCGCTGGGGGCCGAAGTGGCCGTTGTTCATCGGGATGAGCCTCGGCTCGCTCGGGCTCGCGCTGCTCGCCGAGTGGCATGCGGAGCCCTGGCACATCGTCGTCGGGATGCTCGTCCTCGGCGGCGGACTGCCGATGACCTTCGCCGCGATGGCGAACATCATCGTCGAGTCCGTCCGCCCCACCGAGACGGGTGTTGCGACGGGCATGAACACCGTCATGCGCACTGTCGGCGGGGTGATCGGCGGTCAGGTGGGCGCCGCGATCCTGACGGCGGAGACGATCGGCTCGACGCCGGTCCCCGCCGAGTCCGCCTTCACCACGGCGTTTTGGATCGGCGCGACCAGCGCGGGGGTAGCCGCGCTCGTCGCCCTGATGGTCACACCGGTGTCGCGGCGGCGCCGGGAGGCGCTCAGAAGCCGAACCGCACCTGGGTGAAGTACCACAGGCTCGACGTGCTCCAGAGGAGCGTGAGCACCGTGAAGAGAGTGCCGCCGACGAGCGGCAGCGTCCAGCGCGGGTGGTCGCGGTCGTGGACGAAGAAGATCTTCACGGCGAAGACGCCGTAGATGAACGATCCGAGGAGCGAGTGCGCGAAGACCCGCGCGTCGTCGGTCTTGAAGCCGAGGATGAAGACGCAGTGAAAGGCGACCGGCAGCGTGCAGAGGATCGCGAGCCGCCCCGACCAGCGGTGGATGCCGTTCACTCGCGGCGGCGGCACCGGCACGATCCCCCTCAGCTTCCCGAAGATCCGCGCACCCGTGGCAACCTGGACGACGCCGAAGGCGGCGGCGGCCGTCGCAAACCACGCCTTGAACGCGATCGGCGTCGAGAAGATGCTCGTGACGAGGTCGATGTAGGCCGACTCGAGGCTGGAGGTCAGCACCGGCCGACCTTATTACGATCGCCCGGTGAGCTCACGCCGCGTCCGGCTGCTGGTGATCCCCGCGATCTTGTTCCTGCTCGTCTCGGGCACCGTCTTCACCTTGGCGCAGCTCCACCCGGCGAAGAGCGAGCAGAAGACCGTCGCCGCCGGCGGCGCCGCGCAGCGCGGCGAGCAGCTCTTCGCCGAGCGCTGCGCAGGCTGTCACGAGACCGGCGTCGGGCCCGAGTTGCCCGGCAGCCGCATCTCGGTCGCAGCGGCCCGCGCGCAGATCGAGAATGGAGGTGGCGGCATGCCCGCTGACATCGTCAGGGGGCAGGATCTCGAGGACGTGCTCGCGTACCTGAAGAACATCCTCGGATCTTGATCGGCTAGGCGCGCGTCAGGAGGCGCTCGGCGGCGGCCGCGAGGTTGACGCGGCCGGCGCCGTGGGTGGCAACGTACTTCGCGCCCTCGGGATGCCACTCCGGGACGCCGACCTCGACGAGCACCGTGTCCGGCGCCGCCTCGAGGAAGGTCTCGGCCGCCACGCGCTGCCACGTGTGTCGATGGGCGTCGCGCATCACGACGACGATCTGGCGGCCGAAGTTGTCCTCGACGACGCTGCGCGCGTCGAGCGGCTCCCCGTGGAGCCGGACGACGTCCACCGCTTGGAGCGCGTCCCCCAGGCCGTGGTTCGCCCTACCCGCGGCGATCGACGCTTCCGGGAGGAGCTCCACCACGAGAGGTGCGCGACTGAGCGCGACCTGGCCGACGACGCGCAGCGAACGTCGCGCCGCCTCGAGCCCGACGTCGTGAGAGGCCTCGATCCGCACGGGCCGTCCGACGCCCAGGTCGGCGACGCGTGCCGCGGCCTCTCGGAGGCGCTCCTCGGCGAGTCGTCCTGAGCGGGCGGCGTCGACGAGCGCGGCATGGACGGCCTCCGGTCGCAGATCGTGTCCGAGGCAAAGGGAATCAGCCCCGGCGTCGAGGGCTCGCACGGCGCCTTCCTCCGCTCCGACGGTGGCGCTGACGGCGCGC
>Ga0126310_10000472_pt1 | contig 13926 bp, 13 predicted proteins | sample Plot60_FD_92540 | JGI IMG/M metagenome (GOLD analysis project Ga0126310, IMG submission 92540) | Serpentine soil microbial communities from UC McLaughlin Reserve, CA, USA - Plot60 | ecosystem: Environmental > Terrestrial > Soil > Grasslands | place: USA: UC McLaughlin Reserve, Lake County... | reverse complement strand
GCTGCTGATGGCCGCCGGCCGCGAGGCGGCGGCCTCAGGCGGGCCAGCCGCGCTCATGCTCTCCGGTTCTCCGCTACTCCCGCTTATCAGCAGCGTGGCCGGGTTAATGGGCGCGGTCCTCAGCGTGTGGCTCGCGGGCCGCTTCCTGGACCGGCGGCGTTTCGCGGACTTCGGGTTCCACCTGAGCGGCGGGTGGTGGCTGGACCTCTTTTTCGGGATGGCTCTCGGCGCGCTGCTCATGACGGGTGTGTTCCTGATCCAGCTGAGCCTCGGCTGGGTCGTGGTCACGGGCACCCTGGAGTCGCGCCTGCCGGGCACGCCCTTCTGGCTGGCCATCCTGGTTCCGGTCGCGGTCTTCCTGTGCGTCGGCTTCTACGAGGAGCTCATCTCCCGCGGCTACCAGCTGCGCAACGCCGCGGAGGGCCTGAATTTTCCGAACATCGGTCCCAGGGGCGCTGTCCTGCTCGCCTGGGTGCTCTCCTCGGCCTTCTTCGGCTACCTCCACGCCGCCAACCCCAGCGCCACCCTCCTGAGCACCATCAACGTGGCCGTGGCCGGGCTGATGCTCGGCTGCGGCTACTTGCTGACAGGCGAGCTAGCTATCCCCATCGGGCTGCACATTACGTGGAACTTCTTCCAGGGCGCCGTCTTCGGGTTCCCGGTGAGCGGCTTGAGGATCGGGGGCGCGACGTTTTTGAGCCTGGATCAGGGCGGTCCCGCCCTCTGGACCGGCAGCTCCTTCGGACCCGAGGGCGGGCTGCTCGGCCCAGCCGCCATGATCGCAGGGATACTCCTCACGGTGTTCTGGGTACGCCTCCGCTGCGGCGAGATCACCGTCCACGCCACGATCGCCCGTGGTCCGAAGGAGCCGTCGGAAGGCTGACGAGGATACGCTACCTCTCGTCGTAGAGCTTCGAGGTGTCGGGGCGGGTGAGGAGGTCGACGACCCAGTCCACGAGCACGCGCGCCCGGTTCAGGTTGTAGCCGAGCTCGTAGAGGTAGATCACCCTCCAGATAAGGGCCCCGAGCCGGCCGCTGATCCTGACGCCCATGATGTCCGTGAGGGCGCTCTCGGCGCCGAGGTCGACGAGCTGGCCCAAGGGTCGATAACGGAACGGGACGAGCCCTCCTTCACCCCGGATCTCCGCTGCCAGGTTGCGGGCGGCGACGCGCCCTTGCTGCTCGGCGGCCTGGGCGAGGGCGGGGACGGGTGGACCTTCGTAGTCCATGCGGGCGGAGTCGCCTAATGCGTAGACTCCCGGCCTCCCCTTCACGCGCAGGTACTCGTCCACGAGGATACGTCCGCGCTCGTCCTTCTCGACGTCGAGCCCGGCTACGAGGGGACCGGGGTTTATGCCGGCGGCCCAGACGATGGTGTGGGCGGAGATGTCGCGCCCATCCGAGAGCGAGACGCCGTCGGGTCGGACCTCCGCCACCTTCACGTCGTTGATGACCTCCACCCGTTGGGAGGCGAGCCTGCGCTGGGCGGCGTGGGCAAGAGAGGGGTCTATGCCTTTGAGTATGCGGTCCCCGGCGTTCACGAGAACGAGGCGCACGCGGTCGAAGTCAACGCTCGGATAGTCGCCCTCGAGGACGTCGAAGATGAGGTCGTTCGTGTCGGCGGCCGCCTCCACCCCCGTCGGCCCCCCGCCGACGAAGACGAAGGTCAGGAGACCATCTGGGACCTCCTCCCCGAGGCGTTCGGCTTCCTCGAAGCTGTCTATGACCCGGTTGCGGAGCCGCAGGGCGTCGCGCAGGCCCTTGAGATCAACCGAATGCTCCCAGGCGCCGGGGATATCGAAGTAGGCCGTGCGGCTCCCCGGGGCCAGAACCAGGTAATCGTAGGCGAAGGTGCCGTCCGTCGTCCTGACCTGTCTGGCCTCGAAGTCAACCTCCGTGGTCTCCTCCTGGAAGAACTCCGCCCCGAGGGGTAGGATCCTGCGCCGGATCGAGTGCGCGATGTGGCGGACCTCGACGTTCCCCGATATGGCAGAAGGGACCATCGGCCAGAAGGTCGTGAAGTTCACCCGATCAAGGAGGGCCACCCCCACTTCAGGGTCGCCGTCCAGCTCCTCCACCAGCCCGTCGAGCATCGCCAGGCCCCCGAACCCGCCGCCGACGATCAGGACCTTTCTCGGGGCGCGCGAGTAGTGAGACCTCAAGGGTTTCGGCCTACGCATGGATCGGTACGCCGCCGCGCCGGCCAGCGCCGCAATCGCCGCCAACTTTCCTCTCATAGGCTCCTCCTCACGTCGACACCTTCTCAGATCTCCCTTCTCATCACCAAGCCGCGTCTGTCCCGCCAGGGCGGCGATCTCGAGCCCGGCGAGGACGAGGTAAACCAGCGTCGAGAGAAAGGAGCGGCCAGGCGGCACCGGGACCGGTCAGTAGCATGGTAATAAAGGTGATGAAGGCGAAAGCGCTCGCGAGCGACTCGAGCACGCTCGGCGTCCCTTCGACGGCGGCGAGGGGCGCCGTGACCGTCACTGAGTAGCCGTAGGCCGGACCGTTGTTGCGTGCGGAGGTGCGCAGTCCGCGCGTAACGGGCGCGGAAGCTCTCCCCAGACAGCCGTTTCGGTCCCGTTCGGCTCAACGTGCGGGTCCGACGCGGGAAGGCACTTGGGCGGACGCTTCCGGGACTGCCGCGCTCAAGCCCTCTTCATGAGGGCCTTGTAGCTCTGGTGGAGGTGATCGGAGATGGCGACTATGGCGAAGATGCTGGCCACCAGACGCGTGACGGGCGGGGCGAAGACCAGGCCGTAGGTGAAGAAGGAGGCGATCCACTGGCCGACGCAGAAGTGGCAGGTCAGGAGCTCTCCCAGGGATCTCCTCAGGCCCTTGCCCCTGGGCTTCTCGTTCAAGCTCTTGGGGCTCTGCTTCTCCTGGAGCTCGGTGAACGGGGCGCGCACAGGGCTGGTGATCGCATCCTTCGCCAGCAGCAGGCTCAGCTTGTGGGTCGCCACCCCGAGCAGCGCTATGTCGCGGGCTTCGATCCGCTCGGGTATCGGACGCCCGGTCTTACGGGCGATTAGGAGGATGAGGGCGAGGATCAGGTTGAAGAGCCCCGCCAGCGCAGCGTAAGATGGCAGGGATTCTTCTCCGCCATCGTATCCTTCGAATACCCCTTGCGCAGACTCGCCATTGCTCATGCGTGCTCCTTCGTTTGGGACGCCCCGATCATGACAAAGACGCAGGGTCCCTACAAGCTTCTACGAGGATATCTCCCACGCCTCGCCAGGTCTAAACATCCGGCGGGCGCGTGAGTAACGGGGATTCGAGCCCGCGCTTTCGGGTATAAGCACAGACCAAGGTATTCCAAAGGTGGCCCCAGTGTTCCCACGCCGAGAGGCCCACGTAGCCTGGAAAGGGGCGATGAGCATGACGGAAGATCAGCACACCCGGCAGGACCCGAAGGAGCAGTACCCGCAGCCCGAGTACCCGGAACAGGATCAGCGAGACAAGCACCCGGGCCTCGAAGGGGAGATGCAGCCGGAACCGGACTACGGCTACGATACCTACCGGGGCCTGGGCAGGCTCGAGGGCAAGGTGGCGGTCATCACCGGCGCCGACTCCGGCATCGGGCGCGCCGTCGCGCTCGCATTCGCGCGAGAGGGCGCTGACGTCATGATCTCCTACCTCCCCGAAGAGGAACCCGACGCCAGGCAGACGGCGCAGGTCGTCGAAGAGGCTGGCAAGAGGGCCATAAAGATGCCGGGTGACATCAGCGAAGAAGCTCACTGCCAGGCCGTAATACAAAAGGCCATTGACGAGTTCGGCAAGATAGACGTCCTCGTCAACAACGCGGCCCACCAGATGACGGTCGACGGCATAGCCGACGTCTCGACCGAGCTGCTCGACCGTACCTTCAAGACCAACATCTACGCCATGTTCTGGCTGGTCAAGGCCGCGCTCCCGCACATGCCGGAGGGGGGCTCGATCATCAACGTGGCCTCCATCCAGGCGTACCAACCCTCTCCCACCCTCCTGCCCTACTCCTCGACGAAGGGGGCCATAATCACCTTCACCAAGGGGCTCGCCCAGGAGGTGATCCAGTACGGACTCAGGGCCAACTCCGTGGCGCCGGGCCCCGTGTGGACCCCGATCATCCCCGCATCTATGCCGGGCGACACCGTCTCCCAGTTCGGCGGCACGAACCCCGTGGGCCGCCCGGCCCAGCCCGCCGAGCTAGCCCCCGCCTTCGTCTTCCTGGCCTCCCAGGAGTCGAGCTTCGTCAACGGCGAGACCCTGGGCGTCACAGGCGGACAGCCTCTACCGTAGGAGCTAGTCAGCACACCGCCTCCCTCCAGTCGGCGACTTGTCAGCATTTCAGCTTGTCAGCTTCTTACCGTTCGGCTCTTGCGTAGTGGACGCTTCGCGAGACGGCTTTCGACAGAAGCTTTACCTCGCGCTATGGCGCGGCGAACTGCGCCCTCCTTGCTGAGAAGCTGACAAGCCGCCTGGCGACGCCCAACGCGGCGTGCTGACAAGCGGAGGCCGAAGGCCACAGCGTGCTGAAATGCTGACTACCTGAAATGCTGACAGCTACAAACCGACACGTTAGGCTACGAGGCAAAGGAGCAATGGAAGCATCTCTTGGGGATCGTAGTCCAGAAATACGGTGGTAGCTCGGTGGCGACGGCGGAACACATAAAGGCCGTCGCAGAGAGGGTCGGCCGTGCCAGGGGGTCGGGCCTGGACCTCGTCGTCGTCGTCTCGGCTATGGGGAAGACCACGGACAGGCTATTGAGGCTGGCGGGCGAGGTGAGCCGGGACCCTTCGCCGCGCGAGATTGACCAGCTGCTGGCGACGGGTGAGGAGCAGTCGGTGGCGCTCCTGGCGATGGCGCTGCACGACATGGGCGTCGCGGCGGTCTCTCTCACGGGGCCGCAGGCCGGGATGACGGTGACGGGGCGCTACGGATCGGGTGTGATCTCCGAGATACGGCCCGACCGCGTCCACAAACTGCTGGGCGACGGGCAGGTGGTCATCGTCGCCGGTTTCCAGGGGGTGAACTCTCTCGGCGACGTGATGACGCTCGGGCGCGGCGGCTCGGACACGACGGCCGTCGCGCTCGCGGCGGCAATGAAGGCGGAGCGGTGCGAGATCTACACCGATGTGGACGGGATCTACACGGCCGACCCTGGCATAGTGAAGGAGGCGCGGCGGATAGGAGTGATCTCACCCGAGGAGATGGCGGAGATGTCGTGGCGCGGGGCCAAGGTGATGCACCCGCGCGCCGTGGAGCTCGGGGCTCTCTACGGGGTCGAGATCCACGTCCGCTCCTCCTTCACCGAAGGACCCGGCACGGTTATTACGGAAGGAGATAGCTTGGAGCACCTGGAGACCCGCGAGACTCTGGCCGGCATCGTCCACGACCTCGACGTCTCGCGCGTGACCCTGAACGGCATCCGCACCGGACCCGGCACCCTGAGCCGCGTCTTCGCGCCTCTGGCCGAGCGGGGCATCTCGGTGGACGTCATCGTGGAGAGCGGCGTCAAGGAGGGAGGGGCGGACGTGGCATTCACCGTGCGGCGCGCGGACTTCGCCGAGGCGAGGAGACTCGCGGGCGAGGTTGCCCTCTCGTTAGGCGGCGAGGTCGAGGGGGAGCGGGATCTGGGCAAGGTCTCGGTCGTGGGAACCGGGATGTTGAACCGTCCCGGCTACGCCGCCCGTATGTTCGCCTCGCTCGGGGGGGCTGGCATCCCGATCAGGATGGTCTCTACCTCAGAGATCCAGGTCACGTGCGTGTTGCCCGCCGAACGGGTAGAAGAAGCGGTAAGGGTCTTGCACAGAGACTTCGAACTGGAGGAGAGAGATGTTTAGCGGTACTTTCACGGCCCTCGTTACCCCTTTCAGGAACGGGAAGGTGGACGTCGAGGCGCTGGAGGGGATGGTCGAGTTCCAGATCCAGCACGGCGTGAGCGGCCTCGTACCCTGCGGGACAACTGGCGAGACACCGGCGATGAGCGAGGCCGAGGACCGCCTCGTCGTCGAGACCGTCATGCGGGTGGTGAACGGAAGGGTACCCGTCATAGCCGGCTCGGGCTCCAACAGCACGGACATGGCGATCAAGTACACGAAGATGGCCCAAGAGGTCGGCGCCGACGGCTCCTTGCAGGTCGCCCCCTACTACAACAAGCCAACCCAGGAGGGGCTATACAGGCACTTCGCGGCGATAGCCGAGAGCACGGATCTGCCGCTCGTCCTCTACAACATCCCAGGGCGGACGGGCGTGACGATCTCGGCCGAGACGATGGCCCGCCTCGCCGACATCCCCAACGTCGTCGGGGTGAAGGACTCGACCCTCTCGATGAACATGATCGCCGACGTAAAGAGCCTGTGCGGAGAGGAGTTCGACGTACTCTCAGGCGACGACCCGATGACGCTGCCCCTTATAGCCCTCGGTGGAGTCGGTGTGATCTCCGTCGCCTCCAACGTCGCCCCCGGCGCCGTCTCCGATATGGTGAAGGCTTTGCTGGAGGGTGATTGGGACAGGGGACGCGAGCTCCACTACGAGCTTCTGCCCCTCTTCCGAGCGCTCTTCGTCGAGACGAACCCCATCCCGGTGAAGACAGCAGCCTCCCTGCTCGGCCTCTGCTCCGACGAGATGCGCCTCCCGCTCGTCCCTATGGAGGGCGAGAACCTGGGCCACCTGCAGGAGACCCTCGAACACTCCGCCCACCTCCTCCCCACCCCGGAAGAAGTGTGAACCTTACCCGCATCGCCGTCGTCGGCGCGGCTGGTCGGATGGGGCGTGAGGTCGTACGCGCCGCCCTCGAAGACGAGTCTTTCGAGCTCGCCGGCGGCGTCGTCGAACCCGAGGCCCCGGAGCTCGGCGCCGACCTCGGCGAGCTCTGCAGCTACGGCAAGGCCGGCGTCGCCGCGACCGCAGCCCCGCCGGAGGACGCCGACGTCCTCGTGGAGTTCACCACCCCCGATGCGACCGTCGAGCACCTCGCCTACGGCAGGCCGGTCGTCATCGGGACCACGGGCCTCTCGGACGAACAGCTCACGCGGGTCGAGGAAGCTGCGAAGAGCGTGCCCATAGTCCTAGCCCCCAACATGAGCGTCGGGGTGAGCCTGATCCGTGAGGTTGTGCGTGAGCTCTCCGGGAAGCTCGGCGCCGGCTATGACGTCGAGATCGTCGAGTCCCACCATAGGAACAAGGTTGACGCTCCTTCGGGCACGGCGCTCTTGCTGGCCCGGGCAGCCGCTGAGGGAAGAGGAAGGAAACTCGACGAGGTCGCGGTCTTCGGGCGCGAGGGCCAGGCGCCGCGCGAGGAGGGTGAGATCGGCATCCACGCCCTGCGCGGCGGGGCCGTCGTCGGCGAACACCGCGTTATCTTCTACTCGGAGGGCGAGGAGGTCAAGGTAGCCCACCGTGCCCTCTCCCGACGCACCTTTGCCGCGGGTGCTCTAAGGGCAGCGAGGTTCGTCGCCGGGGTTGAGCCCGGGCTCTACTCCATGCGCGACGTCCTAGCCTGAGCCGGCCCTTCCTCGCGTCGGAGCAGGCTACCTCCTGAGCGGTGCCGGTTGGAAAGGACGTCTGTCCCAGGCGTCCGGATGCGGCCCGCGTATGATCTCCTCGCAGTCGCTCGCGATGAGATCGCCCCCGTCGGTGTACGCGCGGTCGGCTCCGGAGCCGCAGTGGACGACGTCCGAGACCGCTGGGTCGTTGAAAGCGTCCATGACCTCGTCTCCGGGTCCGCCGGAGATCAGTCGTCGAAGGGCGGGCCGTCATCGACGATGTCGCGTCCCTCGCCGCCGGATGCCGCGTCGCTGCCGAGGGTGCCCGAGATCGCGTCGGGACCCCCGGTGCCCGTGAGAAGCGCCGCCAGCGCAACCCTGCTCGCCAGAAGCAGCATCGCCGCAACCATCCCCAAGAGAAGAACCGCTCTCCTCACCAATCCTCCTTCGTTCTCTCCCACGACGAGCACCAAGAATATGCCAGGAAAGTCCCGTCCATCACGGGCGCCGAAAGCATCGCGTCTCAGCTGCGATCCTCGGTAGGGTCCTCGCCCCACGCGGAGATCAAAGCCTCCACCCACCCTTCGTCCACGCCCATCGCGCGCGAGATCTCCGCCACGGACATCCCGGACCGCCGTAGGCGCTCGACCTCTTCTTCGAGACAGACCTCTCCTCCACCCTCAACCACCCTCGTCCTCCTTCAACACCGTCGTCCACCCATGTTAGCGTGAGGTTCGGCCTTCTTCCGTGCTCGACGAGAAAGTACCCGGCTCAAGTGATACGCCGAGCTAGATGCTACGTAGTAACGAATTAACACGAAAAATCGTATATCAGAAAGCCAGGTGAGCATTGTAGAACGGATCGAAGGTCGCACACGAAGAGCGTGACGGCACCTGAGAGAAGGGAACGAGAACAATAGTTCGTGAGGCCCGCAAGAAGGCGGTAGCGGGATGAGGCGACCGGGCCGGGGTCTCACGGGGCCACGGCCACCCTTGTCGCGAGAAATAACAGTATGGGGAGCTGCGTGCCGACCACTCGGCGAGTATTCTGTGCAGGCAACACGGGAAATGGAGGAAAGGAAGAGAACCATGCATGCGGGAGTAGTGTCCGTCCGGTTTAAGCCTGGCAAGGCGGAGGAAGCGGCCCAAATCTACCAAGACTCGGTGGTGCCGGAGCTCAGACAGATGCAGGGGTTCGAAGGCGGCTACGTGCTGACAAACGCCGAGACGGGCACGGGCTACATCATCGGCTTGTGGGAGAGTCGAGAAGATGCAGAGGGAGATGCAGAGGGCTTTGAGAGCAGTGGTGCCTTCCGGGAGCAAGCTGCCAAGTTTGAAGATGTTTTCGATGGGCCGCCTTCTCAAGAGGTCTGCGAGGTCAACATCCAGGTGTGAGCGTGTGCAGGGCCGGGGTCCTTACACTCTCTGTAGGAGCTCCGGCCTCTTTCCGCCTCCACCGCCGTACAGGGTAGGCGTCGGTGGGAGCGGGTTCTACCGCCTTCGACTGGGCCCTCGCAAGTTGGGATAACGCCCGGCCTAGCGTTCCGCGCTCTGCTTGGTGACGGAGGGTGCTCAGAGTTGGGCGTAGCGCTCTAGCCACGGGGAGGGGACAACGCGCCGCCATGTGTGGTGCCAAGCGAAGAGCTAGCCGCTCAGAGACCAGAGCTTCCCAAAGCCACACCTTCTCGAGTCTTCAGGTGGCAGGATAGATCACACCTTCCGCAATAGCACGCTCTGGATGGAGTGATCCGAACCCTTCTCAAGGATCTGGCGTGCCCGGAACTTGGTGGGTTCTATGTTCTCCTTGAGGTTGGGATGGTCGATTTCGTCCCAGATGCGTTCAGCCTCCTTCGTGGTCTGCTCCACGGAGAGGCTCGCGTAGCGGTGCATGTAAGCGGACTCATCTCGAAGCGCCGTGTCCCTCAGGCGCAAGAACCGCTGCAGGTACCAATCCCGGATATAGTGCTCCTCCGCGTCCACATATATCGAGAAGTCAAAGTAGTCTGAGACAAAGACCCGCTGTCCTTCAGAGGGTTCTAAGATGCCAGCTTCGAGGATGTTCAGGCCCTCCACGATTAGGACCTCGGGGCGCCTGACAATCTGGGCTTGGTCGGGCATGATGTCGTAGGTGAGGTGGGAGTGAATCGGTGCGCTCACCTCGGCTCGACCGGATTTGACGTCTGCGAAGAATCGCAGCAAAAGCGGTAGGTCGTAGCTTTCGGGGAAGCCTTTACGGTCCAGCATCCCCCGCGACCTTAGTACCTGGTTCGGGTAGAGGAAACCGTCGGTGCTGACCAGATCCACTTTCGGGCGCCCTGGCCAGAGGGAGATCAAGGCCCGCAATACCTCCGCCGTCGTGCTCTTTCCCACGCCGACGCTTCCGGCGATGCCTATGACGTAGGGCACCTCCTCTGCCTCCTTGCCCAGTAGGAAAGCGTGAGCCGCCTGGTACAGGTTCCGCGTAGCGGCGACGTGGAGACTCAAGAGCCACGAGAGAGGCAAATATACCTCGCTCACCTCCTCCAAGGAGACGTGCTCGATGGTCCGGCGCAGCTCTCGTGCTTGGGCCTCGGATATGGAGAGGGCGGCAGTGGCGCTGCACAGCCGGCGCCACTCCTCACGTGAGTAACGCACAAACGGGGAGAGCGCCGCACTGTCAGCTTGCCTGGCGTCTATTGTGCATTCCTCCTCTCCGCTTATCTGGCACCTTTGCTCAGCGTGATGTCAAGCTCAGATGGGCTACCTCGCGAGATGCCGATAACAGTTTGACGATGTTTATCAGGTCCCGCAATGTCCAACACGCACATGGGGCTCGGGCTGCGCCTCAGGGGCATGCCTCAGGGGCATCTAACCGCGCACGGACCTCCCATGAGCTGCTCGCAGGACCCGGCTGATCTACCGCCGTGACTAACGGGTGCGTGAGGAGGCACCGGCGGAGGCCGTTGTCGCGACCGACCCCGCGTCGGCCCGCGCCGATCACGACAACGGGCGCGGCCCTTCAGAGTTAGTCTCGGTCCACAAGGCAAACATAGATCGAGTGAGCGAAGATTGTCGTACCTTTCCGCTCCGTCGACCTCGGAATTGTTGCTATCAAGGCGTTTCGCGTCCCGAGATTTGGGAACAAAGGGGGCGGGAAACATCTACGCTAAGGAGGATCGCCGTGGAAGAAGCGCACGAGAGAACGCACGTACTCCTCACGCCGCGCGACCTCGTCCATCGCGCCGTCACCGACCCTGACAATCACCTTATCGGCTACGTGAGGGACCTCCTGATCGACGAGGTCGATTGGAAGCTGCGCTTCTTGCACGTGACGGTCGGTGGACACCTCGGGATCGGCGACAAGCATTTCCTGATACCGATCGAGGCGGTCGAGAGGGTGAGCGGAGGCTTCGTGACGATCGATCAGAGCCGGGAGAAGGTGCAAGGCGCCCCGGAGCTCGACCCGAACATACTGCTGCAACCCGACCTCAGGCGCGAGGTCTACGACTACTACGGCTATCCTGTCCCCGCCTGAGTCCCAGCACCTATCGGCATTGACGTCTCGCTCCTGAAAAGCGGGCGCTGAGCATAAAGTATCTAGACTGGTCGGAGTGGCGCCTCAGCAGGGACTGCTTATCGCGCACAGTTGCAAGGGAACGAAGAACCACGGCAGGATAATTCTTTTGTTAGACGCTATCTTTCTTGGCCTTGCCATGACAGATCGCCCTCTGACTTAGTCCGGCCCACCTCCGATTCATTGCGGGGGACGTCGAGAGGAAAGAACGTCACGCCGATCATCACAGAGGCTTAGTCTGTCACCCCAAGATAGTCTCGGAGATGCTCGGGCACTCAAGCATCGCGATATCACCCTTGACACCTACAGCCGCGTCATACCGGGGCTAGGAGACGGTGTCGCTAGGGCAATGGAGGACATGCTGGGAGACTAGCCGAGGGGGCTACTTGAAATCTCAGCATCCTCGCAATAATAGGTGAACGTCTTTTAAAGGACGTCGCTGTCCAAACGCAAAGGAGAAGAATCGTTTGAACCCCCGCGTACGGATGCTCGAACCTTATATCGTGCTCCTGAGTGCGGTGGCCTTGATCCTAGTAGGTCCCATGCGATCCGCCTTCGCGGAGGTCCCCCTAATCCCCTACTTGGTCACGCTCTTCCTGTTCATGGTCCCTGGGGTGCTGCTGTCACGTTGGTTTTTGGCTGAGTACGTATCGGGGCCTGCCATGGTGCCTGTGGGGTTCGCTATCAGTGTGGGTGTCTTCGGCCTTCTAGGGGTTCCCATGCTCATCCTGCACCAGAGCCTCGGGTCTTACCTTTGTATCGCCGGCGCGGTCGTGGTCGCGTTTGTGGCGACAGCTGTGTTCGCTATGCTTCGCCGGAAGTCATTTCTGGAAAGTAGAACCCGGGTCAGTTCTTGGTTTAGCCTCCTCTGGATCCCCTTCCTGGTGCTGAGTGCGGGACTGGCCCTCGTATCCCGGGCGAGGCTGCGGGGCGGCTCCAACGGAGATATATGGATCTACCTGGCATGGGTGCGCGAGTTCCTGGTTAACGATAAGTTGGCCCTCTACGAACCGTATTTCGGCAGAGAAACAAGCCTATCGCGCGCGCAAATCAACGCGTGGTTGCTGGAACAAGCCGGCCTCTCGCGAATCTCGGGCATCGACCCCATAGCGCTGGTATTCGACTATCTGGTACCGACGCTCGTCGTCATATCCCTGCTGGCCTTTTACGCCTTGGCTCGGACCCTCTTCAAGAGCGAAGTGGCAGCCCTTCTGGCAGGCTGCCTTTACGCTTTGTTTTTTCTCGTCAATCTCTCTCCCGAGACTTACGCCCACGGAGGCGAGTATCCCTTGGAAGGGGGTTTCATCAGTCGCGTAGCAGAAGATAAGTTTCTCGCCCGGTTCCTCTTTCTGCCCGTGTCTCTCAACCTCGCCGTCGCTTTTTTGCAGAGCCGGAAGTGGCGATACCTGACAGCCTTCACATTCACCTGCTGGTCGGTGATGACCGTACACCCTGTAGGGTTAGCGATAATCGGTCTGTCGATGGCGGGGTTCAGCCTCGTTCACCTGACGGTCAACTGGCGGAGACGAGAAGCCTGGACGAAGATGGCGAGCCTGGGTGTAGCGTTGCTCAGCGTCGTCCTCGTCCCCGCGCTGTACGTCCTGACCACGGGCAACTCGCTGGCCGCCGTGCTGAAGTCCGCCGACATAAATTCCGGCGACCCCGACGTGCTGGCCAACATGGTGTTCGTTATGCCTGAGAGGAAGCGCATATTCGAGCTTGGGGAAGGCCTTTACATGATGCACCCTTCGCTGATACTCAATCCTGTGATATTGGGTGCATTTTTGCTCGGGGTTCCGTTCTTGCTCTGGCGCTTGAAGGGGAGCCTAGGGGCTCAGCTGCTCGTCGGGGTGTTGCTCCTCGCCACCCTGGTGTGCTACGTTCCACCGATCGCCACGTTCGTGGGAGACAAAATAGTGCTTCCGGGCCAGCTGTGGCGCCTGGCGTGGCCCATACCCCTGGCGGCTCTGCTGACCCTCGGTTGGATGGCTTGGGAAGCGACGAGGCACGCGGAGGCCTACCTGAGCAGAGTCGGTATCGCGCAGCGCATCACGCGGTTGCTGCCCTTGATGCTGGTAGCCGTGTTGATGGCCGTGACCGAGCCGCTGTTCGCAGCCACCGTCAAGGACGCGTACAACCCGAGCGAGGTCGCGCTGAACGAGAGCCACTGCCTAGATCCCATGTTCCGCTGGATGCGGGACAACATTACCGAACCCAGCGTCGTGCTGGCGCCGGATGCGCAGAACATCTGCATCCCAGGGTATGCGGCCTCGGCGAACGTAGTGAGCCTGAGAGGCGCGACGCTCTTGAACCATCTGGCTGCTTTGGAGCGCCGCGCGCCCGGAGAGATCGAAGTGCCCCAGGGTGCGCTAGACGTGCGGAAGTTCTTCTGCATGTCCACGCTTAGGGAAAAGATCGAGATCCTGCGTCGCTACGAGGTAGACTACGTAATGGTCCGTGCCGGCTCCCGTCTTGAGAGAACACTGGAGCGCCAACCCGGGGTCACCGCCATAGACGACCCCGGAGGAAGGTACAGCCTGTATGCGGTGAATCGGCAAAGGCTCGGCTGATGAAGCGCAGGTACATATCTCCCAAGTACAACTTGTGGGGTAAGATGGCCATCACAGACCCCCCATACGTCAAGCTCCTCAATCGCCTCGCGAAACTCTGCTGCCCAGCACGGTACCTTGACGAAGACTTTTCATTAAGCAGCAAGAGGTCAGGGACATGCTCGATGCGGCCGAGGATATGTACGAAGCCCGCGTAATAGCGCCCCGCAGCGCTATACCGTCGGTGATGGCTCCTGGCTACGAGTCCTACGCTCTCATTGGTGTACCGGCTGGTGTGCCACCCCTCCCGCTACCCTTCCGCCAGCGCGGCGACGAGCTCGCGGCAGAAGGCCGGGAT
>Ga0126310_10000471_pt1 | contig 13950 bp, 12 predicted proteins | sample Plot60_FD_92540 | JGI IMG/M metagenome (GOLD analysis project Ga0126310, IMG submission 92540) | Serpentine soil microbial communities from UC McLaughlin Reserve, CA, USA - Plot60 | ecosystem: Environmental > Terrestrial > Soil > Grasslands | place: USA: UC McLaughlin Reserve, Lake County... | reverse complement strand
TCCCTTGATACCGCTCCATAATCAGGCATTATCTCGTATCATCGTCTATCACCGTCTATTATCATGGAATTTTAGCTGAACTCAAAATAGGGTTTTATGAAGACTATGGATTGCATTCAAAAATTATTTGTATTAATTATTTAATAATGAATAGGATAGGGAATCATCGGGAATATACTCTATTAACTATAGTGGGATTTACTAGACATATTTACAAACAGATCTAAGAAACGAAGTAGAATTAGACTATACTACTGAAGAACATGCCTCCAGCTTCTCCTCTAATATTTATCATGTCGTTAGAACTACTCGACTGATGTCATTAGAACTACTCCCCAGAAGCGATTACCTAATTGTATTGGCTGATAAATTGATAGTATTTTTGTACCATTAACTGTCTCAAATGTTGATCCTGCATTTCCATTTCTTATTGCTTTTACACTATTAAGATAACTAAAATCTTGTAATTTAGCTGAAGAAATGTTATTATTATTATTATTTGCAGCTGAAGAAGAAGGAGAATAATTTACTATTGCTGTACCATTATGGTCAACAACAACTATTCTTTCATCGTTTGTAAGATTCAAGTCTTTTATACTTCCTTGTATAGTTGGTAAATCTAATACTCCAACCCAATATCCTGAAATTACTTTATTGCTGGTTTTACTAGTATTATTATTATCTTGAAGAATATATACCGGAATTGCTATCGCTATGGCCGGTGCATGAATAGAAGCTGACATAAACACCGAACTCATGTAAGTGCTGTTAGTGGCTGTTACACCCTTATACCAATCTCTATCTGCATAGTTTAATTTAGGAAGCTGCTGTTGATATGAAAATGGTTCTCCAAAGTATACGTCTGCATTTGGAGTAAGAAAGTATATGTTCCTGATATCCTTATCTCGCGCAAGAATGTCTTGAGCTATTCTTCTTTTTTGTATGTCCATGTTAGCTGGAATTCCCATATACTTTTTAGTTATAAAATTTGTAAATGTTACATTTTGAATAATAGGGTCTTTGCTTGTTATCTCCAAAAGGTTAACTGCGTCGTGCAGTCGGTTACTAACCATATCAGCTAACAGTTTTACGACATTGTGTTGTGCAGCTGTAGTTATCGGATTCTGGTTTAAAGAAGAAGAATCAGAAGTATAATGACTATAGATAATTGTTGCATTGTTATTGTTTACTGTCAAATCATAAGTTGTTTCAAAATCCCATCCAGTTGGAAATGCAAAGGAAGAACTACTGCTACTGTTATTATTACTAGTACTAGTGTTATTGGAGCTTCCTCCTGCTAGCATGTTTGCACTTTCTTGTTGTATTCCTCCCCTAAATGTTATTTTATGACTACCAGGGGAAAGCGGTTTTAAGAAAACCCAATTACCGTCTGCTATTGCTCGTGTAGTGACATTAGCTGGCAATCCAAGGATATTGTCCTGAGGTAAAGTAAAATTGAAAGGCGGCGACTGAATACGATATTCTTGTAAACTTGGGATTGGTATTCCATCGACACTTGCTTTGAGGATGCTAACTCGGTCCTGGATAGTCTTGGCACATGTACGCAGTTCAGATAAACTCTTAAGCTTCGGAAATTCAGCAAAAGAACATTCCGAATTCAAAATAGGAAATAAGATGGCTTCTCCAGTCGGAATATCGCACTTCCGATTAACAGCATGTCCATATGTACCCGCCAAAAACCATACCGGACCATTTTGTTTTTGAGTACAATTTTTGCCTATGTCATCATATGCAGGATTGATATCTTTTGGTATAGAATACCCCCATTGCCACCATTTAGCAGTCCACTCTCCATATGTTAGACCATAGGGTTTAGAGTTTGCTGGAAAAACGGCTATTGGTAGGCTATTATTGGCACTGTTATTATCATTAGCACCATTAGCAGAATAATATTTACTACCATTATTAGTTTGGAACTGAAAAGATAGAGAAGGAGTTAGGACCATCATTGCAGATAAAACCAGTATAGATAAACAACGCATGGTATCTGTTGTAAATCCATTCTTTTTCTGATTTCTTTCCGTTATTGGCATATGTGTAATTGCTTTCCCACAGTAATTGTATCTATAGTAAAAAGATTTCTTTTTCTGACTTAGAACAACGTTTCATCAGTTGAAGAATGATATAGTAGGTCAATGCTGAAAAAAATTTATTGCCATGAAAGTATTCATATGAACCAATATTCCGCTACAGTTTGTAGTTACAAATGATTAAATCACTATGACCCTCTCTTTTTGCTCCCTTACAATTAATAGCTCTTTTTGAGCGAACTTCCACAGTATGACTGACAAAATCGGCATAAAGTTCTCTAACTTTAAACAATTTGATTCAGGATTATTAAACGTTAATCAACCCTTTGAACATACTTTCGATAAAGCAGGTGTATTTAATTATTTTTGTACTGTACACCCTACAATGACAGGAGTGGTAAATGTCAAATAAAGTCAGCGTCTAAAAGTTGTTCTCACTGCATTACGTACCGTTTTGAACACATTTTCGGAGCTACAAGACTTAAATTGGTTCGATATAGAAAAATTCTTTGTCTCAATATGCATTACTAGGGTGCGATAAGAGAAATCATACCTGATTTGCTAGAAGAAGAATAATCGTATTTCATAACCCCTTATGGTGTGGGTGTTATGCATATGTCCTGGCATAGACAGACCATAAGGGGTATCAGAATGCTTGGTTGCTTTCAGATTGTTCTCTAGATTGCAAAAATCATATGCAAAACTGTTCTAATATATCTTGTGAAATATTGCTACTCGTTTAAGATGCTCCTTTAAAGTATCTATTCTGTCTTGAAGTGCTTGGAATTGAACAAGCGATTCAAAAAGGCGAGTGGGATTAACGCCTAATAAAAATAAAATAAAATAAATAAAATCTCAACTTTTTATTCCACTTTGCTTTTTATTTACTTATTTATTTATACAGTTCCATTCTGAAACAGTCAAAACAATATGATTATGACTATTGCATTGACAACTATGGCAGTTGATAAATGAATCCTATATTTTTGGATTCTTTTTCTTTACAATCCTTACAAATTCCTCTAATTTTTTTAATGTCTCTGGATGTACATGATGTTCTATACCTTCAGCATCCATGTTTGCTATCTCTTTATTCACTCCTATCATTATCAAAAATTCAGTTAATAAGCTATGTCGATTATGTATATTTATTGCAACAGAAGTTCCTTGCTGAGTAAGACTTATTCCACGATACTTTTCATAATTTAGATATCCTTGCTCATACAATCGCTGGACCATTTTAGTAACACTTGGAGAACTCACATTAAGAGATTCTGAAATATCTGCAGATGTAGCATAGCTTTTTTGCTTAATAAGTTCATATATAACTTCTAAATAGTCTTCCATTCTATCAGTACATTCTTCTTTCTTTATATTATGGGCATGACGAATAGATTCTAGTCGATTAATACTCCTGATATTTGGCTCATCTTCTTTTTTTATCGGCTCAGCAATCAAGAATTATCTTGCCTCTTATTTCTTTTTCTAGTTTTGTCCAATACATATAAAGCCATCGGATTATAAGCAAACCACAAAAATCTTTTATCAAGACGATGCCATTAAAGATGTTACATACATTATTACCATTCCAACTATAAAGCCAGCAATTAGGGATGTATTTAACCAACTCTTTTTCCTTCTTTCTTCCATTCGTACGTTCCCACTGCGAACGTTATTGTTGCTATCTGCTATCCAAGAGATAATAGAGAATACTACTTGAAATATTGCACCGGCTCCTATAGATAAAAATATTATTGCAGCAATTGGAGAGTACAAAAATCCACCTATCCATGCTCCAACAATTGCGGGAGCACCGGCTATTAATCCCATTCCTATTAATTTTCGTATAATAACTTTGTTGGCACTTCTAGCCATTGGTGCTACAATTGCCAATCCTTCGGTAGTATTATGTAATGTAAATCCAACTATTAGAAAAGTGCTAAGAGTCACCTTGCCTAACAACACTGCCGCACCTATTGCCAAACCTTCGCCCAGGTTATGCAGCCCAATACCAATCGATATCATCAATGCTATTGCGAAGGGTTTGGAAAATTGTTGTTGTTTAGCAGATGCAGAATACGATGACATTGATGATACTGATGAAGGCTGCTGCTGTTGTTGTTGTTGTATAAGTGAGGGCTCAGATTTTTCCTCCTCCTTTTTTTCCATTGCATTGGCACGTTCGACAAGCTTTTCAGATACATATAGCAAAGCCAAGAAAGAAACTATTGTAACCATTGCAATTAACATTTGACCATTGAAAACTCCTGCAACGCTCTCTGCAGCAATTTTATTCCCCTCCACTATCGCGTCTATTCCCAAAAAGACAAGCAATCCTGCTGTAAGGGAGAGAAAGAAAATGTACTTGCTTCTGCTAAGCCTCTTTATGAATGGAAACCACAAAAGACCTATAAATATCGGTATTATTCCTACATAGGTTCCTATTATTGTGAAAAATGATATCTGTTCAGCATTGGCAGTTGGTGATAATGCTGCGGCTTCGACACTTTTCTTAAACCTTACACCATCAGAAGTAGTTATTCCTACTTCATAGGGTTCTCCTGGATTCCAGGAAAATGGTATGATGACTTTTGCTACTGCTAGTCTGGAAAGGTTTTTGCTTGGCTCTATTGCAGCTGGCTGAATTCTATCATTGATATCTGCTTGAGCTACAGTGACAATCATAGGACCAGTATTACGCAGAAATGTCACAATTTTACCATCTTGAAATTCTATTCTTTCTATAGTGACTTCAGGTAAGGAATTTCCAGAGTTCAGAAGGAATGATTGACCTGGACCGAAAAGAAATACAATCATGCCGGCTAGTACAACAATTGGAATTAATGCAATAGATATCATCTTTTTTCTTGATATCTGTTTATCAGGCTTTTTCTCTGGTAGCTGTTGCTGCTGTATTCTATTTTCTTCGTCTTGTTGCTTCTCTTTTTCCATTTGTCTAATATCTGCCTCTTTCTCGCTGCTGAGCGTTTGTTATATTTTGTCCAGAATTGTAACTATAATCATAATAATTTGAACTGATTTGACCTTTAACTAAGAAGCTACCGACCCATCCTTTCTCCGCAAATTCTGTCTTATGAGCATGAAACATATACTGTCCGTCATATTTGTAACTAAATTCTAGTATTCCTCTTTCTCCCTGGCTCATAGTGACCATATCAGTGTATTCACTAGGTTTCAAGCTGGTCCCAGATCTGTAAATCTGATACATATTGCCATGCAGGTGGAAATTATTTATGGGATCAAATTCTAACATATTGACTAAATAAATCCTCACAAGTTTATCCTTTTGAATTTGGATTGGGTGATGCATGTAATAATAAGGAATACCATTTACAGTGTAGAAGTTATTTTCTTTATCATTATCAGTATCGTATCCATTCATCATCATTACCATTTCGTCTGCAGGAGCTCTTGGTTCCTTTGGATCTACGATGTAAACTCCATACAGTCCACGTGAGATATGTTCTTCTAAAGGTTGCATATGACAATGATATGGGAATACTCCAAACGGTTCAGCATAAAACTCATATATGAATTGTCCACCAGAAGGACCAATCATTTCAAAAGCCCCATCCATACTAGACTTGTGAATGCCATGGAAATGTATTGAATGAGACTTTGAACCATTGTTTATAAAATGAATTCTTATCAAATCCCCTTCGGTAGCTCTTATAGTGGGTCCAGGTACAGTTCCGTTAAATGTCCATACATTATAGAACATACCTGGAGAAATTTCCATAATCTTATCGTCTGAAGCTATTAGTGTAAATTCTCTGAGTATAGTACCATTGGGTAGACTAGATACACGCCCGTAGTTGAATGTACGTAGATATTTCATGGGATCAATAACGATCTTGTCTCCATTAACAACTTGGCTTGTTGGATCTAAAATATCACCTGTTGTTTGGTAAACACCATGTGGGGTATTGATAGTAGCAGTCTTTGTTACACCGTTATTACCGTGATCGTTAGTGATTGACTTCCTCTTTGAATCATCATGTGTAGTATTCGATGAATAAGTACTACTAAATGAAGAAGAAATAGCAAATATTGTAGCTAAGATGGCTATTGCTACACTAGATACTAAAATCAATTGTGAATGCAACATAAAAGTATGTTCTTAATTAGTTAGTCTAACTAATAAATATTAGCCTAGGTTAATCATTTTAGCACAATCTATATAGTATGTTATATGACTTTTGAAATATTACCACTCATCTAAGGTACTTGTTTGTTTGTATATTTTTGATTAAATAATTATATTAATGATGATAATTATAATCATATATCATAATCATACCCTTGTGGCCCTAGAGCAGTCTAGCATGTGAACCAGAAGGGGGTTGATTGGTTGTTTGGTCACATATGTAAGAGACATTTGTTACCTTGGAGTGGGAGACGGGCTTGTCTCTGCAAGTATAATATGTAACACCATGCTAATAGGACTTTTGAAATGTTTTCACTCTTTTAATGTGCTCACTTGAGATGTTTTGTTGTTTATTTGTTTGTTTGATAACGAGATAACACTTTAAATCATGAATTAATAAAGGACTTGCTAAAAGCAGCAGTAGCACCATAGATTATTAGACTAGTCATGTGCTGCGCCAGTATAGCAAGCAAATAACTATTTATTCTATTTTAATAATTCTCTATCTGCATCAGTATAAGCTGTAACTGGGCCATTGACTAAATCAGATTCCCATATAGCACAAGATAAACCACATTTGCGACATATCAAATTCACAATATGTTTATTGATTTTTACAGGACTTTTAATGATATAAATACGAATGAACTGAGGCGATGTCAATTTGACCAACATGAATTCTTTTGGTTTTACCATTTCCGAGGTAATATGTAAGTTGACCCTGCAACATAATCCACGTATCTTGTCCCCCAGGATGTGTATGGGCTCCTACCTCTTGTCTCCATGCGAAAATTAGGGTATTCTCAGTTGCAGCTATCTGTACCACCTTAGCCTTTTCATCTGAAAATCCAACTAAATTGCCTATGTCAAAGATTCTTCTATCAGACAAAAATGCACTACGATAATACAGAGTATATCTCTTATTTAATAATAAATGAATTTAATTGTTCTAATTGATCGGCAATACCACTTGATTCAATAAATCGATTCAAGTGAATATTTCCATCAATGCATCTAAATACAAGATTTGGAAAAAAGTATTAATATAAAATCAGCCAACTCGAATCAACTTGGAATCCTATTTCAATAGACATTATATGTATGTATATATGTACAATAAGATGCTGTCCAATCCATTCACTTTACTTTCGGAGGTTTTATTGATTAATGATATTTGATACGCTGCTTGATATGACTATAGGGATGATTTTAGGGATGGCTGCTAGCCCTCTTATGATGAGAGGAATTAAAACCATAAGAAAAAAAAGAAAAATCTCTAAAATGTTAAATGAGATTTCCGAGTTAAAGAGAAAGGGTGAGCTTGACAATATTAAGAAGTACCAAGTATTATAATAACATACTAATGATGATTCACAGAAACAAAATAGTTAGTTAAATCAAATAAACAACAGTTCAATACATAATACAAGGCTTATAGAATAACGATAATAATTAGACATGATGTAGTTAGCTACAGCGAGTAATAATATTTGTTTGGAATGGAATTTTTCATATCGTTTGGTGTGGATATGTTAATCTCCGGTGGAAGTACCGCACTATACTATCGAAAGAAGACCTTAAAGGTATATTTAGAAAAGCCTAATCGACAATTAGAAAGCATTTTTGATTAATTTATAACTAATCTTAAAGATAGTATTGTTAGTTGTAAACCTATCGTTATTATCTATATTATCATCTGTGTACTTAGTTACCTGTTATTGTTAATACTGTCACCGTTTATTCTAACAGTTAAACGTAAACTTTAACGGTTGGAGGTATATCTTATTAGCAGAAATCTTCTTCTAACATATAATATCATGATCCATCAACTGACAACACTTCAAATTGCTACGTTTGGCTCTGATGGTCAAGAAGGAATAGCATTAGGTATACATAGCTTTCCTATTCATAAATTGGCATTGGTTTGTTTTAGCTCTGACAATCATAACGCAGAGGAATTCTCAAGGAAGATTAAAAGTGTTCTTGGAATACCCACCACGATCAATGTAGTGGAAAAAGAAAATGTAGTTAGAGATACTATGGAGAGAGTAAACGAGATATTGAATCTTAACGGAAAGGAATATCAGCAAGTATTAATGAATGTAAGTGCTGGAGATAAACTAATTGGTTGTGCTGCCCTATCTGCAGCATTTATCAATGGAATAATGGCTTTTGGAATGGATTCAACTCATTCTTTACCATTGTTAATGCCTGTTCTCAAATTAAGTTATAGCGAGGCAATATCTTCAGCAAAAATAAAAATCCTTAAGGCTATTGATAGCATTGGAGGCACTATTGATAGCTTAGATCAGCTTGAACAAGTATCTGGCTATGGAAAGCCTTTGTTAAGCTATCATGTACAGGGAGCAAAGGATTCAAAAGGTCTTGCAGATTTAGGGTTAGTAGATGTAGAAAAAGGAGATAGAGGCAAGATCTCTGCAAAACTCACTACTCTTGGTAAGCTATTAGTGACTAGTAATGCTCTTAGTGCAGTGTAATAACCAGAAGCACGTATAATAGGCAATTTATGATAATAAATCTCATTTAATAGTGTAATTTACCATTTACATTAGACTTTTAAATTGCGTCATTGCATTAGAACTTAGGTGAAAAAGTAGATATGTTTTTAAAATAAATCACCAATGACCAAACCAGCTGTGTATCATATATAGGGTACTGTGCCAGTTGCGCAGTTGGCTATGTAATTGATCCATTAGAAAATATAGAGCCATACCTGAAGATGGCCAAAGATAATGACATAAAAATTACTCATATATTCAATACACACGTTCAAGCTGACCATATTAGCGGAGACAAAGAGTTAGCCAAACAAACAGGAGCTAATATACTTGCATGAATCTGCCAAGGTATCATATCCTTTTGAGCCTGTCAAGGAAGGAGATGTAATATCAATTGGAAATCCACGGGTTAAAGTTTTGAATACGCCTGGTCATACACCAGAGAGTATCTCCTTACTAATTGCAGAATATCCTAAAACTTTAGAAGGAATTATATTTACAGGAGATACGCTTCTTCGGGGTAATGTAGGGAGACTAGATTTAGATGGAGCTGGAACCCCAGAACAACTTTATGATAGTGTGAGGAAGTTATTTGCTCTAGAAGATTATGTCGCTGTAATGCCAAACCACTATGGACGATCACAATGTGGTGTAGGTTCAAGCAGCGTTCCAATATCTACAATAGGATATGAAAAAAGATTTAATCGAGCTACTGATTCCCTTTGTAATCGAGGAAAATTTGTCGATTATATAAAAGGCTTAAAGACAATGGAAATACCAGACTATCATAGAATTAAGAGATTAAATATGAATAATTAAGAGACTGAATTTTGCACTTAGAGCTAGCCATAAAATATACTCCCTTTAATTAAATCGGATGCGTTTATCAATTGGTTAATGACAATTCTAATAGAAAAAAAATCAATAATGATGACTCACAAGCGATAAGGCTAGGATTAAGACCAAACATTAACCAATTTTTGATTCTTGTATTGGTCAATGCATTTGTAGGTGCAATGGTTGGTTTAGAACAAACTGTTGTACCACTTATAGGTAAAGACGTATTTCATATTGAGTCTAACACACTGATTGTATCTTTTATTGCTAGTTTTGGTATGGTTAAGGCCATTTTGAATCTCCTAGCAGGTAATTTTTCAGATAGATGGGGTAGGAAAAAAGTATTGGTTTTGGGCTGGATATTTGGCTTACCTGTTCCTTTTATCTTATTGTTTGCTCCAAGCTGGAACTGGATTATATTTGCAAATGTATTGCTGGGAATAAATCAAGGCCTTGCATGGTCAATGACAGTAAATATGAAGGTGGACTTGGTAGGAAAAAAGAACAGAGGGCTAGCGTTAGCCTTCAATGAATTTGCTGGTTACTTAGCAGTGGCCATAGTAGGTTTTGTTACAGGATATTTGGCATCATTATTTGGACTCAAGCCCTATCCATTTTTTATTGGAATTGTATTTGCAGTACTTGGCTTTCTGATTTCGTGGTTGGTCGTAAGAGATACAACAAAATACACTGCTTTAGAAATAAAGAATCATGAATTAAGTAGTAACAATAGCAGTAGCTTAGCTGATGGTGATGGTGGTAATAACAGCACTTCTGCCATAAGTAACCTTACTTTTAGACAAGTCTTTTCGCAAACTTCGTACAAAAACCGTTCTTTACTAGCTGTTAGCCAGGCAGGGCTTGTGAATAATTTAGTATTTGGAGTATCCTGGGGATTGTTTACATTATATTTTGCTTCATTTGGAATAAGCGTTAATGACATTGGTTTTTTAAAAGCACTGCATCCTGGTATTTGGGGAGTTTTGCAATTAGTAACAGGTTCCCTAAGCGACAGAGTAGGAAGGAAAATATTGATTTATCCTGGAATGATTGTGCAGTCAATTGGAATTTGGACAATAGTATTTACCAACTCTTTTTTCAGCTGGATTATAGGAATGTCTCTTCTTGGCATTGGAACTGCTCTTGTATATCCTACGCTACTTGCAGCAATCAGTGATATTGCTCATCCGAGATGGAGAGCGACATCTTTAGGCGTTTATAGGTTTTGGAGGGATTTAGGATTTGTACTTGGTGCGGTGGGAATAGGGTTTATAGCAGATACATCTACTATCAGTATTGCAATTCAATTTGTTGCATGGATTGCACTGACATCAGGAATTTTTGTGCTTATAGTAATGCGTGAAACTAAATGCAGATCTCATATGTGACTTGAATATCAACTCTCATAATGATATTGATAAAATAAAATTGTACAGCAATAGAAAGGATTTTGGATATGGCCGTTAGATTATTCTAAAGATTAATCCAAAGTCAAGTATTATATATTCTTAAATGCATTATACCAAAATATATGAAATAACATCATACAATTGAGATATTCTCTGCAAATTGCCCTCTATATAAGCATATTATAGATGACATAGAAATTGGAAGATGTGAAAGCTGTAAGGCGGATAGTTTATGATATAAATAATATGACTGAATATATCAAGACAAAAATGAAAAATTATGGTGTTAAAGCGGTTCCTACCACCATCATAGACAGCAATATCAAGGTTGAGGGTATACCTGATTTTCCTTGGATATGCGAAGAAGATTTGTATAAGAAATTGAGGCATGAATATCCATTGCAAAAAGACTAGCATTTAACTGTCCACCTTCAAAACTATTCTAATGATGCTGATATTAGTAAATATAATGCAGCAACCATCTCTGCTGCTTTTTGTTATTCGATTTAGTAGATTATAGAATTGTTGTTATGATCAACAATAATTTTATTTGGCTATATTTTGAAATAGATATTGTGTAATGGTTCAACATTATCTTGAAGTATTAAAGGAAATAGCCTTATACAGTTTTGAATCCTATTGTTTACTGGCTAACCTATATGTTATACAAAACGATAATGATGAATATTAGAGTACCTATTATTGCTACTATATCTGCAGCTATATTTTTGGCTACAGCATTAGCATTATTAATTTCTCTTTCAGTTTTGCAACAATATGATGGGATCTTCTATGTTTATGGTCAAACACAAAGAATAGCAGGAGCACAACAGCAAATTACAAATGCAACTTCTTCTTCTAACAAATTATCTTTGTCGAGTCTAACAAGTCAAGGCTCTCCATATCAAGGAAGTAAATCCGCTTCTGTCACTGTCATTGATTTTAGTGATTTTCAATGTCATTTGTGTGCCAGATATGTAAAAATTACCGAACCAAGGATTAATGAAACATACATTCATACAGGTAAAGTTGCTCTAGTCTTTAAACATCTACCCAATCGTGGGTTTGATTCAACGCCTGCAGCTTTGGCCGCTCAGTGTACCCAAGATCAAGGAAAATTCTGGCCGTTTCATAATTTGTTATATCAAAAACAAGGGCAAATTGATTCAGGATGGGTAAACAAAGATAATTTGAAAAAACTTGTATCCCAAATATCCGGACTTGATATGCACAAATTTGATTCGTGTTTTGATAGCCAAAAGTACAAATCATTTATAGAAAATGATATTGCTTTAGCACATTCCCTTGGTTTTACAGAAACACCTTCATTTATAATAGTTAAAAGCGACGGCTCAAATCCACAAAAGATAGAAGGACCGCAACCTTTTCCGGCATTTAAAGCAGTCATTGACAAAGAACTTGGAGTAGCATAATTGAAAAATAATATCTGCAATGAGAAGAGAAGAGAAAATGAAACCTATTAACGATAATACACTCACAGCATTAACTAGCTTGAAGGCAACTATACCATTTGTACTTAGAATAGTATTCTCAAGTCCTCTTTATATCGCTATAGCTGCTGCTGTGTTTACCACTTTTTGGTTTATTTTTAATGTATTTGACAGTCTACTATTTTTTTCACCTATAGTAACTTTTTACCTACCCGATGATGCGATAACAGGATTCATTCTAACGAATACAACTTCTGTACTAATGGGAATATTGGTTGGCATGAATGTATACGTAATTAGGAATTCAAAATTCAGATTAGATAAATCAATGGTATCAGGTTCAATACTAGCTATTGCCTCTAGTGCTTGTGCTAGCTGCTCTTCAATTGGTTTCCTTATCATATCTATATTTGGAGGATTTGGCATAATTACAATAGATTTACTTACAAATTATCAAACTCCTTTAAGAGTGATATCAATAGTTATTCTACTGTGGGCATTATATCATGTACATAAAAAGATTATAAAACCATGTTCTATGCCTGCCTGAATCCTGAATATCAATATTACTATTCTCTACTAGTTTAGGAACCAAGCTGCTGACAGATTATCCAATAATATTACGCACACATTCAGGCTTGAAGGACTTCAAGCTTTGAATAATTGATCATATGTAGGGATTGAGGATCAGCCAAATTAAGGTTTAAGAACGCTACATGTCATTTGCAGCACCAAATTAATATAGCAATATATAGTAGCTGATATTTTAACTATTCAATCCTTTCTTTAACTGTTGGAGCATGAAAATAAATACTAAATGAGCACATATTTTCACAGTAATAATAACTATGGCATCATCTATTCCCTTTCATATTAGCCCCAATGCAAAGAGGAATTGCCATTGGAGTTGTTATAATAATTGCATATTTAGTTATTGTTATTGTTACTACACCTAGTCTTGATCCTTTTTTAGCAATTAAAGCAGCATTTGCCATGAATTCTATTATTATTTTTGGGATGGCCATTGGAGTAGGCTTGCAATTTTTCATATCAAGCTATCAAAAAGGACTAGGCTACTGTAAATTGGATGGTAAAGCTAGCGGCAGTAATACTAGTAGAAGAGTTCTTACTGGATCTGCTACTGGGTCTAGCAGCACTACTGCAATTAGCTCATTTTTTTCATTCTTTTCTCTCGTGCCACTTGGATGCTGTGGAAGCTGGCTTTTGATACTTTCATTCTTACCGTCTGTTTTTGGAAGTTCTTTATCGGTTGCGCTAATACAATACTCAAAGCCGCTTTCTTACGCAGGTCTAGCAATTGTGTTTGGATTTACAGCTCTTTCTGCTTTCAAACTTCATAGAGAATTAAAACAGATAAAAAAAGAGAAGGTGTTCAAAAGGTTAAGGAGAGGAATTCAGGGTTTGGATCTTAAGCTATTTGTCAATAAGAAATCAGCACTAGTTATTGCTACTTCGATAATAATAGTAATCAGTATTGTAGTAATTGCAATTGTA
>Ga0126310_10000470_pt1 | contig 13952 bp, 11 predicted proteins | sample Plot60_FD_92540 | JGI IMG/M metagenome (GOLD analysis project Ga0126310, IMG submission 92540) | Serpentine soil microbial communities from UC McLaughlin Reserve, CA, USA - Plot60 | ecosystem: Environmental > Terrestrial > Soil > Grasslands | place: USA: UC McLaughlin Reserve, Lake County... | reverse complement strand
GTCGAGCACTCGCCCGAGCTCAGGCATCGTGCTCGGTGTGACCAACGGCGTCGAGGTCGTCGCCAGATCTGCACTTGTCCAGGCCGCGATTCCCCCGATGAGTTCCCCGGCGATGCCGTAGCCGACCTTCGCGGCCTGGCCGAGGATCTCGGCGGGGTCCTGGTCGAGGCTGCGGATCACGACGACAGCGGCGTCTTCGGGCAGCAGCCAGCCGAGCCACGTGCCGAAGGCTGAGCGCAGCTCGATCGACAGTGATCCGGGCACATGCGCGGCGGCGTACTCCTCGATCGGGCGGACGTCGACGGCGGTCGCGCCGTCTTCCCAGAGCTGCTGCACCTGGTCCACGGTGAGTGGCGCAAGCCTCATCGACTCTGGAAGGACTTCGGGTCCGCGGCGGTTGGCCTCGCTGAGCCAACGGAAGTACGTCGGGAAGGACCCGAGCGAGCTGAGCAGGCGGGCTACGAACTCGTCTTCGCTCGGTGCCGCCAGGAGTGTGTTGGTGGCTCTCTCCTGACCGATGGTGCTGGTCCGCTCGGATCCGGGTGGTGAGGAGCAGAAGCTTCCCGCACCGTGCGTCGGCCAGACGGCGACCTCATCGGGCAACCCCATCAGACGGTGGAGGGAGTGGTACTGCGCCCGGGCGAGTTCCTCGGTGCGCTCGGGTGCAACGAGGTCGGTTCGGGCCGCCGCGCCGACGATGAGTGAGCCTCCGGTGAACACACCGATGGGCGAGTCCCCGTCAAGGAGGAGGAAGGCGAGATGTTCGTCGGTGTGACCCGGTGTCGCCCAGGCACGGAGCACTAGCCCGCCCAGGTCGACCTCGTCGCCGTCGCGCAGGCCACGATGCGGAAAGGCACGGTCCCCGGCGGCAGAGGCCAACACAACCGCGTCATCGGTGGCATTGAGCTGTACCCCGCCGGAGAGGAAGTCGGCGTGCAGGTGAGTGTCGGCGGCGTACGCGATGGAGAGCCCGCGTCGGTCCGCCAGCTCGCGGATCGTTCGCAGGTCGCGCGCGGCGTCGACCGCCAGGGCTCTGCCATCGCCGAGGTCGACCAGGTAGGCGCTGTTGCCTAGCCCCACGTCGACCAGAGCCTCGACGATCACTCCGCTCACCTGGGTCATTTGGAAATCCCAGCCACAGGTAGCCGTGCTGCGGCCCACTCGGGGAAGCCGTCCTCCAGCCGGGATGCAGTGACGCCGCGGCGGGTAAGCAGCCGCACCGCATCGTCCGCGTACACGCAGTAGGGTCCACGGCAGTAAGCCACGACGTCGGCACCGTCGGGGATCTCCCCCAGCCGCGACTTCAGGTCCTGAGGTGGCACGGAGATCGCACCGCGGATGTGGCCGGCGGCGAACTCGGGCTCCGGCCGTACGTCGAGCACGACCACATCGCCTTGCCGAAGCCGAACCCGCAGCTGGTCCCGGGTCACCGTGTTGAGCGTGCTTCTATCCCCCAGATAGTCGGAGGCGAGCCGGTCGAGCTCCGCGACGTGGAGCTCGGCCGCCTGGCGCATAGTGCGCCACAGCGTGCCGACCACCGGACTCGACAGTGAGTAGTGGATCCGGGTGCCGTCCCGGCGGGATCTGACCAGCCCCGCTTTGAGCAGCCGTTGCAGGTGCTGAGAGGTGTTGGCAACCGTCTGTTCGATCTCCGCGGCCAGCTCCTCCACGGACCGTTCGCCCTGAGCGAGGACGTCGATGAGCTCCGCGCGTCGGCCGTTGGCCAGGGCCTTCGCAGCTTCGGCCAGCGCGTCGTACAGGGCTGCCTTAGCCTGATGGTCACCCATCCGTAGTCACCTCCGGGTCACGTTGTTCAAGACTTCTCTTGACAAGCATGCCACACGGGTGTCTTCTTCAAGAACTTGCTTGAGCAAGCAGTGGGCGCCGAGTCGAGGAGGGCTAGCACGGATTGCGAGATCTCGAACGGGGTCATGAACGCCCCGGACGAGCACGTCGTGTTCGCCGAAGCGGCGCGGGTGCTCGCCGGCATCCCCGTCCAGCGCGGCGCCGCCCGGACATGGCTATCGAGACGACACCGAGTCACCCGGGGCTCAGCAACGGCCCGATCTACCTCGACTACAACGCCACCACCCCGGTCGAGCCACGGGTCGTCGAAGCCGCGCTGCCCTACCTCACCGAGCACTTCGGCAACCCATCGAGCACCCACCACTACGGCCAGGCCGCCCGGCAGGCGATCGGACAAGCCCGCGGCGAGGTCGCAGACGTGCTCGGCGCTCACATCGACGAGATCGTATTCACCGCGGGCGGATCCGACTCGGACACCCTGGCTATCCGGGGCGCCGCCCGCGCCAACCGAGACCGAGGCGATCACGTCGTCACCCAGGCCACCGAGCACCCCGCCGTGCTCGAGGCCTGCCGCAGCCTGCAAGCCGACGGCTTCCAGCTCACCACCCTCCCGGTAAACCACCACGGCCGGGTCGACCCAGCCGACGTCGAGCAAGCCATCACCGACGACACGGCACTGGTCAGGATCATGCTCGCCAACGCCGAGACCGGAACCCTGCAACCCGTCACTCAACTGGCCCGGATCGCCCACCACCAAGGTGCGCTGTTCCACACCGATGCCGCCCAGGCCGCGGGCAAGATCCCGATCGACGTGACCGAACTCGGCGTCGACCTCCTCACGGTGGTCGGGCACAAGATGTACGCCCCCAAGGGCATCGGCGCCGTCTACGTCCGATCCGGCACACGGCTCCAACCCACGATCCATGGAGGGCCAAGAACACGGCCGGCACGCCGGGACCGAGAACGTGGCGCTGATGGTGGCCCTGGGCGCCGCCAGTCGCATGGCCGCCGACTCCCTGCCCCAGAGCGCCAGCGAGCTCAGGGACCTGCGCGACCGCCTCCACCAGCGGCTCGCCGATCTGCTCGCCGACCGGGTCAGCCTCAACGGCCACCCCGAGCATCGGCTGCCGGGGACCCTCAACATCTCCATGAACACCACCCGTGGCGCAGACGTACTCGCCGCAACACCCGGGATCGCAGCGGCCACCGGATCTGCCTGCCACGAGGGCGTCGACGAACCTTCACCGGTGTTGTCCGCCATGGGTCAGCCCCCCGAACGCGCCCTCGCAGCGCTCCGGTTCTCCCTCGGCCGATGGACCACCGCCATCGAGATCGACGAGGCGGCCCGACAGATCGCCGCCAGCGTGGCGGTTTCGTCGCGGGCGGCCAGCGATCCGTCGGGGTTGTAGCTCCAGGTCATCGAGCGAGTGGCGTCGACGAGCGCGGTCCCGGTGCCGTTGGAGCCCTGCAGGGTGCGGCCGGTCTGCAGCCGAGCTTGTTGGAGGGGATGCTCAGCCTCTTGCGCTGCCGCGTCGCGGCCGATGAGGAGGCTGCGTCTTACGGGGCTAAGGCGCAGGCTTGGCCGCAGCCGCTAGGCCGTCGGGCTCACCGACACGCGCACCCAGTGCCTCACACGTGCCCGCCGCACCGCCCACGGCGGCTGACGCGCGCGCCTGCATGCCCAACTTCGCGGCGGGGCCTGCTGACATCCTGCTGACATTCGGCCCTGGAAAGCATCAGAGGCGATCTCCGGATTTCTCCGAAACCGCCTCTGACCTGCTGTTTCTACTTTGTAGCGGGGGCAGGATTTGAACCTGCGACCTCTGGGTTATGAGCCCAGCGAGCTACCGAACTGCTCCACCCCGCGTCGCGGGCCCCACTGTAGGCGAGAGCGGTCGCCGCCTTCAAATCGTGCCGTTCTCACCGGGCTACTGGTGGAGGAGGTTGAGAGCTCTGGCCACCTCGGCGCGCGCCTGGTGGTTGAGCCGGACCCAAACGGCGCCCCTGCCGTCTCTCAGCGCCTGGTCGGCCGCGGCGAAGTCGGTCTGCGCCCTCTCCAGCAGCACCCTTGCCCGCGCCATCGCTCCCTTGCTGGGACTGTTGCCGCCGCCGTTGTCCGGGCCGCCGTTGTTGTGGTCCCCCTTGTGGTGGCCGCCCTTGGGCCCGTCGTCGTTGCCTCCTCCGTTGTCCGGGGCGGCCTTGCCGACCATGTCGCTGATGGCGTCGACGAGCGTATTACCGATGCCGACCCTCTGGCCGAAGGACACCATCACGTAACGCAACGTGAGGTACGACGACGTCGAGGTCTGCTGACGCTCGGCGTACACCGGTACGACGTACATCAGTCCGCCCGCGAGTGGCACCGAGACCACGTTGCCGTATTGCGGGGTGGCGTCACCGAGGCGGAACGACTGCGTCTTGCGGCTGATGTGCGGGTCGGACACCAGCTGGCTGTAGGCCTGCGCTGGACCGGGGACGTTCGAGCTGAGCGGCTCCTCGACCGTCATCGTCCCGTAGTCGGGTGACGTGGGGTCGGAGTCGGCCGCGAGGAAGCCGGACAGGTTCGTCTTGTTGTTCGGCACGTAGCTCGATGTCAGCGACCACGTCTCCTGTCCGGTCTGAGGGTCCGGGGTGAACATCCGGATCGGCGCCTGGTTCTCGTCCTTGCGTACCGCGTCGGGCGAGACCTGCCACTGCCGGCTGGCGTTGAAGAAGGTGTTCGCGTCCTGGACGTGGTAGCGCGCGTACTGGAAGCGCTGCACCTTGAACATGTCCTCGGGGTACCGCAGGTGCGACAGCAGCTCGCTGGGGATCTGGTCGCGGTCGAGGACCGTGCCCGGGAAGGCGCTCTGCCACGCCTGGAGGATGGGGTCCGAGTCGTCCCATGCGTAGAGCTTGACCTCACCGGTGTAGGCGTCCACCGTGGCCTTCACGGCGTTGCGCATGTAGTTGATCTGGTCGGTCGGCAGTGTCCGGACGCCCGGGGGACGACCGACGACGTCGCTGGTCATGTCGGAGAACGACTCGCGCTCCGACTGGGGGTAATGGTCGGTGGTGGTGTACCCGTCGACCACCCACAGGGTGCGGCCGTCCACCACGACCGGGTACACGTCTCGGTCGAGGCTCAACCACGGGGCTGCCTTCTCCACGCGCTGTGACACGTCGCGGTAGTACAACACCTTGCTCTCCGGGCCGACCCGCGCAGAGAGCAGGAAGTTCGAGTCGCTGAACCGGACGGCGTACATCAGCTTGTGGAAGAAGCCCCCGACACCGACACCTCCCCCGCCTTGGTAGGTGGTCGCGCTCTGCGCACCGGTCGACGTCATGTCGATCTCGGCGTCGGACGCGCCGGGGGCCTTGCCGACGATCGAGTAGCCGGGGCTGCCCTCTCCGGCCTCGCCGTAGTAGATCCCGTCCTCGAACGGGCCGGTGGACCGCTCCAGCGAGTCCTGGCCGGGGTCCTGACCCTGTGCCCACTCGATCTGGGCGCTCTCCGCGGAGTTGTCCGCCGGCCTCTGGTTGGCGAACGCCGCGATGAGCCCCCTGCCGTGGGTGTAGCGGGTGTGCAGGTTGGACCAGTTCTGGTCGGAGGAGTTGATGCCGGCCTGGTCGAGCTCGCGAGCGCCGATCACGACGGCTCGGTCGTTCCCCTCGATCGGATAGTGGTCTAGGTCCAGGACATCGGCGGACGTGTAGTAGCCGTAGCCAGCCTCGATCTGGCGGAATGCCCCTGAGATCTGGCTGGGATCGACGACCGGCACCGAGGTGGTCCGGTCGACCAGGTCCTGGACCGTCTCCGGCGTGGCCGGGGCCGCCTTCTGCCTGGTCAGCTTGATCGCGTTCAGGTCGTACGCCGTACGCGTGGCGGCGATGTTCGCCTGGATGTACGGGGCCTCCTTGTCGGGCCGGTTCGGGTCGACCTGGAAATGCTGCACGAACGCCGGCCAGAGCAGCCCGAGCAGGATCGAGGTGATCACCAGCAGCGAGATGCCGACCCCGGGCAGCAGCCAGATGCGACGCCAGGCCGTCGCGAAGAAGAGCAGGGCGCAGACCAAGGCGACGCCGACGAGGATGTTCCGCGCAGGCAGCAGTGTGTGCTGATCGGTGTAGCCCATCCCGGTGACCACATCGCCCGAGCCGGTGACCAGGTCGAAGCGGTCCAGGTAGTAGCCGATCGCCTTGGCCAGCAATGCCAGGCCGCCGAGGACGGACAGCTGTGTGGTGGCGATCGCGGACATCCGGTCGGTGCCCGCCTGGAGCCGGATCCCGCCGTAGAGGTAGTGGACGACGACGGCGGTGAGAGCCGACAGGACGAGCACCGCGATCACATAACCCACCAGGAAGTGCAACCACGGGAGTGTGAACACGTAGAAGCCGACGTCCTTGTGGAAGTAACTGTCAGTGACGTTGAAGGGCTCGCGGTGCGCCCACAGCAGGAACGTGCGCCATTTGCCGTTGGCGGCTACGCCGCCGAAGAGCCCGATCACCGATGCCACCGACACCAGCAGCAGGACGCGAATGGGCGCTACTGCGTCGCGGTACCGGTCCAGGCCGGTCTGCTCCGGGGACTCCGGCCGGTGGAAGGGGCGTGCCCGGTAGGCGATGACCATGTTCGCCGCCACGCTCGCCGCCATCAGCAGGCCGAAGCCGAAGAACAGTCCCACCCTGGTCCACAGCATCGTGTCGTAGACACCGGCGTAGCCGACCGAGGAGTACCAGAGTCGGTCGGTGTAGAGCGAGGCGAACAAGGTGACAAGGAAGAAGGCGACGATCACGGCCAGCACGGACAACACCAGGATGCGAGCCCGCCGTGGTCGGCGGGGGCGGAAGTCGTCGAACTCTTCCTCCAGCGCGTCACTCATGTCGCGCACCGCCCTGAGCCCCGTCGCCCCGGGCGTCCGGCGTCGAGCCATCGAGAGTCCCGCGGACCAGGTCGACGAGTCCCGGAACGAGGTCGGGGCCGGTCAGGACCGACTCGGCGGTGTCGTGGCCCCGGAGCCGGAGGGCGCAGTATGACGCACCGGTGCGCGTCGCGGCCACCACGATCCGCACCTCCTGCATGTCCGGGTGCTTGGAGGCGAACGATGCGGCGCCTACGGGTTCGTCCGGTACGTCGGCCTCGGCGCCGGGCGGCAGGACGACGCGTTCCACCAGAGCGGCACACCCGTGCACTGTCTCGGGCCAGGTGATCGTGGCCAGCTGGTCCTCCAGCTGGCTGGCCTCGGCGACCGCCTCCTGCTCGATGGGTGTCAACACGGCGTCCCCCACGCGGCCGGCGAGATGCGGCTCGCGTTCTACCAGGCGCGCGGTCTCGACCAGGGCGAACAGTCGCGCCGGCTGGTCCCAGCCGGCCTCGGCAGCGTGCCCCTCGATCTCCAGCACCGCCGTCGGCAGAGCCTCGTCGACTGTGCCGTCAGTGGAGCCCAAGCTGGTCACGAGGCATGCCCCTCGGCACCGGTGCACAGCGGCAGGCTGACCTCGTGGTCCTTGCCCCACGCCGTGACCTCGGCGATCGCATCCTTCAGTGTTGCCGCCTTGGCCAACCGCATCGAACCGTGGTCGCTGGTCAGGGCGTCGGCGCAGTTCGCCGGCGGCACGAGGAACAGCTGGGCTCCATCCTGTTGCGCTCCGGCGATCTTCTGCTGGATACCCCCGATCTCCCCCACGTCGCCGCTCCCGGTGATGGTCCCGGTGCCGGCGATGGCACCGCCGGAGGTGATGGACCCCGGTGTGAGCATGTCGTAGATCGACAGCGCGAACATCAGGCCCGCGCTCGGGCCGCCGATCGAGTCGCTGATGTTGACCGACACCTTGAACGGGAACGTGTAGCCGATGCCGAGGGTGACCCCGATCAGCTTGGTGCCGTCCTTCCTGGTGGGCGTGACCCGGACGGTGACGGACTCACCTCTGCGGATCACGGTCATGGGCACCGAAGCGCCGTTCGGCACGGTCCCGATGAGTTCGCCCAACTGGGTCGCGGCGGTCACCCGCGTCCCGTCGAACCGGCGTACGACGTCACGCGGACGCAGCTTTCCGTCGGCGGGCATTCGCGGTGTCACGGCCAGGATCTCGAGCACCGGATGCACTGCGTACCCCAGCTCCCGGAGCGCCGCCGCGATCGCGGAGTCCTGGGAGCTGATCATCTCGACCTGCCCCTCCTGGCTGTCCTGCTTCTGACTGCCCCCATCGCCGTACTGAATGCCGTAGGGGTAGACCGCCTCCTGCGGGGAGAACCACGCCTTCATCAGCGTGAACAGGTCCAGCCTGGCGTCGCGCTGGGTGACCGAGACAGTGGTCATCCGGAGCTCCCCGTCGTCGGGGTACGTCCGGTGGCCCTGGACGCTGATGATTGGCTTGTCGCCGTTGTCGGCGAGGACGTTGATGGTCGGTCCGGGTGCGTAGGTGACGAAGGGCAGAGGGCTGAACGCCGTGTACCACCCGAGCGCAACGAACAGCGGCACGGCCAGCAGAGCGGCCCAGGTGCGCTGCGTCATGCGGGGAAGCCTCTCACCCCGAGGCAAGTCAGGATGCGCGACGGGTGGACGACGGCTCGGTCGACGAGTGGGCCCTCCCGCGGCGCGAGGGACGGACGGCGATGCCACCGCTCCGCTCCCCTGGGCCGGTCGATCGCGGGGGCGGCGCGGTGCGGGGGGCGATGCGGCTCGCGCGGGACATGGCGCGCCCGAGGCGGCGAGCCGCCACCTCGGGGTCGACTTCGCCACGGCTGTCACGAGCGAACCAGGCGACCCAGAGCATCGCCAGCACCGTCGCCGCGCCGGGCGGGGCCAGCCACCACAGGATCTCCACTTGCACAGGGTAGGCATCCGGGGTCACCGGGCCGCTCAGGCGCGCCCGGGGCCCCGGCCTCGCTCAGGGCGTGCCGACCCACTCCTCGGACCCGTCGGCGAACTGTTGGTGCTTCCAGATCGGCACCTCCGCCTTGAGGGTGTCGATGAGGGCACGTGAGGCGTCGAACGACGTGCCCCGGTGGGCGGAGGTCGCCGCGGTGATCACCGCGACGTCGCCGATCTGGAGCGAGCCGATCCGGTGCACGGCGGCCAGGGCATGCACGTCGTACTGCTCGGCCACGGTGGCGCACACGCGCCGCAGCGCGTCGAGTGCGGTCGGATGCGCCGAGTACTCCAGGGCCCGGACGCCGACGCCGTGATCGTGGTCGCGAACCCGGCCGATGAACACCGTCAGCCCGCCGGAGGCGTCGTCGTCGAGCGCGGCCACCACCTCGGCGACGTCCAGCGATGTCTCGCGGAGGGCGACCAGGCGTACGGGGGTGGGATCGGGGCTCGCCACACCGCTGACCCTAACCCGACCTGAACCGCGCGACCGCTCGGCACCGACGTGGCCCTGACCGTCAACGGCGTACCGTGGAGGCATGACCGACCAACCGCCGCCGGACGACCAGAACCCGTTCCGGGGTACGCCGTTCGAGCAGTTCTTCTCCGGCGGTCCGCCCGATCTCGGCCAGCTCTTCAGCCAGCTCCAGTCGATGATGCAGCCGTACGAAGGGCCTCTCAACTGGGACCTCGCCGTCGACACCGCCCGCAAGACAGTCGCCCAGTCGCCCGACCCGACTCCCTCCAGGAGTCAGCGCGACGAGATCGCGGACGCCGTACGCCTGGCCGACCACTGGCTCGACGAGACCACCGACTTCCCGTCTGGTGTCACCTCGTCAGCTGCCTGGAGCCGGGCCGAGTGGGTCGTGGGTACCACCGATGTCTGGAAGGTGCTGGTGGAGCCGATCGCTGCGTCGTCGGTGGGGGCGCTGGGCAACGCGCTGCCCGCCGAGGCCGCCACCATGGGGGGACCGATCCTGGCCATGCTCGGGAAGGCGGTCGGCGCGATGCTGGCCACCCAGGTCGGCTCCGGTCTCGGCGCTTTGGCCGGCGACGTCGTCTCCGCCTCTGACGTCGGTCTGCCGCTCGCCTCGCCCGGCACCGCGGCACTCGTGCCGGCCAACGTCGAGCGCTTCGCCGAAGGGCTCGACGTCTCCGAGAGTGACGTCCTGCTGTATCTGGCCCTGCGGGAGGCCGCTCATCAGCGGCTGTTCGCCGGGGTGCCGTGGCTGCGCGACCACCTGATCGGCGCGGTGACCGACTACGCCGGCGGCATCGAGATCAACACCGAGCGCATCCAGCAGACCATGGAGGAGCGCCTCAGCGGCGTCGATCCCAGCGACTTGGCGGGCATGCACGAGCTGATGGAAGGTGGGCTCTTCGACATCCCGCGGTCACCGCAGCAGCAGGCCGCCCTGCAGCGCCTCGAGGTCGCCCTGGCGCTGGTGGAGGGCTGGGTCGACGAGGTCGTCGGCCAAGCCACTGCCGACCGGATGCCCACTGCGGCCAAGCTCCAGGAGGCCGTCCGCCGGCGCCGGGCGGCGGGAGGGCCCGCGGAGGAGGCGTTCGCCTCGCTGGTCGGGCTGGAGCTGCGCCCCCGCCGACTACGCGACGCCTCGACGTTGTGGGGCTCACTGCGGACGCGGCAGGGCGCGGAGGCTCGCGACGGTGTCTGGATGAGCCCCCACCTTCTCCCGACGGATGCCGACCTCGACGACCCGCTCGGGTTCCGCGAGGGGTCGGAGGCCCCCACGGAGCTGACCGGGGACGACTTCGACGCCGAGCTGCGCGACCTGCTCGACCAGGGCCGAGGCGGCGCGGCCGACAGCGCACCCGGGGAGTGACGCCGCACGCCGACGCGGTGGAGGCGCTGCGTACGTGGGCTCCCCCGTCGGCTGCCCAGGCCGGGCTGCGCGACCGGTTCGTCGCCCACCTCGTCGCGCGATCCGACGGACTTCACCGGGCGTGCTCCCCCGGTCACCTCACGGCGGGAGCTCTCGTCCTCTCGCCCGGTCTGGACGCCGTCTTGCTGAACCTGCACCGAAGGGCCGGCCGCTGGTTCCACTTCGGCGGCCACTGGGAGCCGGGTGACACCTCACTACGGGAGACCGCAGCACGCGAGGCGGCCGAAGAGTCGGGCATCGAGGCGATATCCCTGCATCCGGAGCCGGTCCACCTCGACGTGCACAGCGTGGACTTCTGCCGAGGCCACGACGGCGCCGACCACCTCGACGTGCGGTACGCCGCGCTGGCGCCGCCCGGCGCTCAGCCGCGGATCGGCGAGGAGTCGCTGGCGGTGCGCTGGTGGCCACTGGACGGGCTGCCCGGCCTCGAGCCCGAGATGCAGGAGCTGATCGGGCTGTCCCGGCAGCGGCTTCAGTCGACGGCCGGCTCCAGCCGGGCTGCCGCGGAGTAGCCGTCGAGCCAGGCCTTCGCGCGAGCGGCATGGGGATACCGCTCGACCCACGTCCAGAACCGGTCGTTGTGCCCCGGCTCGATGAGGTGGGCGAGCTCGTGGACCAGGACGTAGTCGACCACCCAGTCCGGCACGTCCTGAAGCCGGCGCGAAAGCCGGATGGAGCGATCGACCGGAGTGCAGGAGCCCCATCGGCTGCGTTGGTTGTCGACCCACCGAACGGTTCGCGGTAGCGCCCGCCCGTCCAGCCAGGCGCGGCTGAGCGCGGTCGCGCGGGTCAGCAGGTCCTCGTCGCTGGGCCGCCGGCGCGCCTCTGCCTTCTCCACCCGAGCCACCATCGTCTGGACCCACTCAGCCTCCTGAGCGCGGCTCAGGGTGGCGGGAACCAGCACGACGATGCGGTCGCCCTCGCGGTACGCGGAGACCGTCCGGCGGCGCCGCTTGGAGCGGCGTACCTCCACCTCGGTATGGGGCTCCACCGTCATGGCGCCACGGTAACCGCCGACACCGACCTGATGCCGACGACGTGCCGAGCCGAGTCATCCCTTGGCCGCCCACGCGAGCACCCTGTCGCGGGGCCAGGTGTTGACGATCCGGGCGGGGTCGATGCCGGTCGCCTCGGCTCTCTCGCAGCCGTAGTCGAGGAAGTCCAGCTGGCCAGGCGCGTGACTGTCGGAGTCGATGGAGAACAAGCAGTCGAGGTCGCGGGCCAGCTCCAGCAGCCGCGTCGGGGGGTCACGCCGTTCGGGCCGGGAGTTGATCTCCACGGCGACGTCATGCTCGGCGCACGCCTCGAACACCGCGGTCGCGTCGAACGTGCTCCCCGCTCGGACGCCTCGGTTGCCGGTGACGAGTCGCCCCGTGCAGTGACCGAGCACGTTCATCCAGGGGTTCCGGATGGCCCCGATCATCCGCTCGGTCATCTGTGCCGGGTCCATCTTGAGCTTCGAGTGCACGCTGGCGACCCGGACGTCGAGCCGGGCGAGCATCTCGTCGGTCTGGTCTAGTCCCCCGTCGTCGAGGATGTCGACCTCGATGCCCTTGAGGAGGGTGAAGCCGGAGCCGGAAAGGTGCTCGTTGACGGCCTCGACCACCCCGAGCTGGCGGGTCAGGCGAGCGACGCTCAACCCGTTGGCGACGGTCAGTCGCGGTGAGTGGTCGGTGAGCACCAGGTACTCGTGACCGAGCTCGATCGCGGTGAACGCCATCTCCTCGATCGGCGAACCGCCGTCGGACCAGTCGGAGTGGGAGTGCAGGTCGCCGCGCAGCGCGGCCCGGAGCGCCCGGCCACCCTCGGTCAAGGGGCCCGCGTACGCCGCCTCGAGCGTCGCCAGCCGCTCCGGCGTCGTGCCGCGCACCGCCGCCTCGATCACCGAGGCCGTGCTGGGACCGATGCCGGCGAGCTCGGTGAGGGTGCCGGCCTCGACGCGCCCGGCCACCTCCGCCTCCGGCAGCGGCAGGATCGTCGCGGCGGCGTTGCGGAACGCCCGGACGCGGCGGGTCTCCTCGCGCCCGCGCTCCATGAGGAAGGCAATGCGGCGCAGCGCCGCGACCGGGCCCTGTCGGTACGGCGCGACGTCCGGCGTTCTCCGGTCCGGGCTCATCGCCCTCCTCTCGATCCATGTCGACCACGGGCCACCCGGAGTGGTTTCTCCCCGGGAATTTTTCCTCCACACCCGGTGCACGACATTGTGGCTGGTCAGGCGCCCTCGGCGGCACCATCTGTGGCCGGGCTCCACACGGCCTCCCCAAGGCGGGCGTGGCCCTCCACCGGTTGTCCACAGGCTGGCAGGGCCTTGTCCACAGCCGTGTCCACAAGCTGAGGCCGCCGACGTGCCCGATGCGTTGACCCTGTCACCGGCCTCCTCCTAGCGTGGAGCGCAGACGGGGGCTCGGGACTCCGGGTGACGTTCGCAAGGGGAAGGCAAGCGTCATCCAGACCCGGGCTCCCGTCTTGCCTTACCTGGAGCCGTCGGCCTTGCGTGTGGTGTGGACGGCCCCCATGGTCCCCCCGCAAGGAGGGTCTCAGCGCCTGGTGGACCTCGGTTCCCACCTCCCCCTCGCAGCGTTGAGGCCCCCCTCGGGACCCCGGTTGGCCGACGTGGTCCTAAGCGTGAAGTGAGCGTGTTCCACGCTCAGCGGTGTGCCGTCTGCCCGCGGCGTGCCGCGGGCCGTAGTGTCGTCGACGATCCGAGGCCACCCGTGGCCCGGTTCCCGGCGGGCTTCCCCTGACTCCCCGTCGCGACGACCGCGAATGAGAAGACCAAGGAGGCCGTCATGGCGGAGACCTGGAGCGGCGAGTTCTACTGCGTGAAGTGCAAGGAGAAGCGCGAGGCCGAGGGCGAGGTACGCGTCAACGATAAGGGCACCCGCATGGCCAAGGCCGTATGCCCCGTGTGCGGCACCAACCTCAACCGGATCCTCGGCAAGGCATAGTCAGCGCGTAGTCACGCGTAGTCACCGCGCAGACACCGCGCAGACCTGGACGACGGCGCCACCCCTGGGTGGCGCCGTCGTCAGTTCTGGCCAGCACCGCGCTGTGGAGAGGCGACGCCCGTCGATTCCGAGGTGTGGCAGCGTCGGGACCATGCATCCGGCGACGTGGGGTGAGCTCGTCCGCCCCGTGCTGCGCGACGGGCTTTGCGTCGTACGCCGCGACGACCGGCACCTGCAGATCGGCCTCGACCCACCGGACCGGCTCGTCGTGCCGGACCGGCCCGGACTGCGGGAGACCCTGAGCCATCTGGAGCGCCGACCTCCCGGGGAGCTCCGCGAGGTCGTGGACCGCTTGGTCGCCGACGGCTGGGTCGTGGAAGCCGCCACGCGCCGGCCATCGGCTCCCGTGTCGCCGCCGGTGGCCGTCGTCGCCGACGGCACCG
>Ga0126310_10000469_pt1 | contig 13956 bp, 9 predicted proteins | sample Plot60_FD_92540 | JGI IMG/M metagenome (GOLD analysis project Ga0126310, IMG submission 92540) | Serpentine soil microbial communities from UC McLaughlin Reserve, CA, USA - Plot60 | ecosystem: Environmental > Terrestrial > Soil > Grasslands | place: USA: UC McLaughlin Reserve, Lake County... | reverse complement strand
GTCGAGCGCCTCACGCAGGTCGGGGTAGTCGTCACCGTCGATCGGGTAGAGACCGGCGAAGACCATCGGGTTGGGGTGCTGGTACCCGCTGAGCGCGGTCGTGGCGCCGTGGTGCTGGCTGGTGACGGTGTCGCCGACGCGTGACTGGCGGACGTCCTTCACTCCGGTGATGAGGTAGCCGACCTCACCGACGCCCAGGTCACCGGCCTTGACCGGCTCCGGGCTGATCACGCCGACCTCCAGCATCTCGTGGACGGCGCCGGTGGACATCATCTTGATCCGGTCGCGGTGGCTGAGCTTGCCGTCCATGACGCGCACGTAAGTGACGACGCCGCGATACGTGTCGTAGACCGAGTCGAAGATCAGGGCCCGCGGGGGCGCGTCGGCGTCCCCGACCGGCGGCGGTGTCACCCTGACGATCTCGTTGAGGAGATCGGCGACCCCCTCGCCCGTCTTGGCGCTCACCCGCAGCACTTCGGAGGGTTTGCAGCCGATGATGTGCGCCAGCTCCTGGGCGTACTTCTCGGGGTTCGCACTCGGGAGGTCGATCTTGTTGAGGACCGGGATGATGTGCAGATCGGCACCCAGGGCCAGGTAGAGATTGGCGAGAGTCTGCGCCTCGATGCCCTGAGCGGAGTCCACCAGCAGGACGGCCGCCTCGCACGCGGCGAGCGATCGGGACACTTCGTAGGTGAAGTCCACGTGCCCGGGCGTGTCGATCATGTTGAGCACGTAGGCATCCGGCTCGGCTCCCTGCTCGTTCTCGGCAGCCACGGTCCACGGCATCCGGACCGCCTGGCTCTTGATCGTGATGCCGCGCTCGCGCTCGATATCCATCCGGTCCAGGTACTGTGCTCGGGCGGTGCGCTCGTCGACGACGCCGGTCAGTTGCAGCATCCGGTCGGCGAGCGTGGACTTCCCGTGGTCGATGTGGGCGATGATGCAAAAGTTCCGCAGCACCCGAGGATCGGTACGACCCGGCGTGGGCGCGGACGGGAGGGGCACGGGACACCTTCGCAGGAGCGGGTCAGATCGGTCGTTCCCCATTGTTTCACGCAAGCCCGCGGCTGCCCGTTCACAGCCTCCGGCACGCTGCGTACCAGAGGAGCGACGAGGTGGACAGCAGCCGGGGTCCCGATGGCACTTGTTCAGTGCTGGACCGCGTTGATGCAGGCGGCCTGCAACACCGCCTTGACCTGGAACGGCGCCAGCCACGGGTGCTTGCTCTGCATCAACGCCACCATCGCGGTGACGTGCGGCGCGGCGAAGCTGTTGCCGGTGGCCGTGATGGAGCCGCGGTCCGCCCAAGCGACGTCGACGTCGATTCCTCGGGCCCCGAACTCGACCGGCGGGCGCGGGTTGTAGGCCAGGGCCATCTCCTCGTCGCCGGGGCGAGCCGCGACCGAGACGACCGATGCGTACTGCGAGGGGTAGGTCGGACCGGGCAGATTGTTGGCCGCGCAGACGAGCACTGTGCCGCTGAAGTAGGCATGGTCGGCGATCTCGTGCAACGGCCCGAACATCGCCTCTGACTTGCTGGACAGCGAGAGGTTGGCGACGTGCATCCCGCTCTCCACGCTCCACTCCACACCGGCTTGAAGAAGCGCACCTCGTCCCTTGAGGTTCGCGCCGAGCACCCGCACCGAGTAGATCTCGCTCTCCGGCGCGAGTGCGCGGATGATGGCCGCACAGGCGGTGCCGTGACCCACGAGGTCCTCGTGCGGTCCCTCGCGCTCGACGTACCCGAGCTCCGCATCGGGATCCACCTGGAAGGCGACTCCCCCGGCGATGCCCCCCACGCGCGGATGATCGCCGTCGATGCCGCTGTCGACTATCGCCACCTTCACCCCGGCACCGGTGGAGCCGGCGAAGGCCCAGGCGCGCACGTCGTCCAGGGGGAGACGGGCGACGTCCTGCAGCGCGCCCCGGTCGAATGCGCCTGACCAGGCCGGCGTGCTGCTCACCTGGATCGGCCGGAGTCGCCGGCCTCCCACGACGCGACGAGCCGCAGCACGTCGCTGCCGAGCTGCGCCAGGGGCTGGGGCACCGTTGCGGGCGCACTGGCCGCGGCGGCGGTCACCAGCGCCATCAGCCCTGCGATCGTGCCCAGCACGTTGAGCGTCCAGTCGCTGGTCTCCTCCACGACCGGGTCGAGCACCGAGACCACCCCGAGGACCTCGCCGTCGGAGTCCAGCATGGGAGCCGCATGGATCGCCGAGGGCACGTAGTGGGTGGACTCCGCCACGTCTCGGGCGAAACGGGGGTCGCTCTGGACGTCGCGGACGGCGATCGGCTGGCCCGACATCGCGGCCCATCCCCCGATCCCCCGGCTGACCGGCATGCTCACCCCGACGATCTCGTCTGCACCGGCGCCATCGGAGGCTACGTACGTCAGCGTGCTCCCGTCGCCGTCCACGAGCGCGATCGAGCACGCCGCTGCGCCGAACAGGGCGCGCGTGGCCTCGACGCAGCGACCCAGGGCGGCGTCCACGCCGGGAGCGATGGTCATGGGGACAACGTACCGACCGGAGGGCCGACAGCACCGGGCGGCCCGGCAAGGCCGCGGGTGCTGTTTGACTGGCGTCGCGGGTTCCGGGGTGCTCCAGTATTTGCCGGACCGGGACGCCGAGCTGCTGTTCCAGCAGTGCAGGCCAACAAACGAGGGTCGGCGCGCGCAAGGTGACCACACCTTCCGGTGAGAGAGCCCTCCGCGCAGCTGGTCGACGGCGCTCGGGCCACCTACTGGTCCTTCCGGCCGAGGTGACGATCCCGCTGACCGCGGACGAGCTCGGTCAGCTCCCTCGGCGAAGCCATGCCGTCGGTCAACCAGGTGCTCCGTCGCGTCCTCCACCAAGGTCATCTGAAGGTCCGGCACGGCCGGATCATGGTCGAGCGACGGCGGGCGCCGCGCGGGCTCGCTGACGGAGCCGCGAGGGCTTCCAGCGTAGACCGCTGGTGCGCCGATGGACGTCTGCTCCGTCCGGCGGGCAGTCCGGGGTTGAATGCGGCGCCGGGGTTGTCCGGAGTCAGTTGGCGTGCATGAAGGCGGCCCGGGCGCCGGGCTCCGCGTCGTCAAGATGGGCGATCGGTGAGCAGACCGGTGCCTGTCAGCGCCGTCCAGAGCTGGTGCCGCTTCGCCATCGCGTAGTCGACCGTGTAGTGGTGGTCGTCACGCCACACCAGTTGATGATTGCGGATCGGCGAGCAGACGGGGGCGGTCGGGCAGAAGATCGGGTTGAGGTCAACGGTGTGGACACGGTGGTCGATTGCGGCCAGCGTGGTGGCGAAGCCGTCGCTGGACGACGGCTTCGGCTCGGCGGTGACCACACACTGCCCGACCCGCGTCGCCCCGGACAGGCACTCGGCAGGCCCGAAGGTCTCGGACATGATGAGCCGCTGCACGACTACAGCCGGCGCCACACGGGTGACCTTGGCGAGCGTTTCCTTGGTGCTCTCCCAGACCGCCTCGTGCAGTGGCATCTTCTCGCCGTCACGCCGGGCGACGTGGGTGCCCCACTCGTCGGGGTCGTCGCGAGGACGGCTGAGCAGGATCACGACATCGGGATCCAGGCGGGGCAGCACGTCGTCGTACCAGCCGACGCGGGCACCGGCACAATCGGCGGCCGAATCGGCTGCCTGCTTGTCGTTGGTCAGGTCTTCCTGCCAGGGACACCCGGCCAGCACGTCGATGTCGAGGTTGAAGTCGTGTTCCCGCGCGAGCCGCTTGAGGACGGGTACGAACGTCTCGGCCTGGCTGTCCCCCACCAGCAGCACCGTCGGGCCGGATCCCCGAACCGAACGACAAGCAGAGATGTCGGAGGCCGAGCAGAACTGCTGCTGGCCGGACTGGTGGCTCAGGGACGCGTAGTCGAGGTCAGGCACCGGCGCCTGCAACCGATCCGCGAGTCCGGGGTCGGCCGTGAGGCTGGACGCGGTCGCGGACACCAGCGCGGGCTTGCGGTCCTGTCCCAGCACGTTCGGGACGACCGTGGCGGCGACCAGTGCGCTCACGGCGAGGCCTGTCAGCACGACAGGCCAGGTGAACGCGTCCAGTCGCGGCGAGCGACGCACCGGCAGCTCCAGCAGCTCGGCCGACAGGGCCGCCAGACCGGTCGCCAGCCCGAAGGCCAGGATCGCGATCGGGAGCGGTCCGGTGTGCAGCGCCGTCCGCAGGGCAACGATGACCGGCCAGTGCCACAGGTAGGTGCCGTACGAGATCCGGCCCAGGTAGGCCATCGGCTTGGTCGAAAGCAGACGCGACAGCGGACTTCGGTCGGCCTGAGCCAGGCCGCCGAGCACGAGGATCGAGGTCGCGGTCGCGCCGATTCCGCGCCAGGACGGTGACAGGTGGACCAGGCCGCTGGCCACCACCACGAGCCCCACCAGGCCGACCACCGCGATGAGGTGCGCCGACGCCCGTGGCAGCCGGCGGGAGGTGAAGGCAAGCACCACCGTCAGCAGCGCGCCGGCCAGCAGCTGGTAGAGCCGGGTGTCGGTTCCGTAGTAGGCCCGGTCGACATTGTGCGCCGCGAACCAGAGCTGGTCGGCCAAGGAGATCACGAGCAGCGCGGCGAGCACGCTCAGCATGACTGCGCGACGGTGCTTGGCCCCGGTCCGGAAGAGCACGAGCAGGAGCAGGGGGAAGAACGCGTAGAACTGCTCCTCGATCGACAGCGACCAGAAATGCAAGAACGGGCTCGTGTTGATGTCGGTCGCGAAGTAGTCGCCGGACGCTGCGAGGAAGTGCAGGTTGGCGCAGTAGAGCAGGGCGCTGACGGCGTCGCCGACGAGCGAGGCACGGCTCACGACCGACCACAGCAGCGTGAAGCTCACACAGGTCGCGATGACCACGACCATTGCGGCGGGCAGGAGCCGTCGCACCCCACGGGAGTAGAAGCGTCCCACCCGAAGCGAGCCCGTCTCCTGGAGCTCGGTCATCAGGACGCTGGTCACCAAGAACCCGGACAGGCAGAAGAAGAGGTCCACACCGATGAATCCACCGGCGAACCAGCCGAGTCCCGCGTGGAAAAGCAACACCAGGTAGACAGCGATGGTGCGCAGACCGTCCAGGTCCGGGCGATAGGCCCCGATCATCGCGGCACACTCTAGGGGGTCGGGAGCCGGGAATCCCTGTTTTGGGCCGCCTCGGGGTTCGCGCCCTGCCTGACCACTGGGAGGATGCGGCCGTGACCCGGGCGACTCCCTCGACGATCCCCCACGGGCGCACCGCACGTCGCTTGGAGTGGGGGCACCTGCCCCGGCCGGTGCGCGCGAGTATCGAGCAGCGATGTGGCTCCCCGGTCGTCCAGGCGCTGTCCCAGGGCGGCGGCTTCACGCCGGGCTTCGCCTCGGTCCTGGTCTGTGAGGACGGCTCACGCCACTTCGTCAAGGCCGCCTCGGCGGTGGCCCAACCGGTGTTCGCCGATTCGTACCGTCAGGAGGCCCGCAAGCTCGGCGCGCTCCCCGAGGCGATCCCTGCTCCGCGGTTGCTGTGGGTCGAGGACCGCGACTGGGTCGTGCTCGGCTTGGAGTACGTCGAGGCTCGGGCACCGATCCGCCCGTGGCGTGCCGACGAGCTCGACCTGTGTCTCGACGGCCTCGAGGTGGTGGCCGACCGGCTCACCCCGGTCCCGGACGGCCTGGATCTGGACCCGATCGCCGTCGAGTTCGCTGACTGGCCGGCCTTCTGGGAGCCCCTGCTGGGCCGCGACGCCTTCCCGCACGCCGGCGAGGCGGCGGCCCTGGCGGCGACGCACGCCGACGTGTCCGGCGGCGAGACCCTCGTACACACCGACATCCGCGACGACAACGTGCTCCTGACCGACGACGGCCGCGCCTTGTTCTGCGACTGGAACTGGCCGGTGGTCGGTGCGGCGTGGGTCGACTCGGTGATCCTGCTGATCTCTCCGCGGGGGGACGGCCTCGATGTCGAGCGGTTCATCGCCGAGCGGCGACTGCTGCGCGACGTACCGGCCGACCACGTCGACCGCTTCCTAGCCTTGGTCTGCGGCTACCTCCTCCGCAGCGGTGCCCAGCCGGTAGCGCCGACGTCGCCTCACCTTCGCGACGCCCAGCGCTGGCAGGGCGAGGTGGTGTGGGACTGGCTCTGCGAACGCCGGGGCTGGCGGTGAGCAACCGCAGGGTCCGGCCAGGACACCGATCGACGCTCGACGCTGGCACGTCCGAGCCCGGCGCCTTGCGACCGCCCTCGATCTCCATGCCGTCCTTCGCTCAGTTCCGAAGGGCGTCGCACGCTCTGCCTCCCGGGGTGAGAATTTGGGCCGGCTAACGGGCCGCTGGTAACTTTGCCCCTCGCGTGCGCGTGCCCACTCCCTGTGCACCCCGAACTCATCGAACCGAAGGCTTCATCAGTGGCGAACATCAAGTCCCAGATCAAGCGGAACAAGCAGAACGAGAAGCGGCATCAGCGCAACAAGGCCGTGAAGTCCGAGCTCAAGACACTGGTGCGCAAGTTCCGTGAGGCTGCCGAGGCCGGGGACAAGGACGCCGCCCTGGAGGCGAGCCGCGTGGCCTCTCGGAAGCTGGACAAGGCGGTGTCGAAGGGCGTGATCCACAAGAACCAGGCCGCGAACCGCAAGTCGGCCATCATGAAGCGCGCCGGGTCCCTCTGACGCTCCACCCCTCAGCCGCGTTCACGGAGACCGGTGACGGTCAACACCATCCGCTCCAGGGTGTACGCCGCGTCGCCGGCGGCCCCTTTGATGTCGGCGTCGGCTCGGGCGATGGTGCGGATGGCGCGCGAGATGCCCCCCTCGGACCAACCGCGCGACTGATCCCGGATGGTGCGCACCTTCCACGGCGGCACGCCCACCTCGCGAGCCAGGTCCACCTCACGCATCCCCCGCGCCGCGGACAGGTAACGGGCGATGCCGCGAGCTGAGCCGGCGAACGCGGAGGTGACCAGGACCGGTGCCGTACCGCCCTCGAGTGCCCAGCGCAGCTCCTCCAGTGCCGGACGGCGGCTCCCCCAGAAGGCGGCGTCGGCCACCGCGAACGACTTTGCTTCGGCACGACCACCGAAATAGCGCTTCACCTTCTCCTCGGTGAGCTTCTCGCCCGGGAAGTCGTTGACGAGCTGGTCAGCCGCTGCGGACAGGGACCGGAGATCCTGGCCGATAGCCTGCACCAACGCCACGGCGGCCTCCTGCTCGATCGCGCCTCCCTGAGCGCGCACTTCAGCGGCGACGAAGCCGGGGCACTCCGAGACGCGGACCTCCTCGGACTTCACCTCCGTCACGGCCGCCAGCTTGCGGAGCCTGGTGAGGAGTCCCGAACCCTTCTGGCCGCCGCCGTGCACGAGCACCAACGCGACCTCGTCGACGGGGGTGGCGGCGTAGTCGAGGAGGCCGTCCACCGACTCGTCGGGCAGGTTCTCCACGGCTCGCACGACCACGCAGCGGGTGGAGGAGAACAACGACGGGGCGGACAGCTCTCCGAGCTGCGGGAGGCTCAGACCCGCCGCCTGCGTCTCCGAGAGCTCGGCCTCGTGGTCGTGGCGGCGCACGGCGGCGCGGACGGCCGCCACGGTGCGCTCGGAGAGGAACTCCTCCTTGCCCGTCACCAGGGTGACTCTGCCCAGGACCTCCTGCGGTGACGGTCCTCGCCCGGCCATGTGCGCAGCCTGCCACAGGCCACCGACGGGACGGTCACTCGATCAGGCTCATCGGGCAGTCACACCGGCCAGTCGACCGTCGCGCTCCACCACGGCCACGGCACCGTCCCGGTCGGTCCGCAGCACCTGCTCTCCCGTGGCCGCCAGACCCGAGACCGTCTCCGGTGCCGGATGACCGTAGTCGTTGTCCGCACCTACCGAGATCACCGCGAGACGAGCGTGGAGCGACCGCAGGAACGACAGGTCCTGGTAGCGGCTCCCGTGGTGCGGGACCTTGAGTACGTCGACCCGGAGACCCGGAAGTGCCGCGGCCAGGCGCTGTTGACCCTCGGGCTCGACGTCGCCGCCGAGGAAGAAGGTGACCCCGCGGAGCCGCGCCAACAGCACCACGCTCGAGTTGTTCGCCGTGCTCCCGTCACCGGGTCCGGTCGTCGGCGAGTCGGGCAACGGCCAGACCGGCTCCAAGGTGAGCTGACCGATCCGCCGCGCCCGCGCGTACGGAGCGAGAACCGGCTGCACTCCCGCTCGTACCGCCGCGGAGTGTACGACGGCAACGCCCTCCGGCGGGTCCTGCAACCGGGAGACCCACATCGCATCGACCCGACGGCCGGCGAGCACTCCCGGCAACCCGTCGACGTGGTCGGCATGGAAGTGGGTGAGCACCACCAGCGGGACCCGCCGGACCCCGAGGTCGTCGAGGCAGTGGTCCATCCGACGCGGGTCGGGGCCCGCGTCGATCACCACGGCCGCATGGGGGACGCCCGTGTTGAGCACCAGACCGTCGCCTTGGCCGACGTCGCAGGCCACCATCAACCAGCCCGTGGGCGGCCAGCCGGGCGTGGGCACCCGGACCAGCACCACGATCACCAGCAGTGCCGAACAGGCCAGGCCCGTGGTTCGCCGCGCCAGGATCCGTGGGGCGGCGAGGGCCATCCCCACGCATAGCAATGCCAGCATGGTGAGCGAGAGCGGTCCGCCGCCCCACCCGATCGCCGCGGTGGGGAGCGCGGCGGCCCGCTCGGCGACCAGAACGATCCACGCGACCCACCAGCCCGCCATCGTCCCCAGAATCTGGCCAGCGGGCGGGGACACCAGCGCGACCAGCCCACCCACGAGACCCAGCACCGTCGCGGGGCCGACGGCCGGTGCCGCGAGAAGGTTCGCGGCGACAGCGACGAGGCTGACCTGCCCGGCGATTGCCGCCACGAGGGGTGTGCACGCCAGCTGTGCCGCCGCCGGTACCGCGACCGCCTCGGCCAGCCATCGCGGCAGCCAGCGGGACATGGCATCGCGCCAGCGGGGGGCCAGCATGAGGATCCCCGCGGTAGCCAACACGGAGAGGCCAAACCCCGCCTCCGAAGCCAGGCCGGGGTCGAAAAGGAGCAGCACGATGGTGGCGACACCCAGGGCGCGCGTCCCACGGTCGGCGCCGTTCGTCGCCATTCCCAGCAGTGCCACGGAGCCCATGGCCGCGGCGCGGAGCACGCTGGGCTCCGCTCTGGCCAGCAGCAGGAAGCCGGCGATCCCCGCCACTCCGACCAGGAACAGCCAGCGCCCACGCACATGGCACCAGCGCGCGACGGCGAGGGCGAACCCGACCACCAACGTGAGGTTGGTGCCGGACACGGCCAGCAGGTGTGTCAAGCCGGTGGTGCGAAAGTCGTCGGCCAGCGCCGGGTCCACGTCGGCGTCGTCTCCGTCCACCAGGGCCGGAACCAACGCCCGGCGGTCGGCCGGGAGCCCGGTCACCGACTCGCGCACCGCCGCCCGTACCTGCGCGGACCCGCGCCACCACGGGTCGGGACCGGCGAGGATTTCCGGCGGCGACGAGGTCGACACCACCGCTGCCACGTCGCGGCCCGACGCGAGGGCGACGTGGCCGGTGACACGAACCGTCGACCCCAGCGGCACCGTGGACCAGGAGCCGCGACCGAACACCAGCACCGGTTCCCGGAGTCGGAAGAGACGGCCGTACGCCTGGACCTGGCGTGCACCGACCCGCACCAGGACCTCCTCGCCGAAGCGACCCCGCACGGTTCGCGGGTCGCCGACAACGCGGCCGGTTACGACCACGCCCGCTCGCAGTCGCGCCAGCTCCGTGAGCTGGTTGTCAGTGACCCGCTGGTCGCGCACTCCCGCCGCCGTGGCCACAGCACCGAACACCAGCAGTCCCGCGAGCAGCGCCAGCCCGGCGCCGTCGCCTCGCCATCGCCACAGTGCAGCCGAACCGACCGCGAGGACTCCAGTCGTGGTCAGTGGGAGCCCGACACCGTGACCGGCTCCCGCCAGCGCGCCGGCCCAGCCGAACACTGCCAGGAAGGCCGTCCGCAGGTCCGGCAGATCGCGCGGCACATGCCCTCAGATGGTGACGTAAGGCGTGAGCTTGGCGAGCGTGACATCACCGATGCCGTCGACGTCGAGCAGCTGGTCGACCGACGTGAAACCACCATGCTGGCTGCGCCACGCGATGATCGCCTGCGCGGTGACCGGCCCGACGTCCGGGAGCGACTCCAGGGTCGTCTGGTCGGCGGTGTTGATGTCGACGAGCCCGCCGACCGGTGATCCGCTCTCCGGCGCGGAGGATGTCGGCCCTGCCACGGTCGGCACACCCACGACGATCTGCTCGCCGTCGGTCAGGACCCGAGCCAGATTCAGCCCGCCGAGATGGACGCCAGGTCGGACGCCGCCGGCAGCACGGAGGGCGTCGATGACCCGGGCTCCCTGATGGAGCACGGCGATGCCCGGATCGCGGACTTTGCCGGCCACGTCGACCACGACGTTGGCCTGCGGGGACGATCGCGGGCTCGTGGCACCCGTCATCCCGTTGGTGATCGCATCGGTGATCTCGCCGGCGGCACCGGGTGTCGCCAGAGGGTGATCGGGCGTCGCCAGCGCCGTGGGCGCCATCACCTCATGGCTGTCACCCCTGACCAGCCACCAACAGGTCAGGACGAGCCCGACCACCGCGAGGACCGACACCACCGCCAGCTGGCCCGGCCCCAGAGCGATGCGACCGCGCAGTGCATCGGGGAGGCCCAGGAGCACGGAGCCGGGCGTACGCCGCGAGGCGTGGCGACCAGGCACGCGAGCCATCGACGGCGGCGCGGCCGTCGTCTGGCCGACATACCGGTCGTGGTCGGCGTCCGCCGGCCCGACGAGGTCGGGAACCGCCTCCATGCGTGCGTGGCTGTGCGCGCTCCACGAACGGGCCGCAGGCAAGCTCGAGCCACCCGTGTCGGGGCCGCGCTCCCGCACTGCATCGAGGTCGGTGGTGAGGAGCTGCAGGCGCCGAGCCACGGCAGCGTCGTGTTGGGCGGCGAGGGATCGCGAGCGCATGGCTGTGACCGTAGGAACCGCCACCCGCTGGACCCGACCGTCCGGCTGGCCGCTGTGGACGCTGCCGGACGAGCGTAGTTATGTGAACCGTCAGCGGCGGGTGCCGGGATCGCCCTCCTGAGGACAGGAGGGGCCCAGCAACGGAGCCACGCACGCGGCCACCATTCCAGGACCAACGTGTGCGCCGAGCACGGCTCCCAGCTCACCGCACCAGACGTCGCGGCGCTCCAGGTTGTGGGCGAGTCGCTGCGCGAGCCGCCCCGCCAGATCACCTGCCCGCTCCGGGTTGGCCAGGTGGGAGACGCACATGTCGACCGGCCGTTCCCCTGCCGCCTCGACGATCAGGTCCTCCATCCGGGTCAATGCCCGCGTCGAGGTACGTACCCGGTCGAGATTGACGACGCGTCCGTCTTCGATCTGAAGCAACGGCTTGACCGAGAGCGCGCCACCGACCAGGGCTGCCGCGGCACCGATCCGACCGCCGCGGCGCAGGTACTCCAAGGTGTCGACATAGAACAGGGTCGTCGCGGCGGCCGCACGCTCGCGGGCCACCGCGGCAGCATCGGTGATCGACCCGCCGGCCTCCAGGGCGTGGGCCGCGCTCAGCGCGGCGTATCCCGTGGCGACCCCGACCTGCCGCGAGTCGACCACGGTGACCGGCACCGGCGCCTCCTGGGCCGCGAGCATGGCGGACTCATGGGTGCCGCTCATCTTCGCCGAGAGGTGGACCGACAGGATCTCCGAGGCGCCTTCCGCCGCTGCCTTCGCATACACCTCCGCCAAGTACGCCGGCGAGGGGCGTGACGTGCTGACCGGGCGGAGCTCCTTGAGCGCCTGCGCCACCATCTCGGGAGTGGCCCCATCGGGGCCCTCCTCGTACACGGTGGCCCCGATGACCACCTGAAGCGGGACGACGATGATGCCGCGCTCCTCTGCGACCTCCCGCGGCAGCGAGGCGGTCGAGTCGGTGACCACCACCGCCTTCCCGGGCATGTCGGAACGTTAGCGGAGCCCTAGGCGACGACGATGTTGACCAGCTTCGGCGCGCGTACGATGACGCGCCGGACGGTGGAGCCGTCGATCGCGCGCACCACCGCAGGGTCGGCCAGCGCGGCCGCCTCCAGTTCAGCGTCGGTGATCTCCGGCGACACCTCCAGTCGTGCGCGTACCTTGCCGTGCACCTGGATGACGGCGGTGACCGAGTCCTCGGCCAGCAGCGCGTCGTCGACGGGGGGCCAGCCAGCCCGCGCCACCGACGGCTGGTGTCCCAGCCGCTCCCACATCTCCTCCGCTGTGTACGGCGCTACCAGCGACAGCAGGACCGCTACCGCCTCCACAGCCTCTCGTACCGCCGGGTCGGCCCCCCCCGCGCCGGCATCGATCGCCTTGCGGGTCGCGTTCACCAGCTCCATGGTCCGCGCCACCATCACGTTGAACCGATGCCCCTCCACCAGGTGCTCACACTCGTGCAGCGTCTTGTGGGTGACCTTGCGCAGCGCGTCGTCCCCGGCGGCAGGGTCAGCACCGACCGGCGAGGCGACCTCGCCGCTCAGGCGCCACGCCCGCTGCAGGAAACGCACCGAACCGCTGGGCGACATGTCCGCCCAGTCGATGTCGTCCTCCGGCGGGCCCGCGAAGACCAGGGTCAGTCGCACCGCATCCACGCCGTACGCCGATAGTTGCTCCCCCAATCTGACGCCGTTGCCCTTGGACTTCGACATCTTGGCGCCCTCATTGATGACGATTCCCTGGTTCAGCTGCGCCGAGAACGGCTCACGGAACTCCAGCACGCCCATGTCGGCCAGGACCTTGGTGAAGAACCGTGCGTACAGCAGGTGCAGAACGGCGTGCTCGACACCACCGATGTAGATGTCGCACGGGCCCCACATGTTCGCCAGCTCGGCGTCGAACGCCTGACTGTGGTCGTGCGGGGAGCAGTAGCGCAGGAAGTACCACGACGAGTCGACGAAGGTGTCCATCGTGTCGCTGTCCCGCTTCGCAGGCCCTCCACACCGCGGACACTCGACGTTCACCCACTCCTCGGCGGCGGCCAGCGGCGAGACGCCCTTGGGCGTCAGGTCCCGGCCCCGCAGCTCAGGCAGCTCCACCGGCAGCTGCTCCTCGGGCACCGGCACCTGGCCGTCCTGCTCGCAGTGGATCACCGGGATCGGCGCTCCCCAATAGCGCTGTCGTGACACCAGCCAGTCGCGCAGCCGGAAGTTCACCGCACCCCGGCCGGCGCCCTGCGACTCCAGCCAGTCGATGATCGTCCGCTTGGCCTGGTCGACGTCCATCCCGTCCAACGACACCGAGTCGTTGTGGGAGTTCACCGCCGCCCCCTCGCCGACGTACGCCTCGCCCTCCCAGCCCTCGGGCGGCTGAACCGTGCGGACGATCGGCAGGTCGAAGACCTCGGCGAAATCCCAGTCGCGTTGGTCCTGGCCCGGTACGGCCATGATCGCTCCGGTGCCGTAGTCGGCCAGCACGTAGTCAGCGGCATACACCGGGATCTGCGCACCGGTCACCGGGTTCGTGGCGTGGACTCCCAGGAAGACACCGGTCTTCGGCCGGTCGGTCGACAGCCGGTCGATCTCGCTCGCCTTGCGCACGTTCTCCAGGTAGGCCTCGTACGCCGTGCGATGCTCGTCGCTGACCAGCTCACCCGCCAGAGCGGCGTCGGCGGCCACGACCATGAAGGTCGCGCCGAACAAGGTGTCCGGCCGGGTGGTGTAGACCGCGATGTCGTCGTGCCCCTCGATCGGGAAACGGACGTGAGCGCCCTCGGAGCGGCCGATCCAGTTCCGCTGGGCGGTGATCACCCGCTCCGGCCAGGTCGGTGCCAGGTCGTCCAGCGAGTCCAGCAGCTCCTGGGCGTAGTCGGTGATCTTGAAGTACCACTGGGTCAGCTCACGTTTGGTGACCTCCGCGCCGCAGCGCTCGCAGCGCCCGTCGATCACCTGCTCGTTGGCCAGCACGGTCTGGTCGTT
>Ga0126310_10000468_pt1 | contig 13956 bp, 20 predicted proteins | sample Plot60_FD_92540 | JGI IMG/M metagenome (GOLD analysis project Ga0126310, IMG submission 92540) | Serpentine soil microbial communities from UC McLaughlin Reserve, CA, USA - Plot60 | ecosystem: Environmental > Terrestrial > Soil > Grasslands | place: USA: UC McLaughlin Reserve, Lake County... | reverse complement strand
AGCTGAAAGCTGATGGCTGATAGCTGACAGCGCGGTTTTCGGAAGGTCTCCTTCCGAAAACCGCTGTAACATTACAAGGGTGCTTACCCAGCTTCGCCGCACTACGCCACGACCCCTGATCCTCGCCTGCGTTATCTCCCTCGCTGCCGCCTTCTTCGCTGTCCGCTACCCGGAGATAGAAGGGGCGAGCGTGGGCTCTTACATCTCGACCCTCCTTATCGCCCTGCCATCAGCCGTCGCGCTCTTCCGCTACCTCGGGCCAGGCAGGGCTACGCTCTCGCTGCTTGCCCTCTCCGCTTTCGCCTACGCCATAGAGGCTCTTGGTGTCACGACCGGCTTCCCCTACGGCACTTTCTACTATGGCGACGCCCTCGGTCCCAAGCTTGCCGGGATCGTCCCTTACCTCTTACCCCTCTCTTACGCGCCGCTCGTCGTCGGTGCGGTGGCAGGCGCGTGGGGGACCCGCCCGCGTCTCATCCACGTCCTCTGCGCCACCATGCTCCTCGTCTGGATGGATGCCGTGATCGACCCCGGCGCGACAGCCCTCGGCTTCTGGGTGTGGCCAGGAGACGGCGCCTACTACGGCGTTCCACTCAGTAACTACGCAGGCTGGCTGCTCTCCGGAATTTTCGCCACAGCCCTCCTCCTCGCCACCGGGAGGTGGTCCAAGATTCCCAGACCAGGCCTGCTGGACAGCGCGATCATCGCCACTTCCTTCTGGACCGGGGTGGCCGCCCTCTCCACTACGACGGCCCCAGCCCTCCTCGGAGCACTGCTCTTCACTTTCCTGCTCGGACGTCGCACCCACTTTCGCGCGACGAAATAGCATCGAAAAGCACAATCTTTGCTGTTCGGGGTGCCAGGAGACACCATATATAGCAGTCCTGTAACTTTTGTTTGTTTTTATTAAGGCCGCCCCTTACATTTGTGAATCTTTTGTGTTTACATGATGCTTGTAGGAGCCACTCGCCTAGGAGGTGTGGAATGATCCGTGAAACGGCCGCCGAAGGGGCGGGGATTCGTCGCGAGGATTCGGCGTACCGGAGTGGCTGGGAAGAGGGACGTTTTGGGCAGACGCAGACCTTCGCGACCAACAACGGTCTCGCGTCATGGACCGACTTTCCGGAGAGGCTTTCCTACTACCGTGGCCACCGCGAGGGCCGGCGCATAAGGGAGATGCTAATGGGCAAAGGCTGAGACGTCTGGCCCGCCGCCACGGGTCGAACGTTCCTACGCACTGCTACCGCCGATCCCTCCTCCCAATCGAGCGACGGCTTCCCGAATAGAGCCTACCGGTAGACGAGGGCCGACGGCTCCCCCTCCAGATTCGCCGTCGACCCGCTTGGTATGTTAGCGAATGTCGCAAGCGAGTGCCATCCGTCCGCCGACGCACCCGATAACGGCGGGAGCGCATGCGCACTTGCAAATAGTCTTTGCGTCACGGGCGCTGGCGTTCCTAGCATCCGCCCGCCAGTGGCCTTCCTGTGTCCTGGGTGATCCTGAACGTGGCGCCACCGCCGCCGGCGGCCTCCATGCAGTAAGAACTGGTATCCGCGGCCATTACCGTTACCTCTTGCTCTCCCTGCCTGAAACCATAGGCCTTGAGTTCCGTCGCGGTCCCGGCGTACGCGTTCTGCTCGACGTAATACAGTTGCTGAGATGTGGCCGCGGTACGCAGTTGCGCCATGGCCGCGGCGTCTATCGCCTTGTCCTGTTGGCCGATGTAATTGGGTATCGCGATGGCGGCGAGTATCCCGATGATCACGACAACCGTCATAAGCTCCATCAGGGTAAACCCTCGCTCGTCCGTCTGGCACGGTTCGGTCATTCTCCATGCGAACCAGCCAAGCACCGTCTCTCGCTCCGTTCCCTCGCCACCGCCGACCTTGCATCCGCTTTGTCGGCGAGGCGTGAGGCGATCTTTAACCTGCTTCGGCCCGTGCGCCCATCCACGTCCGATCGAAGCAGAGTCGTCCGTCGAACGGAGAGGAGGTGAGAGCTGTCTTCAGAATTTGGTACGGCCAGGACGACGTACATCGCCAGTTAATACGAACCTGCTACTGGACAATCCCTGAAATGCTGAAAGCGAGGCCGTAAGGCCGAAGCGTACTGACAAGGCGCGAAGCGCCGTGCTGAGGAGCGAAGGCGATAGCCTGAGCGTGCTGACAAGCGGAGGCCGCAGGCCGAAGTGTGCTGATTATCCTCCGTACTCCATAGGGGTGTCGAGATCCGTGAGTATGTCGGCGGGTCGTGTGAGGTTTGCGGCGTCGACCTCCCCGAGATACACAGTATGGTCCCCGGCCTCCATCTTGCCGATCACGTGGCACTCCAGGTTGGCGAAAGCCTCGTCGAAGAGCGGCGCCCCCGTCGCACCTCCGGTGTTGTAGGTAGAGCCAGCGATAGTGCCGTTCTCCGGCTGGAGAGGCTCGGTGAACTTACGGGCCAGATCTTCCTGCTCCGTGTCGAGGAAGTTCAGGGAGAAGACGCCGCCCTCCTCGATCAGGTCGTGCGTGTGCTGGTCCTTGCGGACGGCGACGACGACCTGCTGCGGCTCGAAGGAGACCTGTGAGACCCAGCAGGTGGTGAACCCGTTGACCTCCCCATCCGAACCCACGACACCGGTTATGTAGAAGCCGTAGGGGATCGTCTTGAGAATCTCACTGCGCGTCTGCTCTTCCATGCTCTCCCGCCTCTCTGTCGAAACGTTAGGTTTATCCCGACCGTCCTGCGGTCAGATGGCATTCTACATATCAGCGGATCAGTATTTCAGCGAAAGTATCGTCCGCATGCATGGTAGGGTACAATGTGCCGCAGGATGGGAAATGTAGCGTTCAAGCTGGTCATGGTGGGGCTGGTGCTCGCAGCCGCTCTCGTCTTGCGGGTCACCTACGAGCAGATGGTCTATCCGGACGAAGCGGCCCTGGCGCAAGCCGACCAGTACGATTGCGCCAGTTTTGGATCCCAGTCCTCAGCGCAGGTCGAGCTCGACCGCGACCCCAGCGACCCCAACAACCTCGATGCCGACGGGAACGGAAAAGCCTGTGACGACTACGATTACGGTACTAGCGGCAGCGTAGCCGCCAGCAGCGTAGAGCCGAGCAGTCCGTCGCCGGTCAGCCCCTCACCCAGCAGCGCATCGTCAGACACACCTTCGAGCAGTGCAGCGTCGGGCAGCGCCTCCGCTCCGCCCAAACCGCAAAAGACCCACAAGCTGTTCGCCTCCGGTGGCTCCACAAACGGACCGGTCCCATTGATGCCGAATGGTGACTGTCCAGTGGAGTTCCCCGTCAAACATAACGGCCTCTGCCACGAATAGAACTTCAGCACGCCTGCTTCGCAGGCTTGTCAGCACGGCGGCTGCGCCGCCTTCTCAGCATTTCAGCAAAACACAAAAAGCTGAAATGCTGACAAGCGAGGGTCGCAGGCCCGAGCGTGCTGACATGCTGACTAGCTCCTCTACAGGCGTCCGGATCTGATGATACCGATGAGCAGCAGGAGTCCTAGAATGGCGGCGACGACGAAACCGATAAGGCCGAACACGCTAACGCCGATGAACCTGGTGCCACCCTTGAGGAAGATGCCGAGCATCGAGGAACCTATGATGAGGGCGGCTATGAGGAGGGCGAAGACCAGGCGGTTGGCGAGGATGTCTACCTTGGATATGAGGTCGTCGAGCCCGGCATGCCTGAAACGAACTTCGACCTCGCCGTCCTTGAGTTCATCCAGGATCGAGTGTAGCTGGCGCGGGTAGTCCGCCAGGGCATCGGGCTGGACGACCCTGCGCGCCAGACGGCCCGCGACGTAGGCAGGATTCCTGTAGCGGGAGATGAGTTCCTCGGCCGCCTCCGCCGCCGTAGTTATTCTGGACTGTCCCCCGAGCCTCTCGGCCTCGACCAGGAAATCTGCCAACTGGGCGACTTCGACGTGCAGCCGCGCGCCTCCCCTACGGATGGCTTCGAGTCCCCTGTCCCTGACCTCTTCCAGGGAGTGTTCGGGCCACAGCGGTCCGCCTAGTACGCCAAGGGCCTCGCGCACCTCACGTCTGAGGTCCGAATCGTCGTGGGGGACGAAGCTTCCCGCCAGCGGCAGCGCGCGCACGACACCGTCGACGTCCCCGCGCCGTACCGCGGCCAGTATCTCGGCCACCCCCCGCAGCCTCTCCGGGTCGAGGGCGAAAGCCTCCGTCGGGTCGGCCAGCCACAGTCCCCCTGCGGGGTCGCCGAGGACGAAACGCGCCTTTGCCGGATCAGCGAGCAGGATCCCCTCACCCAGCGCTAGCCGCACGAGCGCCTCCGAGACCTCAAGGTAGTGCTCCTGGCCAGGAAGCGCAGGGTCCACGGGTTCCTCGAACGAGATGCAGCGTCCCGTGGAGTAGTCTTTGTAGATCTCGGGAACTTTGATCCAGAAGTCCTCCAGATCACCCAGGCGATGAGTGATCTGGGCCGAAGCGAACATGTCGCGGCGTTGGTTAACGTGCGCGGCGAACTCGGTCACTATCGCGGAGGGATCCAGGGGCAACTGGTCGCCGAGCCTCCGGCGCGTCAGGTCGGCAACGGGTCGCATCGCCAGAAGGTCCCTGCGCACACCCGTGCGGCGAACGACCACGAGTGCAGGACGCCCTCCCGGTAGCACGGCCCGGTGTGACTGGGTAAACGGACCGACCCGGACAGGCACCTCATCGAATTCGACGAACAGTCGCTCCAACGTGTTGCCGAGCTCCCTCTCTACATAAGCGCGAGTCTCGGCGAAGGCGATCGGCTTCGCCACGACCCTGGTGCGTTCCAACTCGGCGGCGATGTCGGGTGGGATCAGGTCGCGGCGGACGGAGAGGAAACGTCCCAACTCAGCGAACGTAGGACCCACCTCTTCGAGGGACTGACGCAGCCTCGTGCCCACCCGCCCCGGCTCTTCCCTGCGGCGGCCGGGCGACAGACGCCTCTTGAACACGAAGCCGAAACCGTAGCGCGCCCCGACACGGGCGATCCTGCCCACCCTGCGGGCCGGACTCTCAGGCAAATCCCGCGAGACCCTTTCCATGAGTAAAGCTTATCAGCTTGCCAGCACACTCAGGCTTACGCCTTCGCTTGTCAGCACGGCGGCTGCGCCGCCTTCTCAGCATGTCAGCTTGTGAGCCCTGGCTGACCAGCTGACAAGCGAGGGCCGTAGGCCCGATGCGAGCTGACAAGGCGCCAAAGGCGCCGTGCTGACTAGCTGACATGCTGATAAGCTGAAATGCTGAGCGACTGAAAGGAGCGATCATGCAGTACGTCCACACCTGCTACAGGGTTCTGGATCTCGACCGGAGCATAGATTTCTACACGAACAAGCTGGGCCTGGAGCTCGCCCGCAAGACGCCCATCGGCGATGACGCTACCAACGCCTTCTTCGCCGTGCCCGGCGACTCCGAACCCAGACTCGAGCTTACCCTCAACCACGACCAGGAAGAACCGTACGAGCTGGGTACCGGCTACAGCCACGTCGCTTTCGCCGTCGAAGACCTCGACGCCCTTGCGGACAGGCTCGAAGAAGCTGGTGGCGTGGACTTCGAGAGCAAGCCGCACGCCATGGGCAGCGGGACCAGGATCTTCTTCGTCAAAGATCCCGATGGCTACCGTATCGAGTTCATAGAACGCCAGTAACGAGTCCCTCGGGCTCCCGCCAGCACCGTACCAACTGCCAGCACACAAAGAGCTGGCCAGACCTCGCCAAAGAAGCGTTACATATTTCTGTACCTGCTGCAGTTGAAAAGCTGGCCGCAGATATGGGCCTGTGGCATGGTTGTTGACCTCTGAATAGGTGTCGTCGCGACGACTCTATCCCTGTTCTGGACAACCACTCGAGGGCGCTGCTGGCGAGCTCCGTCTCGACCCCTCAGGACCTGACCGCATACCTCTCTCCACGTGACAGGCCCTAGTCCGGGCGAAGGTTACCGCGTTTGTATTTCCTTGTTGACGAACGATTTACCGTGTAGATGCCGGTGACGATCAGGGCGGTCCCGATCCATAGCGAAAGCGTGGGCCGTTCATCGAGGAAGATCGCCCCGATTACTATGCCAACGAGGGGCACGAAGAAAACGTAAACCGCGACGCGGCTGGCCTCCCCCGCCCGGATCAGGCCGAACCAGATCAACCACGCCAGCGCTATTTCGACGAGCGACACATAAGAGAGGCTCGCGAAGAGCGTTCCTGTGGGGGACACCTCCGACCAAGATTCCATGGCGAAGCTAAAAAGCGTCAGTACCATGCCCCCCATTACGAACGGCAACGCCACCGCCCACATGGTCGAGATCCTCGCTTCGTATCGCTTGAAAAAGACCGTGCCCAGGGCCCAGGAGAACGCCGAGCCCGCCCCGAACGCCACGCCCGCCGCGGATATGTTCCCAAAGAGGCTGCCCGCGCTCACAGCCACTATGCCCGAGAAACCAAGTATCAGGCCGACGATCTTGGCCAAAGATAGCGACTCGCCCAAGATCATCCAGGCCAGTAGCCCAACCAGCATCGGCTGCAAGTACTCCAACACCGCCGCCGTCCCGGAGGGCAAATGCAGAATAGCCAGGGTTTGAAACCCGAAAAAGAAGACCACGTTGAACGCCGCCAGCACAAGGAAGATCGGCCAGTCGCGTCCCAGATGCGGACTCTCGCCCCGAACGACAGCCACGAGCAAGATTACGAGGCCGCCCATCAGGGTTCTCAGCCCGGCAAAGATCATTGGCGGCGCGTAGTCCAAACCGACCTTCACGACCGAAAAAGCCGACCCCCAGAATAGCACCAGCAAGGCAAATGCCAGCACCACGTAGCTTCGCTTGCCGCATAGCTGCAAAAGTCACCTCTCCTGCGCCGGACGAGGCGCCGGCCTAACGGAGGGATCTTCTGAAGTCCGCGCCAGCGCGGCCACGAGCGCGGTAAGGAGCGCGACTGTACCCGCCACCAGGAACGCCGCGTCGAGGCTGGAGTGGCCGGCGAACGCGCCCTCCCGCCCGCGCGTGCCTTTCACCCGTCCGTAGCCCGATCCAGGACAGCCGCCTCCACCAGTTCGACGAAGAACGCACGGGAACGGTCGAGCACATCCGTCTCACCCTCCAGGGCGCCGGTGACGTAGGCGCCCTCCAGCACAACGAACAGACGCTCGGCCAATTCTACCGGCTCTTTGGCACCGGTCTCGGCGGCGAGGGCCCGGAGCCCCTCTCGTACTCCGGCCTTATGCCGCCTGATCACTCGTCGCGCCGGATGATCGGGGTCGGGAAACTCCGCGGCGCAGTTGACAAAGGCGCAACCCCGCATTTCTCTGGCCGTGAAATACTCCTGGTAGGCGTCGCAGACGGCCATGAGCCTTTCGCGCGAATCCTCGTAACCCGAAAGTCTCTCCTCCAGAAACTCCCGCCAGCGCCTGTCACTGTCTTCCAGGTACGCGGTCACGAGCTCTTCCTTGGAAGGAAAGTGGGCGTAGAGGGTCATCTTCGTAACCCCGGCCCTCTCGGCTACCGCGCTGACCCCCGTAGCGCAGATGCCATCCCCGTAGAAGAGCTCGCGGGCCGCCGCCAGCAACCTCCGGCGCGTCTTTCCCTTGTCCCTCGTCCGTACCGTTTCGTCGGCCATCGTTTAACTATACTGAACGGTATGTATAAATACAAGGATATTCTCCGGGTCGCGAAATTCGCGGGATGAACGCATGGCCGAGTTACCCTCGGACCTTGTGGTCGGGGAATGCGGCTCCGCTACTCGCCACACAGAGACTCCCAAGTCATGACTCGTAAGCGAGTGTACTTGTGCTTCCCGTAGAGAATTTTCTCACCAGCGCAGGTACAGAAATGCGTAACGCTTCTATGCGGCGAGATCTGAGCCGACCAGCTGAAATGCTGACCGGCTGACCAACGCGCTTTTGGGAAGGGCAACATTCTCAAAACTGCTAAAGCACGCCCGTAGCAGCGCCGACAAATACGACGTGCGCGTGATACGGTCGAACATTTCCCGCGGTTGTGAGGACGAGCGGGGTTACACCCTGCCCGAGATCCTGACGGCCGTGTCCATCATGGGCATCATTCTCGCCATTGGGATCATCGTGCTGCTCGCCCTGCTGGAGCGCTGGCGGGTCGAGGCTGCTGCCGACCAGTTCGCCGCCGACCTGCGGCTCGCCCACACCAGGGCCACCGAGCAGCTGACAGACTGGCGGGGCGTGTTCATGCCAGACGGCACACCCTTGAGCCGTTGCTCCTCCGCGGACTACTGCATGGTCAAGCTGAACTTCCCTTACGGTGCCGGAGATCCTCCTCCCGCGTTGGCCGACGGCACCCCGCCGGTGCGCCGCGAGTTGCCCGAGTGGACCAAGATCAAGGACGTCACCTTCGATCCCGACTGCTCGCACGGCGACCGCAATGCAGTCGTTCCGCCCAGCTCCTGCGGGTCCGACGCTGCACAGAACGGTGCCACGCGCACCCTAGAGTTCAACTCCAACGGCACGGTCAGGACCCTGAGACCCGGCCAGAGCGGTACCGTGGTGATCAGCTCACAAGACGGAAGTCCGACATGCCCGGTCGTCTTCAACGCCCCGACCTCGAGGATAAGGATCGGTGAAATCTCCTATTAAGAGCACCGCTGATGAATCCGGCTACTCGCTCGTAGAGGTGACGGTAGCGATAGTGGTGCTCACGGTCGCCGTCGTACCCATGGTAGGCATGTTCGAGGGGGCGATCCGGTCCGCCAACGCGAGCGGCGACTACGATAGGGCGCGGGCGTGCGCCGTGCAGAAGCTCGAACAGGCGAAGAGCCTCCCCTACGAGACCGTCGAGACAGGATTGCCTGGCGGTGTCTGCGAGCCTTCCGGTTTCGGATACACCATAGTCACGCAGTCCATCGACACCGACCTCGGCGACGGGTCGGGGGAGGAGGGACTGTCGATGATCACGGTCACGGTCGACTGGGGTGGTGGGAACTCTTACGGTGTTTCCGGGGTCGTGTCCAGATGGTGAACCTGAAGAGGAGACGCTCGTGGAGAGAGACAGCGGGCTTCACCCTCGTGGAGGTACTGGTCTCCTCGATGATGCTCTTCGCCGTGCTCTTCGCCCTATATGCGATCTTCGACGTGAGCGTCAGGACCTTCGGTTACGGCCGTGACAGGCTGGAGTCCGTCGAGAATGCCAGGCTCGCGCTCGGCAAGATGGAGCGTGAGATCAGGGCCGCCTATCCGTACGACCTGACTTCCAATCCGCCAAAAAGACACCTGTTCTCGAACCCGGCGGACCCCACCAAGCCGGCGGTTCCTACCGCAACCCGCGTCGCTTTCGGCAACGAGACGGGGGGAGACCGCAAGATCGGCCCCACCGAGGTCATAGGCTACTATCTCAGCGGCCACGACCTGAAGCGGTCCAAGGGCGGCAGTGTCCAGACGCTCGTGGATTCCGTCCCCGCGGACGGACTACGTTTTACGCCGTGCCGGACAGCGAACGATTGTCCTCCGACACTGGCCATCACGGACGAAACGGAGGTCAGGCTCCTCCGCATAGAGCTGGCCGTCGAAGTCAAACGCCACGCTCAAGACCCCACTAGGCAGACGCTCGCGACCGACGTCTACCTCAGGAACCGCGAAGGGCCATGACTATCGGGGGTCTCCTGCGCGCAGAAAGGGGTATGGCCCTGGGGTTCGCGATCATCGTGGTCGTGATCGTCGGCGTCATGGGAGCTGGTCTCCTTACCTTCGTCGCCACGGACCTCGAGGCCGTCGCGGAGATCAACAGGGGTGAGCAGGCCTTCGAACTGGCCGAAGCGGGGATCGAAGTCGCCAAAGCACACCTCGCAAGCGACCCGAACCAGGCCGACTGGTCCTCGGGCGAACTCGCTATGACCGGCGTGGCCGAAGGCTCGGTTATCGTGACCGTGGAGCACGACGACGAGACCGGATCCTTCGAGGCCGTCTCCACAGGAGACTACCGCGAGACCAGACGCAAGATCGAAGCCACCTTCTCCGTCCAAGAAGGTAAGCCCAAGCTCTTGAGTTGGCGGGAGCTCTACGAGTAAGACACTGGGGGAGAAGTAGTGGAAATCCGTCAATATATGTTGACAAACCCTTAGACGTCAACTAATATTGACACATGGACGAAAAGACGAGGACAAGGGTTGGTGGGCCGGAGGGCCCTCGGGAGGGGCTCGAAGCGGTCGTCGCCTTGAGGCGTACGTTGGAGGCTCTGGAAGCGGCGCAGGTAGAGAATGCCTTTATTGCGGGATGGTCCTGGGCGAGGATCGCCGAGGTCCTTGGGGTCAGCAAGCAGGCCGTGCACAAAAAGCACGCCAAGAGGATCAGGGCCAGATACCCTGGAGAGCCGCCGGGTAGAAAGGGTAGGGACCAGTGATATTCACCCGCTTTACCGACAGATCCCGCAAGAGTGTGGAGGCTGCTCTCGAAGAGGCCAGAATGCTGGGGCACGACTCGCTCGGCGATGAGGACCTTGTGCTCGGCATCCTGCGCGTCGATGAGGGATTAGCCGCCGATGCACTCACTTCGCTGGGGGTGACGCTCGAAGGTGCGAGGGTGGAGTCGGAGGAGATGCTCGCGGACTCACTATCTTCGATCGGGATCTCCCTCTACGAGGTGCGCAGGGAGGCGGGTGATGCGTTCGATATGCGCATCCCCGAGCATCGGCGCATCCCGTTCTCTCCCCGGGCCAAGAACGCGCTGGTCGAGGCGCGAAAGGAGATGCGCAGGCTAGGAGACAATTACCTTGGCACCGAGCATGTCCTGCTCGGAATACTGGACAACCAGGATGGTACGGCCGTCAGAATGCTCGCGCGTATGGGCGTTGCACCCGAGACGCTACAGGAGAGGCTCTTCGAGTTACGCGGCCGGGCCGCCGGCTAACAGCGCCGTGCGTAAGACCCTCAAGGCAAAACAAAGAGCTGAATTGCTGACAAGCGACAGCCGAAGGCTGGAGCGTGCTGAAATGCTGACAAGCGGAGGCGAAGCCGGAGCGTGCTGCATTCTAGCGGCCCGGACGACCGAAGGCCGCCCGGGCCGCTAGAATGCGGGAATGGAGGAGAGAGAAGATGGCGGTGGTGCCGTAAGGGTAGGGATGGTCTGGGGCGGCATCGGCGGGGTTGTCGGCCTGCTCGCATCGTTGCCTGGGTCTCTGATCGGGATACTGGTCTCGGGTTTTATCGGGTTCTCTTGCGGGAGACGGGCGGCCGCGGCGGGAAAACGGTCGGGGGCGCTCTCCGGATTGATCGGCGGGGCCGTCGCCGCGCCGGGGTATGTGCTCGGGTCTACGCTCGGGGCGCTCCTGGCGGCGCGCCTGATCGGGGCGGCCGAGATCGCCGCTACTCTCTCGGAGATCCTCGGTACGCGGGTCTCCGGAGACCTGGCCTGGACCTACTTCCTGGTCAGCCTCATTCTCTCCGCCATCCTAGAAGCCGTTATCCTGGTCTCGGTCTCATCAGCCGCAGGAGCCTGGACGAAGAGGGAGTAAAGAGGATAGCCTATTATCCTTTGGCCGCCTCTGCAGCGTGCTCCCCGAAGACGAAATCTTCTTCGTCGGGGCGCGTGACGCCGGCGCGCTCCAGGCGACGGTCTTTCTGATACTTCCTGATGGCGGCCTTCAGGGTTCCGAGGCCCAGGGTCGCGCACTTGGGGCGAGAGGCGACGACCTGGCGTCCCAGCTGATCGATCATCTCGTGGTAGTCCATCTCCAGTACCTCGTCCATGGTCAGCTCGCCCCTGTGAATGTCCTCGAGGAGCATGCTGCTCGCCGCCATGCTGATGGTGCAACCTTCGCCCTCGTAAGTAGCGCTCTCTATATGCTCCTGGTCGTCGGCCGCCTTCAAATACATCGTAACGACATCTCCACAGCCAGGATTTCCGCCAGGCATGGTCACATGGGCGTCGTCGATGGCACCCCGGTGCCGCGGCTTCTCGTAGTGATCCAGCAGTATCTGTATCTGTAGCTGCCTGTCCAACACGCAACCTTCCACTGTGCTAACCCGTTGATCCTCTGAGGACGATTCTATCGCAAGGTCGTCCTTCGTAACGTAATCTTGCTACAGTTTGATACACTCAAGGCATGAGAGTGGGCATAGTCGGGTTGCCGAACGTCGGCAAGTCTACGGTATTCAATAGCCTTACGCGGGCCGGGGCCGAGGCCCAGAATTATCCTTTCACGACCATAGATCCAAACCTCGGGGTCGCCACCATACCGGACGAGCGTCTCGACGCCGTGGCCGGGGTGATCGGCAGCCAGCGCGTCGTCCCTGCTACTGTCGACTTCGTGGACATCGCGGGACTCGTGCAGGGCGCGAGCGCGGGAGAGGGGCTGGGCAACCAGTTCCTCGGGCACATCAGGGAGTGCGACGCCATCGCGCACGTCGTCCGCTGCTTCGAAGACGAGAACGTCGTTCATGTCCACGCCGGCGTGGACCCCGAAGGAGACATCGAGACGATCGACACCGAACTGTTGCTCGCAGACCTCGCCACCGTGGAGCGGCGGCTGGAGCGTGTCGGGCGCGCCGCCAAGAGTGGCGACGCCAAACTCCAGGCCGAGGCGGCCGAGCTCGAAAGCTTACGCGACCACCTCTCTGGCGGGAGCCCGGCGCGGGTCTACCCGGCGACGGAGACCGTGGCCGAGACCATGAGAACCCTCATAACGGCCAAGCCGACGCTCTACGTGGCGAACGTGGATGAGGAGTCCGTGGCCGAGGGGGACGGTTACAGCTTGCAGGTCGAGAAGCACAGCAGCCGCGAAGGCGCGGAAACCGTACGGATCTGCGCGAAGCTCGAAGCCGAAGTCGCCGAGCTCTCCGAGGACGAGGCCAGGGAATACCTCGCGATGCTCGGGGTCGAGACGACCGGTTTCGAGGAGTTCGTGCGCGCGGCGTACCGGCTGCTTGGCCTCGTCACCTTCTTTACCGCCGCGGAGAAGGAGGCCAGGGCCTGGACCCTTCGCGAGGGCTCCACGGTGCGCCAGGCCGCCGGGCGAGTCCACACCGACATGGAGCGCGGCTTTATCGCGGCCGAGGTCGGAGACTGGCAGGATATAGTCGCCGCGGGATCCTGGGCCGGAGCCAGGGAGGGGGCCAAGGTCCGCCTCGAAGGGCGCGACTACGTCGTGAGGGACGGCGATACCGTACTCGTCCGCTTCAACTTCTAGACCGTGCAACCTTTCGTCAGGCCGAAGAAGCCGCTGCGAGAATCCCGCCTCGCCCTCGTTAGCACCGGAGGCGTCCATCTGCCAGGGCAGCCACGCTTTGACATCGACGACCCCGCCGGAGACTGCTCCTACCGGGAGATCCCGGCCAGCGCCGACGACCTTACCTGGACCCACGCCTACTACAGGCCGGATGAGGGCAGCGACCTCGACGCCGTCTTTCCGCTCCAGACCCTCCGCAGTCTCCTCGAGGATGGCACGGTAGGCGGGCTGTCGGAGCGGCACTTCTCCTTTATGGGAGCCATCCACGATCCGACCCGGCTCGTAGAGAGTACGGCCCCCGAGGTCGCCGGCAAACTGGTGGAGGACCGGGTAGATGTCGTGCTTCTAACGCCTTCGTGACCCCTGTGCCACCGGTCCGTGGGGCTGGTCTGCAACGCCGTAGAAACGCGAGGCATCCCCACAGTTACGCTGGCCATGGAGCACGGCGTAATGGCCCCGCGAGTCGGCTTCGTACCTTTTCCGTACAACAACCCGATGGGCGAACCTCACGACCTCGAGGGACACAAGCGAATAGCACTGGCCGCGCTCGCGTTGCTTTACGAGCTGGAGCAGCCTGGAGAAGTGGAGTTGAAATAAGCATCAGGCTTCAGGCCTCAGATCTTGTGCCGGGACCACGGCCGTAAGTCGGAGCCTGGTTTCGTTGTTGGGGTGTCTCCTCGGGCAGGCTACAGCGGCCAAGTTTTCCTGAAACCTGAAGCCTGTAGCCTGAAACCTAAGATATAATCGACTTACGTATAGACCGAGCGCGAAGGTGAGATCGTGGCCCTGTT
>Ga0126310_10000467_pt1 | contig 13957 bp, 11 predicted proteins | sample Plot60_FD_92540 | JGI IMG/M metagenome (GOLD analysis project Ga0126310, IMG submission 92540) | Serpentine soil microbial communities from UC McLaughlin Reserve, CA, USA - Plot60 | ecosystem: Environmental > Terrestrial > Soil > Grasslands | place: USA: UC McLaughlin Reserve, Lake County... | reverse complement strand
GGAGGCGCCTCGCCGCCGACGCAGCCGATCGCGCCGACGTCGCCTGCAACGAACGCCGGTGCGGCCTCGCTCGGCCGACGGACGACGACGACGTTCGGCGGCAATCCGGCGAACGCCTCGCCCTCGAGATTCGCGCCACAGCCGGTCACGTACACGCGCGCGTGCGACCGGGCTGCTCGTGTCGCCGCCTGCCGCGACTTCCGAACGGCCTCATGGGTCACGCAGCACGTGTTGACGACGGCGACGTCGCCGTCGCGCTCGACCTCACGGTGCCCGCCTCGCACGAGCGCCTCGCGGACGCCCTCCGCATCGAGCTGCGAGACCTTACAGCCCAGAAATCGAACCGAGAACGACGCCACCAGCGGCGAGATCGTAGTCGCCGAGCGTCAACGGCGTTCGAACAGGTCGGCTGCCCAGCCTTTGTCGGTCCGTCGCCCGACGTGATCGAACCGGCTCGCCGCCGGACGGTCTGCATGCAGGTAGCCCGAGGTCACGAGGTATGCGGCATCGACTCGATCGGCGACCTCGAGGACGACGTCGAGCGCGACATTCACGAGGGCGACGTCGGCCGCGGGCAGGCGCTCGGAACGCGCGTCTGCGTGCCGCGTCTCGACCGCGACGCCGTTCGCCGCGGCATTCAGCTCAGTCGCCTCGAGCGCGGCCTCGTCCGTGTCGACGGCGAGCACCGGGTCGAACCCGAGCTTCGCCGCCGCGATCGCGAGGACGCCCGAGCCGCAGCCGACGTCCAGCGCGCTGCCGCGCGGAAGACCCGCGAGTAGCTCGAGGCACATCCGCGTCGTTGCATGCGCGCCGGTGCCGAACGCGCGCCCGGGATCGATCACGACGGCAGTCATTCCGGCCTCCGGTTCCTCCCACGGCGGCCCGATCCAGAGCGGGCCCACGACGGCGGGAACGTGGAATGCGCGCCAACGCTCGTCCCAGCCGGCCTCCACCTCCGCCGCGCGCACGGCGGGAAAGCGGCGGCCGAGCCGCCGTTCCTGCTGCTCGTCGCCGTAGCCCGCGAGCTCTACGACGTCGCCGAGTTCGACCTCCTCGAATCCCTCGGGGAAGACTTCGAGGACGAGGGCGCGCGCCGGCTCGGCGTCTCCCGGCGCGGCGGTCACGGCGAGGCGGCGAAGGGTCAGCGGAACGCGCTCTTGAGCTTCTCGAAGAAGCTGTCGTCCATGCCGTAGGTGCGCTCGTCGCCGAGCCGCTCGAACTCCTCGAGCAGGCGTCGCTGCTCGGGAGTGACATGGCGCGGGACGACGACGTCGACGAGCACGCGATGGTCGCCGCGCCCGCGGCCCTGGAGGATCGGCATCCCGCGACCGGGCAAGACGATGACGGCTCCGGGCTGGGTGCCGGAAGCGACCTCGATGTCGACCTCGCCGTCGATCGTCGGCACCGCGACGGTCGTCCCCAGCGCTGCCTGGACGGCCGTCAGCTGCAGCGGCGAGAAGACGTCGTCGCCCTCTCGGACGAAACGTGGATCCCGCTTCACCCGTATGAGCACGTAGACATCGCCCGACTGGCCGCCGCCGCTGCCGGCGTGCCCTTCGCCGGAGATCCGGATGCGCTGGCCGTCGTGGATCCCCGGCGGCACGACGACGTCGAGCGCGCGCTCCTCGACCACGCGCCCGCTGCCACCGCACTCCGAGCACGGCCGGTCGACGACGCGGCCGTCGCCCCGGCAGCGCGGGCAGATCTCCGCACGAACGACGTGTCCGAAGATGCTGCGGGCGACGTGCTGCACCTGCCCGACGCCCCCGCAGTCGGGGCAGACGAGCACGCTCGTCCCGGGCTCCGCTCCGTTGCCATCGCAGCGTGCGCACGAACGCTCGGCACCGAACGGGACCCGGCGCGTGACGCCGGTTGCGGCCTCGACCAGCTCGACCTCAACCTGCGCGACGAGGTCAGCACCCCGCGCGCGGCGGGAGCCGCGCGACGCCGTCGCTCCCCCGAAGAGGTCGTCGCCGAAGAAGGCCGAGAAGATGTCGGAGAGCGAGCCGAAGTCGAAGTGACCGGGTTCAAAGCCGCGGCCGCGCAGCCCCGCCTGCCCAAAGCGGTCGTAGAGATCACGCGTCTCCGGCTTCGAGAGCACCTCGTACGCCTCGGCCACCTCGCGGAACCGCTCCTGGGCGTCGGGCGCCTCGGAGACGTCGGGATGCAGCTCGCGCGCGAGCCGGCGGAACGCCTTCTTGATGTCGGCGGCCGACGCATCGCGCCGCACGCCGAGGATCTCGTAGTAGTCGCGCTCCGCGGTCGCCATCGAACCAAGCGTAGATCAGTTGTCCGTGTAGACCTCCTCGAGGAACGCGGACAGCTCGAGCGCCGCTGCGCGGACGGCGCGAATCGCCTTTTCGTAGTCCATGCGGACCGGACCGAGCAGGCCAACGGACCCCAAGGGCAAGTTCACAGTGCCGTAGGAGGCGGCGACGAGCGAGACGTCGCGCAGTGCTGGGTGGCCGACGTTGCCGACCCGGACGAACGTCCGACGCGGCTCGAGCGCGCGGCCGACCAGCGCGAGCACGGCTGCCCGCTGCTCGAGCACCTCGAGGACGCGGTGGCACGCCTCGAGCTCGTCCGCCCGAGCCGCACCGAGCAGCGCCGCTGCGCCGCCGACGAATACGCGGCGCTCGCCCTCCTCGGGCGCCTCGAACGCCGGGCGCAGCGTGGAGAGGAAGTCGCGCTCGCTCCGGCGCAGCGCGGGGTCCTCGAACCGGCGCCGGAGCGCGTGGGTGCCGAGGCGGACGCCGACGACCGCGTCGTTGAGGTACTCGTGCGCCCACATGGCGAGCCCTGGGTCGACCCGGTTGTCGAACCCGACGACGCGCTTCGTGACGCCGCCGGTCGACGTGATGACGACGACCATCACGACCTGCGGCTGCAGAAGGAGCACCTCGACATGGCGGACGACGCTCGTGCCGAGCGGCGGAGCGGAGACCAGGGCGAGCAGCCGCGTGACCTCGGCGAGCGCTTCGGTCGTGGCCTCGAGCGCCCCTTCCAGCTCGCTCGTCCCGCCGCTCAGCCGCAGCGGGAACCGCGCCGTCTGCGGGTCCGGTTGCTCGAGCAGCGTCTCGGCATAGAGGCGATACCCGCGCTCGGTCGGAATCCGCCCGGCCGAGGTGTGCGGGTGCGTGAGCAAGCCACGAGCCTCGAGCGCGGCGAAGTCGGCGCGCACCGTCGACGGGGAGACGTTGAGCCCCGACCGCTCGACCAGGCTCTTCGACCCCACCGGATGGCCGGTGAGGACGAATTCCTCCACGACCCGCTCTAGGATCTGGCGTTGCCGGTCGGACACTCGTTCGGCCATTTGCAGGCAAATGGTAATGATGGTGGCCGACGAGGCCGTGCTCTCGCGCGCGCCGCCGCGCCGACCGGGGTCGGCTTACGCGAGCAGATCGGCGGTCACGGCACCGCCGACGAAGCGACCGCGGTGCGTGAGCGTGACCGATCCGTTCCGGCGCTCGACGAGCCCGAAGCGCTCGAGACGCCGGAGCGCTCGGGCGTCGACCACGCCGTCGACGTCACGGAGCTCGACCGGCTCGTCGAGGCGGAGCCCGAGCATGAGCCGTTCTCGGACCCGTACCTCGGCGGCGACGTCCTCCACCTCCCGGGGCGGACGATGTCCCCCGGCAAGCGCGGCCAGGTACCGGCCGAGGTTCGGCCGATTGCGCCAGCGCTGCGCGCCGACGGTCGACACCGCGCCGATGCCGAGGCCGAGGTAATCGCGGCCGAGCCAGTACGCGAGGTTGTGCCGTGCCCGCAGGTCGCGCCCGCCGGCGAGCGGCGCGGCCCGACAGAAGTTCGCCGTCTCGTACCAGCGGTAGCCCGCCGCGCTCAGACCCTCGACCACGCGCTCGAAGTAGCCCTCCATCGCCTCGGCCTGTGCCGCCAGCTCGTCGCCGTGACGATGCGTGAAGCGCGTTCCCGGCTTCGCCTCGAGCTCGTACCACGAGATGTGATCGGGTTCCAGGGCGATCGCTTCGGCCATGTCGGCGTCGAGATCGGAGGCCCCCTGGCCGGGAATTCCGTAGATGAGGTCGAGCGAGATGTTGTCAAAACTGGCATCGCGGAGACCGTACACGGCGCCTCGGATGGCATCCGGCGTCGCCCGCCGCTCGAGCGTCTCGAGCAGACCGGGCTGGAAGCTCTGCGCTCCGACCGAGACACGGGTCACGCCCGCCGTCCGGAGCGTCGCGGCGAGCTCCGGCGTCACCGTCTCGGGATTCGCTTCGACCGTCACCTCCTCGGCGGCCGGGAGACGGGCGAGCAGGCGCGCGAGCTCGTCCGCGGCCGTGAACGTCGGCGTGCCGCCTCCGAGGAAGAGCGTCTCGAGCGGCTCGCGCAGCACGTGCCGTTCGAGCTCGAGCTCGCGCACCAGCGCGTCGATGTACGTGTGGTGGCTGTCCCCGTGTCCGACGACGGTGACGAAATCGCAGTAGCCGCAGCGGTGCGCGCAGAACGGGAGGTGGACGTACAGATGGCGAACGTCCGCCGTCATCGCCGGCCCTCGCCGAGGTTCAGGACGGCGAGGAAGGCTTCCTGCGGGACCTCGACGGCGCCGACCTGCTTCATCCGCCGCTTCCCGGCCTTCTGCCGTTCGAGCAGCTTGCGTTTCCGCGTCACGTCTCCGCCGTAGCACTTCGCGAGCACATCCTTGCGCTTCGCCTTCACCGTCTCCCGTGCGATCACCCGGGAGCCGATCGCGGCCTGGATCGCGACGTCGAAGTACTGCCGCGGGATCTCCTCCCGCAGTCGCTCGACGAGCGCCTTCCCGCGCGCGTACGCGGAGTCGCGGTGCACGATCAGCGAGAGCGCGTCGACGGGCTCGCCCCCGACGAGGACGTCGACGCGCACGAGGTCGCCCGGCCGGAAACCCGCCACGTCGTAGTCGAAGCTCGCGTACCCGCGCGTGCGGGACTTCAGCTGGTCGTACAGGTCGAGCACGATCTCGCCGAGCGGCAGCTCGTAGACCAGGAGGACGCGCTCCTCCGACAGGTACTCCAGGTGGTCGAAGCGTCCGCGCCGCTCGTTGCAGAGCTCCATCACGGCCCCTACGTACTCCTTGGGCACGATGACGGACGCGCGGATGTACGGCTCCTCGATCTCGACGTGCTCGGGCGGCATATCGGCCGGGTTGTGCACCTCGACGACCGAGCCCGTCGGCGTCTGGACGCGGTACGCGACGGTCGGGGCGGTGACGAGCAGGTCGAGATCGAACTCGCGCTCGAGCCGCTCGCGGACGATCTCCATGTGGAGCAGGCCCAGGAAGCCGCAGCGGAACCCGAAGCCGAGCGCCTGCGACGTCTCGGGCTCGTAGAAGAGCGCCGCGTCGTTCAGCTTGAGCCGCTCGAGCGCGTCGCGGAGCTCGGGGTAGGCGTCGGAGTCGGTCGGAAACAGCCCCGAGAACACCATCGGCTTCACGTCCTTGTATCCCGGAAGCGGCTCCGTGGCCGACGCGCGCTCGCTCGTGAGCGTGTCGCCGACGCGGAGGCGTGAGACGTCCTTCAGGCCGGTGATCACGTAGCCCACCTCGCCGGTCTCGAGCACCTCCGCCGGCCGCATCGTGGGCGAGAAGAAGCCGACCTCCTCGGCCTCGAAGCGCGTGCCGGCCGCCATGGCGCGCAACGGCTCGCGCGTACGGAACGCGCCGTCGACGACGCGCACGAACGCGACGACGCCGCGGTACTGGTCGTAGGAGGAGTCGAAGACGAGCGCGCGCGCCGGCGCCTCGGCCTTGCCGGTTGGTGCCGGGATGCGCTCGACGATGGCGTCCAGCGCAGCGGCGACCCCTTCGCCGGTCTTCGCCGAGATGCGGAGCACGCGGTCGGGGGCTTCGCCGACGAGCTCGGCGACCTCGGCGGCCGCCCGCTCCGGATCGGCCTGCGGCAGGTCGATCTTGTTGACGGCCGGAACGATCTCGAGATCGTTCTCGAGCGCGAGATACGCGTTCGCGAGCGTCTGCGCCTCGATCCCCTGGCCGGCGTCGACGAGCAGCAGTGCGCCCTCGCACGCCTGCAGGGAGCGCGACACCTCGTAGGTGAAGTCGACATGGCCCGGCGTGTCGATGAGGTTGAGCTCGTATCCGCGCCAGGAGACACGCACTGCCTGCGCCTTGATCGTGATCCCGCGCTCGCGCTCGAGCTCCATCGAGTCGAGCAGCTGCTCGCGCATGTCGCGCCCGGACACGGTGTCGGTCAGCTCGAGGATGCGGTCGGCGAGCGTCGACTTCCCGTGGTCGATGTGGGCGATGATCGAGAAGTTGCGGATGCGTTCCTGGTCCATACGAAATCAGCCGCCCTGGCGGCGGCGACGCAACGATAGCAGCGCGTCGAGCTCACGAACTCCCAGCAAACGGCACGAAACGAGGTAGACGGCAGCGGCCGCGGCGAACGCTGCACCGAGGGAAATGGCCTGCCCGCCGAGGCTGCGCCCGAGGGCGTCGTCGAGCACCGACCAGAGCGGGTACGCGACCGCCACCGACGCGGCCGCCGCCGCGACGATACGCGCGAAAGCCGCAAGGATCTGCGGTACATCCAGCGACCCGAGCTGGCGGCGCAGGAGCACCATCAGCGCGGCAGTACCGGCCAGGTTCACGCCCGAGGTCGCGAGCGGGATCCCCCAGATCCCGACCGGGTAGAGCGCCAAATCGAGAAGGGCGTTCACGAGCAGATTCCCGCCGGCGACCGCCGTCGGGAGCCACGGCAGCTGCAGGCTGAAGAAGGCGCGGTTCAGCATCAGCATCGTCCCGTTGAACGTGAGCCCCAGCGAGAACGCGGCGAGTGCTCCCGCGACCGCTGGGGTTTGCGACGGCTCGAACTCGCCCCGCTGGAACACGATCCGGACGATCGGCTCGGCCAGGACGGCGAAGAGGGCGCTCGCGGGCACCAGCAGGAAGGCGATCTGGCGGAGACCGAGGCCCACGGTCGCGCGGAACCCCTCGCGGTCCCCGCGCGCGGCGAGCCGCGAGAGCGTCGGGAAGAGGACCGTCGTCACCGCGACGGAGAAGACGCCCTGCGGGAGCATGTAGAGGCGGAATGCCTTGTCGATCGCCGTCGGAGCGAGCTCGCCGTCGATCAGGCGAGACGCGAAGAGGGTGTCGACGACGGCGTTGAAGTTGATCAGCCCGAGGCCGAGCGTCACGGGAAGCATCAGCACGAAGACGCGCCTGATCGCCGGATCGCGCCAGTCGAGCGCGACCCGGAGAGTGCCGTCACGGCCACGGAGCCAGGGCAGCGGCAACAGCACCTGGATGAGCGTCGCCACGACGATCGAGCCGGCGTAGACGTAGAGCTTCGCGTCGATGCTGTCGGCCCGCGGGACGCCGATCACGAGCCCGACGATGATCGCCGCGTTCCACACCACCGGCGTCAGCGCCGGCACGGCGAACTCGCCGTACGTGTTGAGGATCCCCACGATGATCCCGAAGACGCCGAGCAGGACGACGATCGGGAATAGGACGCGAGCAAGCCCGACGGCGAGCTCGCTGTCGCCGCCGGGGTCGCCGAACGGCGCGATCACGAGCGGTGCGACCAGGATCAGGAGTGCGGTAACCGCACCGAGGCCGAGCAACATGAGCCAGACGAGCGTCGAGGCGACGCGCCAGGCTCGCTCGCGCTCGCCTTTCTCGAGCAGCTCGCCGAAGACGGGGACGAATGCGGCTGACAACGCGAGATCGGCGACGAGCGCCCGGACGAGGTTCGGCACCTGGAAGGCGACGGTGAAGGCGTTGACCTTGCCGGCGGCGCCGAAGTAGTACGCGACGACGATCTCGCGAACGAGGCCGAGCACCCGTGAGAGTGCGGTCGCGAGCGAGACGATCGCCGTCGACAGCGCGAGCCGGCGGCGAGGAGCCCGCTCGTCCACCGAACGAGTATGGTCGATCACCGGCGCACCTTCGGCACTGGCTCGTCACACACCTGCGCGCCGCCCGCCGCTACGCTCGCCAGCGGGGAGGAGGAGTGGTGGCCCCCTCGCCGCAGATGGGTCGCGTTCGAGCCGAGCGCCGCAGTGCCTTTGGTACCATCGCGGCCGCGCCTCCGGCGCGCGTCCTCGCACAATGCCGAACATCAAGCAGCAGAAGAAGCGCGTCCGCACCGCTGAGCGCGAGCGGCTCGAGAACCGGCGCTACCGCTCGACCGTGAAGACGCTCTTCCGCCGGCTCGAGGGCGCCCTCGACGACGGGGACGCCGACGCGACCGCCGAGCACCATCGAGCGCTCGTGCGCTGGATCGACAAGGCCGTCGCGCGCGGCGCAATGCACAAGAACACGGCGGCGCGGCGCAAGGCGAGCGCGGCCGGCCTCGTCTCCCGTTCGTCCTCGCAGTAGGCGCGGGCTCGGCGCTACCACCCTCAGTACGACGGACGTCGTCCGTCGTGAGTCTGCGTCGCCTCGGGTCGGTCGGCGTCGGCCGCTCGACCCACGTAGCGCCCCGACGGCGCCCTACGCAGCGGCCCCGCGCTCTGCGGTGACATCAACAAGCGCTCGCTCGAGCTCCAGCTCGCCGGCGAGGCGGCTTCCGCCTTTCAGGGCGAAGTCGAGAGCGGCGAGCCGGCTCACGACTCCGCGAAGCTCGCCCTCCGAGAAGCGCGCCGCATGGGCGAACGCCTTCTGGACCGTGAACGGATGCTGCTTCAAGCGGGCTGCGGCCTCGCGTGGCGTCGAGCCCTCGGCGGCCAGGCGCTGACACGCGCGGACGCGTGCGACATGGTTCGCCAGGAGCACCGCGACGCGCGGTACCTCGTCGCGGCGGGGGCGAAGAGAGCGTTCGAGGAGGCCTTCGCAGGCCGCGAGGGCCGCGGCCACGTCACGGCCGCCCCACGCGTCGGTCATTGCGAACGCCGACGTCTCTGCACGCGGGGCGACGAGCCGCTGCACCGCCTCGCCGTCGATCGCCTCACCTGCAGCCCACACCGCGAGCTTCTCGACCTCGAGCGACAACTCGTCGAGGTGGTCACCGACGAGCTCGAGGAGGGTCGTGCACGCCGCGCTGTCGGCCCGCGCGCCGTGCCGCTTGAACTCCTCCGCGATCCAGCGCGGCAACGCTCGCTTCGCAACCTCGTAGGAGAGCACCTCGCCGTACTTCCGGGCGGCGCGACCGAGCGCCGAATCGGGCTTCGCGTTCCCGGTCAACGCGAGGACCGTTTCCGGAGCGGGATCCGCGAGATATCCGCCTACGGCTTGGACGTCAGCGGCCTTCCACCGCTCGACCTCGTCAACGAGGACGAGTCGCGCGCCGCCCGCGAACAGACCGAGGGCGTTACAGGCCGCGACGGCGTCTTCGCCGCTCGCTTCCCGCGCGGACAGCCGCTCGACATCGGTCTCGGGGAAGTGAGCTCGGAGGCGCGCGACCGCCCGGCCGACCTTCGGAGTATCGGTGCCCACGATGAGGTAGACCGCTTTCAGGTCGGCTGCCACCTCGGGCGATCATAGGTCAGCGATCTGCGCGCACGGTGAGCGCTCTCCCGTCCGACTCGACGACGACGCGTCCGTCGCGATCGGTCCGGTAGACGTCAAGCCCACCCATCGCACCCAAGGCGGCGATCGTCGACGGAGTCGGGTGCCCGTAGGTGTTCCCGCGGCCGACCGAGATGACGGCGACCTGCGGGTGTGTCATCGTCAACAGCTCTGGCAGCAGGTCGTCCGCAGATCCGTGATGCGCCACCTTCAGGATCTCGACGGGGGGCGGCCGCAGAGGCGTCGTCACGTCCCCCTCCGCGTCGGCCGTCAGCAGCGCGTCGACTTGGCCGTACGAGACGAGAAGAACGATCGCGCGCTGGTTCGGATCCTCACCGAGCGTGCCGCCGTCGGGGGGCGACAGTACCCGCAGGCTCAAGCGGCCGACGGCGTACGTCCGGCCGGTTCTCGCCGTATCGACCGGCACGCCCTGCCGCCGCGCGGCGGCGAGCGCCGCGCGTTCATCAGGGCTTGCGAGCGGCTGCCGCGGATCGAGGACTCGCTCGACCGGTAGCGAGTCGAGCACGTCCGCCGCGCCGCCGATGTGATCACGCTGCGGATGCGTGAGCACGAGGAGCGCAAGGCGCCGGACGCCGAGACGCCGGAGCTGTCGTGCCACCTCGGCTTCGGGAGGCCCCTCGTCGACGAGCACGGCAGCCGACGCCGTCTGGATGAGCGCTGAGTCGCCCTGGCCGACGTCGAGGAAGCTGATGCGGACGCCGTGAGGTGGCGGCGGTGCGGGGCTCGGCCAGAGGCGCCAGCCGACCGTGACGGCGGTGGCGATCGCGGCAGCCGCGAGCGCCGGCCCGCGCCGCGGTGAGGTCCGGGTCGCCGATAGTCGGCTCGCCGCGAGCGCCGAGGCAATGATCGCGCCGGCCGCGACCAGGATCGTCCCCGAGGCGATCTGGGCGTGCGGAATCGACGCGACGGCGCGCGCACACGCCGCGAGATAGGCAGCGAACCAGCCGTTCGTCCACGCGAGCGCCGCCGCCGCGCCCGGCGCGAACGGCGTCACGAGCGCGCACAGGAGCCCGAGGCCGAGCAGGGGCGCAACGACCGGTGCCGCGATCGCGTTCGCGACGATGGAGTAGACGGGAACGGCGCCGAACTGGAGCCACAAAATCGGTGCTGTCGCGACGCCGCATGCGGCGGACAAGGCGATGACCGCCGCCAGACTCTTCGGTACGGGGTAGCCCTCGAACCACGACTCGAGCCGCGGGACGGCGACGAATATCGCGGCCACAGCGGCGAACGAGAGCTGGAACCCCGGATCGCGCAGCGTGTACGGGTTCCACGCCAAGAGGACGACTGCGCCCAGGAGCAGGAAGTGCCACCGATCACGCGGCCTCGCGGTGAGCCACGCGAGCGACGCCAGGCAACCGGCGACGCCTGCACGGACAACGGATGGTTGCCAGCCGACGGCGAGCACGTACGCGCCGATCGTCGCGAACGCTCCGACTTCGGCGGCCCACCGCGGGATTGCCAGGAGCCATGCGAGACCCAAGACGCCCCACGCGAGGAACGCAACGTTCTGGCCCGATACCGCGAGGAGGTGGTAGAGCCCGGATGAGCGGAAGGCGTTCCGAAGGTCCTCCGGCAATGCCTCGTCCTCGCCGAGGACGATCCCCGCGATCACTGCGCGACGCTCCCCACTCACTCCGGGCGCGAGATCGCGCAGGACGCGGGCCCGCAGGCGATCGGCGAGCCCCATGAAGCCGTGCCGGCGCCCGACGATGCGAACGCGCGCCGTCATCGACTCGACGACGACCTGCACGCCGCGACGGGCGAGCCACCGACGCTCGTCGAAGCCGGCTTCCGACGCGCGTGGCAGCGCGACGCGACCGATCAATTCGACGATCGCACCCTGGGGCGGCGCTCGCCCGGGTGGCAGCACGAGCAGCACCGGCTCCTGGAGTCGCGCGCGCCCGAAACGGCGGATCTCGGCCGGCACTCGCGTCGCGAAGCGGCTTCGCCGGCCGGGGCCGGTGATTACGGCAGTCGTCGGCGCGACCCGCCCCGTCTCGTTGACGAGCGCGCTGCGGTCGAGCGCGTCCAACCGCACGCTGCCCCACGTGATCGCGGCGATTGCGACGGCCACTGCGACGAGGACGGGATGGGCCCGCCTCGACGCAAACGGGGTAGCGAGGAGGACGAGCGCGCAGACCGTGGCCCCCGAGGTGCTGCCGACGCGCGCGAGATTCGAGCCCGCAAGGCCGAGGCACGCCGCGGCGGCGAGTATGTGCGGCAGCCCGAGCGTCCGAACGTTCACGGAGCGACGAGCTCGCGGAGCTGCTCCAGGCGCTTCGGCCCGATGCCCGGGATCGCGTCCAGATCGTCGACGGAGCTGAACGCCCCGTTCTTCTGCCGATACTCGACGATCTTCTGCGCAGTAACCGGCCCGACGCCCGGGAGGCCGTCGAGGTCCTCGGTAGTCGCGGTGTTGAGGTGGACCGGCCCACCCTCGGTCTGGCCGGCCGCTTCTGAGCTCGCGCGGTCCGCGCTCGTAATGCGCGCTGGAACGACGATCTGCGTCCCGTCGGCCACGGGCGCGGCGAGGTTCACCAGTGACACATCCGCCTTGCGTGTGGCACCGCCGGCCTTCGCGACCGCGTCCGCCACGCGGCTTCCTTCGGCCAGCCGGTAGAGCCCGGGTCGACGGACGGCGCCGACGACGTGGACGACGAGCTCAGGCGCGCGCGCCGGCTTGACGGCGACGGCGTGTGCCGCGGGCGCTGTGGACGGCTGCCGATGGCCGAGCACGCGGCCTCCGACGAGGAGCACGCCGGCAGCCGCCGCGAGCAGCGCGAGCACCTGCGGCCGCGACAGCGAGAGCCCGTCGAGCATCGTCGACTATCGAGACAACGGCGACGACGACTCGAGTGCTCGGAATCGTGCCGTGCTCGGCGTCACTCCGGTTCAGCCGACGTAGAGGCGGTGGTAGAGGCCGTAGGACCCGTGAGCCGGCGACCCGAAGCGGTTGTGCCACTCCCAGTGCGCCTCGCCGATCGCGTCAGGGAAGCCGGCGTTCGCGTGCGCGAGCTTGATGCAGCCGTTGGAGTAGTAGTCGGTCCAGCCCTCCCAGCAGTACGGATCGTCGCCGGACGTCGGGCAGTACTGGCCGTTCGAGGCGGTCTCCTCGCTGTGGATGAAGAGCTCCGTCCGGAGCGTGCCGTCGCCGCAGCGCTTGTCCTGGAGGTAGAAGACGCGTCCCTTGATCAGGCCGTCGTAGTTGTTCCAGTGACCCCAGGTGTCGTACCAACCCACCGGGAGCCAGCCGCGGCCGATCTGGTTGCAGGCCGTCGTCGAGCCGGTGCCTGCGCGCCAGCTCCCACCGGTGTAGACCATGTCGTTGTCGAGGGCGTACTTCCAGCGCAGCGTCGAGCTCGTGTTGGAGGTGCGGTCGAGCTCGAACCAGCCGATCGAGGCCCGTGCGCACCCGGGTGCGGCCAGGATGAGCACGACGACGAGCGTCGTGAGCAAACGTGCCCGCATCTACGCGGCACCTCCGAGCGGGCGGCTCGGGTTGTAGACGAACCGCAGCCATGCGCGAGGGGCCGCGGACGCGAGCAACGCGCAGGTGGCGGCGGCCGGGTCGCACTCGAGCAGGACCGTCGCGGCGGGATGCCCGGGAACCGAAGCCGTCTCAGCGCGAACGACGAAACGCTCGCCGCTCTGCGCGAACCGGGGCTCGACGCCACCGCTCGGGTAAGCGTCCCGATCGAGGCCGAGCAGACGGACGAGCGCCACGGAGTTGCCGGTCACGCGGAAGAGCGCAAGACCCTCGTCGGACTCCGCGACGAGGGATTCGTCGACCCAGGAGCCGGCATAGCCGACCCACGTGGGCACCTCCGACTCGGGTGAGCCAAGCGCGAGCCGCGCGAGCTCGTTCCCTTCGGCGACGTCCAGGATCCGGAGCACGCCGGGGATGGCCGTTGCGTCTGCGACCGCGATGCGCCGCCCGTCGGGGCTTACTGCCACGAGCGACGTGCCGGCCCCGAGCAGGCGGATGCGCCCAGGCCCGTCGAGGGCGAGCAAGTCGAGCTGCTCTCCGGTGCGGATCCGGTACGCCAGCAAAGTATCTCCGGCCCACGCCGCTGCTACATATCGGTCGGCCGTGTCGCTCCAGCGGACGTCGCGTCCGCGGGGACCGTCGCGCACGACGAGGTCGCCCACGTAGCGGCGCCATGCGCGGTACTCGCGGTCGACGCCGCGCACGAACGCGACGGCGCCGTCCCGGCGCCACGCGGCCGAGTACGCACCGTCGGCGAGCAGCGTGTCGGCGCCCGTCGTGAGGTCGTGCAGGCGCAGGGACGGCCGGGCGAGCGCGTCGCCGGGCTCGATCCCCTGCTCGCCCCAGGATCGGCCCGGGTCGTCGGCCCGCAGCTCGCGCCAGGCGCCGTAGATCACGCGGCGACCGCCCGCGTCCGGCACGGCGGACGGGGCGAGCCAGCCGGCGAGCGGCGAAGACGCCTCTGCGCTCAGCGTCGCATGCGCACG